>Ga0187781_10000968_pt1 | contig 21450 bp, 17 predicted proteins | sample 0715_SJ02_MP02_2_FD_132447 | JGI IMG/M metagenome (GOLD analysis project Ga0187781, IMG submission 132447) | Tropical peat soil microbial communities from peatlands in Department of Meta, Colombia - 0715_SJ02_MP02_20_MG | ecosystem: Environmental > Terrestrial > Soil > Wetlands > Peat | place... | reverse complement strand
TGGCCCGCCTTGGCCAATTGTAGAATTCGTTTCTAGGATTGTCCGTCAGGGGATGGTGGTCGGGATGGGCGTGCTGGACGGGAAGGTGGCCCTGGTGACCGGGGCGAGCCGCGGCATCGGAGCGGAGATCGCCCGGCGGTTCGGGGCCGAGGGTGCGGCCGTGGCGGTGGCGGCGCGCACCAGGGACGGCACGCCCTCGGCCCTGCCAGGCACGATCGACGAGACCGTGGCGCAGATCGGCTCGGCGGGCGGGACCGCGGTCGCGATCCCGGCCGACCTGTCCAAGCCGTCCGACCGGGAGCGGCTGGTGGCCGAGACCACCCGCCTGCTCGGCGCGCCCGACATCCTGGTCAGCAACGCGGCGGTCACCTGGTTCACGCGGGTCGAGGACTTCACCGCGAAGCGGTACGCGCTCATGTTCGCGGTGCAGGTCGAGGCGCCGTTCCACCTGGCCACGCTGGTCCTGCCGGGCATGCGCGCCCGCGGCGCGGGCTGGATCGTGAACATCTCCTCGGTGGCGGCGCGTCATCCGGCCATACCGCCGGACAGCTCGGGAGGCCGCGGGGGCACCGTGTACGGGATGTGCAAGGCCGCGCTGGAGCGGTTCTCCACCGGCCTGGCCGCCGAGCTGTACGCCGACAACATCGCGGTCAACGCGCTCGCCCCGACCCGGGTGGTGCCGACCCCGGGGACGCTCTTCCACCACCTCACGAGCGAAGACGATCCCCGGGCCGAGCCGCCGGCCGTGATGGCCGAGGCGGCGCTGCTGCTGTGCTACCGCGAGCCGCGCTCGCTGACCGGCCGGATCGCCTACTCGCAGGAACTGCTGACGGAGTTCGGCGTGCCCGTGCCCCGGTTACAGGCCGATCCGGGCAGCCAGCAGCTCCCGGTGGTAGGCGCCGTCGCCGAGGAACAGCTCGCTGGCCTTGGCCCGCTTGAGGTACAGGTGCGCGTCGTGTTCCCAGGTGAAGCCGATGCCGCCGTGGATCTGGATGTTCTCGCCCGCGACGTGCGAGTACACCTCCGAGGCGTACGCCTTGAGCAGCGGGGCCAGCACCGGGACTTCGGTCGAGCCTGCGGCGACCGCGGCCGCGGCGTAGCCGACCGCCGAGCGCAGCGATTCCACCTCGAGCAGCAGGTCGGCGCACCGGTGCTTGATGGCCTGGAAGCTCCCGATCGGCCGGCCGAACTGGTGCCTGACCTTGGCGTACGCCACCGCCATGTCCAGCGCGCGCTGCGCGCCGCCGAGCTGTTCGGCCGCGAGCGCGATGGCGGCCACGTCGAAGGTGCGGTCGAGCACGGCCCGGGCGGTGCCCGCCTCGCCGACCAGCCGGGCCGGCGTGCCATCGAACGCCAGCCGGGCCAGCTTCCTGGTCTGGTCCAGGGTGGGCAGGGCCCGGCGGGTCAGGCCCACGGCATCAGCGTTGACGGCGAATAGTGACAGTTTCCCGTCGGTTTCCGTGGCCGCGACGGCCAGGATGAGGTCGGCGGAGTGGCCGTCGAGGACGAAGCTCTTGTGGCCGTCGAGATGCCAGCCACGGTTCTGGGTGGCGGCCAGCCGGATCGAGGCCGGGTCCCAGGAGCCGTCGTCCTCGGTGACGGCCAGCGTGGCGATGGTCTCCCCCGCGGCGATGCCCGGCAGCAGGTCCTTCTTCGCTTCGGTGTCGTCGCCGGCCAGCAGCGCGGTGGCGGCCAGCACCGCGCTGGCCAGGTACGGCCCGGTGAACAGGGCGGCGCCGAGCTCCTCGAGGACGATGGCCTGCTCGGCGAAGGAGAAACCGGCTCCGCCGTACTCCTCGGGAACGGCGATCCCAGCCAGGCCCAGCTGGGTGCCGGCCTGCCGCCAGACGTCGGGGTCGGTCCCGTCCGTGGTCTCCATCAGCTCGCGGACTCGCGCCAGCGGCGCCCGTTCGGCCAGGAAGCGGCGGACCGCCTCGCGGAGCTCCCGCTGCTCCGCGGTGACACCGAGGTTCATGACTGCCTCCCATCCGTCACGACGAGGACGTCCAAGGCCTCGATCTGGTCTCCGTGCACCCACAGCGGGTTGATCTCCAGCGTGCGCAGCGACCCATCGGGTATCGCCAGGGCCGCGTCGCCCACGTTCCTGATCACCTGGGCCAGCGCGTCAAGGTCGGCGGGGCGGCGGCCGCGGGCCCCGCGCAGCAGCGGGCCGCCGCGCAGCTCGCCGAGCATGCCCTTGACCTCGTCGGTGGTGACCGGCAGGACGCGCAGGCTGGTGTCGGCCAGCAGCTCCACCCAGACGCCGCCGAGCCCGACCGCGAGCACCGGGCCGAACGTACGGTCGACGGTCACCCCGACCAGCAGTTCCACGCCGCCGGACCGCATGGGCGTGACCAGCACCCCGTCGACCACGGCCCCCGGCACGGTCTGGCCGGCGGCGAGCACCCGCACGTAGGCGTCCCTGACCTGTGCGTCGCCGTGCACGTCCAGCGCGACGCCACCGACGTCGGACTTGTGCGTGATCTGCGCCGAGCACACCTTGAGCGCCACCGGCGGCCCGAGCCGGCGGGCGGCCAGCGCCGCCGCCTCGGGCGAGGTCACGAGCTCCGCGGGCACGAGCGGCACCGCGCAGGCCGCGAGGAGGTCACGGGCCGCCGCCTCCGACCAGGATCCCGCCTTGTGCTTTATCACGGCTTGGCGTGGGGCGCTGGGTGCGGCGGGCGGCCTGGCGGTGCCGCGGTTCTCCAGCCAGCGCAGCGCGTGGCCGAGGGCCCGCAGGCCCAGGTCGATGCCGCCCAGCAGGTGGATGCCGTGCCTGGCCATCAGATCCCGGGCGTAGCCGGACACGTCCACGGAGGTCGTGCCCATCGGGATGACCGGGATCGGCGCGGACGCGATGCGCTCGCCGAGCCAGCGCACCCGCTCCACGAGCAGCGTGGCCGCTCGCTCGTCCCGCGGGCGCTCGTCCGGGATGGTCAGCCCGCAGAACAGCACGAAGTCCAGTCCGGGGTCGGCCACCGCGGCGTCGAGCGCGTGATCGATCGCGGTCAGCGCCCCCAGCCGCGGGTTGGCCAGGACGTAGCCGGTCACGTCGAGCGGGTTGCGCGCGGCCGCGAACGCGGGCAGGTGCGGCTTGATCGCCGCGACCGTCCGCGCCGCGAACGGCGGGATCTCGATGTCCTGCGCGCTGGCCCGGTCGGCGATGATGCCGCAGGCGCCGCCGGAGGCGGTCAGCACGCCCATCCGGCGCCCCCGCGGCCAGCGGCCGTAGCCGAGCAGCCCGGCCGTGCCCAGCAGTTCCTCGAGGCTGGCCACCCGGATCACGCCGAGCTGCCGGAGCACCGCGTCCACCACCGCGTCGTCGCCGACGATCGAGCCGGTGTGGGCCAGGGCGGCCACCTGGCCGACCGGGCTCGAGCCGGTCTTGAGCACCACGACCGGCTTGCCGGCTTGGGCCGCGGCCGCCGCCGCGGCAGCGAAACGGTCCGGCTCGCTGATCTCCTCGAGGAACAGGCAGATGACCCGGGTCTGCCCGTCGCCGACCAGGTAGCCGAGCACGTCGGCGGTGCTGATCATCGACTCGTTGCCCATCGTGACCAGGGTGCTCACGCCGATGGCCCGGGACCGGGCGAAGGCCAGCACCGCGCTGGCCAGCGCGCCGCTCTGCAGCGCGATGCCGACCGGTCCTGGCCGCAGCGGGAGCGGGACGCCCAGCGCGAACGGCCCGGCGGCGGCGTGGGTGTTGAGGAAGCCGAGGCAGTTCGGGCCGAGGAGCAGGATCCCGTGCCCGGTAGCCTGCTCGACCAGCCGATCCTGGCGGGCATAGCCCTCCGTGCCGAGCTCACGGTAGCCGGAGGCGAGCACGACGGCGTTGCGGATCCCCGCGGCGGCCGCGTCGTCGATGACGTCCGGCACCGCGTGCGTCGGCACCATGACGAAGGCCAGGTCCACGGGCTCGGTCAGGTCCCGCAGGCGGCGCACGGCCGGGCGGCCGAACACCGTCTCGTGCCGCGGGTGCACCGGGATCAGCGGCCCGGAGAAACCGGCCGCGGCCCCGCTGGCCAGGATGAACTGGGCCCAGCCCGAGGTGTCCGACGCGCCCACCACGGCGAGGCTGCGGGGCGCGAAGAACTCCCGCAGCCGCTCCGGCGTGACGCTCACGTGCTGACCCCCGGCTCCCCTGGTGCCTTGGACTGCGTCTCCTTGGGCTGCGTCTCCTTGGGCTGCGGTTCCTTGGGCTGCGTCTCCTTGGGCAGGCCGAGGGCGCGCTCGCCGATGATGGTGCGCTGGATCTCGCTGGTGCCGGAGTAGATCGTGCCCGCGCGGCTGCTCAGGAAGACGTTCTGCCAGGGGCTGGTCGGGTAGCCGTCGCCTTCGGGCCGGAGCAGGCCGTGGGCGCCGACGATGCCCATGGCGATCTCGCCGAGCCGCTTGTGGTATTCGCTCCAGAACAGCTTGTTGATCGAGGCCTCGGGACCGGGCGGCCGGCCGGCGGCGACCTGAGCCAGCGTGCGCAGCCCGGTGAAGCGCATCAGCTGGACGCTGGTGTAGGCCTGGGCCAGCTGCTGGCGGACCAGCGGGTCGCCGATCCGGCCGTTGCGGCGGGCGGTTTCGACCAGTTCCCAGAACTCCCGCTCGTACCGCAGATGCTGCACGGTCGCGAAGCCGCCGCGCTCGTGGCCGAGCGTGGTCATGGCCACCCGCCAGCCGTGGTTCAGGCCGCCGATCACGTTGAACAACGGGACGCGGACGCCGTCCAGGAAGTCCTCGTAGAATTCCGCCGCGCCGGACAGCTGCCTGATCGCCCGGTACCGGACCTCCGGCACGTTGAACGGGATCAGCACGTAGGACAGGCCCTGATGCTTGGGTGCGAGCGGGTCCGTCCGGCACAGGACGAACATCATCGTGGCCCGGCCCGCACCGGAGGTCCACAGCTTCTGCCCGGTGATGACGATCTCGTCGCCGTCGACCTCACCGCGGGTCTGGACCGCAGCCAGGTCGGATCCGTGGTCCGGCTCGGAGAAGCCCTGGCAGTAGACGTCCTCGCCGCTGATGATGCGGGGCAGGAAGTGCTCGCGCTGTTCCGGGGTGCCGTGCACGATCACCGACGGGCCGACCAGGGCCTCGCCCATGCCCCGGTTCACCCGCGGTACCCCGGCCCGGTGGAACTCCTCGTTCAGTACCGCGATCCGCACCGCGTCCAGGCCCTGGCCGCCGAACTCGGCCGGCCACTGCGGGCAGATGAGCCTGGCGCCGGCCAGCGCGCGCTCCCACTCCGCGTAGGCGGGATGCTGCAGGGCTTCGGCCAGCCCCTTGGCTCGGTAGCCGCCGCCGGGGGTCGTGACCATTCGCCAGTCGATCAGGTCGGCCAGGGCGGGCGGCGCGTGCTCGGTTATCCACTTCCGCAGCTCGTGGCGGAACTGCTCGATCTCCGGGCCAAGGTCAAGATCCATGGCTAGCCTCCGTACCCGGGCGAAAATCCTAGAATGTGATTCTAATTGCGATCGAAACTCAGGCCGGGACCGGTTGTCAAGGGCGGCCAGGGCCCGCCGGCCAGCAGGCGCCGGGCGTACTCGAGGACCGCTTCGATGATCTGGTGGGCCTGGCGGCGGTTCGGAGCCGAGGCCACCTGGCGAGCGCCCTCGCCGATCAGCGAGGTGAGCACCGCCGCGTACAGCCGGTCGAGCGGGGTGTCCGGCAGGCCGAGCAGGACATCGTTCTGGGCGACCCACTCGCTGCCACGGCGCCGTTTCACGACCTCGAACTCCGGGGGGCCGTCACCGGAGAAGAACAGCAGCGCCAGGTCCCGGCGCAGCCAGCTGCCCTCCATGTAGGCCCGGGCCCCGGCGCAGAACAGCTCGGTGGTGTCCGTCACGCCGGCCTTGCGGAGCCGGGCCACCGCCCGGCTGGCCGCCTCCTCGTGAGTTCGCTGGTGCTCATGCCAGAGGGCCAGGAAGAGCTCGCTCTTGCCGCCGAAGTGGTGGTACAGGCTGCCCACGCTCGAGTCGGCCCGCTCCACCACATCGGCGATGCTCGTCTGGGAGAACCCCTGCTCGGCGAAGACCTGACGGGCCGCGTCCAGCAGGGCCTGCCGGGTCTTCGGGGTGCTTCCCCACTGCCAGGTCCCGCTCGCCTGCTCGCGCCCGTCCGCCTGAGCGGGTGACTGCTTGCTCATCCCGTCATCACCGATCCGCTGGCCGGGCCCTTGACACGCGCAGGCTTTCTGGCCTAGAAGCTAATTCCAGAAGGAAATTCTAATCTTTGATGGCACTGGCGGCCTCCGGCGAGTACTGGCGGCCGCCGGGCGGGAAGGCCAGGCGAGCGACATGGGAAGCCTGGACGGGCGGGTGGCGATCGTCACCGGCGCCGGGCGCGGCATCGGCAGGTCAGTCGCGCTGCTGCTGGCCAGCGAGGGGATGTCCGTCGTGGTCAACGACCTGGGCGGCGCCATCGACGGATCCGGTGGCGATTTTGGGCCCGCGCGAGGGGTCGCGGAGGAGATCGCCGGGAGCGGCCGCGCGGTGGCCAACGGCGCCGACGTGTCCGATCACGCGGCGGCGGAGGACCTGATCAAGACCGCGATCAGCGAGTTCGGCCGGCTCGACGTGCTGGTCAACGCGGCCGGAATCCTGCGGGACCGGATGGTCTTCAACATGTCCGAAACCGAGTGGGACGACGTGATCCGGGTTCACCTCAAGGGCACGTTCAACACCACCAAGTTCGCCGCCGCGCACTGGCGCGCGCTACGGGACGAGTCGGCCCAGAACCGGATCATCAACTTCACCTCGGTCTCCGGATTGCACGGCGCGCCGGGCCAGCCCAACTACGCGGCCGCGAAGATGGGCATCGTCGGGCTGACCTATTCCACCGCCAACTCGCTGGCCAAGTACGGGGTGACGGTGAACGTCGTCTCGCCGGGCGCGGCCACCCGGATGACCGACTCGGTGCCAAGCGACCGGCGCCGGGCCAGGCCGGGGACGGCCGACGAGCGCTCGCCGGACAACGTGGCGCCGCTCGTCGCCTACCTGGCCAGCGAGCGATCCGGCTGGATCACCGGGCGTATCGTGCACGCCGCAGGATACGAGATCGCGCTGTACGACAACCCGCAGCCGGTGATCCGGCTGATCGGCACCGGGCCGTGGTCGCTGGACGCGCTCGCGGAGCAGGTCGAGCGGTCGTTCGGGCCAAAGCTCGGCGGCCCGGCGCCGGGCCGGCCGCGGTGAGCGGGACGGCCAGGTGAGCGGGACAGCGGCGGGGCGAGCGCGACGATGGCCGTGACCATGTCCGGCAAGCCGGTGCCGGTGCCCACGCCGGAAACCCAGCCCTTCTGGGACGGCTGCGCCGCGGGCGAGCTGCGCATCCAGCGGTGCGCGGACTGCGCGACGGCGTTCTTCTATCCCCGTCCGGTCTGCCCGGCCTGCGGCTCGGTCAACGTCGAGTGGTTCACGGCCAGCGGCCAGGCGAGGCTGTACTCGTACGTGATCAACCACCGGCCCGCACCCGGCTTCGAGGACGAGGGGCCGTACGCGATCGCCGTGGTCCAGCTGGCCGAGGGGCCGCGGATGATGACCAACCTGACGGGTGTGGCGAACACGCCGGAGGCCCTGGTCCTGGACATGCCGCTGCGGGTGACGTTCGAGCGGCGCGGTGAGGTATACCTGCCGGTGTTCACTCCCGCTCCGGCCCCGGCTTCGCGGGGAGCAGGCCCGTGAGCCGCGGTCCCGGGGTCATCATCGCCGGCGCGGCCGAGACCGACCAGGTGGGCAAGCTGCCCGGCCACTCCACGCTGGCGCTGCACGTGGAGGCGGCGGTGAACGCGGTCCGCGACGCCGGGCTGAGCCTGCGGGACATCGACGGGATCGCCACCGTGTCCGCGCCGGGACCGGTGCAGGTCGCGCACGCCCTCGGCATCGTGCCGCGCTGGATCGACGGCACCGGCGTGGGCGGTACCTCGTTCCTGCTGCACGTCAGGCACGCGGCGGCGGCGATCCAGGCCGGCTACGCACAGACCGTGCTGGTGACGCACGGCGAGTCGGGACGGTCCCGGGTCGGCGCAGCCCCGTTCCGCATCCCCCCGTCCTCGCCCACCGGGCAGTTCGAGGCGCCGTACGGCACGTTCGGCCCCACGACCACCTTCACCATCACCGCGCTGCGGTACATGAAGGACTTCGGGCTGACCCACGAGCAGCTGGCCTACGTCGCGGTGGCGCAGCGCCGCTGGGCCGCCAAGAACCCGCGGGCGGCCTACCGCGACCCGATCACCGTCGAGGACGTGCTGACCTCACGGCTCATCGCCTACCCCTTCCACCTGCTCGAATGCTGCCTGGTCACCGACGGGGGCGGCGCGCTGGTGGTCACATCCGCCGATCGCGCCGGCGACTTTCCCAAGCCGGCCGTATTCGTGCTCGGCACCGGCGAGTCGGCCGAGGCGCCGATGATCTCGCAGCTGGCCGACTTCACCGAGTCGCAGGCCTTCCGGCTGGCCGGCCAGGCCGCCTTCGCCGAGGCCGGCATCGGCGTCCGTGACGTCGGGCACCTGATGATCTACGACGCGTTCGCGCACGTGCCGATCTACGGCCTGGAGGCGCTCGGCTTCGTGGGTAAGGGCGAGGCGGGGGCGTTCATCGCCGACGGCAACACCGAACCGGGCGGCCGGCTGCCCCTCAACACCAACGGCGGCGGCCTTTCCTACACCCACACGGGGATGTACGGCATGTTCGCCATCACCGAGGCGGCCCGCCAGGTTCGCGGCGAGGCGGCCGCCCAGGTTGAGGCGCCCGATATCAGCGTCGTGCTCGGCAACGGCGGGACGTTCTCCACGGCCGGCGCGCTGGTCCTCGGCCGCCAGCCGCGCTGATGCCATCCGCCGCTCAGACCGGTCATCATGTGAGCTGTGTCCGGGCGTGATCCCGAGCGAGGCCTCAGCTGATACGACATGGCATCCGCGCGCCCGGTCCGCGGACCACCGCCGCTAGGTCAGTCGCTTCCCGTACGCGGTCCAGGTAAGGGCCACGGTGAACACCACGCGCTCGTACAGCCGCACGGCCCCGGTGAGCGAGTCGGCGTCAACCCCGAGCGATGCCTGATCGTACCCTCGCGCGCGGGCGGCCGACATGGCGGTCACGAGCAGGGCCGTGGCGATGCCCCGCTTCCGGCCTGCCGCGCTTGTGCCGACCAGGGAGATGTGCAGGTCACGGTGCCCGGTACGCGGCCACGATACGACGGGCGCACCCCGCCCTCGTGGCGCATGTCGTGTACCGGGTCGGCGGCATCGCGGCAATTCAGCACCCCGTAGCCGACCATGGTGCGGCCGTCATAGGTCGCGACCGAGCCGTTCGCGAAATCTGGTCCGGGTAACCGAACTCCTCCTGCAGGTCCTGCTCGCTGGAGTACTCGTCGCTCTTGTCCGCGTGCTGGATCGCGGTCAGCAGCGCGGCCCAGTCTCCCGCGTCGCCCGGCGCCAGAGGCCGCCGTCGAAGCTCATGATCATGGATTGTGTCCCACCCGTCGCCGGGGACAAAACGGTTTGCGCGAGGGCGGGCGGCCGACGTCTGTGCCTCGCGCGGCCTGCTGACTGTAGCCCGTCACGCTCGATGGCGAGCTCGCGCGGGGCGCGCGATCACCCGCCTGCGCTGGGGGCTGGTCCCGGCGGTAGCTGCCCGCCGGACCGCTTTTGATGCCGTACATCGAGCATCAGGCCGACAGTGATGACCGGGGCCACGAGCACGGTAATGGCGGCGAGGACAAACGCCATGAACGCCAGCCCGTTGTCAGGCTGCCACAGTAGAACGGCCGCGACCACGATGGCCGCGGCAATGGTCAGGCAGACGCCTGTCCAGACGTGGCGGGCCGTCGGCAGCTCGGCGAGCAGGCCGGCGGGGAGGTCGGCCGTGAGCGCGGCTAGCTCGGCCCGGGACTGCGAGGCGGACGCCTGGGCCGCCCGCGCGTCGTGTTCATCCTCGGTCAGCCGTCCTTGCGCCAACGCGACCCTGAGGGTGCGGATCACCCGTTCGCGGTCGATAGATGAGACGGGCGGGTGGTAACCGCCTGCCGCGTCTGCTGTGTCTGCTGCGTCTGCCGCGTCTGCCGCTAGCTCGTCTCCCGGCTCAGTCATCACCGGTGCCTCCCGCGGGTGCGCCCGGTGCTGACCCCGGATGCAGTTGGCCGCCGGAGCGCTTCGCGTGCCGTGAGCCGACCATCATGCACACGCCGAGAACCCAGAAAATGAAATAGACCACCGCGGCCAAAATGACCACCTCTCCCGTGGTGGTGCGGGGACCACCGGGGATGAGGATGAGCGCGACGACGCCCGGCACGACCGTCGCGTATACGATCCGCCAGGCTACCTTTGTCGCCCGCCACGGATCGCGCGGGGGCTGGGCTCCCGCGGACTCAGCGGGGAGATCGGCGGTGACCTCGGCCAGCTCGCCGTACGTCCGCGACGCGTACACCTGGCCCGCCCGCGCGTCGAGTTCATCTCCGGTCAGCCGACCCTGGACGAACGCGGCCTTGAGGGCGCCGATCACCTGCTCGCGGTCGGCATGGGACGCGCGGAGGTCACCACGACTTCGGCCCCCGCCGGCTGTCATCTCATCTCCAGACCCTGTCATCACGGCGTCTCTCCCCCAGCGTGATGCGGGGAAGCGTAACCCCCTTATCCTCCGCTGGCTATCCTCGCAACCGCTAGACCTGATAGACGGTGGGCGTAGTGGCGTAGGTGCGCCCGGTAGGGGTGCGCCAGAGGCGTGTGACGCGCGGCGTCCGGGCACCCCGCCCCGATGAATGCGGCCGACCCGGCCGTGAGCTGTCAGATCGCAGGTCGGCGAGGGCCTGGTCGGGGCGGTCCCGGGGCAGAGCCGGGTCATGGTCGATTTGGCCGGTGCCGCCGCCTTGTTGGGCTTCAAGGGCGTGGCCGCGCGGCCCCGGCCGGGGCGGCAGCTGCCTGCGGGAGGGCCTCCGATCCAATGAGGTGACCACCGCGCACGCCATGATGCCGATCGCCGTCCATATGCCGGAGGCCGCCAGGGCAACCCCAAGGCCTGACCAGGAGGGACCGGGACCGCCTGGATCGGCGATGGAGGCGACCCACATCGCGGCTATGGCGGCGGCCGCGATGAGCAGGCAGATGCCCGCCGCGACGGACGCCCTGGCCAGCGGCCGACGGCGGGCCGGGGCGGGCGGGCGGACCGGGTCGGCAGCGTCCGAGGCGGCGGGGGCGGGCGGGATGTCGGCGGTGAGCGCGGCCAGCTCGGCGCAGGTCCGCGCGGTGAACGCCTGGCCCACCCGCAAGTCGAGTTCGTCCTTGGTCAGCCGGCCCTGCACGAAGGCGGCCTTGAGTACCTCGATCGCCTGCTCGCGGTCGGCGTTCGACGCCCGCATGCGGCCACGAGGCGCCAGGCCTGCGACCATCTCGCCTCCCGGACCTGCCACTACCGGCACCTCCTCCACGGACGAAATGCAGGGCTAGCGTAGCGCGGCTGCCCCATGGGAGCCATTCCCCGCGGGGCGTCTACATCGGGTATTCGGTGGGGGTGGTGACGTAGGTGCGGCCGGCCGGGGTGTGCCAGATCAGGACGCCTGGTTCGGGCTGGTCGAGATGCCACCCGTCGGCCTGCTTGCACCGGTGGTGATGGCGGCATAGCGGGTCCAAGCAGATCACCGATTCGGGGGTCTGGTGGCTGTGTGAGCAGCCGGGTAGTCGTACGCAGGTCAGCGCTTCTGGCGTCCTGTTGCAGCCGCAGTCCTGGACGCGTCCCAAGTCCAGGACTGGGGGTTCTGGTGTCACTAGCGGGCTTGGTACGCGGCACCCATGATCATGAGGCGGGTGGGGTCGCGGCAGCGATGTCGGAACCTTCGGCCCGGATCGCGACGTCGGGTCCCTGGGCGAGGAAGCCCTCCCGCAGGACGAACTTCTGGATCTTGCCGGAAGGCGTCTGCGGGAACTCCTCCAGCACGGTCCGGTAGCGGGGCGTCTTGTGCGGCGCGAGATGCTCGCGGCAGTAGGCGAACAGCTCCCCGGGGGCGGGAGTCTGGCCGGGCGCGGGGCGCACGAAGGCGGCGACCTGCTCTGCCCGTTTCGGGTCCGGCACTCCGACCACGGCGACGCCGGCCACGGCCGGGTGCCCGAACAGGACCTGCTTGACCTCGGTCGGGTGGATTTCTCGCCGCCGCGGATGATCATGTCGTCGAGCCGCCCTGCACCCGGATATCGGCGAGGAGTTCGCGGAAGGCGGCGCGATCGGGCCGCTCGGCGGAGACGATGCCTGAGACGTCCTCGAACATGACCACCATGGCGGACCTGCCGCCAGTGGTGAGCGCCGTCAGCGTGAGCACGCCGCCCCGCGCCGGGCAGCGCATGCCGATCAGCAGGCCTGGCGTCCCGCCGATCGTGACCGCCTGGCTGATCTGGGGCGCTGCCGGGCACGGGAGCTGAGCGGCGGTCCGCGTGATCGCGGTGGCATAGGCGACCGGCCTGGCCGGGCGCGGGACGGCAAATGCCCACGCCGCGACGTACTGCTGCCCGCGGAAGACGTCCACCGGGCCAGGCGCGCCTATCCCGCCCCAGTGCTGGTCCGGCTGCACGGACCAGTCCGCCGGAAGTGCCACGGCATAGCCGTAAAGCCGGGACCTGAACACGTGGACCGCCGGCGACACGCCGGGATGGGAGGCGTGCGATTGAGCTGCGGCTGCACCCAGTGAAGAGGCGGCCGCCGATGAGCAGCCGACCAGGACGCCGACCAGAGGAAGGCCGATGGCTGCGATGCGAGCGCGGGTCTTCATGACTGCCTTCTTAACGTGAGCGCCAACCGATGGCCGGCCTTGCCGTCGATCGTCCCGCCGAGGCTCCGGGGCCCGAATCGAGGAAACCCCTAGCTTTAGGACGCCGTCACCCTCACTTTCACCAGCGCCGACTCCAGCGAGGTGCGCGAGCGGATCCCGAGCTTTCGGTAGGCGCGGGACAGATGCGCCTCGACCGTGCTCAGGCCCATGAAGAGCTCAGCTGCGATCTCTTTGTTCGACCGGCCGGCCGCCGCGAGCTCGGCGACCCGGTGCTCGGTCTCCGTAAGCCCGGTCGAGCTTGGACGGCGCCCGGCGATCCGCGCCAGCTCGGCGCGGGCCTTACCGGCCCAGGGCAGCGCCGCGCTGGCCTCGAAGATCGCGACGGCTTGCTCGAGCGCCTCCCGGGCCGCTCGTTTCTGATGCGCCCGCCGCCGGGTAACGCCGAGGCACAAGAGCGTACGGGCGCGCTCAAGTGGCAGCTCAAGGCCGTCAAGGTTGTCCAATGCCTGCTCGAGGGCGGGAAACGCCGCGGGCCAGTCGCCCTCCGCGGCGGAGATCAGACCCCGGCACCGGGCACCGACGGCCGCCGCCCACGGATTCCCGATCGCCTTTGCGGTCTGCTCGTGCCGCCGGACATGGACACGGGCGCGCTCCAGCTCACCCAGACCGACGAGGGTCTCGAAGATATCGGCCCACAAAGGCAGCGCCGGGTCGTTCAGGCCCGCCGCGAAGAACCGGTCGGGCAGGTTGCGAAGATGAACCCCTGCCGCCGCAAGGTTGCCCGCCACGAGTTCCACGTGCCCAAGCGTGCCTTGGCAGAGAGCTTCGTAGATGTCCAGTGAGAGCTCCTGCGCCCGCGCGATTCCCTGCCGCGCTGACGCCCGCGCCTCTTCGGCCAGTCCCAGGTCCGCCTCCACCAGCGCCCTGATGCGGCCCACCCAGGCGCGTTCATGCCACTTCTGGATCTGTCCGCCGAGCTCTTGCGCCCGGTCGGCGAGCTCGAGCGCGGCACGAAGGCGACCGGCGGCCCACTGGGCCCAGGCACGGTGCCAGAGGATGAGGTCCTGGCTATAGTCGTCGCCTCGCGCGGCCGCATCGGCCTCCAGCTTCTCAAGAGCCGCGTCCGCCCGCCCGACTTGACCGAACAGCAGCAGCCGGCGGGCCAGGGTGAACCGGGGGCTGTCGAGATGCCCGAGTCCGGTCTCCAGATTCCCCTCGATCTCAACCCCGCGCTCGACCAGGCCCGGCGTGGGGTCGGCGGCGTACAACTCCGCGTGACCGACTTTCGCGATCATCGCCGCGATCAGCCTCGGATCGCCGACCCGCTCGGCTCCCGCTAGCGCCTCGCGCGCGTCCGCGACCCCCTGGCCGATGTCCAGCCCGATCATCGCGTAAAGAGACCGGACACCGAGAATCCGCGTCAACCGGACGTCGTCGGCGCCGGCCTCTCTGCGCGCCTGGTCGCAGAGCGCGAGCGCAGCCGGAGCACCCGCCGAATAGTTCAGCGCGAGCTCGAACAGAACGTCGGCCCGCTCAGGTCCGGGAGCAGCCTCGGCCAGAAGCGCCGTGAGGATCGTGAGCGACTCATCTGAGTTACCGGCCAGCCGGTGGAAGTGCGCGGCCAGCAGCCGCCGCGTCCGGGTGAGCGCGACATCGTCCGGTGTCAGCCCGACGGCGAGCTCCGCGAGGTCGGCAGCGGCGGCCGTGGCGCCGCGGGCCGCGGCGTGCCCGGCGGCGGCCTCGAGGCGAGCGGCCGCGACCGCATCCGGGCCCGCCGCAGCCAGCGCGAGATGGCGGGCCTGCTCCTCGACGTCCGCGACCGCGTCCGCCAGCGCGCGATGGACGCCGCGGCGCTTCCAGACCGGCGCCTGCTCATAGCAGACCGAGGCCAGCAGCGGATGCGCGAAGCGCAGGCGCAGGTCATCGAGCTCGATGACGCCCTCCCGACGTGCGCCCTCAAGCGCGGCCAGCACGCGCTCCGCGTCGCCGTAGGTCGCCGCGACCAGATCAACCGTAGGCCGGGCGAGCGCGGCGGTGAGCACGAGCACATCGATGGTCTCCGCCGGCAGACGCGACAAGCGGCCGGCCAACAGCCCGCGCAAGCTCTCCGGCACCCGCAGCACCCGCCCCGCCGCCGGCCTCGTCCCCGTGCGGAGAAGTTCACGGCCGAGCTCGAGCGCATAGTACGCGTTGCCCGCCGTTGCCTCGTGGAACCGGGCGAGCTCAGCGCGGGTCAGCTCCAGGCCAAGCCGCTCCCTGAGCAGCTGATGCACCCCGCTCAGGCTGAGCGGACCGACAAGACGCCGCTCAAGCCGCCCATCCGGAAACGTCCGCTCGAGCTCCAGCGGCACCGCGGCCTGGAAACCGGTGCGGAAGGCCGCCAGCACACCCACGTGGTCGTCTTCGAGCCGCCGCAGCGCGACCCCGAGCACGCCGGCCGAGGCAGGATCGAGCCACTGCGCATCATCCAGCGCCACCACCACCGGCCCGTCCGCGGCCAGCAACCGCAGCGTATCAAGCACCGCCAGCCCGATCGCGTGCGCATCGGGGCGCTCCTCGCCGGGCTCGGCCAGCAAGAGCGCAACCGCAAGCGCGCGCCGCCGCGGAGCAGCCAGCGACAGCGAGACCTCATCGAAGACCGGACCAACGAGTTCCGACAGCGCCGCGAACGACAGCGACGCCTCCGCCTCCGCGCCCCGGCAGGAAAGAACACGGCCGACGCGCCCCTTGGCCTGCGCGACGCCCGCCTCCCACAAAAGCGTCTTGCCAATCCCCGGCTCACCAGCAAAGACGAGCGCCCGGGGGCCGCTCCAGACGCCATCAAGGAACGCCCCGATCGCCGCCAGCTCCTCGTCCCGGCCGATGACCGCGCTCGCCATTGTGTCATTATCCGCCAGCAAAAGCAGGGAGATCGAGACGCCGTCCCGACGGTGCTGACCAGCGCCGCCCGATGTCCAAAGCGCGCGCGTCGTCACCGCCCGCCAGGCCAGCCCACTGCCGTGAGCCAGGCCGCTCATCCCGCGCTCATAATGACCGTTCCGGCGCGCTGCAGACGAACGGGCCAGCGATAGGACTGCCGTCCAATAAGGCGGCTATTGGTGCCGGTTTCCGGGCGGGACAGTCACCGCCTGTGGCGATGCTGGACTATGCCCAGCCCTGGCGTCCGGCCGCGGTCAACATCACGCGGAAGCAGTCGGACGCCGCGTCTTATGCTGTCCAGCTTCGGCGCGGGCGGCGCAAGATGAGTGCCAGCGCGTCCCGCTGCTCACCGCTGAGCGGGGGCGCTTCATCGAGCAGCCGGGCGATATAGGCATCCAGGCTAGCCTCGCGACCGTCTGTGGGGCGCGCGTCATGGTGGTGACGCTCGTCTTGCTGGCTGCGCGTGGCCGGGGCTGAGCAGGACCTGCCTGGTCCCGGACCGGCAGCTTCGGCGCCCGTCCGGTTCCTCATCCTGGGTCCCTCTTTTCACGGCGATGCTGGTCCCCTGGCATGATTTAAAGCTACGTATCTGCGGCCGGGCGGCAAATCAGCACACGCCACCGCGGGCCGCGTTAAACGGCGCCAGGCATCACTCGGCAGCACTGGACATCACCGAGCAGCACTGGATATCACTGACTAGTCCGGCAGAATTTTTTTGCTTGAACACGTAAACCGGGGATACGTCCCGTCCGGCGCGTTCAAGCATTCACATAAACACGCCGCGTGGTGATCGCCGGCCTGCCGAAACTGCGCCGCGGTAGCCTCACCGGGCACGTACGTCTCGCCGCTGGCCTGCGGTTCACCGCGGCCGGTACCCGGTAGCGACGTGAAGAGCTTGGGGTCAGCCGGGGCTCTGGTTCGCCTTCATGCGTGCGCCAGTGACCGCCATCTCAGCGGCGAGGAGAGGAATACGTAGCCATTCACCGGCGCCTTTGACCCGGGGTGGAAGCAGCCCGAACCACCGGGCAGCAAGATATGCATAAACCCGGGATATGTATGGACCGGGCGCGGTCCACACGTAAACTGGCACCGGGACATGGCACCCAGTTCCGGCGTCAGCGGGCAGGGCCGGCGGCGGGCACGGCAGTCGGCCCGGCGTACCCGCCGGGTGGAGGTCACGCTGACCGGTGAGGAGTATGCGGCCGTCATGGCGGCGGCCAGGCGGGCGGGGCTGGCCCGGCGAGCATACGCCGCCCAGGCGGCGATGGCCGCCGCCGCGAACCACAGCCTGGACGGCGACCATGAACCGCTCCGGCAGGCCGCCTAGGAGGACTGCCCCGGGTTTGAGGTGCACGCGGTGCCCTGGTACAGCCCCGGCGGGCTGGCCGAAGCCGCGTAGCGCCTGGCCGGGGGGCTGAAGGCGGCCGAGGCCCTGGCCGCGCTGCGGATGCCGCTGCTCGCCGCGGACTGCGCCCGGGCCCTGGAGGGGGTGCTGCGGCTGATCCTTCTGGGCGCGAAGCAGTTGTCCCGCCGGTCCGCGATAAGCGGGCTGGCCGGTCCTGCACCGCCTGCACGTCACCCAGGCGCCCGAAGGGTGCGATTATGACTTCCTGCGGGCGAGTACGCCCGACGTGATCGTATTCGCCGAGCCGGTCGTCGGCCGGTCGTTACCGAGGAGGCCGCGATGCGCGCATGCGTGCCGGACTTCGCAGGAGTCATCGAGCGGGACGGGGTGCGGGTCGGCTACGACGTGTTCGGTGCGGGCGAGCCGACGATCGTGCTGTTGACGTCCTGGGCGATCACGCATGCCCGGCAGTGGAAAGGTCAGGTGCCGTACTTGGCGCGGTGGTTCCGCGTGATCACGGTCGAGGGCCGCGGCAACGGCCGGGCCGACCGGCCGGGAACGGAGGACGCCTACAGCGATCAGAACTACGTCGACGACGCGATCGCGGTGCTGGACGCGACCGGGGTGGAACGGGCCGTGGTCGTCGGTTCGTCGCTGGGCGCCCGGCACGCGCTGCAGTTGGCGGCCTGGTACCCGGAGCGGGTAGCCGGGGTGGTCGCGATCGGCCCGGCGCTGGTCTGGCCGTTCCCGCCGGACTTCGATGAGCCGAAAGACAGCTATGAGGGCTGGGAGAAGGTGAACCGGCACTACTGGCTGGCCGACTACCGCGGCTTTGTCGAGTTCTTCATGTCGCTGGTGTTCACCGAGCCCCACACGGCCAAGCAGCGGGAGGACGGGGTCAGCTTCGGGCTGGGGACCACCCCCGAGACGCTGCTGCTGACCGTCCCGGCCGCGAGCGGGCTCACCGAGGCGGAGGCGGAGGCCATCTGCCGGCAGGTGCGCTGCCCGGTCCTGGTCATGCACGGCGACCAGGACGGGATCGTGCCGTACGAGGCCGGCGTGGCCGTGGCGCAGTAGACCGGCGGGCAGCTGGTGACCTTCCACGGTGGCGGGCATTCCCCGACGGCTACCGATCCGGTCCGGGCGAACCTGGTAATCCGGGGTTTCGCCGAGTCCCTGGGACCGGCCAGGCCGGAGCCGCGGACCTGGACCCGCGCGCGGGATCGCCGCAGGCGGGCGCTGTACGTCAGCTCGGCGATCGGGCTCGGGCACGTCGGCCGCGACCTGGCCATCGCCGGCGAACTGCGGGCCAGGCACCCGGACCTGGAGATCGACTGGCTCACCCAGCACCCGGTGACCCGCGTGCTGGAGGAGCGGGGCGAGCGGGTGCACCCGGCCTCGCGCTGGCTGGCCAGCGAGAGCGCGCACCTCGAATCCGAGGCCGGCGAGCACGACCTGAACGTGTTCCAGGCCAGCCGGCGGATGGACGAGATCATTTTGGCGAACTTCATGGTCTTCCACGACCTGATCTCCGACGAGCCGTACGACCTGTGGATCGCCGACGAAGGCTGGGACGTCGACTACTTCCTGTTCGACAACCCCGAGCTCAAGCGGACCGCGTACGCGTGGCTCACCGACTTCGTCGGCTGGCTGCCGATGCCCGAGGGCGGCGCCGCCGAGGCGGCGCTCACCGCGGACTGGAACGCGGCCGGGCTCGAGCAGATGCGGCGTTACCCGCGGCTGCGGGACCGGTCGATCTTCGTCGGGAATCCCGGCGACCTGGTGGACACCCCGCTCGGGCCCGGGCTGCCGAGCGTGCGCGACTGCGCGCTCGAGCGCTACACCTGTACCGGGTACGTGACCGGGTTCAGTCCCCCGCAGGACCTCCAAGCGCTGCGCGCCGAGCTCGGCTACCGCCCCGACGAGCGGATCTGCCTGGCGACCGTGGGCGGCTCCGGGATCGGAGGGCACCTGCTGCACCGGGTCGCCTCGGCGTTCACGCTGGCCAGCAAGACCGTCCCCGGCCTGCGGATGATCGCCGTGACCGGCCCGCGGATCGACCCGGCGTCGGTCCAGGTGCCCGAAGGCGTCGAGGTGCACGGCTACGTGCCCGACCTGTACCGGCACCTGGCCGCCTGCGACCTGGCGGTGGTCCAGGGCGGGCTGACCACCACCATGGAGCTGGTCGCGGCCCGCAGGCCGTTCATCTACGTGCCGCTGGCCCGTCATTTCGAGCAGCAGATCCACGTGGCCCACCGGCTCGCGCAGTACGGTGCCGGGAGGCGCCTGGACTACGCGGCCCTCGACCCCGAGTACCTGGCCGAGGCCATCGCCACCGAGATCGACCGCCCGGTCGAGTACCGCCCGGTGGAGAGCGACGGCGCCGCACGGGCGGCGGCCCTGCTGGCGGACCTGCTGTAGGAGCCGGGCCAGTTGCCGCCCGCGAGGGTTATCCGGCCCCGAGCCGGGCCATCGCGGCCTTGAGCTCACTCCGCGATCCGATGTCGAGCTTGCGGTACACGTTGCGCAGGTGGTACTCGACGGTCTTCGGGCTCAGGAACAAGGCGGCGGCGGTTTCCCTGGTCGTGCGCCCTTCGGCCAGGCTCAGCGCGATCTGCAGCTCCTGCGGGGTCAGGTCGTTCAGGGTGGTCACGTCCCGCCGCCGCGCGGTCTCGCCGGTCGCGGCGAGCTCGGCCCGGGCGATCTCCGACCACGGGTCGGCGCCGAGGCGGTCGAATACGTCGATCGCGGCGCGGAGCTGTTCGCGGGCCCGGACCCGCTGCCGTTCCCGCCGCAGCCGGGCACCATAGGCCAGGTGCGTGCGGGCGGTCTCGAAGGCGTCCGCTGTCTGGGCGTGCAGCGCCAGCGCGGTTTCGAAGTGCGGATCGGACTCGCCCTCGGCCGCGATCAGCCCGCGGCATCGCGCGGCCCGGGCCAGCGCCCAGGGCTGGGCCTTGGCGCTCGCGTCGCGGCTGAATTCTTCGGCCAGCTTGGCGGCCTCCGGTCCGCGGCCGAGGCGCAGGTAGATCTCGACGAGTTCGGGCGCCGGGCACGGGTCGGGATCGCCGATGCCGCGCGAGCGGAGCAGGGCTCGCAGTTCCTCGAAGCGGGCCAGCGCGGCTTCGGCTCGGCCCAGAGTCAGCTCGAGCTCGCCCAGGGCGGCCATGGCCCACCACTCGGGCTGACCGAGGCCCATTTCGCGAGACAGGCGGAGCGCCTCGTCGGCGTGCAGGCGGCTCTGCTGCGACCTTCCCTGCCTGGCTTCGAGCCACGCGAGGCGGGCCAGCGCAGTGCCCAGGTCTGTGAGCTGACCGGTTTCTCTGGCCAGAACGATGGCTTCGTGAAAACTGGCCTGCGCTTCAGGCCACCGATCGGTAGAGGCTTCATCGATCGCTACGAAGGTGAGCGCGGACGGCAGCACGCCAATGGCAGATGTGCGGCGCGCCTCCGCCTGCGCGCGGCTGGCCAGCGCCCGGCCGACCTTCGCCTCCCGCAAGTACAGCGTGCCCACGGCGGCCCAGGCCAGCATGCGGGGATCGCCGCGAAGTTCATCGGAGCGCTCGAGGAGTTCCACTGCCGCGCGGATCGCCGGCGCGCCGGGCTCGCCCTGGCCCGAGACGATCAGCGCCGCACCCCGTGCGAGCAAGGCGAGGAAGGTGGTACGCCGGTCAGCGTCTGGGCGGAGGAGCGAGGCGGCGCGCTCCGCCGCCAGTCGCATGGTGGCGGGATCACCGGCGTTGTTGGACGCGGCCACGACTTCGGCGAGTATCGCGACGGCACGATCCGGATCGATCGGCGCGGCGCGCTCGGCGGCGGCCAGGAGGATCTCCTGCGCCGCGGTAACTGGCCCGCGCCGCCAGGCGATGCTACCGCGGAGGTGCTCGATCGCGACGGCCAGTTCCGGAGTGGTCGGGTGCAGGCCTGCCTGGTCCAGCAGCGCCACGGCACGCTCGGCGAGCCCGCCGAGCCAGGCCGCGTCGGCCGCCGCGTACAGCAGCCGGCCCTGCCGGGCCTCTTCGGGGGCCAGCCGGGCCGCGCGCTCGAACGCCCGAGACGAGACCTCGTAAGCGCCGCGCTGGTAGGCGCGCTGACCGGCCTGCTCGAGGGCCGAGGAGGCCGCATCGTCGGGGCCGAAGGAGGCCAGCGCGAGATGCCAGGCCCGGCGGTCGGCCTCGGAGTCGGGCAGGGCGTCGGCCAGGGCGCGGTGCAGCTCCCGGCGCCGGCCCGCCGGGGCGTCGCCGTAGACGGCAGACCGGGCCAGCGGGTGGCGGAAGTCGACCCGGGAATCATGCACGGTGATGAGGGCCGCCGCCTCGGCGGGGACCAGGTCGGACAGGTCAAGCCCGAGCATCGGCGCGGCGCGGGCCAGCACCGGCACCTCGCCGCCGTCGACGGCGGCGGCGAGGGCGAGGGCGTCGCGGGTGCGCTGCGGAAGCGCCCGCAGG
>Ga0187781_10000967_pt1 | contig 21455 bp, 21 predicted proteins | sample 0715_SJ02_MP02_2_FD_132447 | JGI IMG/M metagenome (GOLD analysis project Ga0187781, IMG submission 132447) | Tropical peat soil microbial communities from peatlands in Department of Meta, Colombia - 0715_SJ02_MP02_20_MG | ecosystem: Environmental > Terrestrial > Soil > Wetlands > Peat | place... | reverse complement strand
GCCGGTTTTGCAGGACAGGGCCAACTCGTTGCCGTCCGGTGGCGGCGGCACGCTCGACTGCAGCATAGCCCGGGTTCGGTGAGAGTCCAATTTCACCAAGGGAGACATTCCGGCGGTGGCGTCGGTGCGCAGCATGGCGTCTTCCTTTGCCGGGTCGGGCTGGTTGGCATCGGGCGTTGTGGCCGTGTCAGTTTTCTCGGTGGCGTTGTTCTCCGCGAACGCCGGGCTCCCGGCAAGTAACCCCAATACGAGCACAACAGTGAAAGCGTATTTCATTTCGTTCTCTCCATCAGCCGATGCCGGTGAGCATCGTCAGTCACTCAATCGCGCCTGAATTTTGGGGGAACCTTGCAGGGGGGACAACGGAGCCTTGGTTTTTCCGTCAATCCGACAACGTTGGGGAGCGACGTGGTTGCGGAAGTCGCGCAGGATGCTGCGCTGACTACTTCCCAAGATTGCACTTGGCTCGCCAAATCGGGAAGGGGATGGCAGCCTGTAAATTACTGGATGGTAAGGAGATAGCCTAGTGGTTGCGGGGTGGTTGGGAACTCGGAAGACGACACTGGACAGGCCCGTTCCCGGAATGGAAAACATTTTCCATTTTGCAACTGCAGGGCGGACTTTTCGGGCCCCTTAATGGCGTTTTTGCCGCAATTTTTCCAGGGCCCAGCGGGCGTGATCGGACACGCTTGGATCAGGATCGGTTACGAGCCTTTCCAGCGTAAGCGCGAATTTTTCGTTTCCGCTGTTGCCCATAGCGACGATGGCGTTGCGCCGTAAGCCGGTCAATTTGGCGCGGCGGACGGGCGATCCGCGAAAGGTCTCACGAAACTCATCAGGGGTTATTTCGGCGAGCCAGTCGAGGGCGGGGTTCACCAGTGGCTCGCGTGGCTGGAATTCAGCGACTTGCGTCGCGGGCGCTTTGCGGTTCCACGGGCAGACATCCTGGCAGATGTCGCAGCCGAAAACATGGCGACCCATGCCAGCGCGCAGGTCCTCGGGAATGGCGCCGCGTTTTTCAATGGTCAGATAAGAGATACAAAGGCGGGCATCGAGCTCGCCGGGCGCAACGATGGCCTGCGTGGGGCAGGCGGTGATGCACCGCGTGCAAGTGCCGCAGCGGTCGGGCGCAGGAACATCCGGGGCGAGATCGAGCGAGGTCAGAATCACACCCAGGAAGAGCCACGAGCCGAGCTTTTGGTTGATGATGCAGGTGTTTTTGCCGATCCATCCGATACCGGCGTGCTTGGCAAAGACGCGCTCGACGAGCGGTCCGGTATCGAGATAGGCGCGAAAGCAGTCGTCAGTACCCAGTTGCCAGTTGCCAGTAGACCGCGTCAAATCGCGGAGCTTGGACTCCAGCTCGCGCAAGCGTCGCATGACGGCGTCGTGGTAGTCTTCGCGGCTCCAGGCGTAGCGCGAGATCCAGCCGCGGGTGGCATCGTGGGTTTGCGTGGAATAGGGCTGAGCGGTGTTGTAATTGATGGCGCAGACGAGCACGCTTCGCGCCCAGGGAGCGACTCGGGACAAGGCCGCGCGCTTCAATTCCCCGGCATCGTCGCGCGCTTCCATGTACTTCATTTCGCCATGGCGGCCGGCGGCGATCCACCGCGGAAAGGCCTCCAGCTCGCCAAAACTGCGCACCGGAGCCACGCCGCACAAGTCGAATCCGGCTTCGCGGGCAAGCTGCTGGATACGTGCTGGGGATAAGATGGCCATGGCTGCGCGTACAGAAGTGGTCAGCGGTGGCGCAATTTTCCTAGCGTGCCGACGGCCACCCCCACCTGAATGAAAAGGCTACCACTTCCGGGCCCATGCAATCCCTCTTTCAGGCGGCGAGTGGTCGGCTCCGACCGCGGCCGTGGGATTGCGAAACCAGGGGCCGTGGCCACACGGAAACGTGATGCCCGTCACATCGGCTTGTCAAAGCGGCACGGGAGAATAAAGGCGGTTTTCTTTCGGAGACTTTCTGTGTTCAAAATCGTTCATGCGCAGTTTATCGCCCCGGGAATCAAGCGCTTCGTGATCGAAGCCCCCCGGATCGCGCGCAAGCAGAGGCCAGGGCAGTTCGTGATCATTCGGGTCAACGAAACCGGTGAGCGTATTCCGCTCACCATTGAGAAATCGGACCCGGAAAAAGGCACGGTCAACATCGTCGTGCAATCGATCGGCAAGACCACCAATATGCTGAATGCGCTCGAAACGGGCGACAGCATCCTCGACATTGTCGGGCCGCTGGGAAAACCGTCGGAGATCGAGAACTTCGGCACCGTCGTCGTCATGGGCGGCGGGGTGGGCACGGCGATGGCTTACCCGAGCGCTTCCGCGCTGAAAAAGGCCGGCAATCGGGTCATTACGATCATCGGCGGCCGAAATAAAGACCTTGTGATCCTGGAAAAGGAGATGCGCGAGGTCAGCGATACGGTTTTCGTCACTACCGACGACGGCAGCTACGGCGACAAAGGCCTGGTGACCGACAGGCTGCGGCAGCTGATCGAGAACGGCACGCGCATTGACGAAGTTCTGGCCGTCGGCCCGATCCCGATGATGAAGGCCGTCGCCGACATGACGCGGAAAGAGCGGATCAAGACCATCGTCAGCCTGAATCCGATCATGATCGACGGCACCGGAATGTGTGGCGGCTGCCGCATACTGGTGGAAGGAAAGAGCGAATTCGCGTGTGTTGACGGGCCGGAGTTTGACGCGCACCGCGTAGACTTCGCCGTGCTGGTGCAGCGCAACGCCATGTATCGTGAAGCCGAAAAGCTCTCCATGGAAGAGTACAGGCAGGGAGTCGAAAAGAAAAAAGCCACGGCCGCCGAACCCGAAGTGGCGTGCGCGCTGGAGGGGAAGAAATGAGCACGCCGAGCGCTCCGAAAGAACCGCCCAAGAAATCGAGCAATCCGCTGGCCAACAAGGACCGCATGAAGATTCCGCGGCAGCACATGCTGGAGCAGTTGCCGCAGGTGCGCAACAAGGAGTTCACCGAAGTCAATCTGGGCTACTCGCCGGAACTGGCGCGGCAGGAGGCATTGCGCTGTATCGAATGCGCCAAGCCGGCCTGCGTTGATACCTGCCCCGTGGGCGTGAAGGTCAAGGACTTTGTGCAGCTCATCGTGGACGGCGATTTTCTTGGCGCCGCCGCCAAGATCCGCGAGGATAATGTGCTCCCGGCGATCACCGGGCGCGTTTGCCCGCAGGAGGATCACTGCGAACACGGTTGTCTGCTGAACAAAAAAGGCCAGTCGCTCGGCATCGGCTACCTGGAGCGCTTTGTCGCCGACTACGAGCGCAAGCATTTCGACATCAAGAACATCGTAAAGGCTACGCCGACTGGGAAGAAGGTTGCCATCGTGGGCAGCGGGCCGTCGGGGCTTACCGCTGCGGGCGATTTGGTGACGAAAGGCCACCAGGTGCACGTTTTTGAGGCGCTGCACGAAATCGGCGGTGTGCTCGTATACGGCATTCCCGAGTTTCGCCTCCCGAAAGCGATCATCCGCGAACAGGTCGATTACATGCGCGCCATGGGCGTCGAGTTTGAGACTGACGTAGTCGTCGGGCGCACGGTGACCATCGACGAGCTGATGGGAGAGGAAGGCTACGACGCCGTATTTATCGGCACCGGCGCCGGGCTGCCCCAGTTCATGGGTATTCCCGGTGAGCACCTCAACGGCATTTATTCCGCCAACGAGTTTCTAACGCGCATCAACCTGATGCACGCTTACGAATTCCCGAAGTACGACGAACCGATGGTGGATTTCCGCGGAAAGAATGTCGCGGTCATCGGCGGCGGCAACACGGCGCTCGATGCAATCCGCTCGTCGTTGCGGCTGGGCGCGGGGAAGGCGTTTATCCTATACCGGCGCAGCGAGGCCGAGATGCCGGCGCGTATCGAGGAAGTCAAGCACGCCAAAGAAGAAGGCATTGAGTTCCAGGTGCTGGCGGCGCCGCTCGAGTTCCTCGATGACGGCAAGGGCTGGCTGAAGGGTGCACGCTGCCAGAAGATGGAACTGGGCGAACCGGACTCATCGGGGAGACGGCGGCCGGTACCGATACCCGGTTCGGAATACGAAATTCCCCTCGCCGTCGCGATCATGGCAATTGGGACGACGGCCAATCCGATCATCCGGCAAACTACGCCGGGCTTGGCCACAAACAAAAGAGGTTACATTCAGGCCGACGAGACCACGCAGAAGACATCGCGCAAAGGAGTGTTTGCCGGCGGCGACATTGTGACCGGCGGCGCGACCGTTATTTTGGCCATGGGTGCGGGGCGGCGCGCGGCCAAAGCCATCCATGAATACCTGACGACGGGAGAGTGGTAGTCAGGAGAAGTCAGGAACGCTGCGGTGCCGCAGCCTTGGCTTTCGCGCTTTTCCGGGGAGAGCCTTCCTGGTATTCCACGCGGTTCCTTCCGTTTTCTTTCGCCCTGTAGAGAGCGGCGTCTGCCCGGCTCAACAGTTGCTCCAGTTCCTTGGCTCCGGTCCCGTTGGAAACGGCTACTCCGAGGCTCGCCGTAATTGACCACTCGACGGTACCCACCACTACCGGAGCAGAGGCGATGGCATCGCGCAGTTCGACGGCACGTGCCAGCGCGCCCTCCAGATTGCAGGAGGGCAGTACAAGCAGAAATTCCTCGCCGCCATATCTTCCGACTCCGTCGTAGGGCCGCAGCCTGGAATGCAGCCTTCGCGATACCTCCTGCAGCACTCCATCACCAAACAGATGGCCACACGTGTCATTGACCTTCTTGAAGTGATCAATGTCGGCAAGAATGATGGACAAGAGGTTTCTTTCACGGCGGGATCGTTCCAGTTCTCTTTCGAGCATGGCGAAGATCTCTCCGCGATTGAGCAGGCCGGTCAGAGAATCGTGGGTTGCCGCATGACGCATCGACTCCCGAGCCGAAACCAGTTCTTCCTGCAGATTGAGAATGCGTTTGCCGACGAGGAGGCGGGCCTTCAGTTCCGGGGCATCGAACGGCTTCACCAGATAATCGTCCGCCCCGGCCCGCATGGCGTCGAGCATGTTTTCCCGGCCCTGCTTGCCCGTGAGCAGGATGACGTAAATGTAATTTCCGGTGGCGCCGGCCGTGCGAATGCGCTGGCAAAGTTCGGTGCCCTCCAGATCGGGTAGAACCCAATCCAGAAGCACCAGTTTCGGAGCATCCGGCTGCTCGAGAATCCGCCATGCCTGCGCGCCGGTTTCGGCAAGAGTGACGCCAAAGCCCCAGCTTTGAAGATGGTCGTCTATCAACTTGCGATAGACGGCCGAGTCGTCGATAACCAGCACCTGCATGCGTTTCGAACTCCAACCGAGGCTTGCTGCCCTCGCGTGCGCGGCAAATGCGGCCGAAAAAAGAAGAGGGACTCTCCGGGGTTTCCGGTCAATGATAAGTCTCGCACCTGCTGAGAGTTACCATCATTCTCTGTTTCGCCCACTCCAAAGTCACCTTAATTGAGCATCGGCACAGGGGAGCTGCTGCTTGAGTGCTTTCAGGGTCGTGGCAGGGCAAACCGGTATCTACTCTGGTCGCGACAGGAAGTGCGAGGCCCCCGGTGGGCGCAACCATTGGCTGACGAGCGAAAAAAAAGGCTTGACAATCGTTACGTCGTTATGTAACTTAACGATGTTAAGTTAACAGTGTTCATTTTGGTAACAATGTTATGGGCGTGATCGAGCGCAGAGAACGAGAACGGCTGGAAACGCGCGAGCGGATTATGGATGCTGCCCGCGAGCTGTTTGTCACAGAAGGCTACGACGGTGTGACCATGCGCAAGGTGGCTGAGAAGATCGAATACTCGCCGACCGCGATCTACGTTCACTTTCACGACAAACGGCAGCTGTTCCTGGAGCTGTGCCATTCCGACTTCCGCCGGCTGGCGGAGTCTTTCCAGGAACTCGCGCAGATCCCCGACCCCGTCGAGCGCCTGCGCCGGATCGGCTACGGCTACATGCGGTTCGGGCTTGAGAACCCCAATCAATACCGGGTGATGTTCATGACCTCGCACCCGCCGCGGCCCGAGGGGATGGAGAAGGAGATGGGCAAGGGTAATCCGGAAGAAGATTCCTATGCCTTTCTGCGGCAAACCGTGCAGGAAGTTCTAAGCGCGGGCGCATTCCGATCGGAGCTTACCGACGTCGATCTGATTGCCCAGACGCTGTGGGCCGGTGTGCACGGCGTGGTTTCGCTGGAGATCGCCAAGGGCGACGATGACTGGGTCCCTTGGGCTCCCATGGAAAGCCGAGCGAGCGCGATCATTGAAAGCTTTCTGCAAGGGCTCCTGAGACCGAGGTGAGAGATGCCTCCTTTAGCGCGGCGCAATCTGTTTCACGACAAAATCCGGCTCACCGTCACTCTGACCGGCATCGTTTTCTCGGTTGTGCTGATCGTGGTCGAACTCGGATTGTTCGTGGGGTTCTCCCTCACGACCTCAAGCATCGTCGACCGTTCCAAGGCTGACCTCTGGGTCGTTTCCCGCGGCACTCCTCACATCGAGCAAGGCGCGCCGTTTTCGGAGCGGAAATTCTACCAGGTCCTGGCAACACCGGGCGTAGCTACTGCGGAGAAGTACATTGTCCGTTTTGCTTTCTGGAAGGCTCGCGACGGCTCCGAGCGCAGTATTCAAGTCGTGGGCCTCGATCCGCACACGCAACTCGGCGGACCCTGGAACGTTATCGCCGGCCGGGTCGAGGACCTAGAAAAGCCCGATGCCGTGATGGTCGATGAGATTTACAAGGAAAAGCTTGGGGTCGAGCGCATCGGGCAAGTCTTCGAGATCATCGGTCACAGAGCCCGGGTGGTGGGATTTACGCACGGAATTCGCGCCTTCACCACCACGCCATACGTGTTCACGAGCTTCAAGAACGCGCAGGACTACACGCGGCTGAATGAAGACCAGACTCTTTTCATCCTGGTGCGGGCGATGCCCGGGACGAGCGTCCAGGGGCTGCAAGCCCGATTGGCGGCGCGCTTGACGGACGTGGATGTCCTTACCAAGAGCCAGTTCAGCCACATGACCCGTTTCTACTGGATGTTCACGACGGGCGCTGGCATAGCCGTGCTGATCGCTGCCATGCTGGGGCTGATCGTCGGCGTGGTCGTGGTGGCGCAGACGATCTATGCCACGACCATGGATCACATTCGCGAATTTGGAACCCTCAAAGCGATGGGAGCGGCCAACAGCTACATCTACCGCGTCATTATCACGCAGGCCGCCATCAGCGCCGTCTTGGGTTACGCGATGGCGATGATCGTCAGCGTCTTCATTGTGCATGGCAGCAACAGCGGCGGGGCGGCCGTGATGGTGCCCTGGCAGATGGCGGTGGCCATTTTCTTCCTTGCTTTGCTGATGTGCATCAGCGCGGCCATGGTTTCGATCAAGAAGGTTACGCATCTGGATCCGGCCATGGTGTTCCGCGGGTAAGCAAAGAAAGATAAGTGAGGCGAGAGGTCATGCAAAGCGCGATCACGGTTCGCAACGTCGTCAAGACATACGAAGAGGGTGCGAGCAAGATCCCGGCACTGCGCGGCGTCGATCTTGACGTGTTTCCCGGCGAGATGGCGCTGCTCATGGGGCCCTCCGGCAGCGGCAAGACCACGCTGCTTTCGATCATGGGATGCATTCTGCGGCCGACCTCCGGAACGTGCAGGTCAACGGCATCGACGCCACCAGGCTCACTGAAAAAGAGCTGCCCTCCATCCGTCTCCAGCATATTGGGTTTGTGTTTCAGGGCTTCAACCTTTTCCCGACTCTTACTGTCGGCGAAAACGTGGAACTGGCGCTCGACCTGCGCGGAATGCGCGGCGACAAGGCGGCGCAAGAGGCGCGCCGCCTGCTGACGCTGGTGGAACTGGAAAACCGGTACAACGCGTTTCCCAGCGACGTCAGCGGAGGGCAAAAACAGCGCGTTGCCATCGCTCGCGCTCTTGCCGGCTCGCCCACCGTGATTCTCGCCGACGAACCCACGGCCGCCCTCGATGGCCAAACCGGGCGAAGTGTGATGAAGATCATGCACGACCTCGCCCATAAACACGGTCGCGCCGTGGTCGTGGTGACGCATGACAGCCGCGTTCTTGAGTTCGCTGATCGCATCGTGCACATGGAGGACGGAAAGATCGTGGACGGGCAAACTGAAAGCCTGAAGATTGCAGCGATCGCACCTTCGACCATCGCCAGCGATGAACTCAGCAGGCAAACATCAACACACTAAGATTTTGAGGAAGCCAGCCATGAAGACGAACAAGACATTGATTGGAGCCGCGATTGCGATCCTCGTCGCGTTGACGGCATCGCTCATCTGGGGACACACAGTTTCCGCCAAGGATTCCGCGGGCGATCGCGTTCAATCGCAGGATTCGGGTACGGGCTCGCAGCCGCACGACTGGGCTGTGGCAGGGCCGGGACGCGTCGAGCCGGAAACGGAAGAAATCAAGATGGGCGCCGAACTCACCGGGCGGCTCAAGTCCATGTTTGTGGAAGAAGGACAGCAGGTGCGTGCCGGGCAAGTGCTTGCCGAGCTGGTTAATGACGACTATCGCGCCCAGGTAGCGTCGGCCGAAGCGCAGGTCCGCCAGAAAGAGGCGGAGATGCGGAAGGTGTTCAACGGCGCTCGTCTTGAGGAGCGGAATGGAGCGTTGTCGTCTGTCGAGGAAGCGCAGGCCGTGATGGCCAACGCGGAGTCGGAGATGAAGCGCCACCAGAAACTGTATGAAGCGGGGGTCATCTCACAGGAGGAAGAGGATCGTTATACCAAGGAGTATGAAGTCGCCAAGGCGCAGTACCACGAGAAAGTGGAAAACCACACCTTGATCGACGAAGCCACGCGCGAAGAAGACCGCTCGATGGCGCGGGCCAATCTCGAAGATGCCAAGGCGAAGCTTGCCGAAGCGCAGGCGCTCTATGCGAAGACATTTCTTCGCAGCCCGATCGACGGTACCGTACTGCGGCGCTACCACCGCGCCGGCGAGAGCATCTCCAGCGGCCTGACCACTCCCGATCCGATCTTCAGCCTGGGAGACACGCGATCATTGCGCGTCCGCGTGGATGTAGACGAAACCGACGTGAGCAAGCTGGCGCTCGGGCAAAAGGCTTACGTTACCGCCGACGCCTACGGCGGCCGAAAATTCTGGGGACATGTGGTGCGCATTGGCCAGGAACTGGGCCGCAAGAACATCCGCACCGACGAACCAGCCGAGCGCGTCGATACGAAGATTTTGGAGACGCTGATTCAGCTTGACCACGGTGCCAGCCTGCCCATCGGCCTGCGCGTGGATTCGTTTATCCTGGCGGCAGAAGGGACTGCGAACTCAGAAAAGTAGCTTCGAAATCCGACATTCAGGCGCTCGTCGCTTATATTCGGCTGGTGTCGGATCCTCTCTACGGAACTCCGGGAATTGTTTACGCGCAGAAGTGACCCTGGCGTGCGAAACTGAACTTCATGAAAGTCGTCGCCGTGATTCCGGCTCGCCTGGCCTCGACTCGTCTGCCGCGCAAGATGTTGCGCGAAATTGCGGGCGAACCGTTGGTCGCCTGGGTATATCGGTCGGTGGAGCGCTGCCGCTCGCTCACCGAGATTGTTGTTGCCACCGATTCGGAAGAAATTCTCGAGGCTTGTCGCCAGCGCGGCATTCCCGCGCGCATGACCTCTTCGGCCCACCGCTCCGGAACCGAGCGCGCGCATGAGATTTCCGGCCTGATCGAGGCGGACGTGTATTTGAATATCCAGGGCGATGAGCCGCTCACGCGCCCCGAACACATCGAGAGCCTGCTCGAAGTTATGCGGAGGCCAGGCGTCGAAGTGGGCACTGTCAAAACGCGCTGCTGCGATGCAGACATCAACAATCCCGGCGCCGTGAAAGTCGTTACCGATATTTCCGGCCGAGCTCTTTATTTTTCGCGCGCCACCATTCCTTATGATCGCGATGGTACGCACCCGATTTACTACAAGCACTTAGGCCTTTATGCCCACACCAAGAAGGCTCTGGACAGGTTCGTCCGCTGGCCCGAGTCTTCCCTGGAACGCAGTGAAAAGTTGGAGCAACTGCGTTTTCTCGAGAATGGCGTCCCCATCTATGTCGGCGAAACACCTTATGACACTGTAGGAGTCGACACGGAAGAAGATTTGCGAAGAGTCGAAGAGATTCTGCGCGCGAGGGGTCAGTAGTTTCCGCAACCCCAGTCTCGCGGCCAGCTTGGCGAGCAAGATAGCCGGACGCAAGGTCAATTGGCCGGGAACCGAATCAATTAGTGAGTTCTTGCCCAGGATTCGGCGGCGGCCACGCGCTTTGAAACCGAAGGATGGGAATGAAAAAACCACTCCACCCAGCGTGAAGGCGTTTTTTCGGCCAGGTTCTGTTCGGCGAGCTTATTCATGGACGAAATGAACGGCTCCACAGTGGCGACCGATTGGAAGCAGTACAGGTCTGCCTGCCGCTCGTTGAAGCGTGAATAGGCGTTGAGCGCCGGCATCAGAAGAAACGACAGTACCGTCGAGATCACGGCCAGCAAAGGGAGATTGGCGAAGTCGGACACACTCTCAAACAGATGACGGCGTTCCACGGCGTAGTGGAGCGCTTGATTTGCCAGCCAAAAGCCCGCAAATGTGATTGCGGCTTGCACCAGGATGCTTTTGAGAATGTGGCGATGAACATGATGTCCCAGTTCATGCGCGAGGACAGCCTCGATTTCGGCGTCCGAATAGTTATCGAGGAGTGTGTCGGCCAGTATGATGCGCCGCGTTGCACCCAGTCCGGTGAGCGCAGCATTGGCCTTCTTGCTTTTCTCGGAGAGATGCCAGCGGTAGACGCCGCGCACGCGCGTGCCTGCGCGCTCGCCGAGAACGATCAGCCGCCGCTTCAACTCCTCGTTTTCCAGTGGCTCGAACTTGTAAAAAATGGGGAAGAGAATGACCGGCGCCAGCCGAGCGAGCAGAACCATCAGTCCCAGGAAGAGTGCCCACGCCGCCAGCCACCAGGTTTGCGGATATTGGCGCAACAGCAGATAAATCATTTCGACGACGATCGTCGCCATCGCCAGCCCGATCAGAAGGCCCTTCGTTTCGTCCCACAACCAGGAGCGCGGCTTCTGGTTCGAGAGATGGAAGCGATGTTCCAGTCGGAATCCGTAGTAATCGAGCGGCAAGCCCACTGCCTTGCCGATCAGGATCAGCATCGCAACATAAAAGAACACTGCAAGGCTATAGTTTTGTGCCGCTCCGCGATACGCAAAGTCGCGCAGCGAACCTGTCCAGCCGGTTGCCAGCAACACGATGAGCAGCCCGAGGCCGAGTGCGAAGTCGCCGATCCCCAACCATCGCTTGGTGCGATTGTAGCGGCGAGATTCAGCCGAGTCGGTTGGAGACGGTAGTGTTGCGGTTTCACTCATGACCCACTATTGATAGTCTTCTTCTTATCCTATCGTGTTTTGCGCGCGCCGAAGATGCCGAAAGTGGAGCAGACGCGCCTGTCAATGCCGCATTTGGGTCCGGCCAGCCTTACCTAGCCCTGCACTGCGAAGTGCTCGGCGCACTGGAGAATTTCCGTAACCAATTCGGGCGTCGCTGCCTCCACGTAGATACGCAGAAGGCGTTCGGTCCCGGAGGCGCGAAACAAGACCCATGCATCGGCACCGTTTCCGTTCTTCGCGGCATCAAGGTAGAACTTCACGCCGTCACGATTTTCCTTGCGCAAGATAGCATATCGATCCAGTTTGACGGTGCCTGGATCGGCAGCGCGCCGTACCGCTCCATTCTTCAATTCATCGGAGATGTGCAGATCGCGCCGTCCATAATAGTGCGCGCCATATTCGCGTTGCAGATCGGAGACAAGCCGGCCGAGCGGCTTGCCTTCTTCCGCCATCACGTTGGCAAGAAGCAGCGCGTTTAGAATGCCGTCGCGCTCGGGCAGGAACCGTCCGTAGCCAATGCCTCCCGATTCTTCTCCCGCGATCAGGATTTCCCGCTCCATCATCAGATCGGCAGCGTATTTGAATCCAATGGATACTTCGTGCAGCTTGCGTCCATGCCGGGCAGCGATGCGGTCAAGCATGCCCGTGGTATTGAAGGCGCGCACCACGTCGCCCGGCCACTTCTTGCGCACGAGCAGCCAATTGAGCAAAACCGCGAAGCATTTGTGTGAGTTGACAAAGCTGCCGTCTTCGGCCACGGCCCCGATCCGATCCGCATCGCCGTCGGTGACCAGGCCAGCGTGGCACTTCTCTTTCACGACGGTCTCCTGCAACAGCGCGACGTGGGGAAGGATCGGTTCGGGATTAATTCCGGGGAAAAGCGGATTTACTTCCTGACGAATGGCGATATGCTCGATTCCATTCCTGTTAAAGATTCCTGGCAGTACGCCTCGACCCGAGCCATACATCGAATCGATGGCGAACTTGAAGTTTGCTTTGCGGATCAGCGCCAGGTCGGCAAACTGGCATAGCCCCTCGACGTACGCTGCCTTCAGGTCGGTCTCCTCGATCTCTGCCGACTGCCCATGCGGCAACGCGCCCGCCGCGAGTTCCCCTTCAATCGACTTCATGATTGCGGGCGTGGCTGAGCCGCCGAACTTGCCCTTGAACTTGACGCCATTCCAGTTCCAGGGGTTGTGGCTCGAAGTGACCATCACGCCGCCGGCCGCGCCGAACTTCTTCACGTTGAAGGAGACGGCCGGCGTGGGAACGTAGTCATTCGCAAGCCGCACCGGGATTCCCGCCCCCGCAATTATTTCGGCAACAATCCGGGCGGCGCGGTCCGAAGCGAAACGCGTGTCGTAGCCGGCAATAATTCCCTTGGCAGGGTCTTCGTTTTTTAGGACGTAGGAGGCAATGGCGCCGGCCACACGGCGAACGTTGTCAAATGTGAAATCGTCCGCGATGAGCCCGCGCCAGCCGTCCGTGCCAAACTTTATTTCAGTCAATGCGGTTCCAGTTGTGGGTTCTCGGTTCGCAAGCTGTTAGATGTCGAAATTCAAGTGAGCTTTGTCAGCTTTTTCTCATCCAGATGCTTTACCACTTTGCCCACATCCTGCGACTGGTCGAGCGTGGTGATGAGCAAGGCGTCATCGGTTTCCACGACCACCAGATTGCTTACTCCCACCGCGGCCACGAACTTGCCGGGAGCATGCAGGTAATTGTTCCAGGCATTCAGCGTGAAGCTGGTCGCGGCATTGACCAGATTTCCTTCCTTCGGCTTGCTTTTGGCCACGTGGTGCTCATGCAGCGCTGTCCAGGAGCCCAGGTCGCTCCAGCCAAAGTCGGAGGGCAGACAGAAAATGCGCGATGCGCCCTCACCCTTCGTGGATCGCCGCTCGAGCACAGCGTAGTCAATGCTGGTGTTTTCGCACTTGGGATAGAGGCGGCGAAAAGTGCCTGCAAATTTGCCCGTGCCGTAGGTAGCTGCGATCTTCTCCAGAATCGAGGCGGTTTCAGGCAAATGCTCACCGAGAGCATTCGCGAGGGTATCGGCGCGCCATAAGAACATGCCGCTGTTCCAGAAGTAGTTCCCCGCTTCGAGGAACTGCCGGGCGCGTCCAAGATCGGGCTTTTCCGTGAAGCGGCGAACCCGCATCGCGCCGCCTTCGGTGTCCCCGCCAGCTTCGATGTAGCCATAGCCGGTTTCGGGGCGTGTCGGACGGATCCCGAGAGCGACGATGTTCTCCCGCTCCGCGGCAATCCTCATCCCCTGCAGCAATGTGGCGCGAAACTCCTCAGGCTGGGCAATGACGTGGTCGGAAGGAAACATGCCGATGACGGCCTCGGGGTTGATCCGCAGCAATAAAAACGCAGCCAGCCCAATGGCGGGCGCGCTGTTGCGTCCCACCGGCTCCGCGACAATCTGCCGCGACGGCAGTTTACGCAGCTGGCGAAGGATCGCAGGCCGCGAGTATTCATTGGTAATGATCCAGAAATTGCGTGCCGGCGCAAGCGGCTCCAGGCGGCTGGCAGTCTGCTGAATCATGGTTTGCTTGCCGTCAAGCGCGAGTAGTTGCTTGGCGTTGCGCTTGCGGCTGAGCGGCCAGAAGCGCGTGCCGCGGCCGCCGGCGAGAATCACGGGATAAAAGCGCGAGTTCGATTTCACGAGAGGGTCGGGCCCCCCTGACGGCCGCTTCTGCCGTTCCGGGGTGAAAGTGCAAGCCTATCATCCTGGCGGCAAAATCTTAACCCTCGCGTGGAAGGAATAGCAAAGGGACAATCAGCGCTGTGCATGGTTTGAGGAGGCTGTGGCAGGGTCCGCCTGGCGCGGGCATCGGCGAGTCACGCGCAATGCAAGTCGTCGCGCTGCATCGCGGCCAATGCACTTTCGACGCTCGAATGTACCTCGAAAATCGAGTCCAGATTGGTGGATTCCAACAACCGGCGAACCGACTCGATCGAGCTTGCAAAGCGGAGCTGATATCCGGCTGATTCGGCCCACATTTGGCACAGAGCGAGCTCACCCAGGGCGCCGCTGTCGAGCGTGGTCGCATCGGACAGGTCTACAACCATGCGGCGGGAGGTCGGCAGAACTTCTCCAATCAGGCCGGAGAGCGCGCAGGCCTCGCGGCGCAAGATGATCTGTCCCCGGCAACGCAGCACAATTGCACCCGGAGCGACCGCCTCAAAACTTAACACCAGTACGCTATCCGAACCCGTTTCCGGCGCTGCATGCGCCACCGTCGCGGCCGGGGCTGGCGCCGAACCGGAGTTTCCGGATTTCATACTTGAAAGATTACGGGGAAACGAACTCTCGTTGGTTGCGGCGACGTGAAAATCTCGTGAAAACAGCGCGATTCGGCCTGTGCAAAAACGACGCGGCTATTTGCTGACGTCCTTCTTGCGCGCCGGCTCCAGTGGCGTAACAATTGGCCTGCGCAGGGGCACAATCGCGCCCTTCGACGGATCGGCGGCGGCCGTGGCCCGGGCTAGCACCTCACGCTGGATGTATTGCACGAAATCCTGGATCTGGCGCTGCATTTCCTCCATACGCTCGCGCATTTGCAGGATGATGGCAATGCCGCTGATGTTGACGCCCAAGTCGCGGGCCAGCGACAGGACGAATTCCAGCCGCTGCAGGTCTTCGTCGGTATAGAGTCGAGTGTTGCCTTCGGTGCGGCTCGGTTTAAGCAGCCCCTCGCGCTCGTAGAGGCGCAGGGTCTGGGGATGGATCTCGTACATCTCGGCCACGGCCGAGATCATGTACGCGCCTTTGGATTTACGCTTTGTCATGGAAGAGGCTTGCCCAGATAGCCAAGATAGGACATGTCGGCGTAGGCCACATATAGGATAATCATCGAGAGGCTTGCTATCGCGACCCGCCTTCCAGCGGCCACACGTGACCGAAACCCAAAATAAACGCTGGCTATCAACAGAATCACTCCGAGCAGAAGCGTCATAGCCAGAAATATATCACCAGTCATCACATCGCTTTGAGGGTGGTGGTTGCACGACACAATCGCAGTCAGCCAGAAAAGCACATATGTGCAAAGCGATCCACGAACTGACCGCCGTGACTCAATCGGCATGTCACTACTGTGATTCTTAGCAATAGCCATTCCGAGGAAGGCGATTGAGAGAAACGGAAGAGCGGAACCGACGGCAAGGACGATTTGACCCTGATCCATCATGAGAGAAGCCTCTTCGAGAGAGGAACGGGATTGTTGCTTTGATTTGCTTCTCTTAGTAAAGAAAATGGCATATACTCCATGTATATGCCTAAGCCTAAATTAGGGAGCCACAAGCCAACGCAGCGCAAGGCCAAAATCTTCATGAACAACCGCAGCCAGGCGGTACGGCTGCCAAAGGAATTCCAGTTCAAGGTGCAGGAAGTGTTCATCCGGAAAGAGGGCCAGGACGTGGTCCTGTCGCCTCGGCCGTTTGACTGGTCCACCTACCTGACCGATGGGCCGGTTGCCTCCGAGTCCTTCATGGAGGGAATCGAGGATCTCCCCGTACAAGAGCGGGAATCGTGATGGCGCGTTACATGCTCGATACCGATGTGTGCTCGTACATCATGAAGCGGTCGAACGATGCCGCGGTCGCGCGGCTGCGAAAAGTTCCCGTGAGCGAAGTCTGCATTTCCGTCATCACCAAGTCGGAACTCTTATACGGCGTCGAGCTATCCCCGCGCCGCCCGCAGGACGAAGCGGCGCTTGCCGCATTTTTGAGCAACGTGGAGGTCTTGGATTTTCCCGAAAAAGCATCGCAGCACTATGCGTCAATCCGCGCCGACCTAAAGAAACAGGGCGCAATGATCGGAGCTAACGATCTATTCATAGCAGCCCATGCCCGGAGCCTGAGCTGCATCCTGGTCACGAACAACACATGTGAATTTCAGCGGGTGCGGAATCTGGCGATCGAAAACTGGACGATCTGAACGCCTTGGATGCTTCCTGGCCGCACAGTGGCCGCAAAAGAAAAGAGACGCGGCAAGCCGCGTCTCTACGAGAATATCCGCGTTGATCCGCGCAAATCCGCGGAAAGGAAGTTACGCCGCCATCCCTGGCCTTGGCTCTGGCTGAGTCCAGCCGGATGGCTTGAGAGCATGGTTAATTGCGTAAGCAACCACACCCGCTCCCATCAGGATGAGCCCGAACCAAAACGCACTCATCCCGAGGATGGCTTCGTGTTCACTGTTGACGATAGCGAAGCCGAGCAGCAGCGTGGGCGCGATACCCACGGCGATCGCTCCAAACCAGCCGCCAGGAACGCGGAACGGCCGCTTCAGCTCCGGTTCGCGTAAGCGCAGCATAATCAGCGCCACGAATTCCAGCACCAGGCTGGCCCCGTAGATCATGATGTCAAGCGTGACCAGCCGCTCGAAACCAATGTTCAGCGCCAACCCCCAGCCAATGGCGAGGGCAATGATCGCAACCCACGGCGCCCGCGACTTCGCGTGCAATTTGGCAAACACCTTCGGCAGCATGCCATCCTGCGCCATCGCCAGCGGCAGGCGCGAGTAGCTCATCACCAGCGCGTTGAACATTCCGAAGCCGCTCATCATGCCGCCGGCAACCAGAGCGATCCGCAGCAGCGGCCCGCCCATCAGGCCCGCGATGTCAGCCCAGGCGCCGGTTTCCCACGCGGAAGCCGGAAGCCCGGTCACCCACATGGCGGCAAACGGCAGCACATAGCTCAAGGCAACGATCACCACGGCCCAGAGCATGGCCCGCGGGTAGGTTCGCTGCGGACGCTCGACTTCGGCGGCGATGGTCGACGCGTTGTCCCATCCCATGTAATTCCACATGCAGATGAGCAGCCCGCCCAGAATGTCCACATTGGAAGTCGTCGGTTTGGTCACCGCGCTGGCCAGCGCTCCGATCTTGAACGGAGCCAGCACAAAGATCGCGGCAAACGGCGCCGAAAGCAGAAAGAAGAGCCAGAGCGAGGTGGTCGAAACCACCTTCACGCCGGCAATATTCAGGGCCGCGCACAGCACCACCACGCCCAGCGCCACCAGCACCCCGCGGTGGTTTGCCTGGAACCACGGGAACATGCGCGTGAGGTAGGCGACGAATAGCGTGGGATAGATCGCCATGTCGAAAATGGACGCTACCAGCGAGAGCCAAGCCTCCTGAAATCCCCAGAAATTGCCCATCGCGCGGCGCACCCAGGCGTAATAGCCGCCTTCAAAAGGCAGCGCGCTCGAAAGCTCGCCGATCATGAACGCCGTCGGCAGGCTCCAGAGGAGCGGGGTGAGCAGCAGGATGAGAATCGCTTTTCCGTAGCCGGCGCCATGCACGATGTCTTCGGTCCCATACGTGCCGCCCGACACCATAAAGAAGGTAGCGGCGACCAGGGGCCACAGCGTGAGGCGAATCGACTTTTTCCGGGGAGCGACAGCAAAGGCAGATGGCTGAATGTTAGTGGTAGCGGTGGCAGTTGCCAATTTCGATGGCTTCCTCCTCAAGCGACTCACTCTCACCACCGCGTCTCCCTTGAAATTGCGCTGCTAGTGAGCGCTTTCTCTCGCGGCTCCCGGGTACGTGCGTTTGCCCGGACATGTCGGTGAAGTTAGTTCGCAGTTAGAGATTACGGCAAATTTCCACAGATGCAAGACTTTTTTGCAGAAAATCGAAATTTTTTGCCGCAGAGGGCTGGTACGGAGGTAACAGGCCGCGCCTTCGTTCATCCACCGTGACGCGGGAACTCAAGGAAGTTCGCAACTCGGGCCACCGCAAGTGAGGAACTCCTCCTACGGATTTTGGCCCGCGTCCACGCCGTTAGCGCCTTCAGAGGTAGCCAAGCCAGGGACGCAAGGATAGAATGTAGCGCCATCGGGGATGCGGCACGATATCGCCGCTTAGGAGGATCCATGAACTTCAATTTTAGTGCCATGATGCAAACCGCAACCACCCTGCTCACCACTGTCGGCTTGAAGATTCTCGGCGCAATTGCCATTTGGATTATTGGCCGGTGGCTGATAAGCCTTTCAATACGCCTGATTGGGAGTGCGCTCACCAGGCAGAAGATCGACCCCACGCTCGTCCGCTACATCAACTCCGCCGTGGCCGCGCTGCTGAACATCGTCCTGGTGGTCGCCATCCTCGGGTTTTTCGGAGTCGAAACCACCAGCTTTGCGGCGCTGCTGGCAGCCGCAGGCGTCGCCATTGGCATGGCCTGGTCGGGCCTGCTGGCGAACTTCGCCGGCGGAGTGTTTCTGGTGATCCTGCAGCCGTTCAAGGTCGGGGATTTCGTCACGGCGGCGGGGGTGACCGGCACCATCGAAGAAATCGGCCTGTTTGCCACCACCATCAACACACCAGACAACGTCAAGACCATAGTCGGTAACGGAAAGATTTTCGGCGATACCATCCAGAACTTCTCCGCCAATCCTTACCGGCGCGTCGACCTGACGGCCCAACTGGCGCATGGCGTGGATCCGCAGGCGGCCGTTGACCTGCTGAAGCCGGCGCTGGCACAGGTTCCGAACGTGCTCGCCGATCCCGCGCCCGATGTTGAGATCCTGAGCTTCAACTTGGCTGGCTCGGTGCTTGCCGTGCGTCCTTATTGCAGCAATGCCCATTACTGGCAGGTGTACTTCGAGACAAACCGGCTGATCCGCGACGTGTTTTCCCGCGCCGGCTTCCCCGTTCCCGAACAGCATTACTCCGTGAGCGGGTCGGAAGCGCTCAAGCTGGCGAAGACGGCATAGGTCAGCACAGCTCGTTTTCAAAAACAGGTTTTGGGAAGGGCACGGCTTTAGCCGTGCTGCCCGAAGCCGCCATTGACGCGGATTTCTAGTTTGCTGAAAACCCTCAGGCCCGGCAAAAACGGGGAAGGGCACGAGTTCCACTCGTGCCGCAAATCGCGCCAAATCAACGGCGGCTTCTAGCCGCTGGGGGAAGACGTTGGGCTCGCCTCGGAACCAGTTTTTGAAACATCCTCTAGCCACAAAAGCGGCTACTCATCATGATCTCGGCGACGCGCGTGGTTTTCTTGCTAGACTGACGGCATGCAGGCGGATACAAAAGCCGGGGAGAAGAACCACCGCAACAGCCTCGGGCCGGGTTCTGCGCTCTACCTGGTTGCCACCCCCATCGGCAACCTCGAAGACATCACCCTGCGCGCACTCCGTGTGCTGAAGGAAGTCGACCTGATTGCCTGCGAAGATACGCGCCAGACTCAGAAGCTGCTCTCGCACTACGGCATCCAGACACGCACCGTCAGCTACCACGAGCACAACGAGATGACCAAGGCCGCCGAACTGGTCGTGGACCTCGAAGGCGGAGGCAAAATTGCCCTGGTCACCGACGCCGGCATGCCTGGGATCTCCGATCCCGGCTTTCGCCTGATCGCGCTCGCCATCCGCCATCACGTGCCGGTGGTGCCGATTCCCGGCGCGTCGGCGTTCCTGGCCGCGCTGGTCGCGAGTGGCCTGCCCACCGATTCCTTCCGTTTCAGCGGCTTCCTCCCGGCAAAGTCCGGCCAGCGCCGCAAGCTGTTGCAGAGCGTGCGCGACTCCGAGCGGACGCAGGTGTTCTACGAAGCTCCGCATCGGCTGCTCGGAACGCTCGGCGATGTGGTCGACCTCATGGGAACGGATCGCCACGTGGTGGTGGCGCGCGAGGTGACCAAGCTGCACGAGGAATTCCTCCGCGGGCGTGCCGAAGATGTTCTCGATCAGCTAAAGCAGCGAGGCGAGGTCAAGGGCGAGATCACGCTGCTGATCGCAAAGGCCGAGAGCGGAGCCAATGTCGAGAGCCGGGAGCAGAAAGCCGAGAGCCCAACCCCCGGGGCCGGAATCCGGGGGACGAAAGCCGGTAGCCGCGTGACCATCGCGCAACGCATTCGCGAGATCATGGCCTCAGAGAAGATAGACGAAAAAGCCGCGCTGAAGAAGGTCGCCAAAGAGCGCGGCATCGGCAAGAGCGAAGCCTACCGCGAATGGCAGAAGAGTAAGTAGCAATACCGGAAGACTGGTAGACCGATAGATTGTCGCTGAAACAGCGTTACCACACGAAACCTACAAGACCTGTCATCCTGAGCGAAGTTGCCGTGCGCGAAGCGGACGGCAACGCAGTCGAAGGACCCCTACCCGCTCAATCGCATTTGCGCTACGTCAAGGAATTCTTCCCGCGCTCGCGGTAACGAATTCACTGCGACAGTTCGCTAGCTCTTACCTTGATCATTTCGAAGCAATCTGATCCGCCTCGGCCCTCAGCTCTGCTGCCTCTTCCGTTTGCCCCCGAACCGTTTTCAGCTTGGAGTATTCGAGAAGCGCCCTTTTCAGCCGGGTGGAGTAGTTCTCTTTCATCTCGGGCAAATTTGCAATCGCTGCCCTGAAGATTACGACCGACTGCGCATAAAATGGATCCGCCTTTTCTGGCTGCCCTGAAACGAGATACGCCCTTGCAAGGTTGGCATTGTCCTCTGCGAAGTCAGCGTCTCTATCGCTATTCTCGTATCCCTTGCGGATTTCGAGTGCCTTCTCGTAAAGCGGAATCGCCTCGTCGAATCTATGTTGGTGATAGAGAGCGTGCGCCAGGAAGGTCCGAGCACCGCTTCTTTCGAGGACTCGATTTTCTGGTAACTCATCAGCCAACGCAACTGCCTCGCGGCACGCCCCCTCTGCGTCCTTCTCCTGGCTCTGATCACCCTGCCTAACGAGCCGATAACATTTGTCAAAGGCAGGGTAGTAGTCTTTGAGCGCTTTTTCTTGCGCTGCCGAGTGCGCCGGACTCGCGACGGTCCACTCAACCCTTGTCACGACAGCCACGGGCTGCCCGTCCTTAAGAAATGGACGATATTCCCATTTTTTAACTGCATCGATAAACGCGGGTGCAAGCATTGGGTGCCCGCTTATCAGCGTCGTCGAAACGACTTTACCTTCGCCGCTGATCACAAGGTCGGCAACGACTGTGTCTGTTGAAAAAGTCTCCGAGTTGATTCTTGTAAGACTTCACGATTCACGCTATAAGCAGGCCAGAGTTCTCGATGCTGCTGTTCATCGCCATGCTCGGAGGCCTGCTGCTCATGATG
>Ga0187781_10000965_pt1 | contig 21477 bp, 12 predicted proteins | sample 0715_SJ02_MP02_2_FD_132447 | JGI IMG/M metagenome (GOLD analysis project Ga0187781, IMG submission 132447) | Tropical peat soil microbial communities from peatlands in Department of Meta, Colombia - 0715_SJ02_MP02_20_MG | ecosystem: Environmental > Terrestrial > Soil > Wetlands > Peat | place... | reverse complement strand
GAGGGAAAGAACGCCGGCAAGTGACCGTCCAGGATCTGAAAGCTTGGGTCAGAGTGGCCGATGCCTTGCCGAATCAGTGTCTGGTCTCGGGACTATATCCCTGGGATGTGCCACTCCAGACACGTGACCTTCGCGCGGCAGAGGCGATGCTCAGGCTCTCCACGAAGCCGATTCTCATGGCCCCCTACTCGGGGCGGAGTGTCAAGTGGATAGCCCAAATGCTCTCGGCCATTGGCGACCGGCGAGGGCCAAGGGTCATCGCTTTTTGTTCGTGTAATAGCCCGCTCATATTTTCCGAGAGCCAGATGGACGTTCTCCTGGAGGCGGTTGAACACGACTTGCCCGTTTTGCTCAATTCTTCACCGGTCACGGGGGCTACGGCGCCCATTACACTGGCTGGGACGCTCGTCATCATGAATGCCGAGATCCTTGCCGCCATCGCCGTGGCACAACTCGTCCGGCCTGGCGCCAAAATCCTCTACGCCGGCTTCCCTTTTGTGCTTGATATGACGACCAGCATTGCCTCGAATGGCTATACAGAATGTGGTTTACTGGCCGCCGCCAGCGTGGACATCGGGAGGAGCTACCGTCTTCCCACCGCCAGCAACGGGCTCACGACGGACTCGCATGTATGTGACGAACAGGCCGCCGTTGAAAAGCTTCTCACCGGATATGCAGCGGTATTAGGTGGCGCGTCCTTGAATGGAGGTGCGGGAAGTTTGGCGTCGGTTGGTACCGCCAGTCTGGAGCAATTGGTCATTGATGACGACATTTATGAACGGCTTTTCCGATTCGTGGAAGGGATCAGCGTCAACAATGACACTCTTGCTTTGGAAGTGATCGCGGCGGTCGGCCCCCAGCATCATTTCCTCGAGCAACCTCACACGCTGAAGTATTTACGGCGAGAGTTCCGGCATTCCAAGCTTGCGAGTCGCCTGAGCTCTGGAGCTTGGGTCGAGCAAGGCGGCCGGGATGCCGTTGATGTGGCTGCTGACCGGGTCAAGACCATCCTGAAAAGCTCGCCCGAATCACCGTTGGCCCCAAAGGTTTTAGCCGAACTTAACCGCATCGTTGCCGCGGCAGAAAAGTCACGGAGTTGAGGAATCGAGAACTCGACTCCTCAACTCCTCGACTTCCATAAGCCGATCGTTCAGTTCGTCAACATACCGCGCCGTATCCGGATCGGGAGTAAGGGTTGCATCACGGCACTGTGCGTTCGAAAGCAGACCTCTGGCTTGCAGAAGCCGCTTTTCACAGTACAGCCACAATTCAAAGTTCTGTAAGCCAAAGACGATTCGCGGCAAAAGCTTTTCGTAGAGCTGGAAGGCCTCCGCGAATGCCTTCCCTTTGGCCTGCGCGGCGGAAAGTGTTGACATGCCCGACGGCTTCGACCACAGCGGGGCGGTCGTAGGATCAACCGGCGTGCTTTCGAGGTGTGGGCGCGTGGTAGCAAGCCGTTGCATAAGGCCCACCGCCTGAACATGATCCGAACTCACCGCGCCAAAGATCATGGCGATGATGAGCAGGATGAAAAAGCAAAGCATCGTAGCGACAGAGCACAGTTTGTTTTTCGCAAGAAATTCACCGACATCTAATCTCCAGGTAACTGAGAGCTGTTTAAATGTCCCCGATCGTCGCGGTCTTGGGGCACATTTCATTCCGGCCAGCTTGGCGTAGAAGGCCCCAAAGGCTGCGTTCCCTGAACGTAAGGAAACGAATGGGCCTCCGTGGGCTCATTTGTTTGAGCGCGGGTGCAGCCCAGGCTTGGTGAGGAGGGTGCATTCGCGAGGTCGTAAATCTTTCTGCTTTGGAGGATGCCAATGAAATCGAGTCACAATACGAAATACGCTTTGCTTTTGGCGGTGCTTGTATCCGGGTTGGGATCACTGTGTTATGGACAACAAGTGATTCCCAACACCGGCCAGCAGATCACCCCATTAGCCCCCACAAACGCGGCGTTTGTGCCGCTGAATCCCGGACTCAGTGATAATCCCACTTACCTGGCTGGTCAAGCGGCCACGAGTGTGGTAAGTCCGGATGGCAAAACGCTGCTCGTTTTGATCAGTGGTTACAATTTGGTGAGGACCTCTTCGGACACAACCAACCCCACAGATTCAACCCAATGGGTCTTTGTGTACGACATTTCACACTACGGGCCTGTGCAGAAGCAGGCCCTAAGCGTTCACAACACGTACTACGGCATCGCCTTTGATCCGTCGGGGACGGCGTTTTACGTGTCGGGCGGCGCGGACGACAACGTCCATATCTTCGTGCTCGGAACGAATGGGATGTGGGCGGAGTCGGCGACGAGTCCGGTTAAGCTTGGGCACCTTGCTGGAGCCGTGCCTCCCGCGAATCTTGGTGGCGTCGGCCTTGAAGTGGAGCCGCAGGCGGCGGGAATCGCCATCAGCGAGGATGGCACCAAGCTGGTGGTGGCCAACTATTACAACGATTCCATCAGCGTCCTTACGCAGTCCGGAGGCGTTTGGAGCAAAGTCGCGGAACTCGACCTGCGTCCCGGCATCATCAACCCTGCCCTCACCGGCGTGCCAGGCGGGGAGTATCCGTTCTGGGTAGCCATCAAAGGCAACAACACGGCCTATATCTCGAGCATACGCGACCGGGAGATCGACGTCGTCGATATTTCCAACGCCCTGGCACCAACCCTGACGACTCGCATCCCCCTGCCGGGGCAGCCGAATAAGATGGCCCTGAATGCGAGCCAATCCACGCTTTACGCAGCCCAAGACGTTAGCGATTCCGTAGCCGTCATCGACACGCATTCCAACACGTTAGTTGAGAACATTCCAGTCACCGCGCCCAACGGGCTGCTTCCGAATTCCGTTTCTGGGTTGAAGGGCAGCAATACGAATAGCGTCGTGGTTTCGCCGGACGGGGGATCGCTGTACGTGACCAACGGCTGGATGAACGAGGTAGCAGTGGTTCAGCTTGGGGAATCGGGATCGTCTGGCCGACCCGGACCGTTTGGCGGATCCGGACCGGTTGGCGAACAAGTGATCGGGCTGATCCCGACCGGCTGGTATCCCAACTCGGTCAGCTTCAGCAACGACGGCAGATACATGTACGTAGTGAATGACAAATCACCGACTGGATCCAACCCCGAATATTGCCACGTAGGCGATACGCCAACCTCGGTAGCGTGCGGCGCCAGCAATCAGTACGATCTGCAACTAATCAAAGCGGGACTTCAGAGCTTCCCGACTCCTACGCCGGGAGAGCTTGCGGCCCTCACGCAGCAAGTGGCGGCCAACAACAACTTCAGCCGCCAGCTCAGCAACGAAGCCGCGGATACGATGGCGTTTCTCCGCAGCCACATCCACCACATCATTTACATTATCAAGGAGAACCGGACCTACGACCAGATACTGGGAGACTTAGGAGTGGGCAACGGCGACCCCAGCATCACGGAATTCGGAAGTGCTGTCACGCCCAATCTGCACAACCTTGCCAGCCAGTTCGTGGACCTCGACAACTTCTACGATACCAGCGAAGTCAGTATGGATGGCTGGCCCTGGTCGACGGCGGCTCATGCCACCGACGTGGTGGAGCGGCAAACCTCGGTGGAATACGCAGGTCGGGGTTTGAGTTACGACTCGGAGGGCACCAACCGCAACGTTAATGTCGGCTACCCCACGCTCACGCAGCGACTGGCGGCCAACCCCCTTACTCCCGACGACCCTAATGTGCTGCCGGGCACGATGGACACGGCGGCGCCGGACGGACCGGAAGCCCAGGTAGGAGCCGGATTTCTGTGGGATGGAGCTCTGCGCGCTGGGCTCACAGTGCGCAACTATGGATTCTTCATCGACGAGGCTCGCTACAACCTTTCGGCGGCCCCGCAATACAGCATTCCGGAAGACCCGACGCCGTTCGCGGACAACCTCACCGTGGCCTACTCAACCAGCCCAGCTCTTCGCCCCTATACGGATCCGTATTTCCGGGGATTCGACATGACCTTCCCAGATTACTACCGCTTCAACGAGTGGCTGCGAGATTTGAACGCCATCGGACTCCAGAACCTGACCCTGCTGCGACTCCCCCACGACCATACCGGCAATTACAGTATAGCGATAGCGGGAGTCAATACGCCGGAGCTGGATGAAGCAGACAATGACTATGCCGTGGGGCTGGTGGTGCAGACGATCGCCAACAGCCCATACAGGGATGACACGCTCATTTTCTCTATCGAAGACGATGCGCAAGACGGCGGCGACCATGTGGATGCACATCGCAGCATCGCCTTCATTGTGGGGCCTTACGTGAAGCAGGGAGCCGTGGTTTCCACGCCGTACACCACTCTGAGCATGTTTCGCACCATCGAGGACATCCTGGGGACAGAACACCAGAACCTGAATGATTCCTTGGCCCTGCCCATGGCGGATGTGTTCGATCCCAGGCAGAAGGAGTGGACCTTCAACGCCACCCCCTCAGGTTTACTGTGTGGCACCAGCGTCACTCTGCTGCCTTCCTCGACTTGCGAAGGAGTAACCGCTCTTTACCCGAACCACAATGCAGCGTACTGGGCCGAGGTCACCAAGGGAATGGATTTCTCGGTCGAGGATCACGTGGACGGCAAGCAGTTTAATCGCATTTTGTGGCAAGGCTTGAAAGGTTCTCAGCCCTACCCCTCGACTCCCACTGGGCTGGACCTTCGCGCCAATCGGTCACAACTTCTCGAACGCTATCGAGCCAATTTACAACCGCGAACCGTTCCTCCTGTTGAGAGCTCGACGCCGATCGGCGGAGGCGGAAAGTAGCATTCCTCTCCTCGCTTGAGAAGGGAGCCAGGGGTGGTGTGTGGTAGAGCAAGCGTGACGCAAACCACCCCCTGACCCTTCCTTACCAAGGGGGCAAGCAGTTCGAGGGATTTCCCGGTGGGAAACAAGATGAGAAAACAATTCGTCGATCGACTCAGCAGCATAACTCTTCGCTTTGCCATTGGCTGGGCAGCATGCAGCGTTCTTGTTGTGTTCGCGAGCTGCGCATTGCTCAGCGCCCAGAATGTGGTACTGACGGGCTCGCTCAAGGGACGGGTCTCCGACCAGAGCGGAGCGGTGGTACCCGGGGCGTCAGTGGTCGTACAGAACCTTGCGACGGGCGTCCAACAGTCTGCGAAAACCAACCATGCCGGACTTTATGGGTTCCCGGCCGTCATGCCGGGAAACTACTCGATCACGGCAAGTTCCAAGGGCTTTCGCAATGTCCAGGTCCTGGTGCGAGTGCTGGTTGGAAACACTACAGTGCAGGACATTGAGCTACAGGTAGGAGCCGGCGCGGACACAGTTAAGGTAACCGGAACGACGCCGCTGCTAAGGCCGGCAGAATCCTCGGCCAGCCTGGTGCTGGGACGGTCGCTTACCGGGCAATTACCACTCAACGGACGTCGTTACACTGATTTTACGATGCTTTCGCCGAACACGAGCTATGACGGCGACACGGGACTGGTAAGCATTGCCGGACAGCAGGGTGGGGAAGACTCCGGTTATGCCAATGGAAATGGTTCCAATGCGTTCACCGTCGACGGAACCAATGCTACGAACAACTACTTCGCGGACATTCTAGGACGTTACCGCATCCCTTACCTGTATGGTGAGGACGCCATTCAAGAGTTTCAAGTCTCGATAAGCCCTTACTCGGCCGTCTATGGAGGTGGAGCGGGCTTCGTCAATGCCGTGACCCGTTCGGGAAGCAATGCGTTCCACGGCAGCACATTCTATTACGACCGCAATTCCGCAACGGGAGCCAACGACACCCTCGACAAAGCCAGCGGCCTCCCCAAACCCCTCGATGCTTTGCAACAGTTCGGCGCCGGATTAGGCGGCCCTATCCAAAAGGGCCATTTATGGTTGTTCGTGGACTATGAGCAGCAACTGCGGAACAATCCGATTTCCGTCATCAACCAGGCGCTGGCGACGACGCCAGCGAACTTGTCTGCTTTTTTGACCACCAACTTTGGCATTACGGCCGGGACGGCTCTGCCGCCGCCGAACGGGCCTATGCCGCTGCCCGGCAGCGACACCTCCCCTGACCCAAGTAACCCGGCGTACCTTCAGCAAGTATCGAATACTCTAAACGCGTTGAACTCCAACCTTGGCAGGAAAGCACGAAAGCGCAACGACATGGTGTTTACGCCGCGGCTGGACTATCAGGCCGGTTCCCGTGACAGCTTGTTTCTCAGCTTGAATGTAAACCGGTTCAACTCGCCAGGAGGCGTCATCACTGACCCTACAGTCGGCGATTACGGGATGCAAACGTTGGCCAACTCGAATGTGCATACCTTCCAAGCCAGTCTGGGATGGACGCACTCATTCTCGTCTAACTTGCTCAACGAATTCCATGCCGGCACTTCCCAGGATAATGAAGTCGCGACGCCGACCGGTTTGGCTCCAAACATGCCCACGGTGATTTTAGATAGTCCTGCCCCGTTCACTCTGGGCAACGCCGCTTTCTCTGTGGGAAGAGTTTTTGAGCGGCAGTATTCACTTGCCGAGCGCCTGGACTACGTGATTGGTAAGCACACCTTGCAATTCGGTTTTGAGATCAGCCGCGCGTGGGATGCGGACACCGACGACGGAGGCGCGGATCCGAACGCCGCGGTCGACTTCGGCTCGCCCCTCGGCAGTTATGAGTTTTCGAATCTGGAAGATCTCGCGTTAGGAGAATATGACGTTTTCAGCCAAGCTACGGGAAAGCCGACTTTTTCTTTCGCCGTGCCTTATTACGGATTCTACGTGCAGGACTCCTTTCGGTCAATCCCACAGTTGACGCTGGAAATGGGCTTGCGTGAGGACTTCCAGGTTTACCCGCAGCCGGTGGAAAATCCCGCCTTTCCGCTGACTAGACAATATCCGAATCAGTTTCTGCGCTTGGCGCCCCGCTTCGGATTTGCCTGGCAGCCCACGTCGAAAACGGTAGTCCGGGGAGGATTCGGTCAGTTCTACACGAACATGAACGGCCTGAACTACCGGAACGCCGTGATCTCGAATGGGCTGGCTTCCCAGCAATCTTCGGTAAGTATTAGTTACACCGCTGGCCCGCCCAACCAGCAACTACCGACATTCCCGAATATTCTTCCTGCTAGTTCCCCCCTGTTCCAGGCTTCGCCGGACATTTCCCTGGTATCACCGCAGTTTAGGGTGCCGTATATTTTGCAGGCGAGCCTACAAATCGAGCGCGAAATTTTCGAGAATACAACCCTGAGTATCGGCACCATGTGGAACCATGGGGTGCACATCCTTTCAGGCTCGGCGTATGACTTGAACCTGAATCCGTTGCAGGGCACGACGATGTACATCGTGTGTCCTCCCGGTACCACCACGGCGCCGTGCAGCGGGCCGACTGTGACCCTACCGAACATGGACAATGGCCTGCTGACCGAAGGCCGCATCAACCCGAACCTGGGCCAGATCAACGAGCTGATCAGCCCCGCGCAGAATCAGTACAACTCCTTCTTCGCGCAGTTGCAGCGCCGCATGCCCAAGGGCCTTTCCCTGCAATTTTCTTATACCTTCGCCAAGAGCATGATGCTCGACGGCATGGACTTCAATAATCAGTTCGACTTCAGTAATACCCACGCTCCTTCTCTTCTCGACCAGCGGCATCGCTTTAGCTTGGCGGGCGTCTACGCGCCAAGCCTGGAAAGACTGACCCGTTCGGGTGCAGGGCACGCTCTGCTCTCCGGCTGGAGGCTGAGCAGTGTCATGGAGTTCTCTTCCGGTCGTCCGTACGCGGCGATGTTGAGTCCCGCGTGCACCAGTTCGACCCTCTCATTCAACAATTGCGACGGCGCCAATGGAAACCTGAACGATACCGCGTTTAACCAAGACACCGCGAATACCGCGGCGGGTATCAATGGCGGCGGCCCGACACCGGGGATCGGCTTGAATTCCTTCTACGGCCCGTGGCTCGAGAGAGTCGACCTGGGGCTGGCTCGCAGTTTCGAGTTCCGGGAAGGCAAGGAACTGGAGTTCCGAACCGAAGTATTCAATTTGTTCAATCACGCCAACTATTACGTGCAGAACGGCGACGGGATCAACCAACTGCAATACAACCCGATTGGGAGCAATTGCGGGGACGGCGCAACTCTGAACCAAACCTGCTACTTGGTGCCCAACTCGGGCCCGGGCAATTTTGGCACCTTGCAAGAAATTAGTCCCGACGGCCTTCCCCGCGTGTTTCAGTTTTCGATCCGATTTACGTTCTAGCAGGATACTGAGGGACCATGGCCTGTGGTTCCGAGGGAAACGAGGAATCGCACGGGCCGTTTGCCTCCCAAGCTACGTTTTTCCACCGCCACTGGGGAACCGGAACTCCGACCTTAACAAGGGGTTGCCCGCATCGCGGCGGGGCCGGTGTGCGTCTTGGCCAGGAAGGGCGCGATTGTTAATTTTCGGTTACAGATACACAATTCATATACCCTTTACCATTCCATCATATCCGTGTCATTCAACCCCCGTACAACCAACATTGGGCACGTAGCGGGACCAGCAACCGCGCCGCGTGCCCAGTTCTGTCACATTGCAAACAGACAGCGTTCGGGTGCCGAATTGCCCTCGCTCTGGGAATCCGGGAGCGGTGGCAAGAGGCGTATGCTTCAAAAAACTCAAATCATGGGAGGAGCAACTATGCATAGAAGGCAATTGCGCAAAGCTATCTGCGGTTTATTGATGGTGGCTGCGCTCATGCTTCAGCCACTTGCCGCTATGGCTCAAGAGACGAAAAAAAAACAAGGTAACGACACGAAACCCCTTGTCGTTATCCAACCGCGATCCAGCGATTTGGTTGCCAGGTTCACACCTAGGGCAGAGGACCAGCCCTTCCTCACTCACGGGCAGAAACTCGACCTCCTCCGCCACAGGATCAAGTACGTTTTTGTTCTATTTCAGGAGAACCGGTCCTTTGACTTCTACTACGGCACTTACCCCGGGGCCGTTGGCCTGTTTTCCCAGCCCGCCAACCAGACGCCGGGCTTTGTTCAACCCCTGGTCTTGACCGATGGAACCGTCGGCACTATCTCTCCCTTCTTGATTCCACAGTCGATCACCGACGTTAACGGCAACACGGTTCTGCTCTACCCGGAAGACACGCAGTCGGTGAACCATGGCCACACCGCCATGGATGCAAAGTCGGACTTCAATTCGAGTTGGGTGGCCCAAAATGACCGTTATGCGGTCACAGAGGAATCGCTGTCAGGGACGTTGAGCGCGGATGGAACCACCTATACCGGCCCGGCACCCACCGAGAAGCAAGCGCAGATGGGCGAGTTGGTGGTCAGCCATATCGACTGCGACACGGTTCCATTTCTTTGGATGTATGCCGATCGCTTTACGCTTTTCGACAACTTCTTTGATACCGTGATCGGGCCCTCGACCCCCAACGCGATCGCCATGATCTCAGGCCAGTCGGGGGCGACGCAGTGGGTTGAGCATCCCGATTTAGCGTATGGCTCCACCACTCTTCCCCGGTCCAATGCCTACGTGCCGGTTCTTGCCGACCCGCAACCCTACTGGGGATCGACATTGGCTCCTTGCCCTTCCTCTACTCCGCCGGGTACGAACGAGTGCCAGCCCACGGAAGAGAACGAAACCGTCACGAACCCAGCGTCCAATCTGACCTTCGCCAGCCTTCCCCTTTCCTTTATGGGCAACCAGATCGGGCCCATTACTGCGGGTGATTTAGATCCCGCCTTCGACCTGCTGGACGTTCAATCGGACATCAACAAGATCGCCAGCCAGCGTAACGTCAATTGGGCCTGGTACCAGGAAGGCTACGACCACGAGTCGATCGACACTGCAGCCCATCCCGAGCATTCCAGCTACATCGCTCACCACAATGGCCCCCAATACTTCGGCTATGAGGCCAACAACCCGGGCGAGACGGCAAATCACCTGAAGGGACTGGGCGATTTCTATGCGGCAATCAACGCCAATGCCCTCCCGCCCCAAGGTGGTGTTTTCTACGTCCGCGGCGGTTACAACAATCTCGATGGGCTTGTTCCCCGCTCGCCTAGCCCTGCCGTCGAGGCTGCTTTCCCCGGCAATGACGAGCATCCGGGCTATTCCGATGCGCAAATTGGTGAGGCCCTGGTGGCGGATTCGATTAACGCCATCGCCGGCAGCAAGTACTGGCCCGAGAGCGTCATTATCATCACCTACGACGAAACGGACGGCCTCTATGACCACGTGCCACAAACCATCCGCTCTTGGGATCCCCTCGGCGGCGCTATGAACCAGGGTCCTCGCATTCCGTTGACCGTGATCTCACCCTACAGCGTGGTTCACGCTATCTCGCATGAGGCCACCGAGCACGGCTCGATTATCAAGTTCGTCGACGAGCTCTTCAACCTGACTCCGCTCGCCGATCTACCCGACGAGGCCCAAGCTCGCGCCCTGGGCGCCGCGACTTACAACCAGGACTACCTGGGCCCCTCTGATGACCAGACTCCCGGAGTCGGCGACCTTTTCTCCGCCTTTGACAATGCCCGCTTGTTAGGCATCACGCCGCCACTTCCAGGCTGGTTTGCCCAAATCCCGGCTGCTGCGGTCACGAGCCTGCCGCACTTCGGCGCTCAAGGCTGCCGGGTCCTGCATATTACCCCAACCGATTATGTCGATGGCCAAGTGATCGATCCGGCTCCATACGACTTCAATCCTCGTCCCAGCACAAATCCAGGTGTGCCGGTACTGGGTGGTTGGCCTACGAACTAGGATTTTTTGATTTTCGATCCTCTGCGGCGACCGGATTCCCTGTCCGGTCGCCGCTGTCCTTTGCGGACATTTTCAAGTGGATCGGCGTCCCGAGAACGCCGCGGCCTCAGATGCACGCCGTTCTTTCACGTCCTCCCACCGGAAAGGACTGCACCTGCATGAGCAGAAACTTCATATGGCTTTTTTTCCTTGTAGGAATGACGATCCCCACCCGAACGATGGCGCAGGCCGGAGCCACGCTCAAGAAAATCAAAGCGGCGAATTCTCTCTCCTGCGGGAGCAATATCGACCAGCCGGAGTATTCCCTCGAGGATGCGCATGGAAGCCACATCGCCCTGGATCAGGACATCTGCAAGGCGCTGGCCGTGGCCGTGCTCGGGGCGAGCGCCAAGGTCACGGTGGTGTCCTATCGCGTGGAGTCGGAAGCCTTGAAAGCCCTGAAAGCCGGCGATGTGGACGTCCTGGCCACGGCCACGCCCAATTTCATTAATATCGCCAAGGGGAGCTTCGGCTTTGCCCGCCCCGTCTACTACGACTACCAGGGCTTTCTCGTCGACAACAGGCTAAGGATCACTTCTCCCCGCGACCTGGCCGGCCGGAAGATCTGCTTCCTGGGGGGGACCGAGCTCGAGGCGCAATTGGAAGGCTACATGCTCCGCGAGAAGATCAAGTGGCTGCCCTTTGCCTTCTCGGAAGAAGGGGAGATGGAAGCGGCCTTCGTCACAGGCAATTGCGCCGCGATCAGCGCCGATATCTCGCAGCTCTCTTACGAACGCACCACCTTCAAGAACATGGCGAGATTTTTTGATATTCTTCCCGACGTGATTGCCAAGGACCCGCTGGCACCCGCCTACCGCCTGGGGGACCCGCAATGGGCCGCTATCGTCGATTGGACTATCGAGGCTCTGATCCAAGCAGAAGAAAGCGGAGTGACCCAGGCCAATGTGGAAGAGATGAAAAAGAGCGACGACCTTGTGATCCGGCGCCTGCTGGGCGTGCAGCGCGGCTACGGACCCTTGATCGGCCTGGATGACGCTTGGGCTGCCCGTATCATCCAGACCGTGGGCAACTACGGCGAAATCTTCGAGCGAGACCTGGGATCGGGATCGCCGCGCAAGCTGCCTCGCGGTCCCAACAACCTTTGGACGCAGGGTGGGCTGATGTACGCGCTTCCGATTCGCTAAGACCGATGCACAAGGTCGCGTCCTACGTGACCATTCCAGTCGCGCTTATGACAACCCTACCTGGGTCATGGAGTATTGGCGGTTGTCAGTACCTGGGAATCACCACCACCGAACGCCAGCAGGGTATCACAAATCCGATTCCCGGCGACTTCAACCCAAGGCCCAAGACCAATCCCAACTAGTGGCCTCCTTAGACCCGGACTGGCTCTCTCCTCGCCAGTCCGGGTCCTTTTAGCTTTCCGTTTTGGCTTCGTTGCTGCGCTCCACGTTAGATTGAAGATCCGGGTCGCCAAATCGGCACAGCCCATATTAGTGTTGGCGAGCCCCTGGATGACTAGAAGCTGTTTCAAAACCTCTCGGAACGCATTGAATCCCTTAAAAACGCCCGGCAGTGGAGAGGCTACCAAACCCCACCCAGGAACCCCCGCCGGGAAAAGTCAGCGCCCGGTCGGTCGAGGCGTCGATTCGTGGCGCTGCGCCCAAGGTTGGCCGGGCAATGCGCACCGACGTAAACTCGAGGGGCGCGGTCCCGAATGCGTTAGAGATGTGCACACTCAGGGCCTCTCCACCGATCGAAAGGTGCACCACCTGGCGCAAGGTAGCATCGCGCAGGCCGCCGGGCGCAAGCGAGTTGTTCGCTTCCGGCGCTTGCTGGGCGGCCGCCCATGATCCCACCCAGTTCGGCCGCACGAGCGGGACCCTCGCCAGGACTGCCTGAGCACAGAATGCCAGGCCGAGAGAAATCTCCAATGCTCTTCGAGGCCACATGCTGGAGCAGTTCCTCGCTGCTAAGAAGCACCAAAGCACGGCGTGGACCGGAATTGCTTGGCCACGGCAGTATACACAAACCGGCGGCAGGTTGGAGGCCACAATCCTAATGAAAGTTCAATTCGGAGCGCAGCGCATCGCGTCTTTCGCGAATCAGCCGGCCGACGTTCGGTGGGATAATCAGGTCACTCGTCATTCTCAGCTTCGTTGGAAGCAGTAGCCGGCACTCCGCCCGCGTCGGAGGGGTCCCGGAAGCGATAGCCGACCCAAGGTTCCGTGAGGATGTACTCCGGTTGGGCAGGATCATCTTCGATCTTCTTGCGCAGAGTCTTGACGGCCACTGCACTCGGTGAAAGGGGACGAATTTCGAGATAGGTCGTTCTCCCCGAAATGGGGCAAGGGGCAGGAGTGGGGGCGGGGCGCCATGTCGGTCAAAATGTCACTATGGCGCGCCCCCATGGGAGAATCCTCTTCCACCCCTCCTCACTCCTATACCCACACCAAATGCGCGGCAAGCCGACATAACCGGCCAAGTGGGTTGGTAAACGCTGGGGCGTTGATCGCAAGAAATCGCTGGCGAAAGAGGTTTCCACAGCGATCCGATGTGGTGGTGGGGCACTTCCACAGGTTTTGCCGTTTTATGGCCAAGTGAATTGTTTCGAAGGAGGGCGGTCCAGGCGCATCGCTGAAGATGGCAGCTCGAACAACAGCTTTGGTCCGCGCCGGGATTCGCGACGCACTCTAGCTCCACGTGGCCCGCCAAGCCAGGTGTTAGGGAACTCTAGTCAATGCTGCCTGGGCGTGGTACACTTCAACGCCTGGAGTGTCAATGGATCAGCGGACATCGCATGTCTTGGCGAGAAGGGGATTTTGAGGTGCGTGAATGATCTCGATCTGGCAAGACGCACGGTACAGCCTGCGTGTAATCGCGAAGGCACCGGGGTTTGCAGCGGTTTCTATCCTAACGCTTGCGCTGGGTATCGGGGCGAACACCACCATTTTTAGTTGGATTAATTCGACCTTGTTGAATCCCGTTCCCGGACTCACTAGGCCGAGCGAGGTTGTGTCGCTGACGCTGAGCAAGCCCGGCGACAACCCTTTCCCGTTTACCTATCCTGATATCGAAGCCATGCGCGAAGGACAGAAGAGTTTCACGGGTATCGCAGCGTGCAGCTTCGCGCAGATGAGCATCACTGGCAGAGGTAAGCCGGAGCGCGTCTGGGGCATGGTAGCGTCTGCGAATTATTTCGATGTACTGGGCGTGCGTCCGATGCTTGGACGCGGCTTTCTGCCCGAGGAGGATGAGAGGCCGGGAGGCGCGCCCGTGGCGGTGATCAGCTACCGGCTCTGGCAAACGCATTTCGGGGCGAATCCAAACGTTGTGGGCCAGACAATCGAAATCAACCAGCACCGCTACACCATTGTGGGGGTAACGCCGGCCGTGTTTCAGGGGAGCCAGACAGGGGTACGAACTGATATTTGGGTTCCGATCATGATGGAAACACAAGTGAACCCGCTGGGCGACTTGCTGCACGACCATCACTACTTCTGGTTACTTGCTTTTGGACGGTTGAAGCCGGGCGTCGTTCTGGAGCAGGTGCAGGGAGAAATGACGCTGCGATTGAAGCCGGAGGTAAGGAATTATCCCGAGGAGCACAAAGGGCACGAGAGTGTGACGGTGTACCCGCTGTGGCGAAACCCGTTTAGCTTGAATCAGTTTCTCGCCACGCTTCTGCCGGCGCTGATGTGCATTGCGGGCCTTGTGCTGCTGTTGGCCTGCGTGAACGTGGCGAATCTGATGCTAGTTCGGTCGGTGGGGCGCCGGCGCGAAATGGCCATTCGCGTGTCGCTGGGTGCGAGCCGATGGCGGCAGGTGCGGCAACTGCTCGTGGAAAGCCTGATGCTGGCATTGGCGGGAGGTGCAGTTGCCCTGCTGATCACGTTCTGGACTGGCGGGACACTCTTGAAATTCCTTCCTGTGACGGAGGACCTCCCGCTCGCGCTCCGCATCGCGGCGGACCGCACAGTGCTGCTCGCGGCGCTCGGAATTTCGGCGCTCACAGGCGTGATCTTCGGGATTTTGCCTGCCCTGCGGGCCTCGGGCGAAGCGCCGGTGGCGGTGCTCAAAGAGGACACGGGGAGCGCCTCGGGTGGACCCAGGAAGGCGCGACTCGCCGGCGGGTTGGTGGTGGCGCAAGTTTCACTTTCGCTGCTGCTGCTGATTTGCGCGGGACTGTTCATCCGCAGTTTCCTGAGCGCGCAGCAAATCAATCCCGGTTTCGATCCCCATAACATACTGATCGCTTCCTATGATCTCTTCACCGCGGGATATTCGGATTCAGGCGGGACGGAATTCGATCGCCAGCTCGTCGGGAAGCTGGAAGCGCTGCCGGGCGTGCAATCGGTGGCCCTCGCGAATCGCGTGCCGCTCGGATTTGGCGGAGGATCGACCAGCGTGAAGCCCGAAGGGTACGTTTCCCAGCGTAACGAATCGATGGAGACGCAGGTGGCGATCATCACGCCGAATTATTTCCGGACCATGCGGATTCCGATTGTGAAGGGCCGCGACTTCACGCCCCAGGACACTATGAAGTCCCAGCATGTCGTGATCGTCAGCGAAGCGTTCGTCAATCGCTACTGGCCGCATCAGGAAGCGGTCGGCAAGCAACTCTTCTCCGACTTGCCGAAAGAATGGCTCACGGTGGTTGGCGTGGCGCGGGACACTAAAGAGATCAGCCTGAATGAAAAGCCCCTGCCGTTCGTCTATTTGCCCTTGTACCAGAATTACCACGCCGAGATGATGATCAATGCGCGGGTGACGGGCGATCCACTGGCGTTCGGCAAGGCGATCGACAAAACGGTTCACGAATTGAATAACGACCTCGCGGTGTTCGATGTGACCTCGCTCGAATTGCGCACGCAGTTTGCCAGCTTCCGCCAGCGCGTTGCGGGAACATTCGTGGGCGCCTTCGGGCTGCTGGCTTTAGCCCTGGCCGCGGTCGGGATTTACGGGGTAACGGCCTACACTACGCGCCAGCGCACCCATGAAATCGGTATCCGTATGGCGCTAGGCGCGAGCAAACATGACGTGCTGCGCCTGGTGCTCAGCCATGGATTGAGGTTAATGCTCGCCGGCGTGGGTCTGGGGCTGGTGCTGTCGTTGCTATTGACGCGCTTCCTAACCGACTTGCTTTTGGGCGTAACCAGCACCGATGCCTTGACGTTTGCGAGCGTGGTGATCCTGCTCTGCGTGGTGACCTTGTGCGCCTGCTTCATACCCGCGCGCCGTGCCATGCGCGTGGACCCGATGGTGGCGCTGCGCTACCAATGAAAGCTGTGCTGACTCAACTCCCCAAGAATAGCGCTGCGGAAACTGTCCATTTGCATAGCTGCCGATAAACGGCCTACTGGTAGAACTGCCCTGCGCTCGTGCGGGGTTGCGGCAGAGGAGTCTGTCATGGGCGGCTGACCGTGGGAGTCTATGTGCTAACTCGGTTTGCATGCCATTCCGAGGAGTCCCTTCTGATCGCGACGACGACCCGTCGCCTGCCCGCGGGCCCCCGTCAGCCGAGGCGACGGGTGGGTGGGCGCCATGTCGCTCAAAATGTCACTATGGCGCGCCCCCATGAGAGAATCCTCTTCCACCCCTCCTCATTTCTATACCCACACCCAATGCGCGGCAAGCCGACACCGTCAACTGACCGCCAGGATATTGTCCGAGTGGCCGACCATCTGGGAGTTAGTCTTTTAAACTCTTGGCGTCGGACGACCAACTCGCTGATCATATGTGGGGAGTGCTGTCCTCAACGATTATCGAGCAGGTTGCGATGAAGGCCCCGCCGTGATAACGCCTTGGTAGGTGACGACCCAACCGCGTCGGATTCCCACTGCGATAGCGATGACCTAGTTCCCCGCGGCTCACATGCTAGCCAGACTAGGGCACCCGGAGCGCAGATTCAATCGCTTGTAACACCTTCTCCGGAGACTGTCCTCTGCTGAGGGCCTTAGCAGCGGAACTTAGACTGTTGCCTAGCCTCTTGGCTTCTCGCTTGGGCATCACCTTAGAGGCTCTGGCGCTCTCGCTGGCGGCCTTCAGCGATGCGGCACCTCGCCCAAGGTCCGAGGTTGAAATGGCGAACATGGCAGTCTTCAAGTCTACCTCCACGGCTGGATCTCCGATGTCTTCGATAAATGACGCGTACGGGATCCCGCCGCCAACTTTGTACCCATTGATGGCGGCCCCAAGTGTGTGCTGGACGGGTCGACCGCCTCCGTCGCCACCGCCTCCGTCGCCACCGCCTCCGTCGCCACCACGATTGGGAGGAAGTTGGCCAGCTAGCACCGCGGCTCTAGCGGTAAGTGTTGACAGTTCAGCGTCTGAGTATCCGAGTTGAAGCGCACTGTTGTAAATTCTTGCGGCTGCGACGATAACTTCCTCAGGTCTCTTACCTGGCGGGTACCAGTAGGCGAACCACGGAGTACTGATCAAGTCCACATTTCGAATATCAACCGCTTCCCCCTTTTGCTCATCAATTGTCTGGATCTGATACACACCGGGGCGTAGGGCCCTTTGAGCTGGCATGTTGAGTTGTTTGTCGGCGGCTATGGCAGCGACCACATGAGGAGGCGTTGTGCTTTCATCGAAAACTGTCACCTCATATCCGGGGTCGCGCCAGATGGACAGAATCCCGTTTTTGGGCGAAAGCAAATCACTTAGACAGAGACTACCCGTATATTTTATGCACCATACCGGAGATGATTTATCAGACCCCATTCTCTTTAGCACGCTTTCGCTCAATTCGTCGGCATTTTTGGCGCAGTCCTGACGGAACGCCTCGACGAGGGCCCTCGTGAACAAAACGTCATGTGTTTGCGCGTAGGGCTCCGCAGCAGCTAGGATTCCCGAGTACACGTGTTCTTGTGCCAACTCCGAGCCCAGCAACGGTAGCCTCGCACCGGCAGCGGCTGAGGAGTAGCAGGCGTCAACAAACACAAGGGTGGTCGAATCGACAGCATCTCCCAAATAGCGCACGATGTCATCCCGCACCTTTATGACGTGCGTCCGTTTGTTATTATCGTCCGTATCGCTCATCAACAGGCGTACGTCGCCTTTGTCAGTGACTTCTCCGTGCGCCATGAAAAAAAGGAGTGTGACGCGCCCAGTCAGATCTGTTTGGAAATAGTTTTCCAGGACGCCGTTGACGAAGTCCCTCTTCGTGTTTTCGGGCCTGCAGTAGACGGTGGTGTCAACTTTGTCCTTTGGAAATAGCGCCTCAAGCGCTGTGCATCTCTGCGCGATTGAGGCCCCCAAATCGCTAGACGAATACGTACTTACGCCGTTGCAAGGGACGCCAATTATGAAGACCTTAATCGGCAATCGTTCTGCTCCTGCGCTCGCGGTACCGCCCAGGCATGCAAGCAGCACGACGTACATCCCACGGCAGAGTCTATTGGGTGTGGAGAGCTGCTTGAGCATTTTTGACGACCTCCGCCGTCATCGTGTCCAGTTTCGAACTCCCACCTGCTTTGGTGAGAGCACTTGCCGCATTCGTGATCTCAGTGGCCGTCGAACCCAGAAGGACTGTGCCTACGTTGTTGATCTTGGTCAAAGCATCAACCATTATGGTGAGTTGCTGTTCCACGATTTCCACGTCAGCGTTCGCATTCCAATTTTTGTTGACATTTTGCACCGGCGCTCCGCTCGCGTTGTCGAACTCCAGCAGAGCCTCGTTCACGTCGGTATCAGTAACTTGCGTCCGGAGTTGGCTGATGTCTTTGTCATCCTTTATTCTCGACAATTCGGTGGTTGCATTTGTCCAGTGTAGGTCAAGCGTACGAAATCCATCCTTATCGCCCGGTTTCCATTTGTTCAGCAGTGCTTGAAGAACGGCTAATTCAGTAGATGCGCGATTCGTCCGATAGAGAAGTATGCTCGCCAGTTTAAGGGTGTCAGCGCCGCTACTAATCTGTTTGGCGGCGTCCAGGTTTTTCTGCTTATTCTCGTTTACCGTCGGGTCCGTCGCATCTTTTATTTGCGTCTGTTGTTTCGGACTCAGTTTGTTCTTCAGCCAGCTCTGAACCAGCTCCACGATGCCAGCTCCAGGAAAAGCACTTTCAACAAAAGCCTTAAAGCCATTACCTATAGCGGCTCCCGCCGAGGTCCCAGGGGCATTGGCTGTACCCGTATTCTTGGAGGTTTGAGACGCAGGGGCTTGCACAACGCCCACCATTAGAGCGAACAGAAGGACGACGCGGGCAACGAGTTGTGGTTTCATGCCACCCTCCCTGTGATCAGATTTTTCTGCTTGCCACCTAGCGGGCAGCATACACTTGATTAATACACAAGTCAACTAAGCATCCGCGCAGGAAGCAACTCCTACCGGTCCCGCGCGGGCTCGGACCATCACGCGAGGCGGCCACGGGACTGCCACCCTACCTGAACGGGGCTCGGGAAAGCGGCGGCGCAACCCTAGGGTGGATCATGAATGGCCGTTGATGAATCCCCTCATCACCACTGACCTGCCTGACATCACAAGCGTGCCACCGGAGGCACGTCCTCCCCGCCGCTTGGGACTTACGATAACATTTGCCCCCAGACAGTCGCCCCCAAACAGAGCATTCCGGCCGGATGACGCGCTACTCGGAAGTTGCCCCCAGCCGGCTTTTGTCTCAATCTTGTGGGAGGCGTGAGAACGAGCGGTCAATCGTCAAAGACAAACTCGCCTTGGTATCCGCGACGTACTTGGCCAGCGCGTCCCGGTCCATTGCCGAGGCCTAGCGCACCGGCGCAGCCAAGGCGCTCGAGCGCCAGCTTGCAGCCTTCGTGCCCGAGAGCCCAGCGCAATCGGGATGGGGTCGCGAATGCGGCGCAGGAAAAGAAAGGAGAACTTCCCCGCTAGTTGTCGTAAGATTCTTTGCGGGGGCGTGGGGACTTAACACACGGAGGCGATCATGAAGGATGAATCGAAGAACGTGCAGTTATCGACAGCCGGGGGCATAGACCCCACGGCGGTGCCGGCGGTGGTCGACCGGGCCACCTTTCAGGCCCAACTGGATGTGCTGCGGATTCGGGAGAAGGCGCACACGCACGAGGGTGACGCCATAGCGGCAGCCCGTCGACGACTGCCCATGGTGGAAGTGGACCCCACAATCACGCTGATTGGCCCGAACGGCCCGGTGACGCTCCTTGACGCGTTCGAAGGCCGTCGACAGCTGATCGCCTACTATTTCATGTGGCACACAGGCCACCCTGCACCGGAGCAGTGCGAAGGACGCACCTGGGTCACCACGCAGGTCCGCGAGCTGTCCTATATCCATTCTCGCGACGTCACCTTCGCCGTGTTTTGCCAAGGCCCCTACGAAGAGAGCGCTCGATACCGCGACTTCATGGGCTGGGACATACCTTGGTACTCGGCGCAAGGTGGCTCCCTCGAGGCTCTGCTTTCCGGGCGCCGGGTCGGCAGGATGCACATCTCTTGCTACCTGCGCCAAGGCTCCAAGGTCTTCGAGACTTACTGGACGACAAGCCGCGGCGTCGAGGTCATGGATAACAGCTATCACCTGCTCGACTTGACCGTCTACGGCCGGCAGGAGAAGTGGGAGGACTCGCCGACGGGCTGGCCACAAGAGTGCACCTACACGCGGACTAGCAGCGGCTCGCCCACTTGGCAGCCAGAGTGGCCGGGCGGACGCCCCATCGCCCAGTGGTCCCGCCTCGCAGCCGGACGGTCCGACGACCTCGGTACCAGCCTCGGCTGAGCCCAATCGCCGGGCCAACGAATGGTTGTAGTGGCGTCAAACGCTTTTTCGCGGGCAAAGATAGCTGATGAGAAGGGGCGTGTAGGGCGAGCTCTGGACAGATTCGGACTAACAGTTGATTGTTTCTGGATCGTCAACTCATATGTTAGTCCCGCTGAGTGGTGTTAATAGTAAGTGTTGGGAAATCCCCTACCCTCTAGCTACCGACGTGGTGTCGCACTTAGCCCCCGAGCGGACCACGCGCCACTCGGAAGTTCTATAGAAGGGGAAGTCAAGAGAAAATTCTTCTCCCTTGGCGGCTGGAGTTGGAGTTTCTCTTGCTTCCAGCCCCACGTCATGAGAGCTGAGTCCTGACCGGCCAGACCATCCACTTGATTGCTGAACACGGCGGCGCAGCAGTTGCGATTTTCGTTCCTACCTGTTTTCATCGGTTCTTCACGACGAAGCCAGTCCACTCTGAAACCCACAAGCAGAACGGTTGTCAGTGGCAACCATGGTTCTATTCGGGACTCGTGGCCCATTGCTATGTCGGGTTATCCGAGGGGCCTACAGTTGGACTGTGAGACTCGGTGCACGAGGCACGCAAAGCCTAACTTCCGAGTTGAGACTCACCCTCGAACCCCAGTGCCCCAGAACCGGACTCGCCATCGCCGGAGAAGATCTCCAGGGACGGAACGGAATCGGGTCAGAGACACGAAGCTGTTTGTGGCTTCAGATATTTGGCGTCAAACACGACTCCTTTCTTCCACACGGTCAAGGCGGTCGTGGCAATCTTCCGCGCCAGAGTGAGACGGGCCATCTCTGGCCTCATCCCTTTGCCCACCAGAGCCTCGTAGAATTCCCGGAATGGCCCCTCCCGGGTGGAAGCCTGGATCGCCGCGCTCTTGAACAAATCCTTGAGATCATGATTGTGACTGAAGTCCAGTCCCCGCACCGATACGAGCTTCTTCGAGGGCTGCAGTTGCCCCTCGACATAGCGATGGTCGGCGCTGCTGTGCGTGACCACTCCAAACCCGCCGTACTTCCAGAATGGCCGCTTG
>Ga0187781_10000964_pt1 | contig 21477 bp, 17 predicted proteins | sample 0715_SJ02_MP02_2_FD_132447 | JGI IMG/M metagenome (GOLD analysis project Ga0187781, IMG submission 132447) | Tropical peat soil microbial communities from peatlands in Department of Meta, Colombia - 0715_SJ02_MP02_20_MG | ecosystem: Environmental > Terrestrial > Soil > Wetlands > Peat | place... | reverse complement strand
GGATGGCGCTCACTGGGCATCGGCTGGGGAAATCTGGGCCGGGAGCGGCGAGTTTCGCGCCGCGCGGCGCGCGGTTGCACCCGCGCTGGTGCGCGCCATCGAGCATGCGGCGCACAACATCCGCCGCGTTGCCGAACGGCAGCGGCCCGCGTCCTGGGATATCGAGGTCGAGCCGGGTGTGCGCGTGGGACAGATCGTCCGCCCGCTGGACACGGTGGGCTGCTACGTTCCCGGCGGGAGATTCGCACTGGTCTCTTCGGTGCTGATGAGCGTGATCCCCGCGCAGGTGGCCGGGGTGCGCCGAATCATCGTGGCGTGTCCGCGGCCGAACGCCGCCGTGCTCGCGGCCGCGCATTTGCTCGGCATCCGCGAACTGGCCCGCATCGGCGGCGCGCAGGCCATCGCCGCATTGGCCTATGGCACGCGCACCGTTCCGCGGGTCGAGAAAATCTGTGGGCCGGGGAATCGGTTTGTAACTGCAGCCAAACGTTTGGTGAGCGACGACTGCGCGATTGACCTGCTCGCCGGCCCCACAGAGCTGCTGGTCGTGGCCGCGCGTGGCAATCCGCGATTTATTGCCGCGGATGTCGTTGCGCAGGCGGAGCATGACCCCGATGCCGTCGTTGTGGTTCTCACGACATCGCGACGGCTGGCGCGGGCGGTGGCCGCGGAGGTGGAACGCGAGCTCGCCCTGCTGCCGCCGTCCAATCCCGCGCATCGCTCCTTGGCGCGCCACGGCGCCCTTTTGCTGGCCCGCGGAATGGAACAGGCGATGGGCTTCGCCAATCGCTTTGCTCCGGAGCATCTCAGCCTGCCGGCCGGCGACCGCGGTTTCCTGAAACGGGTAACGGCCGCGGGCAGCGTTTTTCTGGGGCCGTGGAGCGCGCAGCCGCTGGGCGATTACGCCACGGGCGGCAACCACACGCTGCCGACGGGAGCGCGTGCGCGGGTTCGCGGGGGGCTTTCCGCCGCTGATTTCGTGAAATGCCCGGCCGTGCAGCAGGTTTCGCGCCGTGGATTCGAACGCCTCGCCCCGGCCGCGCGGGCGCTGGCGGAAGCGGAATCGCTGGTGGCGCATGGCCGCGCCGTCGAGGTGCGGCGATGAGGTTCGCAGTCCCCATGCGCGAGGCAGCCCTGCGGCTCCCGCATTACCACGCTCCTCTGGAGGGCCGCGCCACGAAACTGCGGCTGGATTTCAACGAGAACACTGTCGGTTGTTCGCAGCGAGTCCGCGCCGCGCTGGCCCGCCTCTCGCCTGGACTGGTGGCCATTTACCCGGAATACGAGGAGACACGCCGGCGGCTCGCCCGCTTTTTCGAGGTTGCGCCCACGGAGATTCTGCTCACGAACGGAGCGGACGACGCCCTGCGCCTGATTGCCGACGTCTTTCTGGAGCGCGGCACCGCGGCACTGGTGGTCGAACCGACATTCCCGATGTACCACTTTTTTGTCCAGCTCAGCGGCGCGCGGCTGCTGCGCCTCCGGTACAGCCGTGAAATGAAGTTTCCGATGGAAGCGGTTTGCCGGGCGCTCGCGCGCGGGCCGCGCGTTTTCTTCCTGGCGAATCCCAACAATCCTACAGGGACACTGGTTTCACTCGCACAGTTGCAAAAACTTCTGGGCGCGGCGCGGCGAACTCTGGTGGTGGTGGACGAAGCCTATTGGGAATTTTCCGGGGCCAGCGTACTGGAGTGGATTCGGCGCTACCCCAATCTAGCAGTGGTTCGCACGTTTTCGAAAGCGGCAGGCCTTGCCGGGCTCCGTCTCGGCTGCCTGTTTGCCAACAGCGCACTGGCTGGCGCACTTCGCCGCGCGCAGCCACCCTATGCAGTGAACGCGGCCGCGCTGGTAGCCGCGGATGCAGCCGTGCGTGATGCGGCCTCGATCCAGCGCTATGCGCGGGAAGTGTGTGCGGTGCGCGAAGAGCTGCGCGCGGCGCTCGCCGGGAGGGGAATCACTTCGTTTCCGAGCGCTGGGAATTTTCTGCTGGCGGATTTTGGGCCGGGGGCGCCGCGCATGCTTCGCGTGCTCGCGCAAAGCGGGATCCTGCTCCGTGATCGCAGCGAGGATTTTGGTCGGCCGGGGTTTGTGCGCATCACCATCGGCACGCGCGCGCAGATGCGCGGGTTCCTGGCGGCACTGGACGCAGCCTGGCCGGGATAATGATGTGCGCGCGGCGGGCGCCGCCACGGCGAGCCCCCGCGGAGAGGTTCGAGCAATGAGAAAAGCGACGGTCCATCGAACCACGCGGGAAACCGACATCCGCGTGCGCTTGAGCCTGGACGGCCGCGGACGCGCGAAGATTTCCACGGGGGTCCGCTTTTTCGACCACATGCTCGAGCTGGTGGCGCGGCACGGCGCGTTCGACCTGGAGATTCTTGCCCGGGGCGACCTGGACGTGGACCAGCACCACACGGTGGAGGATTGCGGCCTGGCGCTGGGTGAAGCCGTGGCGCGCGCCGCGGGCTCCAAGCGCGGCATCCTGCGCGCCGGATACTTCCTGATGCCCATGGACGAGACGCTGGCGGCTGCGGCCATTGACCTGAGCGGGCGGCCCCAATTCGTCTATCGGTGGAAGCTGCGTTCGCGCCGGGTGGGCGACCTGCAAACGGAGCTGCTGGAAGATTTCTTCCAGGCGTTCGCGCAGGCGGCCAAGGCAAACGTGCATCTGCGGCTTTTCTACGGACGCTCCTCGCACCACCAGGTGGAAGCGCTGTTCAAAGCTTTCGCGCGCGCATTGCGATTCGCATTGACCCGCGACCGGCAGCTCCGCGGCATCCTGCCCAGCACAAAGGAAATGCTGTGAGCATCGCCATTCTCGAATACGGCGCCGGTAACCCGGCATCGGTGGAGCGCGCCTTCGAACGGCTGGGCGCGGCCACGAGGCGCGCAGCCACGCCCCAGGACCTAGAGGGCGCGCGCGCCATCGTGCTGCCCGGCGTCGGCCATTTCGGCGCGCTGGCCCGCGGGCTCGCAGCATCCGGGCTGGACGCGGCGGTACGCGCCGCCCTAGCGCAGCAAGTGCCCTTCCTGGGAATCTGCCTGGGCTTGCAGGCGCTCTACGAATCGAGCCTGGAAGCGCCCGGCGAGCGCGGATTCGGAATCTTCCGAGGAACGGTTGTTCCGCTTCCCGCGGGGGTGAAATTGCCGCACATGGGCTGGAACCAGCTCCGGCCGCTCCGGGGGAGCCGCCTGCTGCTCGGCCTTTCGCCGGAAGCCTATTTCTATTTTGCCCACTCCTACGCGGCGAACGCTTCCGGCAGTGAAGCCGCCGCCTGCGTCTATGGCGCGGAGTTCGCCGCGGTGGTCGAACTGGGTTCCATCTTCGGAGTTCAATTTCATCCGGAAAAATCCGGTGCGGCCGGCGCGCAGGTGCTGCGCAATTTTCTGGAGTGCCTCTCGTGACGCTCGCCCGCCGAATCATCCCCTGCATGGATACGGACGGCAAGCGGGTGGTGAAAGGCGTTGAATTTCGCGGCCTGCGGGACGCAGGCGATCCCGCAGAGCTCGCCGCGCGCTATAACCATGAGGGCGCGGACGAGTTGGTGGTGCTGGATATCGCCGCCTCGCGGGACCACCGGCCCACGTTTCTAGAAACGATTCGCCGCGTGGCGGCGCAGCTTGCGCTCCCGCTCACGGCCGGCGGCGGAATCCGTTCGGTGGCAGATGCCCGCGCCGTGCTGCGCGCCGGCGCGGATAAACTCACCATCAACACTGCGGCCGTGCACCGCCCCGAGTTGCTCACGGAGATGGCCGCAGAATTCGGTTCGCAGGCGGTGGTGCTGGCCATCGACGCCCGGGCGCGCCCCAGCGTCGCGGGCGGCTGGGAAGTATACGTGCGCGGCGGGCACGACGCGGCTGGCCTCGACGCAGTAGCCTGGGCACAGCAGGGCGTCGCTGCGGGCGCCGGCGAAATCCTGCTCACTTCGATTGACCGCGACGGAACGCGCAGCGGCTTCGACTGCGCTCTTACACGGGCTGTAGCGGCCGCAGTTTGCGTTCCGGTGATTGCTTCCGGAGGCGCGGATACTCCCGCGCATTTTCTTGAAGTGTTCCTCACCGCTGCCGCGGACGCGGCGCTGGCCGCGGGGATTTTTCATGATGGCTCGTGCTCGATACAAACGGTGAAGCGCTACCTGAAGGAGCAGGGTGTGCCGGTGCGAATCGAGGAATGAGGATGGAGGCAGGCAAGCAAGGATGTGAGGACGCAAGAGGGGAAGACGCTGGATGATTGTGCCGTGCATTGACTTGCAGGATGGGCGCGCCGTGCAGTTGGTGCGCGGGCGAAGGCGGGCGCTGGCCGTGGAGGACGTGCTCTCTCTGGTGGAGCGCTTCCGCCCTTACGGCATTCTGCATGTGATTGACCTGGACGAAGCCATTCGGCGCGGATCAAACGCTCGCGTGGCGCGGGCGGTTTGCCGCCGGGCGGCCGCGCTGGGTATGGACGTGCGCGTGGGCGGCGGCATCCGCACCCTGGCGCGGGCCCGGCGGATTCTTGGCTGGGGCGCGCAGAAAATAATTGTGGGCAGCGCGGCGTTTCGCGGGGCGCGCGTCCATCATGCCCTGCTGCGGCGCATGGCGGAACGGCTGGGCCGGCGCCATTTGATGATCGCGCTCGACGCCGAACGCGGCTTTGTTGTGGTGCGCGGCTGGCGCGAGAGACTGCATTTGCGTCCGGAAGAGGTGATGGCGGAACTCGCCCCCTATTGCTCGGAGTTTTTGTGCACTTGCGTGGATCGCGAGGGTCTGATGCGCGGGACAAATTTTGCGTGGTTTCGCGCGCTGCGGCGCGCGACGCGGTTGCCGATTACCGCGGCGGGCGGAATCCGCAGCCTGAAGGAAGTGCGCGCGCTTGAACGGCTGGAGATGAAAGCTGCGGTGGGGATGGCGCTGTATCGCGGAAGGCTGCGATGAAGGGAGCAGCGAGGAGTTTGTGTTGAATTACGCGCGAATAGGCCCAGACAAGAATGTTCCGGTACGTCGCCGCGCTGCCAGAAGTGGCTGTGCTACCGCTTGTTGTGCGATCTCCGGCCGGGCTATAGCGGGGTAGCGCGCGCAGTGGATTGCAGCTCCGGCCACACGGCTTCGACTTGGCGGCGTTCCAGGGACGTGTCGTGGCTCTCGCGGGATGGAACGACCCGGGCCGCGGAACCCGCGACGATGGAACTCCGGCGATCCTAGCAGCGCGTACGGTTAGCGGAGGAGGTCTTCGAGCTGGATCTTCGTTTCCGTGGTGGAGTCGCGATATTTCACAATGATCGGGGCGTAGAGGGAGAGATTCCATTTCTGGCCGAGGGGATGAGACAGGGCGCGCGCACCGGAGACGACAATGGCCTTCTCGGGGATGACGATGGGTTCACCGGGGGAGGAGGTGTAAACGGCGGATCGGACCAGATCGTAAACGGGCGTGGAGCTGTTCAGAATCGTTCCCGTACCGAGAACGGCGCCAGATTTGACCACCGTGCCTTCGTAAACCCCGCAGTTACCTCCGATCATGACGTCGTCTTCGACAATAACGGGCAGGGCGCCCACTGGCTCCAGCACGCCGCCGATTTGGGCCCCGGCGGAGAGATGGCAGCGGCGGCCAATCTGCGCGCAGCTGCCGACCAGGGCGTGGGAGTCCACCAGGCTCCCCTCATCCACATAGGCGCCGACGTTGATGAACATGGGAGGCATGCAGATAACTGCCTTGGCCACATAGCAGCCGTCGCGGATGCTGGAGCCGCCAGGAACGATGCGCACTCCGCTGGTGGGCGTGAGCGCTTTAACCGGATAGGTGGACTTGTCGAAGAACGGCTGGCGGGCGACGTCCACGGACATGTCCACGAGCGTCCCCATCCGGAAGCCCAGCAGGATGCCCTTTTTCACCCAGGCGTTCACGCTCCAGCCGGTCGTCGAACCGGGGTTGGGCTGGGCGGCGCGGACGCTGCCGGAGTTCAGCGCATCCTTGAAGGCGGCAAACAGGCGAAAATGCTCCGCTTCGTAGGCGACCGGAGGCTCATCGAAAAGCCTTTCAATTTGCGCTTGCAGCATGAGCCTTCTCAATGAGTCCGGCGGATTCGAGCACGTTGCGAATGCAGGACAGATTCTCGGCCCGGGGAGGGACGAGAGGGAGGCGCCAAACCGGTTCGAACAGATCCATCAGGGCCATGGCCGCCTTTACAGGAATGGGATTGGATTCGATGAAATTGACCTCCATTAGCGGCAGATAGCGGCGCTGGAGCAGCCGCGCGGCGGGGAAGTCGTTGGCCAGGCAGAGCTGGACCAGCCTCGTCATCTCGGTGGGAATTTCGTTCGAGACCACGGAGATGACGCCGCAGCCGCCCAGGGCGAGCAGAGGCAAGGTGACGGCATCGTCGCCGGAAAGCACGGCGAAGCGTTCGGGGACAGAATTCACAATGGAGGCCATCTGGGAAATGTTGCCGGAGGCTTCCTTGATTCCCACGATGTTTTCGATTTCCGCGAGGCGTTTGATGGTGGCGGGCTCGACATTGACGCCGGTACGGCCGAGCACGCTGTACACCACGATGGGAAGATGAACCGAAGCCGCAATGGCCCGAAAATGCTGGTAGAGGCCCTCTTGCGTGGGTTTGTTGTAATAGGGCGTGACGGAAAGCAGGCCGTCGGCTCCCAGCGCCTCCAACTCGCGTGCCAGCTCGATGACCTCCGCGGTGTTATAGCCGCCGCCACCCGCGAGGACGGGGACTTTTCCTTTGGCCTCCTCAAGAGTGATTTCCACTACGCGGATGTGTTCCGCGCGGCTGAGCGTGGGGCTTTCGCCGGTGGTTCCACAGGGACAGAGAAAATTGATACCAGCGCTGATCTGGCGGCGGACCAACAGGCGGATAGCCAACTCATCCAGAGAGAGATCTCGGCGGAATGGCGTGACTAATGCGGTACCACAACCGATGAACATAATTCTCTCCTCTTTCTGCTCAACCTGTCTCCGAACTGCCGGAGCAGCGAGATAGGCGCGGCTTTAAGGGCTAATGCGCCCAATTCTGCACGGCCTTCCTCATCGGAGCTCAGGGTCCGAGCTGTGCGCAGACGACCTCACAGCTCGCCGACAATCTCGTGAAACGCAAAGACGCCTTTTTTCCCGGCGATCCATCGGGCTGCCCGGAGGGCACCACGGGCGAAGCCTTCGCGGCTGCGAGCCACGTGGCACAGCGTGATGGTGTCGGCCGGAGAATCGAATCCAATCTCGTGAGTTCCCGGGTGGGTGCCAGCGCGGCTGGAGCTCGCGGAGATGGGCCGGCTGTAACCGGCGCGCTCGATCTGTTCGACGAGGGCGAGGAGGGTGCCGGAGGGCGCGTCCTTTTTGGCGGCGTGGTGAATTTCCCAGGCCCAAGCGCCGTATTCGGACTCACGCGCGAGCAGAACGGCCGCGTGGAAGACAATCTGGCGGAACAGATGAACGCCGATTGCAAAATTGGGGCCCCAGACCAGACCGGCGCCGCTGCCTTCGACTACGGCCCGCACCGAATCGAGCTGCTCGAACCAGCCGGTGGCGCCGGCGACGACGTTGACGCCGAGCGCTGCCAGCCGCTGTATGTTTCCGGGGGCAGATTCGGCAGTGGAGAATACCGCGGCGACGTCCACGCCAGTGAGATTTTCACGGGTAAGCCCTTGGAAATTCGCGTTGTTGCCGCTGTTCAGGCGCAGAGTGACGCTGAAGCCATACTCGGGCGCGAGCTGCTCAATCAGGCGCCCCATTTTGCCGTAGCCGATGGCCGCGAGGTTCATGTCAGTCGAATACCGCGGGGTCGAGTTGTGCAAAAAACTCGCGATGGACGGAGGTTGCCGCCCTTGGGAGATCCTGGGCGGCGACGACCAGGCTCAGGTTGCGGTGGGAGGCGCCTTGGGAAATCATGCGCACGTTGACGTCCTGCAAGGCACCGAAAAGGCGCGCGGCTACGCCGGGTGTGAATCCGAGGCCGTCGCCGACGGCGCACAGGATGGCTTGGTCGCGCTCGACAGCGACCTCGGCGAAGGGCGCCAGATCCGCGCAAGTCTCGTCTAAGCGGGCAGTGGAGTCCACGGTCAACGAGACGCTCACCTCCGAAGTGGCCAGCAGGTCCACGGGTGTCTCCCGGCGATCGAACACTTCAAAGATGCGGTGCAGGAAACCGTAGGCCATGAGCATTCGGGTGGAATGGACGGTGAGTACGGTAATGTCGCGCTTGCAGGCCACGGATTTGAGGGGGTTGGCGCAGGGCACGGGGCCGGCGACGATGCGCGTGCCGCGGGCCTCCGGCCGGCGTGAGTTCTTAATGCGTACGGGGATGTTTTTTTCGCGCGCGGGAAAAACGGTGGCGGGATGCAGGACTTTGGCGCCGAAATAGGCCAGCTCGGCAGCTTCATCGAAGGAGAGGATGCGGATGGGGCGGGCCTCTGGAACCAGGGTGGGGTCGCTGGTGAGGATGCCGTCCACATCGGTCCAGATTTGGATTTCTTCGGCGCCAAGCGCGGCGCCTACCAGCGAGGCGGTGAAGTCGGAACCCCCGCGGCCGAGCGTCGTGGTGACACCCTCCGGAGTAGCGGCGATGAAGCCACCCAGGACGGGAACCTGATCGGGCTCGAGGCGGGAAATGGCACATGCAGTGCGCGAGTAGGACTCCGACAGATCCGGAAGAGCCTGGGTGTGACGGCGGTCGGTGACAATCAGACGCCGAGCATCCAGGTGCACGCAGGGAATGCCGCGCTCCTGGAACGCCAGGGCCGCAATCTGGCTGGAGAGGCGCTCGCCGAAGCTGGCCAGAGCATCGAGCGAACAGGGCGAAATTTGGCCGGCTGCGAAAAGATTGCAGACGGCCTGTTCGATCTCCTGAAACTGGGCGTGTAGAAAGGCCTCCATCTCCGCGCGGTGAGAGTTGGCGCAGAGCAAAAGCCCCTCGCGCGAGTGGTATTCGCGAAGCGCCGCAAGGCGAGCCAGGGCTGCGCCGCGCGCGCCTCCCGAGACGTCGGCGGCGATTTGCAGAAGGGCATTTGTGGTTCTGCCCATGGCGGACACGACGACAACGGGCCGCTGGCCGAGCTGCGAGCGGACGATGGAGGCCGCCCGCCCGATAGCGGCAGCGGATTCCATCGAGGTGCCGCCGAATTTGATCACGATCATGGCTGATTTCCCGGGCTCATGCCGCCGGCCTTCTCTCTTCCAGCCGGAGCGAGAAGCTGCTGGACCATGGCCGAATAGAGCTCGACTGCCCGTTGCAACTCGCGTTTGGACACGCGTTCCTCGAGTGTATGAGCGACTTGGATGCTCCCCGGCCCCAGCAGGCAGGGCCTGCCCCAGGTCTCCGCGAGCAAAGGAATATCTGTGGTGAAAGCGACAACGATGGTGGGGATGCCGTCCAAACGGTCGAATTGGCGCGCGGGGATGTAAAGAACCTCGCGGATTTCGGCGCGGCCGGAGACGGCGCCGTGGACCGCATCGCGGATGGGCTGGGGATCGCCAACGAGGCGAAACATAATTTCCGCCTTGGCGGAGCCGGCGAGAACGTTGGGGGCGCATCCGCCGACAAGAGTCCCAATATTCATGGTGCAGCGCCCGAAAACGGGGTCGTTCGGGAGGGGAATGCGGCGGATATCCTGGAGGACATCGAGGAGCGTGTCAATCGCAGAACTGCCCAGCTCGGGATAAGCGGAGTGCACCATGGTTCCCCGCGCGGAGATCTCCATCCGCAGCGCGCCTTTGGAGGCGATGGCCAGCAAATTGTCGGTGGGCTCACCGTTGATCAAATAGCGGGACCCACGGGGAAGCCGAGCGGCGGCGCGTGCGCCGGCGCTGTTGCGCTCTTCGCCAACCAAGAAGAGCAGCCCAAAGTTGCGGACTCCTTTGGCGAGGAGCGCTTCCGCGGCGCAGATCATAGCGCTGAGGATTCCCTTCGAGTCGCAGGCCCCGCGGCCCCAAATCCATTCGTCGTCCTCGCGGCTGGGGAAAAAAGGGGGGACCGTGTCCAGGTGAGTGGAAAGGGTGACGGTAGACGCACCCCATGAGGCGAAGACGTTGAAGCGGAAGTCTTCGACCGGCATGCATTCGGCGTGCCCGTCGTACTGCGCGGCGAGTTCGGACAGATGTTCGAACACGTAGCCGGCGATTGCGGATTCGTTGCCGCTAACCGACTCGATATCCACGAGCGAGCGGGTCAGCGACAGGACGTCTGACATCGGCGACATAAGGCCTGCCTGGATGGGGCGAAAGGAGAAGGGAGGAAACGCGAGGAGATCGGCTCGGGTGTCGTCACTTCTCGATAGCGCTCCATCCGTCCGTGACGGATGACAGTGGACACGCCTTAGACGTGTCCCCCAGCCGCAGCGAATTCAGCCCTTTCTGCGGCTTCGGCGGAGTGACGACTGCGCCCCTTTCGCTCGGACCCCGAAGCTGTTCGGGACAGCGGCCCGGCTACTGATGGCCTCCGCGCCTCTACCAAGAGAGCGAGAGTCTAACGAAAGGTGGCGCAGTATGTCAACAGGCGCAATGTTGGCCGGACGAATAGGCGGCACTCGGGAACAACCCCGGAAGTATCAAAGCGAACTGCCAAGGCCTGGTAAACCGGTGCTGTTGAGTCATGGGGCGGAACATCTCCGGTTATCGGACTTACCAGAAGCTGGCCCTCAGGTGCGAGGGATTGCTGGTGATAAGGCGACGAGCGCCGGTTCCAAAGCTGTTCAATCAACCGAGCGTGATCGAGATGAGTGCGGCGGAGGCGGCAGGGACATAGCCAGTGAATGTGTCGGACAGAATTGAGAGACCGTAGGGAGACTGTGGAGCAAAAGAGCCATCGGGATTAACGGCGCTGCCCTGAATGGTCACCCCCGAAGTGGCGGTGAGGGATGGTCCTGCGAGCAATTGCAGCAAGGCCGATTGCACCAAGCTGGGACATGTGACCGTGAACTGCAGGTTCTGTGTCGCATCCTTGTTGTTGATGATCAAGCTGAGCTGTGTGGGCGAATTCTGGACTGTATACGCGCTAGTGTTGAGCGATCCCGCGGTGATTGTGGTGGTGAGCAGAGCGCCTTGACCGGCGAGCGCGCACAGCAGAGCGCCGTAATACTCTGGGCGGGCTTCGACAACGACACCGTCACTATCGGCGATCGGCGTGTAGCCGTCGCCGTTTCCCCCGCCGTGGAGATTGACGCCGACGCTGCCGCCTTGCGCGATGGTGAACAAATGATCGATGACCCACAGAGCCGAGGCGTAGGAGTCGCTGACGTTGGGCGCGCCCCCGTTGTAAAACGAGTTCGTTTCCGCCATGCGATAGGGGACACTCGCGGCCTGTGAAGCAGCCAGCAGCGGCATCAGATCCTTCTGCAAATTCGTGTCTGGATAGCTGAGAAGCAACTGAATCGTGGATGAGGGGGATTGTCCATTGGCGCGGTAATAATGCATGGAAAGGAGCACGACAGCATTCCCTTCGGCCTGGGCGAACGAAGTGAACCACGTGGCGTTATCCGCGGTGACTGGCCCAGTCAGGGGCACGCCGGGCGTTTCTACCAGGATAGCGCCCGCGAACGACTGCCACAGCGTGAGGTAATCCGAAAAAGTCCATGCGGCGGGAAAATAGTGCCCTGCATAGAGGTCCGGTTCATTACCGATTTCGATGCCGAGAAGGTTCGAGCCGAATGCTTTAGCGGCGTAGGCAACTTCCGCAGCAGCCACTGCGGGCGTAGATTGCGCGAGATTGACGCCATAAAGAACGCGCCATCCCACTGCAGAGACAAAGGCGGCGAGCGCGTTCACATCGGAGGGAGCGGTCTGACCGCTGGTTTGCCCGGGACCGTTGCGGGCCCAGTTCGTTTCGTCCACGCTGTTGCCGCCGATGCGTAAGACGCTGCTGCCAAGACGCTTAAACAGCCCGATCAAATTCGAATTACCGCCTGTGAAGAGGGGCTGCGAAAGCTTCGACTTCTCGTAACTCAGTCCGACAAATTGCCCCGGCATGTTTCCGGCTTGCGTGCTGGAGACCGACACGGAGGCAGGAGTCAGCGGCCCGGAAGGAACGGGCTGGGTTGGCAGCGGGGCTGGGCCCGAGGGCGACGAGCCCGAACCGGAACACCCATAAAAGAAAGAGCCCGCCGCGAGCGTACCTAGCGTGGCGAGAAGTTCCCTGCGCGAAAGCCACCGGGGCATGGCAAAGTTCGCTTCATCGTGATCCCTGAACAGCGTCATTGCGGCGAACCTTTCGAGGCTGCAAGTAGTGCGGAAGCGGAGCTGTCAGCCCCAGTAGCTAGGAGGAAAATCCCCTCATACGGATATTGTGCCCCCCAGCTTGCCACTTCAACCCTTCCGTGGTGCAAAAGTTGTTGAGAATACCATTCGAAGCGCCGAGCCAATTCTCGATGGAATCCAACCCAATGCTGCTCCCACTTACTTGCTTTCAAGGCAAGCGAATGGGGCGTCTCGGCACTGCCTGCCAAACGGAGAAATCGGAGAGTTGAAGTTCTGCTTGAAATGGACGGTAAGGCGACGAATCAGGCAAGTAGATTTGCTTCCGGTTTGCCGGTGATCCGGGATCAATGGTTGTCTCTGCCTGCTTGAACTCCCTGCTTATCCGACGCATCGTCACATCCGTGACCGCGTCGGCGCCTTCGACGTTTTCGAAAGCACGATACGAGTTCAAGAGGTCCAAAAATGGGCCTAAAAGGCCGAATTTTGGACCCCCATTGGACCCACGCGTTATCCGCGAATCGTGCGGGAGCTCAGCGGGAAATCAAGCGGTTTGAGCACACTGCGATGCGAATTGCCGCACCTTGTCATTCTTTCCGAGACGCCCTTTCGGCCGCTTCCCATTTCACGATTTTCAAATCCAGCACGAAAATGGAATAGAGCACCGGCACCAGCAGCAGCGTGATGAACGTCGCAACGGCAAGACCGCCCATCTGTGCATAGCACAGCGGCTGCCAGAGAGGTCCGCCTTCCAGCGCCAGAGGAAAGAGCGCCAAGATGGTGGCCATTACGGTGATCATCACGGGACGAATCCGCTGGATGCCAGCGTCGGGAAGGGCCTGCTCGAGCGGCTCGCCCTTCTCATGCATTTCCTCGATGAAGTCGAACAGCACGATAACGTGGCTGACGATTACGCCGATCAAGCTGGCGATGCCCAGAAACGCCATGAATCCAAACGGCGTGTGCATGATCGAGAGGGCGAACAGAGAGCCGACCACACCGTAAGGAGCAGCGGCGAACACCAGAAGAGGTTTCACCGCGTTATTGAACTGGACGAGGAGGGCCAGGTAAATGCCCAGCAAAGAAATCATCAGAACAACTTTGAGGTTGTCGAATCCCTCGATCTGTTTCGCTATTTCGCCGCCAAAGCGAAGCTGATAACCGGGCGGAAGACTCTTCTGAAACTGCTCGAGCTTCGGAAAGACCGAATTAAGCACCTCAGACGCGAGAACTCCAGGGCGCGGGTAGCAAAGAATCGAAATGGTGCGGAAATGCTCGCGGCGCGCGACGCGGCTTGTTTCCAAGGAATTTCCGACGGTCGCGATGGACAGCAGAGGCACTCGGGTGTTCTGTTGTGAAGAATAGACATACAGATTGTTGATATCGGCCAGCTGCGCACGCTCCTCCATCAGAAGGCGCGCTACAATGGGGATGTCCTTGTCCCCTTGTTTCAATGTACCGACTAAGGAGCCGCTCATGGCCGCCGTGGATGCTTCTGCGACGTCGGCGTTGGAAATGCCTGCAACGTTCGCGCGGTCCGGGTCGATCTGAATTCTCTGCTGAAGATCGTCAGGAAACCAATCATCGCGCAGAACGGTGTAGCCGGGAGCTTGCCTGAGAATGTCCTGAGCCTGCCGGGCGATTTTGCGCAGGGTGCGAATATCGCTAACTTCATTTTTCGCGTCGATGTCCTCCTGCGCAGAAATCAGCAGTTCGATGGGGTTCTCGACAGGATTGGTTTGAAGCTGGCGAACCGTTATCCACGCGCCCGGGACTCCCTGGGCCAGCGCATCCTGGAGCGGACGAGCCAACTTTGGGTCTGCCTCCTTATCCGTGATCTCGACGATCATCTGCGCGTAGTTGGCCTGCTGCATTTCCGGCGATACCGAAAACCAGAAGCGAGGCCCGCCGCCACCGGTAAAGGTGGTCAGCGACTTGAGAAGATGCCCACGGTGTTCTTTGTCGGTTAGGTCAGCAGAGTTTTCAATCACCTGGCGGACGACTCGTTCGGCTTGCATTGCAGTGTCGTTGGTGACGCTCAAGGGAGTATCATTCGGCAGCCAAATATCCAAATAGAACCAATACTGGACGTCCTCAGGAAAGAATTGGGTCTTCAGTCGAGAGCCAAATAGGCCGCCTCCGATCAGGAATAGCAAGGATGCGCCGAAAACCGGCCAGCGGTGTTTTATGGCTTTGCCCACAAGCCTGTTATAGAAGCCGTAAAATCCCTTCTGGCGTCTCTCCTCGATGGTGGGTTCTCGTTTTGCGGGGGCACGCAGGATGTAATAGCCGAGCAGCGGAACAAAAGTCATGGCCACAAAGTACGCGCACAGCAGCGAAACGGTCATCACGATGGGAAGGCTGTGCAAAAACTCGCCGGTATTGCCGGTAAGCATCAAGAAGGGCAGGTAGGCGATGACATTCGTGATCGTCGCGAAGAAAATTGCAGTTGCAAGCTTTGTCGGGCCGAGCCAGCAGGCAATGTTGCGCGGAAACGCTTCCGCCAGATGGCGTTTTATGCCGTCTCCAGAGACCACGGGCACGTCGACCAGAAGGCCGAGCGCGATAATGAGCGATGCGATCGAGACCTGCTGGAGATCGATTCCCAACATATAGGTGATCCCGAACGTCATCGCGAGGGTGATGGGTATGGCGAGAGCCATGATCAGCGCCAAGCGCCACTCCCAAAATCCAATCAACGAAACAAGGACGACGAGAAGGATGGCTTCCATCAGCGCCCGCATAAACAAGTGGATGTTCTCCGCCACTTGAAGAGGCTGATCGGATGTGTGAGCCAGAATCAGGTCGGCGGGGAGAATTTGGCGAAGCTGCGAAAGCTTCGCATTCACGGACTCACCGAACCGTGCGATTTGCCTCCGATCGCGCATGTAAATTGCCAGTGTGACTGCGCGGCTGCGCTGCCAATGGCCGCTTGCGTCTCGCCAGGTGTAGTAATTGAGATACTGTGCAGGAGACTGATAATCCTGCTTGGTTTGGACGAGATCGCGCAAATAAACAGGGGTACCCTCTGATGTAATGGATACAGCCACGTCGCCGATGCTTTGCGCCGTATGGAATTGTCCGGACGGGATCAGAAGGATATTGTGCTCGCCGGTTTCCACACTGCCGCCCGGCGCAATGATGTTCCGAGCCGCTAGAACCTTGGAGAGATCCGCGGGACGCAGCCCATAGGCCGCCAGACGATCCTGCGAGTAATCGAGGTAGATGGTCTGCGACAAAACTCCCTTGCGTTCCACCTTGGAGACTTCGCGAACTCCTAGCATTGCCCGACCAATCAAGTCAGAAAAATCGTCGAGTTCGGCGTAGCTGTATTTGTCGCCGGCAACGCTGGCGAGTTTCGTTCGTGTTTCTCCTGGGTCGCGGACGATTACTGGATACCAGACATCGGGATGCAACTCAGACCGTTTCAACCGCTCGGAGACGAATCGCTGGATGAACGCTTGAATGGAGGTGTCCTCTGCTTGGGAAACGCCATCAATGCCAATAAACCCGCTCCCTTGTATGATCTCGGAGTCTCGGAGAATTCCGGCGTTCTGCGCTTCCCCTTGAAACAGGTAACCCGCCTCAAGAATCTCCTGCGCCGGAATGGATTGTGGAAAGCAATCTACGACCGTGATGGGCTGGCCCTTTTGATTTTGGCCTTTGGCCTCGCGAGCTTTGCGAATCGCGGCTTCAACGGTGTTGGCGCGAGCGGCAATTTCAATGTCGCCTGCTTTCGGGCTAGCGACTGTGAGCATGAGCGCGGCAGTATCTCCAAAATCGCTCAGGAAAATGATGGGGCCCGCGCCCTGTGGTAATTGAGAATTCAGGGCGTCGAGCTTGAGATTGATGTCGCTGAATTGGCGCTTGGTATCGGTGATCCCCTCATCCAGTTGTACGTAGACAAACGAAGCGCCCGGAAGAGATATGGACTTGATGCCGTAGTCCGCATCCGTGGCCGGGTGAATGGTTTTATTCTCGGCAGCAACATCCTCAATTCGACGGGTAACAAATTGTTCGACCTGTTGGGCTGTGGCTCCGGGCCAGGGACAAATCGCCACGCCGAGGCGCACCGGAATATCCGGGTCCTTTCGCTGGGGCATAGATGTATAGCCGAACCAACCCCAAACAAGCACTCCGGCCAGGAGCATCCAGGAGATTTGGGGGTGCTCGACGAAAAACCTCGAGAGATTGCGGCGATTGGTGATGTCTTGCTCGTTTTCGAGCGCCATCGATCTTCTACCTTTATGGAAGAACTTCGATGAAATCGCCGTCCTTCAATGCCGCGGCGCCAACGGCGACGACCTTTTCCCCTGGCTTCACACCATCGACCGCCACATCACTTTCGTGGGTTTCACCCAGCGTGACCTGGCGCAAGTGTGCGACCCATTTGCCGGAATCTACTGTGGCGACGAAAACCGCATAGCGTGCAGGTGAAGCAGGGTCAGCCACAACGGCGCCAAGAGGCACAGAGGGAACCGGGGCGCCTTGAACGCCTTGCAGAACGACCGAGGCAATCATCCCGGGCTTCAAGTAGCTCTTGGGATTAGCTACGGTGACTTCAACAGCAAAGACACGATTCTTCTCATCAGCGCTCGCTGCAATACTCGTGACCCGCCCGCTGTATTCTTTCGGATCGCCCTGCAAATGAATGCTGAATGTCTGGCCCAAGTGCAGCTGCCTCACGGCATACTCAGGAACGCCAAAACCGATTTTGACGGAGCTCGTGTCCGCGATGGTGAAGGCCGCCGTCCCTAACGCGTTTTGCACAGGCCCTGTTAAATTTCCTAGTTCTATGTTCCGGGCAAGGATGTAGCCGGAAAACGGCGCAGTCAGATCAGCGTCGTCGAGAGCCAATTGAGCTTGGTGCAGAGTAGCCTTGGCCTGGTCCTCAGCGCCGCTAGTGGAGTCGAATCTGGCCTGAGCTTGATCGAAATCGGGTTTGGTCAAGCTCTGCGTCGAGTAAAGCGCCTTTGCACGCTCGTAATCCAGTGTTGCGTCGACGTGCTGCGCCTCGGCTTGGGTGACGGCTGCTGCCGCCGCATCCAGCTGATTTTTCAAATCCTGGTGTCGAATCTGGGCGAGAACAGTGCCCCGGCTAACATAGTCTCCAGCGCCAATGTCACGACGCCTTCCGTCGGCGCCCACCACCTGCTTAATTTCGGTCACATATCCTGGAGACTTGAAAGCCAATATCGCTTCTGCGAAGGGCAGAACGGAAGCCGAGTAGTGCAACCCTTCTGAAGACGAATACAAAGTCACGTCGGCCAAATGAACGGGCGTGGGAGGTTTTGCCGCGATTTGTGAGGGTTGGTGGCAGCCAGTGGCAGTGGCGATCGCCGCGAAAAGCACGCCAGCTTTTGCTAGTAGGAGCGCAATAGTGGTTTTGCGTTTCATGAGCTACTCCGCGCCTATTGCTTTCTCGAATTCGGCGCGCGCCGTCCAAAATCCAGCCACTGCTTGCTGGTATTGCGCTTCCGCCTGTGACACGGCCGCCTGTTGCTGAAGAAGGTCAGACAAGAGTGCCGCCTGCTGGTTATAACGGCTGGTCACTTCTCGCAGTTTGACCTGCTCCGCTTCGCGCTGATCGGCCTGCGCTTCCAGCAACATGCGTGACTCCCCCAACTTGCGAAATTTGTCTTCCACCTCGAGCAACACCCGTTGCTCAGCGTCCTGTTCGGTCAGTGCCTTCTGCCCCGTCGTAGCCTTTAACTCAACGATGCGGTGCTTCTTAAAGCCCCAGTCGAAGGGCTGCCATTGGAAGACAAATCCCGCGTAGCCGCCGTTGTGCGGCAAAAAGGTCATATTTTGAAAGCCCAGATAGCCTACCTGCACACCGAAATCGGGAATATATTTCGCGCGCTCCCGCCGGACATCCATTTGCGCTATTTGGGTCTGGAAGCGGGCCTCGCCTAGCTCGGGACGCTGTTCCAAGGCTTGTTTCCGGGCAGCTTCCAGATCCCACTCGGCCAGTGTCCCGAACGGCGGCGTCTCCACCGAGAACGGCGTGCGCAAGTCGCGGCCAAGGAGACGATTCAGGTTTTGTTTCTGCACTTCAAACGCGTCTTGTGCCACGAGCAACTGGTAGCGTTGTTGCTTCAACTTGGCGTTGACGCTCAGCGAATCCGATGCCAATACGGTTTGCTGCGACAGACGCTGCTCCATAAGCTTGGACAGCTCCATCAGGGCCTGAACGGCTGCCTTGGCACTGGCGACTTGGGCCTGCAACTGCGCCACTTGGTAGTAGGCCTCTTTCACTTGCCGCGCAGTCTCCTGTTCCTGGGCGCGCAGACCTTCCTTGGCGAGACCGATCCCGAGTCGTGCCTGTTCTACGGCGAGGCTCACTTTGTAGATTTGGGTGAGGGGTTGTGTGGCAGAGCCGGATAGGAGCGCGCCGAATTGCACTGGCGACTGAATGGCTACGTTTTTTGCCGGAATCGGACCGGTAGAGGGAAAGGTGCCGAGGACTCCGGCAGGAACTGTGAAGTTCACTGATTGTAACGGCCATCCTGCGAGCACGAAAGTTTGAAAGTTTGGCAGATAATTCGTTCTGGCCTGCGCCACCATCTCCTGGGCTTTCGTAATGTTCAGTCCACTGATCTGTATGTCCCGGTTCCCGCGTATAGCGATCCGGAGAGCCTCGTCCAAGGTCAAGAGTGGGGCGGGGGTATCCCCGCCTGGCATCTGCGCCCAAGCGACCGGAAACGCTGTAAGCCCCAGCCACAAAAGTAACCACGGGCGATAGGTGGTCAGCTTCATCAACGAGCCCTACAACTCTCGATGTATATGATTGTTGATCTCGCGACAATCTCCACAACAGCAAGGTCTTGATAGACAAATAGCACTTGAGCTCTGCCTTGGTGTAATGTGGGAGCCGGCCGCTGGTCTCCCTGCACCCCGCGATACCCTGATTCCTTCCCTTTCATGCTCATTCCCTACGCCACTTCATGCAGTGAATCTGTGGCTTATATCACAAATCTTCGGGGGGAAACGACCACAGCACACTGCGCAAGGAAGGGGTCCTCTCAGCAGGCCTCCACTAAAACTGCCGATGGGGACTGATGTCCCCGTGAGTTGCATCGAAGACCGGAGGACTTCAAGCAATCCTCACAGCGGGATTGGAGCGCACCTCAAAGTGGGTCGTGACTCAGATCAGGGCGCGAGACAACGCATCCGGGACCTGGTGAGGGAAAGGAAGGAAAAACGGATACCGACGGGCACCCGCTGGTTGTCATCGAAGCTTGTGGAGGGCGATATTGGTGGACTCCAATACCCGTGGTACTTTGCTCGCGGCGAGACGTTGCCCTTTTTGAAACTGCTAGACTTGGGATACCGCGTTTCTGCGGCCAGTTCGACATCATTTGGCTTTTCGACCGGAGCGCTCGTCGTGCGTCAAAATGACCTGGAACGCCAAAACCCCACGATGCTGCATTTTTAATGGCACACCAAGGCGGATTCCTGCTAAAGAGGGCCGGAGGGACAAATGCTAATTCGCGAAATGAATGAAAAGGTGTGTCGCGGGGTTCTCGAGCGCGCCTCGCTCGGAAGGTTGGGCTGCTCGCTCAACGACCAGCCTTATGTGGTGCCGGTCTACCTAGCATATGAAGCGGACCACATCTACTTTTTCTCAACGCTCGGGCAGAAAATCGAATGGATGCGAGCCAATCCGAAGGTCTGTGTCCAAACTGACGAAACAGGGGGCGAAAACCAGTGGTTGAGTGTGATTGCCAATGGCCGGTACGAGGAGCTGCCCGAACCTCAGTACACGGCTGAGCGCGCACATGCGCGCGAACTTCTAGAAAGGCGGCACCAATGGTGGCTGAACGCACTGGCGGAGCGAAGAACGAAATTGAGCGATGTCTTGATTGAGCCGCTCTTCTTCCGCATTCACATTAGTTCAGTGAGCGGACTTTGTACGGTGGCCGAGAGGCAAAAGAGTCAGAGCTGAGCAGCAGGTGGTTTGGTATCGCGTTTGCCGTCGATCCGTAGTGAGATGAATCACAACTAGAAGTGACTGACGTCACTGCACTCATGTTTGCCGAAGTGCCAGATTAGCCCAGGTTTATGCGGCATGTGGTCTTTGCGGAAGGTCGCGATGTCAGATATTGTAAGTATCCTGCTTGTACATTCCGACGAGAAAATTCGTGAGATGGTTTTTGCGAATGCCGTCAAGCTTGGCGAGATTCCCATCGCCTGCTCCTCCTGTGAGGAAGCTAAGAGTTTGCTGGCGCAGCACCATTTCAAAGTTGTCTTCTGCTCTGACACTCTTTCCGATGGGGAACATGTGGAAGTGGTCAGGGCCGCCAGCCCTATTCCTGTGATCGTGCTTTCCCGCTTTGCTGAGTGGGACCTGTATCTCGCGGCGTTGCGGGCTGGCGCGTTCGACTATATCGCTTGTCCACCCGATGAGGCCGAGCTTGTTCGCATCGTGTCACTGGCGCTACGCGCAGAAACACAGCTTTTGAACGAGGCCGAAATGCGCCTCAAGGTCTCGGTACCCGCTTAATGAGCCGGGTTAATAGACTTTTGTGACCGGCCTTCTCATGGAACGGATCATCACTAGGTTTGCGAGCTCGAGAAATGCTCTCAGTTGAATGCAGCTCAATCCACGGTGCGATAACACCCGGGCAGATCTTGGACGCAAAGGAGGCATGCCGATGTCCGCGCTGACTGCGACACCTACCCCATCAACCAGCGCCTCGCCTCTCATTTCTAAACGGTCTAAGCAGATTTGGAAATGGATCTTGCCGCTGGCTATTGGATTGTTGCTTTTGCTGATTCCGGCGCCGACGGGCTTAACCCCCGCGGCATGGCATTACTTTGCGCTGTTTGCCACTGTGGTTGCCGCACTGATCACGGAGCCACTGCCAGGCGCGGCTGTCGGATTCATCGGAGTTACTGTCGCCGCTGCGCTGATGTTGACAGGCAAGACGCCGGGCGAGGCGACCAGTTGGGCGCTCTCTGGCTTTTCCAATGATGCCGTTTGGCTAATCTTCGCTGCGAACATGTTTGCATTAGGCTACGAGGTGACCGGGCTCGGGCGGCGGATCGCATTGTTCCTGGTCAAGGCTCTGGGGCAGCGGACACTTGGGCTCGGTTATGCGATCGCGCTTTCTGATCTGTGTCTCGCCCCAGTGATGCCGTCGAATACTGCACGAAGCGGCGGCACCGTATATCCCGTCGTCAAGAATATCCCGCCGCTGTATGGCTCATACCCGCACGACAAGGCGCGGAAAATCGGCGGTTATCTCCTGTGGACCGGGTTTGCTACGACCTGTGTGACCAGTTCCATGTTTTTGACCGCGCTT
>Ga0187781_10000963_pt1 | contig 21486 bp, 18 predicted proteins | sample 0715_SJ02_MP02_2_FD_132447 | JGI IMG/M metagenome (GOLD analysis project Ga0187781, IMG submission 132447) | Tropical peat soil microbial communities from peatlands in Department of Meta, Colombia - 0715_SJ02_MP02_20_MG | ecosystem: Environmental > Terrestrial > Soil > Wetlands > Peat | place... | reverse complement strand
GAGCACTCCGGCGATCAGCTGGGCGCGGCGCTGATCGCGGCGCTGCGCGAGCGCGTGCCGGTGCTCGAGTGCTTCGGGGTCGCGGGGCCGAAGATGGCCGCGGCCGGCTGCGAGGCCTGGGCAGGCGCGGAGAGCCTCGGCGTCATGGGCCTCGTGGAGGTGCTGCGCGACCTGCCGCGCCTGCTGCGGCTGCGCGGCGAGCTGGCGGCGCGCTTCACCGCCGCGCGCCCCGACGTGTTCATCGGTATCGATTCCCCCGAATTCAATCTCGCGCTCGCCGCTCGCCTCAAGCGTGCCGGCATCCGCTGCGTCCAGTACGTCAGCCCGCAGGTCTGGGCCTGGCGGCAGGGGCGGGTGCGCACCATTGCCCGCGACACCGACCTGGTGCTCTGCCTGCTGCCCTTCGAGAGCGAGTTCTACGCGCAGCATGCGGTGCGCGCCGAGTTCGTCGGCCACCCGCTCGCCGATCAGATCCCGCTCGAGGTGGATGCCATCGGGGCGCGCGCGGCTCTCGGTATCGAGCCTCGAGCCCGCGTGATCGCGCTGCTGCCCGGCAGCCGGCTGTTCGAGGTCGCCCAGCTCGCCGCGCCGTTCGCGGCGGCGGCGGGCCGGATCCGCGCCCAGCGCCCGGAGTTTTTGTTTCTGGCGCCCATGGCCTCACCGGCCGTTCGTGAGTGTTTCGAGAGGCAGCTGGCGCAAGCGCCTGAGAAAGCGCTGATTCGGGTGGTCGACGGGCAGGCGCAGCGGGTGCTGGCGGCCGCGGATGCGGCGATCGTCGCCTCCGGCACCGCGACGCTGGAGACTCTCCTTTCGGGAAAACCGATGGTGGTGGCGTATAAGGTGAGCTGGCTGACGAACTTCGTAGTGCGTACCCTCGGGCGCGTGAAAGTGCCGTACTTTTCCCTGCCCAATCTCCTGGCCGGGCGGCGGCTGGTGCCGGAGTTCTCCCAGGGCGCCGTCACCGGCGAGGCCCTGAGCTCGGCGCTGCTCGCCGAGATCGACGACCCCGCGCACGTCGCCGCGCTGCGTGAGGAGTTCGCGCGCATCCACCGCGCCCTGTGCCGCGGCGGCGCAGGGCGCGCAGCGGATGCGGTGCTCGAATGCGCCGGGCGCGCGGCCCTCGCGCCATGAGAGCACGCGCACGCATCGCCGGGGTGGATGAGGCCGGCCGCGGGCCGCTCGCGGGCCCGGTGGTGGCGGCGGCGGTCATCCTCGATCCACGGCGCCGCATCCGCGGGCTCGCCGACTCGAAGATCCTGCCGCCCGAGGAGCGTACGCGCCTCGCCGGGCTGATCCGTGCCCGCGCGCTCGCCTGGTCGGTCGCGTGGGCCGACCGCGACGAGATCGACGCGCTCAACATCCTGGAAGCGACTCTGCTCGCGATGCGCCGCGCGCTGATCGCGCTGCCGGTCTGCCCGACGCGCGTCCTGATCGATGGCAATCGCTGCCCCTGCCTGGAAGACCTGAGCCTCGGGTGCAGCTTCGAGGCGATCGTCGACGGCGATGCCACCGTCGCCGCGATCAGCGCCGCCTCGATTCTCGCCAAGACGCATCGTGACGCCATGATGCAGTCGCTCGATGCCTGCTATCCCGGCTTCGAGCTCGCCCGCCACAAGGGCTACGCCACGCGCGCACACCTTAAGTCGCTGCGCCGGCACGCGCCTTCGCCGCTCCATCGCCGTTCTTTCAGTCCCATGCGCCGGGGCTCCTGCTAGCGATGTCGCCCGGCTTCATTCACCTGCGCCTGCATAGCGAGTATTCGCTCAGCGACAGCGTCGTGCGGGTGCCGGAGCTGGTCGCCGCCGTCGCCGCCGCCGGCATGCCCGCCGTCGCCGTCACCGACCAGAACAACCTGTTCGCGATGGTGAAGTTCTATCGCGAGGCGCTGCAGGGAGGGGTCAAGCCCATCGTCGGGGTCGACCTCACCGTGCGCGAGGAGGGCGAGCGGCGCGAGCCGACCCGCGTGACGCTCCTCTGCCAGAGTCAGGAAGGCTACCGCAACCTGGCGCGGCTGCTGTCGCGCGCCTATCTCGAAGGCCAGGAGCGCGGGGTGCCGCGGCTCGAGCGCGAGTGGCTCTCGAGCACGAGCCTCGCGGGCCTGATCGCGCTCTCCGGCGCCACCGAGGGAGACGTGGGGCGGGCGCTGGTGAACGGCCGCGAGGCGGACGCCGAGCGCGCGCTCGAGCGCTGGCACGCGCTCCTGCCCGGGCGCTACTACCTGGAATTGCAGCGCCTCGGCCGCCAGTTCGAGGAAAGCTACATCGCCGGTGCGGTGGCGCTCGCGGCCCGGCACCGCCTGCCGGTGGTCGCCACCAACGACGTGCGCTTCCTCAAGGCCGAGGAGTTCGAGTCCCACGAGGCGCGCGTGTGCATCTACGACGGCGCACTGCTCGCCGACCCCGCGCGCGTGCGCCGCTACACACGCCAGCAGTACCTGCGCAGCCCCGCCGAGATGTCGGCGCTGTTCGCGGATCTCCCGGAGGCGCTCGCCAACTCGGTCGAGATCGCGCGCCGCTGCAGCCTGGAGCTCAACCTGGGCGAAGCGCGCTTGCCCCAATACCCGGTGCCGGCAGGCCTCACCACCGAGGAGTTCCTGCGCTCGGAAGCCGCGCGCGGGCTCGGGCAGCGCTTCCCGGCGGGCGTCGCCGCTGCCTACCGCGAGCGGCTCGCGAGTGAGCTCGCCGTGATCTGCCAGATGGGTTTCGCCGGCTACTTTCTGATCGTCGCGGACTTCATCCGCTGGGCGCGCGAGAACGGCGTGCCGGTCGGCCCCGGGCGCGGCTCGGGCGCGGGCTCGCTGGTCGCCTACAGCTTAGGGGTCACGGACCTCGATCCGCTCGCGCACGACCTGCTGTTCGAGCGCTTCCTGAACCCCGAGCGCGTGTCGATGCCGGACTTCGACATCGACTTCTGCATGGAAGGCCGCGACCGCGTGATCGAGTACGTCGCCGGCAAGTATGGCCGCGAGCGCGTGTCGCAGATCATCACCTACGGCACCATGGCGGCCAAGGCGGTGGTGCGCGACGTCGGGCGGGTGCTCGGCATGCCCTATGGCTACGTCGACCGCATCGCGAAGCTCATTCCCTTCGAGCTCGGCATCACCCTCGATGCGGCGCTCGAGAAGGAGCCGGAGTTGAAGCGCCTCTATCAGGGCGAGGACGAGGTGAAGAACCTCATCGACCTGGCGCGCTCGCTCGAGGGCCTCACCCGCAACGCCGGCATGCACGCCGGGGGTGTGGTCATCGCGCCCTCGGTGCTCACCGACTTCACGCCGCTCTACTGCGATGCCGCCGGCGGCAGCGTCGTCACTCAGTTCGACAAGGACGACGTCGAGGCGGCAGGCCTGGTCAAGTTCGACTTCCTCGGCCTGCGCACCCTCACGATCATCGATCGCGCGGTGCGGCTCATCAACGCGCAGGGCGCGGCCGCCCCCGCGGGCTCAGCGCGGCTCGAGATCGGCGCGCTGCCGATGGACGATGCGCCGACCTATGCGCTGCTCAAGTCCTGCCGCACCACCGCGGTATTCCAGCTCGAGTCGCGCGGCATGAAGGACCTGATCCGTCGCTTGCAGCCGGACTGCTTCGAGGACATCGTGGCGCTGGTGGCGCTGTTCCGCCCGGGCCCGCTGCAGTCGGGCATGGTCGATGACTTCATCAATCGCAAGCACGGCCGCAGCGACGGGCCGATCGACTATCTGCATCCCAGCCTCGCGTCCGTCCTCAAGCCCACTTACGGCGTGATCCTCTACCAGGAGCAGGTGATGCAGATCGCGCAGACGCTCGCCGGCTATACGCTCGGCGGCGCGGACCTGCTGCGGCGCGCGATGGGCAAGAAGAAGCCGGAGGAGATGGCGCAGCAACGCTCGGTGTTCACCGCCGGGGCGGTGGCGCGCGGCGTGCGCGAGCGCCTGGCCGAGCACATCTTCGATCTGATGGAGAAGTTCGCCGGCTACGGCTTCAACAAGTCGCACTCGGCCGCCTACGCGCTGCTCGCCTACCAGACCGCCTACCTCAAGGCTCATCACCCGGCGGCGTTCATGGCCGCCGTGCTGTCGGCCGACATGGATCACACCGACAAGGTAGTGACCTTCATCAAGGAATGCAGCGACATGGGGCTCGAGGTGCTGCCGCCGGACGTCAACGCCTCGCGCTACGAGTTCGTCGCCGACGGCGAGCGCCGCATCCGCTACGGACTCGGCGCGGTCCGTGGCGTCGGTGCCGGTGCGGTCGAGGGCCTGATCGGCGAGCGCGGCGCGCGCGGACCGTTCGTGAGCCTCGAGGATCTTTGCCGGCGGCTGGATCTCACCAGGGTCAACCGCCGCGTGCTCGAGGCGCTGCTGCGCTCCGGCAGCCTCGATGCGCTCGGCGCCAACCGCGCGACCCTGATGGAGCGGCTGGCGAGCGCGATGCAGCTCGGCGACCAGAACACGCGCGCGCACGCGGCCGGGCAGGATGACCTGTTCGGGGGCCTCGCCGCGGTGGAGCCGCCGCCGCTGCCGCAGAGCGGCGCGACGCTTCCGGAGTGGAGCGAGGCGGTGCGCCTCGCCGGCGAGCGCGAGACCCTCGGTCTCTATCTCACCGGCCACCCGCTGCGGCGTTTCGAGGCGAGCCTGGCGCGCTTCGTCTCGCATCGCATCGGCGACCTGGTCGGCGACCGGCCGGTGGCGGGGCTCGAGCCGGCGCGCTTCGGCGCGGGCAAGCCCGTCACCGTCGCCGGCCTCATCGACGAGGTGAAGAAACGCGGCCCGCGGGTGATCCTGACGCTCGACGACCGCACCGGCCGCCTCGAGGTCATGCTGTTCGAGGAGACCTGGCAGAAGCACCGCGACCTCATCGTCAAGGACGCGCTGGTGCTGGTGGAGGGGACGCTGCGCTTCGATGAGTTCAGCGACTCATGGCGGCTGGCCGCGCGGCGCGTCAGCGAGCTCGAGCGGCTGCGGGAGCAGGAGGCGCGGCGCGTGGTGCTGCGCTGCTCGCAGGCCGACCTGCCGCGCCTCAGCGAGCGTCTCGCCGCGATCCTCGAGCCCTGGCGCCCCGGGCCCTGTCCGATCACCATCGAATACGCCACCGCCTCGGCCCGCGGCGCACTCAACTTAGGTAACGAATGGAGCGTGCGCGCCTCCCGCGAGCTGCTCGAGCAGCTCGAGGGCCTGGTGGGGAGCGGCGCGCTCGAGGTGCTGTACGCGGCGCCGCTGGAGGGCTTACTTGCGCAACCGTCGGCTCCTTACGTAACCTGATAAGTTCATGGCCGTTTCCTTCCTGGATTTCGAACAGCCGATCGCCGAGCTCGAAGCGAAGATCGAGGAGCTGAAGCACGTCACCTCGGAATCCGCCGAGGTCAACCTGCAGGACGAGATCGGGCGGTTACAGGCCAAGAGCCGCCAGCTCACGCAGAGCATCTTCGCCAACCTGACGCCGTGGCAGATCACGCAGCTCGCGCGCCATCCGCACCGGCCCTACACCCTCGACTACACGGCGGCCATCGCCGGCGAGTTTCACGAGCTGCACGGCGACCGCATGTACGCCGACGACCAGGCGATCGTCGGCGGTCTGGCGCGCATCGACGAGCGCGCCGTGGTGCTGATCGGCCACCAGAAGGGCCGTGACACCAAGGAGCGTGTGCGGCGCAACTACGGCATGCCGAAGCCCGAGGGCTACCGCAAGGCGCTGCGCCTCATGCATCTGGCCGAGCGCTTCGGTCTGCCGCTGGTGACGCTGATCGATACCCAGGGCGCATACCCCGGCGTCGGCGCCGAGGAGCGCGGCCAGAGCGAGGCGATCGCACGCAATCTCTTCGAGATGTCGGTGCTGCGCGTGCCAATCGTCACCGTCGTGACCGGCGAGGGCGGCTCGGGCGGGGCGCTGGCGATCGGGGTGTGCGACCGGCTCCTCATGCTTCAGTACAGCACCTATTCGGTGATCTCCCCGGAGGGCTGCGCCTCGATCCTGTGGAAGAGCCAGGAGAAGAAGGAGGTGGCGGCGGAGTCGCTCAACCTCACCGCCGACCGGCTGCAGAAGCTGGGACTCGTCGATGAGGTGATCGAGGAGCCGCTGGGGGGAGCCCACCGCGACCCCGCCACGACCGCCGCGCGGCTGAAGGCTGCCCTGATCCGCCACCTCGACGAGCTGGATGCGCTGCCGCGCGATCAGCTGCGGGCCGCGCGCGCTGCCAAGATCGCCTCCTTCGGCGTGTTCTCCGAAAACGCGGCCTGACCGCTGGCCAAGGCGATGGGGCGAAAGCCGGAGGAATTCGGCGCGCGCTGGCTCGGCAGGCGCCTCGGGGAGCTCCTGCCCGGCTTCACGGAGCGCGAGCTCTGCGTCGCCTTCAGCGGCGGCGCGGACTCGACCGCGCTGCTCGCGGCGCTGCGCGCGCTGCGCCACCAGCCGCGCGCGCTGCGCGCCGTGCACGTCGATCACGGACTGCACCCGGATTCGCGCTCGTGGGGTGAGCGCGCTCTCGAGGTTGCGCGGGCCCTGAGCGTGCCGTGCGAGGTGCTCGAGGCCAGGGTGACGCGCACGCGCGGCGAATCGCCCGAGGCCCGCGCGCGCGCGGCGCGCTACCGGCTGCTGGCCGGCACGCTCAGACCCGGCGAGGTCCTGCTCACCGCCCATCACGAGGACGATCAGCTCGAGACGGTACTGCTCATGCTGCTGCGCGGCGCCGGGGTCGCGGGACTTGCCGCGATGCCCGCCCTCGCGCCGTTTGCGCGCGGCCTGCTGGCACGGCCGCTGCTCACCCGCTCGCGTGCGGAGCTGGTGGCTTTCGTGCGGCAGGCGGGCCTGCCTTACGTGGAGGACCCGAGCAACCGGGATGAGGCGCCGGATCGGAACTTCCTGCGGTGGCGCGTGCTGCCGGTCGTGCGCGAGCGCTGGCCGGGCGTCGCGGCGACCGTGGGCCGCACGGCGCGTCATGCCGCCGAAGCACAGCAGCTGCTCGAGGGCCTCGCGCAGGCCGACCTCAGCGCGGCACGGCACGGCCAGTCGCTGGCGGCGAGCGCTCTGCGGGTGCTTCCGCCGGAGCGGCGGCGCAACGCCCTGAGGTTCTGGATCGCCGACCGCGGCTTCTCCGTCCCGCCGACGGCACGGCTCACCGAGATCGCCGGCCCGCTGCTCGCGGCACGGGCCGACGCGCAGCCCGCGGTCGAGTGGCCCGGAGCACGGCTCGAGAGGCAGGCCGGGCTCCTGACGCTGCGCCCCGCAGTCGCCGCGGCCCGGAAGGGGGGCGGAGGCGGGTCCTCGCTGCCGCGAGAGATGGCCTGGGACTGGCGTACCGACCCCGTCTGTCCGCTGCCGGGTAGCCTCGGCCAGATCGAGCTGCGGGCCGATGCGCACGGGCCGGTCAATCTCGGCGCACTTCCCGCGCGGCTCACGATCCGCTGGCGCCGCGGCGGCGAGCGGCTGAGCGTAGCCCCGGGCGGACCGCGGCGTACGCTGAAGAGCCTGCTGCGCGAATCGCAGCTTCCGCCAGCCGAGCGCGCACGGTTGCCGCTGGTCTACGGCGGCGCCCGGCTGCTCGCGGTCGCCGACCTCTGGCTGGACGAGTCCGTGCAGGCCGGCCCGCGGGCCCGCCGCCGCGCACGCCTCGTGTGCACCTCGCCGAAGTGCTAAGCTGCTGGCCCGTCGTCGATCTGCCCTTTTCTCCTGGCAGCGACCACATGCGACGGGTAATCCTGTAAGAGTTATGACGCGTTTCGTATTCGTCACCGGCGGCGTCGTGTCCTCCCTGGGCAAGGGTATTGCCTCCGCCTCGCTCGGCGCGATCCTCGAGGCCCGGGGCCTCAAGATCGCCATGGTCAAGCTCGATCCCTACATCAATGTAGACCCGGGCACCATGAGCCCGTTTCAGCACGGCGAGGTGTTCGTCACCACGGACGGCACCGAGACCGACCTCGACCTCGGGCATTACGAGCGCTTCGTGCGCACCACCACGGGGCGCAACAGCAACTTCACCACCGGCCGGATCTACGAGCGCGTGATCGCCAAGGAGCGGCGCGGTGACTATCTGGGTGCGACCGTGCAGGTCATTCCCCACATCACCGACGAGATCAAGCGCTGCATCAAGCTCGGCGCCGACGGCGCCGACGTCTGCATGGTCGAGATCGGCGGCACGGTGGGCGATATCGAGTCGCTGCCGTTCCTCGAGGCCATACGCCAGCTCGGAGTGGAGCTCGGCCGCAGCAACTGCGTCTATATGCACCTGACGCTGGTGCCGGTGATGGGCGCCTCGCACGAGGTCAAGACCAAGCCGACTCAGCACTCCGTCAAGGAGTTGCGTGGCATCGGTATCCAGCCCGACGTGCTCCTGTGCCGCTGCCGCCAGCCACTGCCCGAGGAGCAGCGGCGCAAGATCGCGCTCTTTACCAATGTCGAGGAGCGCGCGGTGATCTCCGCGGTGGACGCGGACGACATCTATCGCATTCCGATCCTGCTGCACGAGCAGGGGCTCGACGACATCGTGGTCGACAAGCTGCGCCTCACCGTGCCCGCCACCGAGCTCGCCGAATGGCGCCACGTCGTGAGCGCCAAGGCGAATCCGGACGGCCAGGTCGACATCGCCATGGTCGGCAAGTACGTGCAGATCCGCGACTCCTACCTCTCGCTGCACGAGGCGCTGATGCACGGCGGCTTGAAGAGCCGCACGCGGGTCAACATCCACTACATCGAGTCGACCGACATCGAGCAGCACGGCACCCACATGCTGAAGGGGATGGATGCGATCCTGGTGCCGGGCGGCTTCGGCGAGCGCGGCATCGAGGGCAAGATCCAGGCAGTACGCTTCGCGCGCGAGCAGCGCGTGCCGTACCTCGGGATCTGCTTAGGGATGCAGGTCGCGATCGTCGAGTTCGGCCGGCACATGCAGGGCTTCGCCGACGCCAACAGCACCGAGTTCAACCGCGCCACCCCGCACCCGGTGATCGCACTGATTTCCGAATGGCAGGACCAGGTGCACGGCGCGCAGACGCGCACCGAAGGCTCCGACAAGGGCGGCACCATGCGCCTCGGCGCCCAGGAGGTGCTGCTCGGGGCCGGCACCCGCGCCCGCGAGCTCTACGGGCGCGACGTCATCATGGAGCGGCACCGGCATCGCTACGAGTTCAACAACAACTATCTCGAGCGCTACCGGCAGGCCGGTATGCGCTTCTCGGGCTTCTCGCGCGATGGGCTGGTGGAAGTGATCGAGCTGCCGAATCACCCGTGGTTCGTCGCCACGCAGTTCCACCCCGAGTTCACCTCCACCCCGCGGGACGGGCACCCGCTGTTCACGGGCTTCATCCGCGCCGCGCGGGCGGCACGCGCCGCGCAGCTTCCGCAGGCCGCCGGGGCGTGATGGATGCCATGCGGCTGGCAGGACACGAAGTCGGAATCGAACGGCCGCTGTTCCTCATCGCGGGTCCATGCGTCGTCGAGACCCAGGCGCTCACCGAGGAGATCGCCGGGCGGCTGAAGGAGATTACCGGCCGTTTACGGGTGCCGTTCGTCTTCAAGGCCTCGTACGACAAGGCGAACCGCTCCTCGCGCGCCTCCTTCCGCGGGCCCGGCATCGACGCGGGGCTCAAGGTTCTCGAGCACGTCAGGAGCCGCATCGGCGTCCCGGTGCTGACGGATGTGCACGAGGACACGCCGCTCGCCGAGGTGGCGGCGGTGGTCGATGTGCTGCAGACCCCCGCGTTCCTCTGCCGCCAGACCAACTTCATCGTCAACACCGCTTCCCAGGGCAAGCCCGTCAACATCAAGAAGGGCCAGTTCCTCTCGCCGTGGGAGATGCAGAACGTGGTCGACAAGGCGCGCTCGACCGGCAACCAGGCGATCCTGGTGTGCGAGCGCGGCTTCTCCTTCGGCTACAACAACCTGGTGTCCGACATGCGCTCGCTGTCGATCCTGCGTGAGACCGGCTGCCCGGTGGTGTTCGACGCGACGCACTCGGTGCAGCTGCCGGGCGGGCAGGGCACCTCCTCCGGCGGACAGCGCGAGTTCATCCCGGTGCTGGCGCGGGCGGCGGTGGCCGCCGGGATCGCGGGACTTTTCATGGAGACGCACCCCAGGCCCGAGGAAGCGCTCTCCGACGGACCGAATGCCTGGCCGCTCGCGCGCATGGAGCCGCTGCTGACGACGCTCACCGAGCTCGACCGTGCGGTCAAGACAGCGCCTTTCGAGGAGTCACTTTTATGAGCCGTATCAGCGATGTCACGGGCCGCGAGATCCTGGATTCGCGCGGCAACCCCACGGTCGAAGTCGACGTGCTGCTCGATTCGGGCACGCTCGGGCGCGCCGCCGTGCCCTCGGGCGCCTCCACCGGCACCCGCGAGGCGGTGGAGCTGCGCGACGGCGACCAGCGCCGCTACGGCGGCAAGGGAGTGCTCAAGGCGGTCGAGCACGTCAATACGGTGCTCAGGGGCGCCGTCGTCGGCTCGGACCCGCGCGATCAGGCCGCGCTCGATGCGCGCATGATCGAGCTCGACGGCACCGAGAACAAAGGCAGGCTGGGTGCGAACGCCATCCTCGGCGTCTCGCTCGCCGCGGCGCGCGCGGCGGCGGCGGACGCCCGGCTGCCGCTCTACCGCCACCTGGCGCAGCTTGCGCCCCGGCAGCACGAGCCGGTAATGCCCGTGCCGCAGATGAACATCGTCAATGGCGGCGCGCACGCCAACAACAGTCTCGATGTGCAGGAGTTCATGATCCTGCCGGTGGGAGCCCCGAGCTTCCGTGAGGCGTTGCGCTACGGCGCCGAAGTGTTCCACACGCTGAAGAAGCTGCTGGCCGACCGGGGCCTGTCGACCGCAGTCGGCGACGAGGGCGGCTTCGCTCCGAGCCTCGAGTCGAACGAGGCGGCCCTCGGCCTGATCCTCGAGGCGATCGAGAAGGCCGGCTACCAGGCCGGGCGCGACATCTATCTCGGGCTCGACGTGGCGAGCTCGGAGTTCTTCCGCGACGGCCGTTACCACCTCGAAGGCGAGAACCGCGCCTTCACCCCCGCCGAGTTCGCCCGCTACCTGGCGGACCTCGCCGCCAGGTACCCGATCGTCACCATCGAGGACGGCATGAGCGAGGCCGACTGGGACGGCTGGGGCGAGCTCACCCGCCTACTCGGGGGGAAGCTGCAGCTGGTGGGCGACGACATATTCGTCACCAACACCCGGATCCTGCGCGAGGCGATCGAGAAGCGCATCGCCAACGCGATCCTCATCAAGCCCAACCAGATCGGCACCCTCAGCGAGACGCTCGCCTGCATCGACATGGCCGACAAGGCGCGCTACGCCTCGGTGATCTCGCACCGCTCGGGCGAGACCGAGGACAGCACGATCGCCGACATCGCGGTGGCGACGCCTGCCACCCAGATCAAGACCGGCTCGCTGTCACGCTCCGACCGCATTGCCAAGTACAACCAGCTGCTGCGGATCGAGGCGGAGCTCGGCAAGGTGCGCTTCGCCGGCCGGGACGCCTTTCCGGCGAGGTCCTGATGGCCTTCGCGCACGCGGCGCGGTCTGCTACGCTGTCCCTCCCATGAAGTGGCTCGCCGCCGCGCTGGCTGTCGTCCTCGTCCTGCTGCAATACCGGATCTGGGTCTCCGACAACGGCGTGCGCAAGGTCGAGCGGCTGAAGCAGGCGGTGGCCCTGCAGCAGGCCGAGGACGCCCAGCTCGTCGAGCGTAACCGCCAGCTCGCCGCCGAGGTGCGTGATCTGAAGACCGGGATGGATGCGCTCGAGGAGCGTGCCCGCAGCGATCTCGGCATGATTGCCCGCAACGAGAGCTTCTACCAGGTAGTGCCCGCGCGCCCGGCCGCCACTTCTTCTTCGCCGACGCGGACCGCGGCCCGCTGAGTCAAATGTGGCAGGGGCGCCTTCCGCTGAAAGCGCCGCAGGCGACTTTCAGCCAATGAAATATTACCTTGTCATGCCCGCCGCGGGCTCCGGCCGGCGCTTCCAGGGCGATATCCCCAAGCAGTACGTACCCCTCATGGGGCGCAGCGTCATCGAGTGGGCGCTGGCGCCATTCCTCGGCGATCCGCGCTGCGCACACGCCGTGGTGGTGATCGCGGAGTCGGACTCGACCTGGCACCGCGTCGCATCGCGCCTCGGGAGCGAGCGGCTTGCGGCAACCCCCGGGGGCGGTGAGCGCAGCGTCTCGGTGCGCCGCGGCCTCGCAGCACTCGCCGAGCGTGCCGAGGCGGTCGACTGGGTGCTGGTGCACGATGCGGCACGGCCCTGTCTCGATCCGCGGGACCTCGAGCAGCTGCTTGACCGGGTGACGGCGCACGGCCAGGGCGGGCTGCTCGCGATCCGGGCCGCGGATACGCTCAAGCAGGCGCAGGCGGACCCGGACCCGCGTCAGGGCCCGACGGTCGCACGCACCATCGACCGCGCCGACCTGTGGCGCGCGCTGACGCCGCAGATGTTCCGCTTCGGTCCCCTGTGCGCTGCGCTGGATGCGGCCCAGGCCGCCGGGCGCATTCCCACCGACGAAGCGCAGGCGATGGAGTGGGCCGGTGCGACTCCGCTGCTGGTCGAAGGCAGGTCGACCAACCTGAAGCTCACCACCAGCGAGGATCTGATGCTCGCCGAGGCGGTGCTGCGCTCGCGGAGGCAGACGTGAGGATCGGATCGGGCGTCGACGTGCATGCCTTCGGTCCCGGCGATCACCTGATGCTCGGCGGCGTGCGCATCGCGCACACCCGCGGCGTGGTTGCGCATTCGGACGGAGACGTCGTGCTGCACGCCCTGTGCGATGCCTTGCTCGGGGCGGCCGGGCTCGGCGACATCGGCCAGCACTTTCCCGACAGCGACCCGCGCTGGAAGGGCGCCGCCAGCGCGCACTTCGTCACCGCGGTGCTGGCACAGCTGCGCGCACGCGGGCTCGCCGTGGTGAATGCCGACCTCACCGTGATCGCCGAGACGCCCAGGATCGGTCCGCACCGCGAGGCGATCTGCCGCGAGGTGGCGCGGCTGCTCGAGGTAGCGGTCGAGCGCGTCAACCTCAAGGCGACGACGACCGAGCGGTTGGGGTTCCTCGGGCGCGGCGAGGGCATCGCTGCCCAGGCGGTCGTGCTGATCTCCGAGGCCTGACCGTGAGCGGCGGCGGCACGGATGCGGCGCGGGCCGCCGCGCTCAACTCCCCGCGCGCGCATGGCGCGCCGCTGGCCGCGGCGGTGCTGCGCGAGCGCGCGGAGGACTTCCTGGTCGAGGAGGAGCTGGGCTTCGCTCCCGCCGGCGCAGGCCCTCACCTGCTGCTCAAGGTGCGCAAGACCGACGCCAACACGCCGTGGGTCGCGCGCGAGCTCGCGCACCTGGTGCGCTGCCGGCCGCAGGAGGTCGGCTATGCCGGACTCAAGGACCGCCGCGCGGTCGCCATCCAATGGTTCTCGGTTCCGCGCCCACGGACGCCGCTCGACCTCGCCTCCGTGCGCGGCCAGGGTTACGAAGTGCTCGAGTCGCACGCGCACAACCGCAAGCTCCCCCGCGGCGCGCTCGCCGGCAACCGCTTCGCGATCCGCCTGCGTGCCACCGCGGGCGAGGGGAGAGAGCTTGCCGAGCGGCTCGCGCCGCGGCTCGCACTGATCGCTGCGCGGGGGGTACCGAACTACTTCGGGCCGCAGCGCTTTGGGCGCGACGGCGCGAATCTCGCGCTCGCAGGTCGCGAGGATCCGGCGCGCCTGCCCGCCGCCGAGCGCGGCTTCGTGCTCTCGGCCGCGCGCAGCGTGGTGTTCAACGCCCTGCTCGGTGCGCGGGTCGGCGATGGCAGCTGGGAGCGGCTGCTGGCCGGCGACCTCGCGAGCCTGGACGGCCGCGGCAGCTTCTTCTCCGTCGCCTCGGTCGATGAGACGCTCGCGGCGCGTTGCGCGCGCCTCGAGATTCATCCCACCGGGCCCCTGTGGGGAGCGGGTGAGCCGGCAACCGGCGCCGGAGTGCTCGGGCTCGAGATGCGGACCGGCGCCGAGTTCGCCGCCGAGTGCGCGCTGTGTGCGGCGGCCGGCATGGCGCAGGAGCGGCGGAGCCTGCGCCTGCGCGTGGCGGACCTCACGTGCGAAGCCGAGGCCGGCGCCGTGGTGCTGCGCTTTCGGCTCACGCGCGGCAGCTTTGCGACCGCGGTGCTGCGCGAGCTCGTCGAGGCCTAGGCATGGCCGCGAGAGGCTCTCTGCGAGGGTCCCCGGAGGCAATGTTCAATGACTATTGAACTCTGGCTCCTTAAGGCCTTCTATCGGGCCTCCCGGAGGCAATGTTCAATGACTATTGAACTCTGGCTCCTTAAGGCCCGCTATTGGGGCTCCCGGAGGCAAAGCTCAATGACTATTGAACTTGTGTCCCGGGGGACATCACGCGCGCGCGCCCTAACCCAACAACACGTACACCGCGCCGGTGCCGCCGTCGGCCGGTCGCGCCGACACATAGGCCAGCACCGCCCCGGTGCGGCGCAGGACCGCGCTGACCGCGGCCTTGAGCACGGGTCCGCGGTGGCCGGAGCGCAGCCCCTTGCCGTGCACGATGCGCACGCAGCGAACGCCGCGCTCGAGCGCGTCGATCAGAAACTGCCGCAGTGCGTGCTTGGCCTCGGCGACCGTGAGCCCGTGCAGATCGATCTCGCGCTCGATCTTGTACTCACCGCGCCGCAGCCGGCGCACGACGGAGGGCTGCACGCCCGGCCGGCGGTACACCAGCTCCTCCCCGCCGGCGAGTGCGGGATCGTGGGGATCGGTGGCGAGGCTTTCCTTGAGCACGGCGGCGCGGTCGGCGCGCGTGAAACGGGCGGCGGCGCGGGGCCTGGGTTTGCGCGGGGCATGGGTGCCGCCGGCGAGAGGCTTGACGCCGCGCACCGCATCGCGGAACAGGCGCGCTGCCTCGCTCGCATCGTCTGAGTCGTCGTCCCCGCCCGGCTGAGACACCTTACCTCCGCCCGCAGTCATTAAAAGTATATAGTCACGCGCTCCCTCGAATAACGACCCAAGTGAAGATCCTGGTCAGCAACGATGACGGCTTTCGCTCGGAAGGCATCCGCCGCCTGCGCGAAGCGCTGACGACGCTCGCCGAGGTGACCGTGGTCGCCCCGGACCGCAACAAGAGCGGGGCGAGCAACTCGCTCACGCTCGATGTGCCGCTGCGCGTCTACGAGTCCGAGCCGGGTGTGTACTTCGTGCCCGGGACGCCGACCGACTGTGTGCACCTGGCGATTTCGGGCCTGTTTGATTTCGAGCACGACATGGTGGTCTCGGGTGTCAACGACGGACCGAACCTCGGCGACGACGTGCTCTACTCGGGGACGGTGGCCGCGGCGCTCGAGGGCCGCTTCCTCGGCCTGCCGACCATCGCGGTGTCGCTTTGTACCGGAGGCGGGGGCGGGGGCCACTTCGCCACCGGCGCCGAGGTGGCGCGCCTGCTGGTTGCGCAGCTGCTGAAGAAGCCGCTCGAGCCGGCGCTGATCCTCAACGTCAATGTGCCGGACGTGCCGCTCGGCGCGCTGCGCGGCTTCCGCGCCAGCCGCCTGGGTTACCGGCACCGCTCGGAGGCGGTGATGCGCGCGCAGGATCCGCGCGGCCGCCCGGTATTCTGGATCGGGCCGGCGGGAGCCGAGCAGGATGCCGGGCCCGGGACGGACTTCGACGCGATTGCCCGCGGCTTCGTCTCGGTGACGCCGCTCCAGGTCGATCTCACCCGCCACGGCGCGCTGCCCGGCGTTACCGACTGGCTGGAAGGCATCGATGACTGACCTGCGCCTCACGGGCATCGGCATGACCTCGGCGCGCACCCGCGATCGCCTGGTGCAACGGCTGCGCGAGCAGGGCATCGCCAACCTCGCGGTGCTCGACCGGATCCGCAACGTGCCGCGCCACATCTTCGTCGACGAAGCGCTCGGCAGCCGCGCTTACGAGGACACGGCGCTGCCGATCGGTTTTGGCCAGACGATCTCGCAGCCCTACATCGTGGCGCGCATGACCGAAGCGCTGCTCGAAGGCGGCCCGGCCGGTGGCGGCCCGCTCGACAACGTGCTCGAGGTCGGCACCGGCTGCGGCTATCAGACCGCGGTGCTCGCGCCGCTCGTGACGCACCTCTATACGATCGAGCGCATCGAGCCGCTGCTCGCGCGGGCACGCGAGCGGCTGAAGGAGCTCGGCGTGAGGAACGTCCGCTTCCGCCACGGCGACGGCTCTCTCGGCTGGAAGGCTCACGCGCCGTTCGACGGCATCCTGGTGGCGGCCGCGCCGCTCACCGTGCCCGATGCGCTTCTCAAGCAGTTGAAGGTCGGCGGCCGGCTGATCGTGCCGCTCGGGCCGGAAGGTGAGCAGGAGCTCGTGCGCTTCACGCGCCGCGAGCAGCGCACCGAGAGTGAGTCCCTCGGCGCCGTCGCCTTCGTGCCCCTTCTCGGCGGCACCACCTGACGAGGCTGGACCTGGTTTTAGAAATGATCGATATATCTATTATAAGTAATTGTATTTAGTACAAAAAATATCAAAACAACCACGCTGTGTAATACATCCTGCACAGGGATTTCCCGGGAAAGAACGCTGCCCGGCGTGAAAAACCCTTGCATGTCAAGGAGCTTGCGCCGGTATCTGCGACGTGTTTACATGCACGCCCTGTCTCTCGACGACGACAGGTTACGCGGAGGGCCATCAGCAGAAGGCACAGGGAGGAGGGAGTCGCAACAACAGCAATAACGTTTCCTAAGAACAATAAGAACAGTGCAATTGTTCGAGTCTGTCAGCTTCGAATGATTGTTTGGTTGGTTGAGCCTCCCCCTGTGTCTTCTGCCGATCGTCTTCCGCTGCGGATCCCTACCGCAGAAACAACCCCGCGGCCACGCGCCGCTCCTCCTGCACCAGCACGTTGAACGTCCGGCACGCGGCGCCGAGCTGCATCACCTCGAGTCCGACGCCCCGTGAGCTGAGGAGCGCGCGAATCTCGCGCGGCGCGAACTGCTGAGTCGGGCCACTGCCGAGCACCACCAGCTCCGGATTCAAGACGAGCAGCGCCTCGAGGTGCGCGGCCTCGAGCTCGGCGAAGCGCTGGGGGTGCCACTGCGTGATCAGCGTGTCGGCGGTGACGATGCAGCTGCCGCGCACGGTGTGCCCGCCGATGCGCACCTCGCTGTCCGAGTAGCCGCGGATCAGATTGGGCACGCCGGGTTCGAGAGTGAACTTCACGGGCGGTACGATACTGCCCGTGCACGAGGCCGTGATAGTCATCGCCGACCTTTATCTGCCGTCAGAGGAGCTGCCCGGCGCTCCGCGGGCGGAACCGGGCGCGCTCGCGGGGCTCGAGTACGCGGGACGCTTCGGCGAGCGTCAGCGGCTCGCTGCCGGCTGGCGCGAGTGGCTCGCGCACTGGCTCGGCCGTGGGGATCTCGCCGGCGTGTCGGTGGCCGCAATCGCCGCCGCGGCCCCCGGCCACGATGCCGCGACGCGCTGGATCGCGACGCCGGTCGAGCTCGTCGCGGGCCTGACGCGTGTGCATCTCGGCCGGCGTGGCATCGTGCGGCTCACTCCTCCCGAGCAGGCGGCGCTTGCCGAGGCCTTCCACCGCGCCTTTGCCGGCTCAGGGCTCGCGCTCGAGCCGCTGAGCGATGGCCAATTCCTGGCGGTCACGCCCGGTATCGCCGCGGTCGCCACGGCCGAGCCCGCGCGCTGCGCCGGTGGACTACTGGTGGTGCCGCAGGGCCCCGCCGCGGCGCCGCTGCTCAAGCTCATCGCCGAGATCGAGATGTGGCTGCACGGGGCGGCGCTCAACGAGGCGCGCATCGCGCGTGGCGCCGCGCCGGTGACGGGGCTATGGCTGTGGGGCGCCACCGGGTCGGCGCTTCCCGCGGTGCGCTCGAGCGGGGGCCTCACCGGTCAGCGGGCGGGCACGACCGCCGCTTTCGGCTCGGACGCATTTATCGCCGGCCTCCTCTGCCTCGATGGACGGGTGATGGAGCCTCTCCCGCAGCGGCTCGAACGCGTGTTCGCGGATTGTTCCGCTGAGCGTGCCGTCGTCGTGGTCGAGCTGGCCGGCGAGCTGCCCGGGGAAGATTGGAGCCTGAGCGCCGCAGCGGCGGCGCTCGATCGGCGCCTGATCCAGCCGGCGCTCGCAGCGCTGCGGGACGGCTCGCTCGGGAGGGTCACCCTGCTCGCGAACGACACGCGCATCGCCATCGGCCGGCGCAGCGGCCTCAAACGCTGGCGGCGAGCGCGCGCAGGCCTGGCCGCCCTGGTATGAGACTCACCGTGGTGCGGCGCGCGAGCGCGGCGGAAGCGCAATTGGCCGTGGGCCTGAACCCGGTGCTGGCCCGCGCCTATGCCGCGCGCGGGGTGCGCACGGCCGCCGACCTCGACACCTCGCTCGCGCGGCTGCTGCCGGTCGGCACCCTCGAGGGCATACCCGCGGCGGTCGAGCTGCTCATCGCTCACCGCACCGGTGGCCGCGTGCTGGTGATCGGCGATTTCGACGCCGACGGCGCCACCGCCACCGCGCTCATGGTGCGCTCGCTGCGCAGCCTCGGCTTCTCCAGCGTCGACTTCCTGGTGCCGAACCGCTTCGAGTTCGGCTACGGGCTCACGCCCGAGATCGTGGCACTCGCCGCGCAGCGCTCGCCGACGCTCATCGTGACGGTCGACAACGGTGTCTCGAGTCACGCGGGAGTCGCCGCCGCGCGCACCCGCGGGATCGACGTGCTGATCACCGACCATCATCTGCCGGGCGCCGCGCTCCCCGACGCCAACGTCATCGTGAACCCCAACCTCGCCGGCAGCCGCTTCGGCAGCCGTGCGCTCGCCGGCGTCGGCGTCGCCTTCTACATCATGGCCGCCCTCGAGCGCGGCCTGGCGCGCACACCGGTCGTGGCGCAGCTGCTCGATCTGGTGGCGCTCGGCACGGTGGCGGACGTGGTGCCGCTCGATGCCAACAACCGCGTACTGGTGGCGCAGGGCCTGAAGCGCATCCGCGCCGGGCGCTGCGTCGAGGGGATCAGGGCGCTGCTGGCGATCGCGGCGCGCGGCGCCGCCGACCTGACGGCCGCCGATCTCGCCTTCGGCGTGGCGCCCCGCCTGAACGCCGCCGGCCGCATCGACGACATGACGATCGGCATCCAGTGCCTGCTCACCGACGACCCGGCCGTTGCACAGCAGCTGGCCGTACGGCTCGATGAGCTCAACGAGGAGCGCCGCGCGATCGAGACGCGCATGCAGCAGGAGGCGCTCGCCGCAGTGCGCCGCCTCGCCGAGCCCGGCCCCGGCGCCATCGAGCGCAGCGGCGTGTGCCTGTTCGATGAGGGCTGGCACCAGGGCGTCGTCGGGCTGGTCGCGAGCCGCGTCAAAGAGCGCGTACGGCGCCCGGTGATCGCCTTCGCCAGCGCAGATCCCACGACGCTGCGCGGCTCGGCCCGCTCGGTGCCGGGCGTGCACATCCGCGACGTGCTCGATGCGCTCGCCACCCACCATCCCGGGCTGATCAGCCGCTTCGGCGGACACGCCATGGCGGCGGGCCTGACGCTCGAGCGCGCGCGGCTCGATGAGTTCGCGCGCGCCTTCGACGAGGAAGTGGCGCGCTCGATGGGCGGGCGCGCGGGAGCGGAGACCATCGAGACCGACGGCGAGCTCGGCGTGGCCGAGATCGCCCTCGAGACCGCCGAGGCGCTGCGCGCCGGGGGTCCGTGGGGCCAGGCCTTTCCCGAGCCGTCCTTCGACGGCGTGTTCAGCGTGAGGAGCGCGCGCGTGATCGGCGAGCGGCACGTGAAAATGTGGGTGGAACCCGAGTCGAGCGGCCGCTCCTTCGATGCCGTGGTCTTCAACCACTTCGAGGCCGGCGCCGCCGGCGCGCTGCCCGAGGGCCGGGTTCGGCTCGTCTACCGGCTGGACGTCAACGAGTACCAGGGTGAGCGGCGTCTGCAGCTGCTGGTCGATCACCTGCTGCCGGTTGCTCCCTGAATCGGCCGCGGCAGTGTTAGGATCCAACCATGGAAGTCAATCAACTGAAGCGTCACCTCAAGGATCTCGGCGAGCGCATCGGCTCGCTACGGGGGTTTCTTTGAGTACGACCGCAAGCTCGAGCGCCTCGAGGAGGTCGGGCGCGAGCTGGAGGATCCGGCGGTGTGGTCCGACCCGGCGCGCGCCCAGGAGCTCGGGCGCGAGCGCGCCCGGCTGACGAGCGACGTCGGCGAGCTCGACCGCACCAGCCGCGGCATCAGCGAGGAGGCGGAGCTGCTCGAGCTCGCCGAGGCCGAGGGCGACGAGGGCGCCGCGCAGGACATCGAGCGCGACGCCGGGCGCCTCGAAACCGAGGTGCGCCACCTCGAGCTCAAGCGCATGTTCCGGGGCGAGATGGATTCGCACAACGCATTTCTCGACATCCAGGCGGGGGCGGGTGGTACCGAGGCGCAGGACTGGGCGCAGATGCTGCTGCGCATGTACCTGCGCTGGGGCGCGGCGCGCGGTTTCCGCTGCGAGGTCATAGACACCAGCCCGGGGGAAGTGGCCGGCATCAAGAGCGCGAGCGTCGAGATGCAGGGCGAGTACGCCTACGGCTGGCTGCGCACCGAGACCGGCGTGCACCGCCTGGTACGCAAGTCGCCGTTCGACTCCGGCAACCGCCGCCACACCTCGTTTGCCTCCGTGTTCGTCTCGCCCGAGGTGGACGACGACATCGAGATCGAGATCAATCCCGCGGACCTGAAGACCGACGTCTACCGTTCCTCGGGCGCCGGCGGCCAGCACGTCAACAAGACCGAGTCCGCGGTGCGCATCACGCACATGCCGACCGGCATCGTGGTCGCCTGCCAGAACGAGCGCAGCCAGCACAAGAACCGCTCGACCGCAATGAAGATGCTGAAGGCCAAGCTCTACGAGCTCGAGGTCAACAAGCGCAACGCCGCCGCGCGCGTGCTCGAGGATTCGAAGTCCGACGTCAGCTGGGGCAACCAGATCCGCTCCTACGTGCTCGACCAGTCGCGCATCAAGGATCTGCGCACCGGCGTCGAGGTCGGCAACACCACGGCGGTGCTCGACGGCGATCTCGATCAGTTCATGGAGGCCTCGCTCAAGGCGGGTGTTTGAGAAAGTATGAAGAAGGACGACACCGGCAGCGGCGGCGGCGACGAGGCGGGCGATGAGAACAAGCTGATCGCCGAGCGGCGCGCCAAGCTGGCCGAGCTGCGCCGCAGCGCCGGCGCGGGCGGCGCCTTCCCCAACGACTTCCGCCGCGACGCGCTGGCTGGCGAGCTGCTGGCCGCCTACGGCGAAAAGAGCGGCGAGTGGCTCGAGGCGAATCCGACGCGCGTCACGGTCGGCGGCCGCCTCATGTTCAAGCGCGTCATGGGCAAGGCGAGCTTCGCCAAGATCGCCGACCGCACCGGTCAGATCCAGCTCTACCTGCAGCAGGAGACGCTCGGCGCGGCCTACGAGGCCTTCAAGGGCTGGGACGTGGGCGACATCGTGGGAGCGAGCGGGTTGCTGTTCCGCACCAAGACCGGCGAGCTGTCGGTGCGGGTCGAGGAGCTGCGCCTCCTGGTGAAGTCGCTGCGGCCGCT
>Ga0187781_10000962_pt1 | contig 21486 bp, 14 predicted proteins | sample 0715_SJ02_MP02_2_FD_132447 | JGI IMG/M metagenome (GOLD analysis project Ga0187781, IMG submission 132447) | Tropical peat soil microbial communities from peatlands in Department of Meta, Colombia - 0715_SJ02_MP02_20_MG | ecosystem: Environmental > Terrestrial > Soil > Wetlands > Peat | place... | reverse complement strand
CGGTGGAAACAAATTCGCAGCAGTACTCCTGTTGCCAGGAAGTCTCGTCGTCGCAACCCGCGCGCAGCAGGCGCAGGTCGATCTCGAGCCCCTGCCGGATCGCTTCGTAAATGTCCACGCAATGCCCCGACCAGGCCGGGAGAGCACGAAATTCGAAATTCGAAACTCGAAAATCGCCGCCATTTTCCGTCGCCGAATCTGAGATTTCGATCCCCGGAGTTCGAATTTCGGATTTCGAATTTCGATTTTCGGATTTCGATTTTCGGCTTTCGATTTCCGAATTTCGAATTTCGGATTTCGAATTTCGATTTTCGGCCTCTGTCAGTCCTGCCGCCTTCGCCAACTCATAAAACTTCCCCTGCTGCCCGTTCGGCGTCGAGATCACCTCGATCGAGTAGCCGCGCGTGATGGTGGGGAAGAGGGCGGCATAGATCTTGTCGGCGTCGGCGTGAAACGCGAATTCGTCCAGCGTCACGTTCCCCGAATAACCGCGCGCCGTGTCGGGATTGGCAGGCAGCCCGTAGATCACCGACCCGTTGCCGAACCGCACCTCGAGTTGCTTGATCAGCGTGCCTTCGAAGAACGCGGACTCACAGGCCCGCGCCAGAATCCCGCAGGACTGAATGTGTTCCTGGACTTTCTCCATCAACAACCGCGATTGCCGCTCGCCTTTCGAGAGAAAGATCCAGGTGGTCTTTCTTTTCAGGCACTCGAGCACGGCGCGAATGGAAGCCGCGAACGAGTAGCCGATTTGGCGCGCTTTCACCACGATCTTGAGCGTCGAATTGTCTTCCACCCAGCGCCGCTGGTAAGGCAGTAACTGCACCGCCGGCCCCGAAAGCACAACCCGCGCCGCGCCTTGGAGTGCGGCAGCGGAGCTGCCGCCTTGGCCTGCAACTGAAACGAGGGGTGCATCTCCGGGGCTGTGAGTTCCGGGTGCCAAGGCGGCAGCTCCGCTGCCGCACTCCAAGGGCTTGCTTCTGCCCACCGAATTGTTACGCCGACGGGACATTACCCAGTCCTCCGGAGGATTGCGGTTGACAGGCCAGCCCGTAGAGCTGCTGAATTCTCTCCAGCACCGCCGGCCCCATGGGCTCACCCGACTTCTGCCTGCTAGCCTCTTGCTGCAGCTTCAGAATTTCTTCTTTAATCTTTTCCTGCGTCAGCACGAGAATGCGCGTCTTCTGCTTCGAGTAGCTGAGCGCCTGCCGAGCCTTATCTCGCTGAACGATCACGAGCTTGTGCTTAAGGTCCAGGTTGGCGCGCTCCATGCGAGCGTGCTCCGCGTCCTTCAGCTCAACCGGCGCCGCGTCACGGTGCAACTTCAGATAAGCCTCCAGGTAAGCAGCCTTCGCCAAGCGTTCCTCGGCGGACTTGGGATCCCCGAGGCCCGTCAGAAGGAATTCTGCGTTTTCGACCAGATAACGCATGCGCTTGGCCTGGAGGTTTGGGTTACCCTGGAAGTGGACCCGGATATCATTGAGAGAAACGTCGGACTCGCCGTTTTGATTCACGGCCTCGAAGACATCTTCAAAGGTCGCGCCCTCAGCCAGCAGCTTTTCGATGCGGGGCTGCGCCTCTTGGAAAGCCGTCCTCTTATCATCCGGTGAGGGTGTGGTGCCGGACTCTCGGCTGCCGAAAGCGGGGGCCGCTTCCGAGCCACTCGATTCGTGTTTGGGCCCGGGAGTCGAGGGAACCGGCGCAGGTTTGGCCGAACCGCACGGCGAGGGCGTGGTGTTTGCCGGCGGCGGATCTTCGATCGCCGCGATATTTTGGGTGCGCTTCCTCATTGCCGCGGCTCCACGTAGACGCCTTCATCGGCGGGCAAGCGGCCGTCGAAATAGTCGATGCCTTGCGCCGTGATCTTCACCAGCGGAATCTCGCGCCGCGAGCGGGGCCCGCGCACGCGCTCCACCGCCACCAGGCCTTTCTCAGCCAAGTAAGCAATGTGAAAATTCAATTCCTCGAGCGGCACGGGGTAACCAATAATATCCAGCTCGCCCTGTAGCAAGGGCAAGGTGGCTGCCTGCGGGTAAATGAGTCCCAGATAGTAGATAATCTTGCCGCGAATCATTTCCTTTTGACGAACGCTGCCGGCCATGATAGGTTAACTCCTCGAAGCGTAATATCGTTTTCTATAATTCTTCAACACCAACACTCTGATCACCGTCTCCCAACGCTCACTACCCGCTTTCTCCTCTTGCTCACTACCTGCCCTCTCCCTTTGTGCACTACCCGCCCTCTCCCCTGGGGAGAGGGTGTCCCGCTGCCGGCGCTTTCTCCAGCCGGAGCGGGACGGGTGAGGGGTCACTTCCCTCCGTTTCGACTTCCGCCCCAGCGGCTTCTTCCGCCCCGCAGAACTGCGATCCCTCCATCGGGCAAGCGCCGCGCCTTAACCCGCCCGTACCGCACATCGCGCAGAAATCCTCTGCGGCGCGGCAGCGCAGGTTCTTCATATCGCGATGCAGAGCTTTCAGGGCGATCAGGATCTCCTGGTGCTCGAAGCTCTCCTGCGACTCGTGATGCTCGACGGAATTGGCGAGGCGCGAAAGCGCGTCCGCCTGCCCGCTCTGCGCGCCCAGAAACTTCTCGATGTATTGCCGGATCAGGCCGTAGGCGCCGTCCATCTGCTGCCGCTTCACTTCCATGGACTTCTCGATCCAGTAGTGCGCGAGGCGCAGAAAACCGTAGCCGAAGGTGATCAGCAGCACGATGCCGGGGCCCCACCAGAGCGCCACGTGCTGTAGGTCCATAGGGTTCATCGCACCAGCACCCCCGCAATAAATCCGCCCGCGAAGACCTCGAGGGCGTGATAAAGGCGCGTCTGCCAGGTGCCGCGCGCCGCCTTCAACTCGGCTTTGTGCTCCTGCTCGCTCCGCGCCAGAATCTGATCCTTGTCCGCCAGAGCCGCTTTGAGCTGCGTGATCGTGTTCGCTTGCTGGTCCTGGAGCGATTTGTCGACCTTCGCCTGCTGCTCGCAGTTGGAGATTTCTTGGCCCATCACCTGCCCCTGCTGCCGGCAGGAATCGAGCTCGATAAAAGCGCTTTCAACTTTTCTCGCCCCTTGCTCCGAAAGCACCATCGCCCCGTTTTGGTCTCCACCCCCGCCCTGAACTGGGTTCGTACCCTCGCCCCCCGCGTGATTCCCACCCTCGCCTGGAACTGGGTTCCAACCCTCGCCCCCCTGCTGATTCCTACCCTCGCCCCCTTGGGGGAGAGGGTGTCCCGCGACGGCGTTTTCACCAGCCGCCGCGGGACGGGTGAGGGGGTGGGCAGTTCGCAATCCCTCTCCAGTTGCACCCGAAGCCTGCTCTTCCCCTGACACCTGGCCCCCGACACCTGAAACCTGCTCTCCCAGTCGGGAGGCCACCCTTTTCTCCACCACTTGGGCGGGAAGGGTGGCCACCTCGCTGGTGCGCGCGAGCTCCTCTTTGCGGAGTGACCCGAGACTTTGACGCAGTCCCTGTGCCTCGCGCGTGAGCTGTTGCCGCTGAGCTTCAAGCTGCTGCGCGGCCTGCGTGCTCTGCTGCGCCGCGCGTACGGCGCCGGCCGCTTTCTGTTGCAGTTGCGAGATCTGCTCGCTGGCCTGCTTTTTCTCCTGCCGGGCCGCTTCCCCCTCCCGGCGCCGCGCCTGGTGCTCGCACGTCCAGGCCAGCGACATCGCCGCCAGCCCCGCCAGCGCGGCGGCCGGCAGGCCCGGAGCAATTCGCCTCAGGCCTCGCACCAGGCTGAGGTTCGACAGTTCCTGGGCGGCGGCGCGAATCCTGTCCAGGTCCGACTTGAACGACGGAGGTTGACCCGTGGCCATTACTTGCCCCCTATGAAGCGCTGCAGCGTTTCGTTGGCTTTTCCCAGCCCGTACAGCGCGCCGACAAACAGCGTTAGGCCCTCCAGGCTGGGCAGGACGTGAGTGTGCAAGACCAGGTAGCTGACCCATCCACAGGCAAAAACCAGCGCCACAAACGCCCCCAGGCGGGCGAAGCTGGCCTCGCCGGATTCCGAGAAGAGCTGTTGAAAAAACTTAGTCACGACTCTCACCTTCCTTCCGCCGCCACGTAGCGCCTCGTCCGCCTGCGCGGCCAGCCCCTGGCGCTGCCCCTTCATGAACGCGCTGTTGAGGAACCGGGCGTGATATTCACCCGTCTTGGGGTGCAGGAGAGCCTCGAGCTCCTTGCCCAGCGCCTCCGGGCCGATTCCCGCGTAATGCGGCCGCTCGCCCCCCGCCAGCGCCTTCAAGTGACCATAGACGGAAGGCTCGAAGCGCACCGCCGCGGCGTCGCCGCCCGACTCGTTGGCCGTCAACGCGCCCAGGAACTCGGCGGGGACCGACGACCGGCCGCAGGCTTCCTGAATGGACGCGCCGCAGCGCGCCCATACTCTGCGCACCCGCCGCGCTTCGGTCCCCGCCTGCAGGGCGGCGTTTTGAGAGGGCTGTGCGGCAGGCAAGACTCCCGATGGCGAGAAGCGAAGCGGGGTCTCCGGGCGCAAAACGGCGGCGTGCAACGACCTCTGTGGCTCGTTCATCGCGGCCTGTGGAGCCCGGGCTGGCGCTTCTCTATCCATGATGGTAGCCTATCATTTGAAAATGAGACAGTGGGAACAGCGGTAGAAGCTGAGACAGAATTTTATAACCTGCCTAGGCTCAAGGAGATAGCCATACAAGAATATTTCACATTGTGAAAGACCGCCGAAGAATGGCGCTTTTTGATACATATATGGCAAAATCTGCATATAGGTGGGGCTCAGAAGGCTCCGAGCCCCAGCATTTTCGGCCCCATAGCGGGCTTCGTGCCTGTGCGCGGTGGCGCTCAGCCGCCGCTCGGGCGGACCTCGGGGCCCCGCAACGGCCGAATCGGGGGAGTCTTCCATGCGGGCTGTCGTGCAAAGAGTGAAGAGAGCGGAAGTGCGGGTGAACGGTCAAGCGGTTGGAAAGGTTGGAGCAGGAATGCTGGTGCTGCTGGGGGTCGCCCAAGGCGACACTCTGAAAGACGCGCAATCATTGGCCGACAAGGTCATCCACCTACGCATCTTCAACGACCGCGACGGCCGCATGAACCTGTCGCTGCTGGAAACCAAGGGAGCCGCGCTCTGCGTCTCCCAATTCACGCTTTACGGCGATTGCCGCAAGGGTCGTCGCCCCAGCTACGATCGGGCAGCGCCGCCGGAGTCGGCGTCTCGCCTTTATGAAGATTTCGTGCAAGCGGTGCGGGCCAGCGGAATCACCGTCGAGACAGGACAGTTTCAGGCCATGATGGAAGTCGATCTCCTGAACGACGGTCCGGTGACCCTCCTGGTCGATACTGAACGCGTCTTTTAGGAGTTAGGGCGGCCCAGACCCCTCACCCTATTACCCCTTTCCGCTCTTCCCTCTCCCCAGGGGAGAGGGAAGAGGGGGAGGGGAGTTGGGGTGAGGGGTATCTTCGGAACCACCTCCGACCTATCTCCCCAGGGAATCGTCAGCTCAGCTTGGCCAGCCGATCGGAGACTTCCTCGGCAAAGTGATGGATTAATCGCTGGACGTACTGCTCCGCATTGAGTTGCGGGTCGTTTATCAGGGGAGTCAGGTCGGTGCCAAAAATCAGCGCCGTCGACTCATCCACGCCGTGTGAGGCGAGATAGGTGGCGTTGGCTCGTCGCCGGCCCATGGTGGCAAGATCATATCGCTTCCCGCCCGCCACTTGGGAATCGAAGACGCCCACCAACGACATGGCGAGATTTTCGTGAGCCTCGACGTTGAAGATCACCTTGTCATCGTCATTCAGCCAGTCGAGATTCCGCCAGACCTCGCAGCCGTAAAGGTGCTGCGGTCTCGCGTCGGCGGGCAGCCCCCGTAAGGCGCGGATGACTCGCAGGGTGGTGGCGACATGCGTGTCGTGCTTGTCGGCCAGGTTGTGAGTGTAAATCACCTGGGGCTTGGAGGCCGCAAGGATCTGCTTGAGGTCGTCCACCACCTTGGGGTTCTTGGCATCCTTCACGGCGCCGCTGGAGTAATCCAGGAAGACGTGGACCGAGTACTCGCCGACGTAAGCGGCCTTTTTCTGCTCTTTGCGCCGCACCACTTGCATCTCGTCGTCCGTGTATTTGCCGTACAGGCCGTCGCGAGGGCTGCCGGCGCCGTTCGTCACCGTCACCCCGGCGAAGCCCTTATCCTGCCCGCCGAAGCACTCGAGAATGCCGTGATAGGCCATGATCTCGAGGTCGTCCTGGTGGGCCGAAATCCCCATGTGGGTGGTCCGAGCGAGCGCCTTATCGACCGGCAACCCGTCAGGAACATAAACTTCCGCTCCAGAATTGTGTAACTTCATGCTGAGCCTCCTTAGTTTAGGGAACAGGGGCTGGGGGCTAGGGGCTGGGGGGACAACTATTTCACAGTTATGAATTCACAATTAACATGTTTCACAACTGAATATTTCTAAGCTATAAGCCAACGCTTGATTTCGTTCTTCCCAGTGCCCAGCCCCTAGTCTTCAGTCCCCCGCCCCAAGCCCCTAGCCCCCAGCCCCTAGCTTATGGCCGGCAGGCTGGCCGCCGCCACCGCCTGGCCGACGCGCCGTGTGGCTTCGTCGGGAAGGCGCAGGTTAATCTGTTCCGCCAGTTCCGGGAACTCCGTCCTCAACACTTCCTGCGCCCGGTTCAGAATGATGTTTCCACCTTCGCCCGAGGTCACGCGCCCGAGGATCAGCACCTTGCGCAGCAGGTAGAAGTCAGCGTAATGGGCGATGCCATAGCCCACGTAACAGCCAATGGTTTCGAAGATCTGCCGGGCCTTGGCGTCCCCGGATTCCGCCATTTGCTGCACGACTTTGAGCTTTTGCGCGGGGCCGAGGCTTGCGTCCAGACTGATGCCGGCCTGCGGGGCGAGCCTGAATACCGCTTGCTGCGAGAAGTATTGTGCGCCGCAACCCGCATCGCCCGACCATTCGTCGAGGGGAGCCTGGGGGTCATAGTCCACGGGACAGAAGGCCAGTTCGTTCAGCCAGGTGGTGAGCTCGCCCGACTCAGTGACGTAGCCTCCCGCCTCGCTCGAGCCCAGCGCAATGCCCAGCACGGCGTTGTCTTGCAGCGACATCGAGCCGGCCAGAGCAGTGACCTCTCCGTCGTTGACAACCTCGAAGGGGATGCCGCCCCAGGCGCGTTGCATCTTGAGGAAGAGATCTCCCACTCCCGTCTCGAAGAGGTCGCGGGGAACGGCGCGGTAGAGCGAAGCTACGCGGGGCCGGTTGTTGATGTAAATGCCGGCGGCACTGCCGCCGATAGCGTCGACGCGCGGAAGATGTTGCGCGGCGGTTCTTAGCCCGGCCATGATCTGGTCGTAATGGTAACTGGGGTCCGGGGCATTGCGAGGATCCCAGACTACCTCTTCGGTGAAAACAGGCTCGCCGTCGACAACGGCCGCCACCTTGCGGTCCGTCGCGCCCAGGTCGAATCCGATGCGGCACCCGTCCAGATGCCTCCCCAGGGCCACGCTGCCCTCGGAAGGGGCTGGGATTTCTTCGGGGATGGTTATCCCCACAGTGAAGGGGCGCCCGTATACGCCCCCCATGAACTCCGCGTCGAAGGCGCGTATGCCTTCAGGGGAGTAAGCCTGGCGGATATACTCGCCCACACTGCGCGGTCCGCCGACTACGATCTTCCATCCGCCGTGCTTCCAGAGAAGCAATTTCACCAGTCGTTCGACAAACGGAAAATTCAAGGGCGCAGCCTCGCGGTCCTCATGGAAACATTCGGTTTTGTAAACCGAAACGAAGCCCGCATGACGTTCCAGCGCGATCGTGAGCGGGACGCCCCAACCACTGTCTCGCACAGCCTTCAGATAAGCATGATTGATCAAAACTGCAGGAGCAAACCCCGCGTGCAACGGCGGCACCACGCGAGGTTTGGCAAGTTTAGCGAACTCTATCATTTCCCCCCCCAGGGCCATCTCCACGGTCAACACCGGCGCTCAGCCATACGGCGCCTCGAATGAGTATAGGTACACCGCCGCCAAGGGTCAAGAAACCGGGGCCCATCAGGATCACGGGTGGTCGTTTGCACAGCGAAAGCCGATGGGAAGACCGTTCCCTTGCTTCTCTTGGGCCATACGATGCGAGACGCGCAGCCCGGCAGCATCGCTCTGCCAAAATCCGCCCCGAGCGACGGCCAGAGCGTTTGAAGCAAGAGGCTGCTCGACTTCGGTTCCTGTGGCAGCGGCGTCAAAAGAGTATTTGTCAAAGTAGCGGTCAAGAACCCACTCGGGAACATTTCCGAGCATGTCGTAGAGCCCGAAAGCGTTGGGCTGCTTCTTCCCCACATCATGAGGGCCATTGCGGCTGTTGTCGGCGTACCAGGCGATCTCGGAGATCACCCCATAGTAAGCTCCAGACGTGCCTCCCCGCGCGGCGTATTCCCATTCCGCTTCGGCTGGGAGCCGTCCGCCCGTCGCCGCACAATACGCCTTTGCCTCGCTCCAGCTTACGCCGCTCACCGGCAGCGCCTCGTCGCCCTGCAGGTCAGGGCGCGCAGACTCGGCGGCGAATTGGATATAGGCTAGTACAGTCACCTCGGTTTGGCCCAGCCAGAAGCCTTTCTTGATCGTCACCTGGTGGGCCGGTCTTTCGTCATCTTGGCATTCGCTGTCCTGCTCCGAGCATCCCATCAGGAAGGTCCCGGGAGGAATCCAAACGTAGTTCAGTCCGTCTGCGGGGTTGGTCCAGGTTCTTACTCGCGAACTGGCCGGAGGGGTGGCGCGGGGCAACGGCGTCGCGGCGGCTGTCTTGACCGAGCCTCCCACGCCGCCGGCCGGCCTTCGCCATTTCACCGAGACGGAAATCCCCGTGGCCAGCGCCAGCGTGACGGCTGCTGCGAAAAACCATTGTCGCCGGCTCGCGCGGGTTTTCGCCGGGCGCGGAATGGGTTCGCCCGCGAGAGCGGCCCGCGTGGCCTCGACGAGCCGCCTCAGGTTCTCCTCCGTGCAACCGTCCGGCGCCGCAAGCCACTGGGTTAAAGAGAGGAAATACTCCAAGTCTTCGGGTATAGTCTTCTGTGATATACGAAATGGGATAATACGCTTCTTGTCATTAAAGGCATGACCTACTTCGCTGAGGACATGAGGCGAGGCCGCGGCAGAGTCGGTCAACACCAGCAACAGCACGCGGGCCGAAAGAATCGCTTCAACAATGGCAACAGGGTAGTCTCGACCCGGCTCAATATTCCGAGGCGCCATCCAACAGGAGATGCCAGCACCCTCCAGCGCGCTGCAGAGGCGCTCCGCGACAGTCGCGTCGGAAGATGCGTAGCTGATAAAAACTTGTTGCGCCATGCCCCAACCCGGTTACGGAACGCAGACGCTTCCTTTGGACCACACTTCGTCCCGCTTGCTGCCGAGAAATTCCGAAAAAGGAAAATCCGCCGCAATGGTGATGATGCGGGGAGCGTCGAACCCGGTGACGGACTTCTGACTGGCCTTTCCAAGGTGCAGTTTGCGAAGCACGTGGCTTTGCGGAAGCACCTTCCCGTTCTTGATGATGAACCGTTGCTCTTCGCTGGTATCTTCGGGCACGATATTAATCGTGCGTTTAAGTGATTCAATATTGCCGTCTTTATCAAAAGTATAATCATCCTTAACGACCCAGTCGCCCGTGTCGTCGGCTTGGGTGAGATGCACGGCCACAAGGTGTCCGTCCTCGTAATCAGCTTCCCCGAGCAAAAAAGCCGCCCGATCTTTGACTTGGGTCTTGAATTCAGTTTCGCCGGCGTAGGCGCACCATTGCTGGCTGAGATCATCCTTCAGATAATATAGAGTCTTTCCCGTATGCGGGTTGTCGGCGCTCCCGGCGAAGGCCAGATTCAGAACGACTGTCGCGAACACCAAGCTACCCATGCAACGCATCTTCTCTCCTCGCGGCTGTCGACTTGGGCGGGTTGCAGCCAGAGCGCCGTCAGGGGCCGCTGCGGCGCCATTTTGCCACTGGACGCCGTGCGGCGGCGCGAAGCTCTTCCTTCCGCCTTCCCATAGAGTATACCGCTGCTGCACCCCGAAGCATGAAAATGCGCGCCGCGCTCCAAGGCGCCGTCGGCGCGACAATTCTTAGGGCGGATTCTGAAGCCCCGGGCATCCCTGACCGGTTTAGAGACTAGGCTAGAAGTGGATGCCGGCATAAAAGCTCATGTCGGCTCGCAAGAGGGCGGGAAGGCTTTCGGTTGGGCAGGGATGCCATCGCGAGTCGCTGGTTCTTTTGGGGCTGGTATTCTTGGAATGAACCATGGCGACGTAGAAGTTGTGGTCGGCATGAGCGTACACCTTCGCGTCGCGCAGGCCGTAGACGAAGGCCGTGTCGCCGCCTTCGTTGATTGACGGGAAGGGATGCCGCTGCCAGAACTGCCGGCGGTAGCAGAAAGTGGCGCCGGACACCCAGGCCCGGCCGGCGGCCGCATAAACATACTCCCAGGAGCGGTCCGTGCGCGGTTCATAGAAGAAAAGCTGAGCGAGGCCGCAAAGAGTCATGGGCGGTTGTTGCAGAAGTTCCCGCACCTGGTGCGACAACCGCCGGTCGGCCATCCAATCGTCGTCATCCCAATGGACCATAATCTCACCCTGCGCCATCTCACAGGCCACATTGTGCTTGGCCCCGATGGTGCGCCTTTCCGCCAGGCGCACATAACGTATACGCGGATCCGGCGGAACCAAATCGGCCACGCTATCCGACCCATCGTCCAGAATGAGGAGCTCGCGGTTGGGATAATCCTGCCGCTGGAAATACTTGATGGCTTGGGGAACGAAGACGCGCCGGTCCGCCGTGGGCATCAGGCACGAGACACGCGGGCCGCTGGTGATCACAGAGGCTCTCGCTCCCTGCCCGGCTTCCGCTCGGCTGCCCTCAGCATCGCGGGCCGCAAGTCGCGGCGATTCTTCAATTTCGGGATTCGAATTCCGCATAGCCTGGTCGGCTACGCCCCGGCAGGCCGGCTGGGCATCCTCCACGCCCGACGATTCGCGCGGCGAAGTTTTCCTTAACACCATCAGGGTGCCCACACAAGAGATCCGCTGGTATTGACCGCTTTTCAGGAGTTCGTGAACGAAGACCTTGACGCCAGGGTAGTAGTCGGCGTAGTCATGAAAGGCGATGTAGGCTCCAGGCGTGAGCCATTTCTCAAAATGGTGAAAGTCCCGCGCCACATTGGCGTAATCGTGCAGGCCGTCGATGAAAATCAGGCTGATGGGTTTCGCCCAGGCCACTTCCCAGGAATGTGTGGGAAGGACTGAGACGAGGTCGGCGAGGCCGGCGCCGGCCAGGTTGCGCTTAAGTTTTTCGAGAGTTGGCTGCGTGACCACAATGCCTTGGTCCAGCGCCCCGACCTTTCCATCGTGGGGGTCGATGGCGTAGAGCCTGGCGTCCGGGCCGAGGGCCTTCACCACGCTCCCGATCACGACGGTCGAGCGGCCGCAGTAGCTTCCCACTTCCACCAGCGAGTGAGGCTGGGGAAGTCTGGTGAGAGCCAGGGCGGTGGCAGCGATCAGCAGGTCGGCCTCGTCCTCCGCCAGCCAGCCCTCGATTTGCTTCATCCGCGCAAAGATGGGCCAAGTGAGAAGCAATCCGGTTTCAGGTCGTGTGTCAGCTACAGACATGGGTCCACCTGCCTTCAGTCCATCCTCGTAGTGGCCAAAATTGGAGCGGATATACTGGCGCAACGCGTCGTTGTAGCGGCGCGGCACCGGGTGCACCCAGAAGACGTCCGGCCGCGACTGTGCCGCCCGAATCTGTTCGAGGGTGTAGTTGGCCCGGTACTTCACGTAATCGTAGCTGCAAGGATTGGCCGCGATTTTGTAGCCGAGCAGCGCGACGAGCGTCGGCAAGATGACTTCTTCGGTGGCCCATATCCTGGTTCTGGACATCACCTCTTGCAACGTTCTATCGCTGACGACCAGGCGCCTCAGCTCCTTTGCTGCGCCGGCAGTGAAGACCGTGGAGGGCCAAAACGACCAGTGAACAAACTTGCTTTCGCCCTGGGGAAAACTCCGCAGGAAGGGCCGCCAGAGGTCGAATTCCCGATAGGCCGCCTGGGCGGGACCGACCTGGGTGGCGGGCGGCAGGCGCGCCGGGGAGCTGCCCAACATTCCAATCTGCCCATCGCCGTCCAAAAAGGCAGCCAGATGGGACGCGTACCCGTGGCGCATCGCTAACTGGTCGGAATCAACTATGGTCATGGTGCGGAAAGGGTAATGTTCGAGCGCGAATTGCATACAGTCGAGGGCAAAGTCGTGTAGTCTTCCCCAGGCCTGGGGCCGCGGGCGGGGATGCACGACCGCGCCATAGCGCTGGAAGGGAAAGCGGGAGTCCAGCAACCGGCCGTCCTGGCCACCGTTGTACAACAGGATCAGAGAATGCGGATCCAGAGCGTGCAGGTTGCGGACCAGGTCAATGACGCATTCCTGGTTCTCATGCACCAAGCACGCGAAAATGTTGCTGTCGCCTGCCATCGTTAGAGTCCCTGTCCGACTGAGCTGTCGACGACGAGCCGATTCGCCGGGACCCCCCTCACCCGGCCCGCCCCGGCTGGAAAAAGCGCCGGCTGCGGTCCACCCTTTCCCCCAAGGGGGCGAGGGACAACGTCATGAGGCCTGTTTGCTCCGCTCCTGGAGATAGTTGCGCGCCCGCTCGGCATATTTTCCTTCCGGCTCGAGCGCGAGCGAGTTCAATATTTCAGTAGCCTCGTCCCTTCGGCCAAGCTGATCCAGCGTGACGGCGCGATAAAAGCGCGCGCGCTGGTTTCGGGCGTCCATGTGGAGCACCACCTCGAGCCGGTTCAGAGCTGCTTCCCACTGCCCACGCGACAAAGATAGCACAGCCAAATCCAGTGGGGCTTCGAGATTCCCAGGCTCGAGCGCCAGGACCCGCTCGAGCTCCCCGGCCCCTTCCTCCTGCTCCCCCTTGGCCAGTAGGATCAAGGCCAGGTGATAGCGCGCTGAAACGTTCTGCGGCGCGAGCGTGAGGGCGCGACGCAGGGCATCGCCGGCGGAACCCAAGTCCTGGCGCAGGAAGAGAACCACGCCAAGCTGTTCCCAGGCGCCGGCTGAGCCGGGGTCCAACTGAACGGCCCGCTTTAGGATTTCCGCGGCTTCTGAGAGGCGCTGCTGGCCCGCGACCGCCAAGCCCAGGGAAAGGTACAAGCGGCCGTTCTGAGGCGCCACCTGCAGGGCGGCGCGGGCGCAAGCTTCCGCTTCGGCCAGCCGTCCCATTTTCAGCAGCAGGCTAGTAATGTTGCCCCATGCAAGTACGTTCGTGGAGTCAGCCTCGACGGCCTTGTGCAGCCACTCGAGCGCCGCAGCGTCGTTGCCCTGCGCGGCCCGCGCCAGTCCCAGGTTGGCCATCGCCATGGTGCGGCGCGGGTCGATCTCGAGGGCGCGCTCGTAGTGGCGGATGGCCTCTTCCAGCTTTCCTTCCTGCGCCAGCAAAAACCCGAGATTGTTGTGCGCCGTAGCGTTCGAGGGATCGAGTTCGAGCGCCGAGAGGTACTCGGCTTTGGCGCCCTCGCGGTCGCCCTCGAGATGCCGGCGGGCGCCGCGGTCGCTCGCCTGGCGCGAGGCCGAATGCGATCCGTCAGCTCCGCCGTCGGCCTCGCGCACGCCGGTCAACGAGAACATCGTGCCGCTTTCCATGCTTAGCCTCCCTCAATCTTCTCCGACGATCTGGTGGAAGATTCCTTTGAGCGTTTCCATGGGGTTCACGTCGGGTACTTGGAACTGGATGTCGCTCATCGAGACACTGAAGGGCTTGCCTTCCTCGTAATGCACGGGCAGTTTCATTCCCAGTTTCAAGCCGGAGCCATACTCGACCGCGGCCAACTGCCACTTGTGTTCGTAAAGGGTGATGGTTTTGAGAAGCAGATCGGCCTCCACCAACACGAAGCCGGTGATATCGAATTTGAATTTCGGCTCGGCGGAGATTTCCGCCTGAGCGTCCAGCACCAGGCCCTTTTTCGGCGTCCAGTCCACATCCACGGCGGCCTGAGCGGCTCCTTCCACGCCGAGTGTTCCGCCGAGTTCAATGCCGGCTTCCGCGCTCACCACGGGAATGCCTCCGCCGATCGCGGCGTGCACCGAGAGCCGCAAGCCGGCATGGGCGGGGATGTAGAGCGCCGCATGGCCGTGAACCGTGGTGTCCTCCTCATGGTCCGGATTGTAAGTGACGCTCAAGCTCACATCGCGCAACTGACCTGGGCCGATGCCGGCGCTCAAGTCCAGTCCGCCACCGACGTCCAGGAAAATCCCGATGCGCTGCCCGAGTACCGAGACTCCGAAAATGGGTATGTCAACCTTAATACTAATAAGGTTCTTCTCGAGCTTCTTCTCGTCAAAGATGTCGATGGTGCTGGGCAGGCCGATTTCGCCGGTGACCTGCACCTCGCCGTTGGGCTTGAACTTGATCCTGGCGCCGCCCTCGAGCCAGGGCGCCAGCCGGAGTTTGACCGAGCCCTCGCCGTAGAACGAGATCTTGTCGGATTTCTCGGGCGGAGGGCCAGCGGGCTTGCCGTCATCGCCAACGGGCCGGTTGGTCGCGCCGACGGTCACCGATCCTTTGAGCATTCCCTTCTCGTAGCCCGCCGTCACGCTGGCGTCGAAGGCGCCATCGTCATAGCTGACGGCGAGCTGGGAACTGATGCCGGGGATCTTGGGCGTGGCCGTACCGCTCGCCTTGACGGCGTACTTCTCGCCTTTCTTAATCACCTCGGCGTGGACGGAACCGCCCGCAATGCCGGGAATGTCTTTCTTGAGCTGGAGATCGCCGGCGATGCTCAAGCCCGATTTCTCGTCGTAGTGCATGGACAGATCGGCTTGCTCGACGGCGGGGATGTCGGGGGTGATGGAGCCTTTGGCGTCTATGACCCCGTCATCGATGGACGCATTGATACTCGCCGACTTGATTCCCCGTACTTTCCCGGCCTTAATGCCCAGAATCCCGCCACCGCTGAGTTTGCCTTGCGCGTATTTGACGTGGGCTTCGAACGGGTCGAAGAGGTCAGTGTCAAAGTTGAAGCTGCCGGTCAGCTCGAGCCCGCCGTCGGAGCCGATTCCCGCGTTGATCTTGCCCTTGCCCAGCCGTTCGATTTCCAGCAGCACTTCGCCGTCGGCGCGCACGCCCGAGCCGCCAACCGACAACGTCAGGCTTGCCTCGGGAACCTTGATAGGGCCGGGGAAATTGAAGTCCTGCGCCGTCAGCGTCTTGCTCAGGCTGAGATCGTTGCCGTCCATGACGACGTCGATGTCAAGCTTTCGAAAGATGGGGATGGTCGGCATCAGCTTGCCGCGCAACACGAAGCCCCGTCCCTCTTCGAAAGTGACATCCTCAAATTCCATCGGACTGAATCTGTAGAACTCCCAGTACCGCATGGATTGGGTGAGGCTAGTCTTGTCGATGACGACCGTGTACGGCATCCCTCCCAGCTCGTTCAGTGCTAGTGAGATGGGTTTGGGTTTTACATCGCTCCTGGCTCTTACGGGGCGGTAGGTGCCTTGAAGGAATGCAGGGCCGCCGGGTTTGTACTGAAGGGTGGCATCGGTTAAGCCTGGTAACGCCAGTCCGCCCGGCAGACTCTTGGAGGGGTTCTTTGCGTCCCAATCGATTCTTCTAATCCTGCCGCCCGTGGCGAGCGGGTACAGGACAAGGGAGTTGCTCTTCCCGAGCAGGCGTTTTTCGATTTCCTCTTTCGGAATTGCCTCGAGCTGCTTGGCGGGCTTCGCCTGCTGGATTTCGCCGCTCAACCAAGTTGCATCCGCATTGGGGGGATTTCCTCCCGGCACCACCGTTTGGAAGGTGATCTCGAAATGCTGGCGAGCCCACCGCGCTCGCTCCTTCTCGTCAGTTGGCGGGGCGAGTTGCGGACCGAGCGCCCCTGCCGGGAGCAGCCCCACGGCTGTGTTAATTGCACTTTTAACGTTGTTACTGATGGTCGATCCCGCGCTGCGATTCGCGCTGGCATCGAGTAACCAAAGGTTGCTGATGTCCTTTTCGCCGGGCGCGCCTCCGACGAGTGCTCCGCCGCCGGGATCGCCGCCGAGTTGCAGCTCCAATCGATGGTCGACATCAAATGGTCGTGGCGTGCCCTTCTTGTCCCAGCGTGGAATCGTAAACTGAGGTGCCAGTTCGCCCGGGGTACCAATGAGGTAATTCTGGGTTTTGCCTATTTGCAAAAACAGTATTCTGTTGGGGTCTTCGGGGTTCGCGGGCTCTTCCACGGCTGCGCCGGCGCCGGTCCCTTTCCCGGGCAGGAGTCCTTTGAATTTCCTGAGTTCCACTTTCGCCGCGTCTTCCGCCTTCGTTCCGACCTCGTCCACCCAGACTTGTTTTTGGGGCCCTCGCGCTTGCTTTGTGAGAGTCAGGAAGGCAGACGATTTCACGAACTGCGCCTTGAATTCGGGTACCACCACTTGAGGAAGCAGCATTTTGGGGGGAGTGACCCTCGCGTCGACCCACCCGCCCCCCGGTATCGGCACCGGTTTTGCCCCGGCTGAGGCTGCCGGAGGAGTTGCGGCGGGAGGAGCGGCGGGTGGCGGAGTCGCGGCGCCGCCGGCTCCGTTCGTGCGACGCACCATGTTCCGGTTCACACTTCCGGTCTGTTGCACGACGTGGGCGGCTTCATGGGCCATCAGGCGCGTATCGGCTTGCGATTCGCCGCGTCCCAGCCAGATATCGTTCTTGTGAGTAAAGGCGCGCGCATTCATGGCCTCGGCGGACTTCTGCGCTGAAGGTCCCTCGTGCACCCGCACGTCACCCAGGTCCGCGCCCAAACCGGGTTCGAGCTTCCGCCGTACGTCCGGACGGAGCGGCTCGCCCTTGTCCTTTTTCGAGACCGCGTCCGTGGCTGCCGCATCCATCGACTCGGCAGACTGGCGGCGTACCGGCTCCTCAGTCTGGGATTCATCTTTAGCCTTGCGATAGATCGAGGCGGTTCCGGACGACCGCTGCGGCGACCGCTCCTCTGAGCATTCCCCCCAGCGTTGCACGGCCTCGGCCGGCTTCTTTTCGTCTTTTTCGGCGCGCTGCACGCTAGTGTCGGGCTTCTTGGGTGTTTGCTTTTCCGGCTCGGCCGTCGGCGTACCACTTGGCGGCTTTTCCGGTGTTTTCTGGTTGGCCTCAGCGCGCTGGACGCCGGCCTCGGGCTTCTTGGATGTTTGCTTTTCTGGCTCAGCGGGAGGGATTCCACCGGTCGGCTTCTCCGGTGTTTTCTGGTTGGCCTCGGCGCGCTGCACGGCGGCGGGTCTTTCTTGTTTATCAGGTTCAGCGCGCTGCAGCCTCTGGAGGCGCGAAACCGCGGGCGCGGCGCCGCTCTTCCCGGAGGCGACGTGGTCGGCGGTGCGCTCGGCCTCGTGCTCGGCCGGGTCGTTCGAGGCGCCCACCTTCACCTGGCGCTGGACTCCGGCGAGCGGAAAAGCAGAGGCTATAGGCGTTGACGACACTGTCGGCGAGCGTGTAGGCTCTGGCTTGGCGGCGCGCACCGGTGTGCCGTTTTGCCCGTTCGAGCCCCCGCGCACTTTTCGCCGCAACGCCGCGTAACTCAGGTGAGACCTCCCAGAAAGGCCGCCAGCGACCGGTCGTTGCGCGCCGGACCCGCACTCGCGCCGTCGACGAAACTGGCGCCGGCTTTCCGCTGCTCGGCCCGAATGGCCTCTCGAAGATCTTCGGCTCCCAAGGCTCCGCCGCTCGCCAGCGCGAGCAGCGCCGCGCGGATGCTGATGTTGCGAATCTGGCCGCCGGTAACCCCGTAACGGACGGCAATCTCTTCCAGGGCCGGCGCGCTCACCGCGTGGCCGGGCGGCAGGTGCGCCTGCCACAACTGCCAGCGTTCCGGGGCATCCGGCAGGTGGAACTTCACCCCCGCGTCCATGCGACGGCGGAAGGCGGGATCGATGGCGTGGCCGGCGTTGGTGGTGACGATGACGATTCCCGTATAGCTCTCTAGCCGCTGCAACAGGTAATTCGTCTCCAGGTTGGCGTAACGGTCGTTGGCGGATTTCACTTCCGTGCGGCGCGTCATCAGCGAATCGCCTTCGTCGAGAAGCAAAATCACGTTCAGATCCTCGGCGCGCGTGAGCACCCGGCTCAGGTTCTTCTCGGTCTCGCCGATGTATTTGTTGACCACGGCGGCGAGGTCGACGCGATAGAGGTCCAGCGATAATTCGTTGGCGAGCACGCGCGCCGCCAAAGTCTTGCCCGTGCCGCTGGGGCCTTCGAACAAGGCTCGCACGCCGCGGTTCATTCCGCCCGGCATGCTGGCGTCGAAGGTCGTGGCCAGGCGCTCACGATGGCGGCAGCGACCCTCGAGCACTTGCAACTCGCGGAAGGTAGCGTCGCGCACGACCAGGCTGGACCAGCGCGCCGGCCCGTCAATCCGCGCGGCCAGGGTATCCAACACCTGGCGGTTGATGGCGCGCGAAGCCTGGCGCACATCGGCCATCGAGATGGAATCCCGGCGGTCAATCGCCGCGTAGTCGATCGACAAGCGGGCACACTGACGTATGTAACGGCCGGGCAGGCAGAGACTTGCGGCGGTTTCGGAAAGCTCGGCCGATGCCTGGCCATTGAGGGCGCGCTTCCACAACTCCAACCGGTTGGCGGGAGACTCGAGATCCAAGTGCACCGTGACGGCGTGGGCCGCGGCGGGACCACCCAGGCCGCCTTCCCGGCCCATGAGCACGACGATGGGCCCCAGGCGGCCGGCCAGCGGTGGGATCTCGAAAGTTTCGCCGGGCGCTGCGTCCACCGAGAATACGGGCATGGCGTGTGAAAGCGTGCTGAGCGGACCGAGCAAGCGCCAGCGCTCATCGCTCGCCGGCGTGGTTGCGGCGGCATCGAGTTCCAACATGCCGTAGCCGAGTTCGCGGGCCACGGCCCCCGCCGCGCCCAGACGGTCAGTGCCGGGCATGCCACGAACCACAATCGTCTCGGCGCGGCTTGACCCCGCGAGGCGGCAGAGTTGAGCCAGTTGCGCGCGCAGGTTCCCATCCACAACCAGGTCAGCCAGCGGCTCGAGCGACGCCCAAGGGTGGAAGCGAACGCCCGCCAGCGGCGACTCCGCGCATTCGCCGCGCACGGCGTTCCAGAGAACCGCGGGCACGCGCAAAATCCATTCGGACCTCGGCGCCTCGCGATTCATCACCTGGAGGAAGCCGGACTCCACGAGTGGCCGGATCAGTTGCCAGGCGTCCTCCGTGTAGTAGCCCTCGATTACCTGTGCCGCGAATCCCACTGACGGCCGGTGCTCGCCCTGCGCCTGGACCAGGCCGGCGAACAAGGCGGCGAACTGTGCATCCTCTTCAGCCAACCCGGCCAGCACGAACACCAGTGCACCGTAATAGGGCAGCCCCAACACCCGGCGCATCTCGAGAATCGGCAGCGGCATGGCGGCGGCATTCTCCCACGCGTCCACTTGTCGTTGCAGCCACTCGAGCGAGGCCGGCCATTCGAAGTCCTCGGGAAGCCGCTCCCGGATGTTCCTGTAGTACGGACCCAGAAACGGGTAGTCGTGTAAGACCTGCTCGAGCGCTCCCTCAGTTGCGGTGGATCGGCGGACCAGATGATGGATTACATGATAGGCTGCTGCATAAAACAGCAGGCCGAGATGTCCGCGGGCGCCGTACGGCACATCCGAGAATGGCGAACCCGGTTCTTCCATTTCGATGTCCCTCTCATAAGAAGTGAAAAGTCACTACGCGGCCCAGTTCAGGCACCCACCCCGGGTTGGCGTCCAGCCCGGCCAGCCGCACCGGCACGCTGATTTCCTGCATCGGCATGACCAAGTCCACGTGCGTGGAGGTGAGGTAGAGCCTGCCACTCCGCAGCAGGGCCTCCTCGAACGGCCCGGCGCGAGAACTACCGAGCGCGCGCTCGAGCCGCCAGCGAGCGTACGGCAGCACGAAATGCAGAAACCGCCGCAGCTCGGGCGATAAAGACAAGGAGAGCGGCCGAACCCTCGCCGCCCGCCGCAGCTTTCTCCGTCGCGAAAAGCTCAAGCGCCGCCAGCCAGCCGGCCGGGGAACGAGGCGCTCTGAATCGAAAATCAGAAAGCCCTCCGCGTTCCAGATTTCCAGACCGCGTGAACGGAAGCGCACGAAGCGTGGCTGATCCGTTGCATTGGCGAGCCACGATGCGGGCGCTTCATAGGTGTGCTGCGGCTTAAAACTCAAGCCCGGCGGCGTGCGAGGATCGCGATCGTCCAGGTGCGCCAGCGCAGCCCAAATGGCGTCGTCTGCCAAGTGCGGCGCATCGTCCAAAAGGCACCTGGCCACGAGCTCGAGCAGCGCCCAGCCGCCCAAGCCCGTCTCAAACTCCCGCAATAGCCCGGCCTGGCGGAGAAAGTGCACCAGGTAGAGAATCCCTCCCGCCGAGGTCAGCTCACCACCCTCCCACTGGCGCGCGGTGATCGAGGGCAGGGGTTCGGCCGGCGCAGCTTCCATGCGCTCCTGAAGCGACTGGGGTGGGCGAGCGCGTTCAGAAATCGTTTTGTCGGGCGCTGAGTGCCGCCACTGCGCGCTCGCTGGACCTGGCTCCATCCGCGCCGGGAGCGTGCCTTCCGCTGGCGTTAACGAGTGAGTGGAGGGCGCCGCACCGTGGTCCTCAACAGCGGGCTCACGATTCTCCGCCGGCGCGAAAGGAAGAAAACTCTCCGCCGAAGCGAACGGACGCAGCGCGGACGTCCGGCCCTTTTCCCGCGTGCCGCTCTCACGGTCCTTTTCCCGGCCCGATAGGAGGTTAGCTCGAGACGCCATTCCCGCCGGAATACTGTCTTTCTCTGTAAGCCGCGAGCGCCAGTACGAGGGCGAGGTCTCGCCCCGGATAGCGCGGCTCTGCGCTGGGCCGGAGAGAAAGTCGGGCGGCGACGAATCTGCCGTAGAGGAAGCCGCCGCCCGTGCGCGGCCTCGAGTCTCCTCTTCCCGAACCCAGGCGCGAAACCGCAGGGCAAACGCACTCGAGAACGCAACCTGCGGAGCCCGGCGCAACAGCAGCCCGATTCCCAGGAGAGCCTGCCTCTCGTATCCCAGCTCCGCAGGAAGTGAGTTTTGCGAAATATGAGGCTCCCAGGGGAAGCTGGTGTTTGCAAGCGCGCCAGCGTGCGGATCAAGTCCCTCCTCAGTCTCGGTCGCGAGATTGACCGCCGCGTCGCCAGCTTGTGCCTCTCGGCCGGTCGCGTGCGGCTTAGGTTCAACCGTCCAACCGGCGCTTGGGATGCGCGCCGGCACGAGGCCTGCGAGGTCGAACGCGCTCAGCACCGCCTTTAGTAGATTCCATGCCTGGACCGGCGCAATCCGCTCCAGCACCTTGACAGCCTGCTGCCGTCGCTCCAGGGAATCAAGCGCCGCGGGGATATAGAGAGGTTCCTTCTCCCAAACCGCTGCCCACGATCCGGGCAGCGGTCGCAAGTGACCGCGCAGGAGCACTTGCCACCACCACCCAACTGCCGCCCCCGCGGCAAGATCGCGCGCCAGGCATGCCAGCATTTCGCCATAATCGG
>Ga0187781_10000961_pt1 | contig 21492 bp, 27 predicted proteins | sample 0715_SJ02_MP02_2_FD_132447 | JGI IMG/M metagenome (GOLD analysis project Ga0187781, IMG submission 132447) | Tropical peat soil microbial communities from peatlands in Department of Meta, Colombia - 0715_SJ02_MP02_20_MG | ecosystem: Environmental > Terrestrial > Soil > Wetlands > Peat | place... | reverse complement strand
GGACGCGTAGGCCCGCGCGAACGCGGCCTGCGCCACGTCCTCCGCGTGGCCCTGGTCCCCGGTCAGCCCGTACGCGAGCCGGACCATGGCCGTCCACCGGGCGTGCATGAACTCCCGGAACTCTCCGTCCAGCTTCGCGTTCACGGCTCACCCCCTACGGCCCTGCAGACCACCGTGGGGCCGCAAATGGTTGCATGAGCCGGGCAGGTCGGGTCAGCGGACTCCCCGGGGCCGGAACTGCACGCTGATCCGCGGCCCGACGGCCTGGGCCGTCTTCGGCACGGCGTGCTCCCAGGTCCGCTGGCTGCTGCCGCCCATCACCAGCAGGTCGCCGTGCCCCACCTCGTACCTCAGCGAGCGGCCGCCGCCCCGCGGCCGCAGCAAGAACGCCCGCGGCGCGCCCAGCGACAAGATCGCGACCATGGTGTCCTCCCGCGCGCTCCGCCCGGTCCGGTCACCGTGCCAGGCCACGCTGTCCCGCCCGTCCCGGTACAGGCACAGCCCCGCGGTAACGAACGGCTCACCAAGCTCCGCCCCGTAGTGCGCGTTCAGCGCCTGAAGCGCGGCGGTCAGCGCCGGGTGGGGCAGCGGCGCGTCCTCGCCGTAGAAGCACAGCAGCCGGGGCACGTCGACCACCCGGTCGTACATGTGCCGTCTCTCCGCCCGCCACGGCACCGCCTCGACCAGGGCATCGAATACCGGCCCCGAGCCCGCCAGCCAGCCCGGCCGCAGGTCCACCCAGGCCCCGCGGGTCAGCGGAACCCGCCGTACCGCCCTCGCCAGGGAACCGAGCGTCGGCTCCTCAGCCACGTCCAGCAGCGATTCCTGCACTCGAACATCTTACCCCCGAAAGCCCAAACGTAAATTCGAGTGCCGCGCCACCACTTCCGCCGCGACTGCGGCCAGGTCGGCGCGCACCTCGGGCGGCGAGGTCACCTCGACGTTCGACAACGTGATGAAACCGGGCTTTCACCACGTTCTAGCGCGGTGAAAGCCCGTTTTCAGGTCCTCCCGGTCGGCATAGCCTCGAATGGTGCGACTCCGCCATTGCGTGGTGATCGGCGCGGGCGTGATCGGCGCGTCCGTGGCGGCCCGGCTGGCCGAGGCCGGGATGCGCGTGACGCTGCTGGAGGCGGACCAGCCCGGCCGCGGCACCAGTCGGTGGAGCTTCGCCTGGGTGAACGCCAACGACAAAGGCCCGAGGCCCTATCACGACCTCAACCACGCCGGGATCCGGGCCTGGGCGGACCTCGCGCCCGGCCTGGACGGCGCGGCCTGGTACCGGCCCGTCGGCCACATCGAGCTGGCGGCCGACGACGCCGAACTCGCCGATCGCGTCCACCGCCTGACCCGCTGGGCCTACCCCGCCCGCCTCATCGACGCCGCCCAAGCGGCCGAACTCGAGCCCGCGCTGCGCCTCTCCGAGCCGGGGGCGGCACTCGCCTGGTTCCCCGGCGAGGCCTACCTGCTCACCGAGCCGCTGATCGAGCGCCTGGTCGCCCGCGCGGCGGCCCGCGGCGCCGCCGTCCTGACCGGCGAGCCGGGCCGCGTGACCGGACTGGCCGCCGGCCGGGTACGCACCGCCGCCGGCGACATCCTGGACGCGGATGAGATCGTGTGCTGTGCCGGCCGCTGGACCCCCCGGCTGACGGCGATGGCCAACCCGGAAAGCCCGGTCCCGCTGGTCCCCTGGGACATCCCCGGCGCCACCGACCCGAAGACCCCGGGCCTCGTGGTCCGGGTCGGCCCGGTAAGTCAGGAAGGCCCGGCACGCCCGATCCACACGCCGCGGATCGCCCTGCGCCCCCACTCCGGCGGCCTGCTCCACCTGGAGGCCCCCGACGCCGCCGTGGACCTGCACACCCCCGGGACCGAGCTGCGCCGCTGGGCCGGCGAGCTACTCCGCAGGGCCCGCCAAACCGTCCGCGGTCTCGACGAGGCGACCGTCGCCGCCTACCAGGTCTGCGTGCGGCCCATGCCCGCCGACGGCCAGTCCATCGTCGGCCGCCTGCCCGGCGCCGGGTGGCTCTACGTCGCGGTAACCCACAGCGGGGTGACGCTGGCCGCCCACCTGTCCCGGCTCATCACCGCCGAACTGGTCACCGGCGCGTCGGCCACCGAGCTCGCTCCGTACCGTCCGGATCGCTTCGCCGGGACGGCTGTCCCTATTACCGGCCCCGCTACTGGGAGGTGATCGGCCGTGGGCTACCTGCTCCGGATGTCCGGCGAGATTCACGACTGGCTGGCTGACCTGCAGGAAACCGATCCGCCGACGGCCATGCGGGTGGGGCAGGCGCTGGCCGCGCTGATGAGCGAGGGCGCCAGCCTCGGGCCCCCGCTCGTCGTGCCGGTCGCGGCGACCTGGCCCGAGGATGTGGTCGCGGCCCTCGACGCCTCCTACGAGCACCGGCTGAACCGGCTTAGCGTCGTGCGCAGGCGGGTCGCCGAGGCCGCCGAGCTGGTCAAGGACCTCACCGATCAGATCAGCGATCTGGAGTCGGCCCAGGCCCGGCTGGACGATCGGCGTCGCCGTGCGCTGGAGGAGGGCCGGAAGGAGGACGCCGAGCAGGCCGGGCGGCAGCTGGCCGTGGCGCAGCGGGACGCCACCCAGGTCGGGAAGCTGGTGCCCGGGATCACCGAGACCGAGGCCTGGCTGCGGACGCGCCTGGACCGAATGCAGGCTGGGGCCAATGCCTTCCGGGCCCGGAAGGAAGTCCTCAAGGCGGCCTACACCGTGGCGCGCGCCGAACTCCAGGTGCTCGAGGAGATGGCGGACCCTGGCCCGGCCGACCGCGACGCGACCACCGCGGCGGTGGCCCGGCTCCGGGACGCCACCGTCGCGATCGAGCGGGAACTGGGCCGCCAGCCCCTGCCCGAGGGCCTGCTGGAGCTGCGCCCCGGTGCGCCAGGCGACGGCGAGATCCGCCTCATCTTCGCCGTCGAGCCGCCCGGCACCGCGCTGCTGATCGCCGTGCTGGAGGGACGCGAGGCGGCCCGGGACCAGTACCGGGAGGCCGTCCTGCTGTCCGCGGACGTGCTGCTCGAGGCGCGGGTCGGCCAGGCGCCCGAGGCGTCCGCGCGCGGCTACGACGACGCGCAGTCCCTCGTCGATGAGTTCTATCCCGGCCAGGCTGCCGAGGTCGACGCCGGCGCCTCCGCCCTGGCCGCCAGGAATCGCGCCCGCACGCTGGTCGAGCAGCGCACCCGCCTCGGTCTGACCCAGACGGAAGTGGCCGAGCGGATGGGCGTCCGGCAGGAGCAAGTGGCCGCCTTCGAGCGCGCCGAACCCGGTACCACCGACGTCCGCACCCTGGCCGCCTACGTCGAGGCCCTCGGCGGCCGCCTGGAACTCACCGCCGAATTCGGCGCCGACCGCGTAGTCCTCCGCTGACATCGACGCACGTTCTAAATTACGTGCTATGATAGCGTGCGCAACGTCGAGGATCCGGGGAGGTTCGGCCGTGGCCAACGCCGGCGTCGCGGGACGCCGTTGCGCCGCGTGCGGCCGCGAGCTCCCAGCCCAGCAGGGTCGGGGGAGAGTCCGCCTCTACTGTGACGCCACCTGCCGCAGCAAGGCCCGCCGTGCCCGGCAGGCCGCCCGCGATAACGTCAAGATGAACTTGACAAACAGGATCCGTGAAGGCAGCCTTGACAACGTGCCGGAGGCGGTCCCCGCCAGTAGCCCGCCGGTGCTGACCCGGGTGCTCAGCGCGGCGTGGGTCGCCCTCGACGACGTGCCTGCCGACGCGGCGCTGGCCCCACTGGACGCGGTGGCGGTGGTCCGGTCACTGGCGCGGGTCGTCGAGGACGGCATGCGCGAGGCCGTCCAGCGGGCCCGGCAAGCCGGTCACACCTGGGCCGAGATCGGCGAACTGCTGGGCACAACCAGGCAGGCGGCGTTCCAGCGGTTCGGCCGCCCGCTCGACCCGAGAACAGGAGCCCCCATGTCCGACGCCCTCCTCCCCGGTGCGGCCGAACGTGCCGCCGCCCTGCTCGCCGACGTGGCCGAGCAGCGCTGGGAACAGGCCACCTCCGGCTTTGACCAGCGGATGGCCAAGGTTCTGGACGCGCGGGGCCTGGCCGCGGCGTGGGCCCAGGTCGTCGGCATGGCCGGTGCGTACGAAGGCATGGGCGAGCCGGTCGCCCACCAGGCCGGCGACTACACCGTGGTGGACGTTCCGTTGCGCTTCGAGGCCGCCGAGATGACCGGCCGGGTCAGCTACGACCACGCTGGGCAGGTCGCCGGCCTGTTCTTCCTGAACCAGTCCTGAGGAGGCGGCCATGGCCAGGCTGATCGTCGACGGCGCAGACCTCGTGGTCGGGTTGTCGTGGCTGGAAAAGCTCGGCGCCGTCCACAAGAACGTCCGCGTCCCGCTGCGGGCCGTCCGGTCCGCTGTAGCCGAACCGGATCCCTGGCCCGCGGTGCGCGGGGCCAAGCTGGCCGGAACCGGCATCCCCGGGGTAGCCGTCCTCGGGACCAGGTACTTCGACGGCGGCCGGGACTTCGTCGCCATCAGGAACGGCCGCCCGGCGGTACGGGTCGAACTGGGCGAGGGGTCGCCGTACGCCCAGCTGCTCGTGTCGGTGAGCGACGCCGAGAGCACCCTCGCCGTGATCCGTGGCGCCACCGGGGTCTGAGCCCTGACGCCGCACGGCATGCTGAGAGCCATGACGACACGCCCGCGCCCGGACCTGGAGGCGGCCCGGGAGCGCACCATCCCCGACGTGCTCCCCGAGCCGGGAGCACCGTTCCGGGTCCTGTTCTGCGGCATCAACCCCGGGCTGTACTCCGCCGCGACGGGCTGGCACTTCGCCCGGCCGGGCAACAGGTTCTGGCCCGCCTTGCACCTGTCCGGTTTCACCCCTCGTCGGCTCGCCCCGAGCGAGCAGGACCTGCTGCCTGGCTTCGGGCTCGGCATCACCAACCTCGTCGCGCGAGCCACCGCGCAGGCCTCCGAGCTGCACGCTACCGAACTCCGGGCCGGCCGCGAGCACCTGGCCGCCCTCGCGGACCGGTACCGGCCGCGCATCGTCGCCATCGTCGGCGTCACCGCCTACCGCACCGCGTTCGGCCAGCCGCGGGCCGGCACCGGACCGCAGCCGGACCCGCTCGGCCCGGCCCGGGTCTGGGTCCTGCCCAATCCCAGTGGCCTGAACGCGCATACAACTGCACCCAAGCTGGCCGAGATGCTCCGTGAGCTGCGGGAGGCCCTGGGGGAGTAGCGGCGTCTCGCGCGGCAGAAGAATTGTCAGTGGCGCTCTATAGCCTGGAGAGAGCGCTCGACGGTCGAGCGCAGTTCCTGGAAAGTGCAACCGTATGGCTCCATTTAGGGTCACCTACAAGGACGGCCGGACCCAGGAGGTCGAGGCCGACACCTATGGTCGGTACGGCGACCGGTACGTCTTCACCCATGACCGCAAAGAGATCCTCAGCCTCGCGGCTGACGTGGTGGAGAGCATCGCGAACGCGGACGTGCCAGAGGCTGCAAAGATCAAGAACTCTTAACCTCAACGCTCCCGGGCTGCGGTCCCCGACCGGCTCCCGGCCGTATGAGCGTCCCGCCCTGCCGGATCCAACGCTTTTTTGGAAAGATTTCTGCAGCGTTCCGCTCACGACCCGAGCGAAGGGGGTGCGGGGTGGCGGACTCCGGCGATCAGCGGCCCGGCGACGACGAGACCGAGCCCGACCCCCGGTTCACCTTCGCCAACGAGCGCACCTTCCTGGCCTGGAGCCGGACCGCGCTGGCCCTGGTGGTGGCGGGGCTGGGCATCGTGCAGCTGCTGCCGCCCTTCCCCGGCGTGCCGTATGGCCGGCACCTGCTCGGCGTGCCGCTCATCGTGTTCGGCGCGGTCGTGGCGGTGACCGCGTACCACGAGTGGACCAGGAGCCAGCGGGCCATGCGCCGCAAGCAGCCGCTGCCCAGGTCCGTCATGCCCACGATCATGGCCGTGATCATCGCCGTGATGGCCGTCATCTCCGCGGTCGTGGTCCTGATCTCGGCGCTGCGGTGACGGCCGCCCCCGGCCCGTCCGGATCAGGCGACCCCGGCCCGTCCGGGCCGCGCGACTCTGGCCCGCCCGGGGCGCCCGACCCCGGTCTGGCCCGGGAGCGAACCTCGCTGGCCTGGACCCGGACCGCGATCTCCTTCGCCGCCGTCGGCGGCGTGGTGCTGAAACATAAGGTCGTCCCGGGCCTGATCCTGCTGGCCCTGAGCCCGGCGATCTACCTGCTGGGCCGCCTCGCCTACACCCGCCCGGAAAAGCACAAGCTGGTCGCGGCCACGATCGTCGCGGTGGCGCTGGTCGCCCTGGTGGTGTCGTTCACGGCCTGAGGGCCCCGGACGTGATGAACCCGGTGGCCGACAGCAGGCCGACGCCGACAGCAGGCCGACGCCGGCGGACCAACTTGCCGGGTCACCGCACCGGGCCGTTAAGCGCGGATGGCGGGCCGGCGAATTCTGGCGTGTCGGTCCTGGCAAAAACCGCGGGGTCGGGCAGAATGGCACAAGGCCCCCTCCACGTATGAGATGGAGGGGGCCTTGTCGGCCGCCGTACCAGGTCGGCCAGTCGCCCGGCTTACCCTGCACTGCGGGCCGCCCGCCAGTGCCAGCCACCCGCAAAAAATTCCGGTTTCCCGGTCTCTCTCACGTCCCGGAGTTTCCTCCGGGTGGTGCCCGTTTCCGGCGGTGAAGTAATTTCTACGCCTTCGCCGCAGTGCCCGCAAGAGTCTTGGCCGATTTATTCTTATTCTTTTTCTCATCCACACGATATCCACAAAAAGCAACCGGTTATCCGCATCTACCTGCGGTTATCCACTAGCTTATGCACAACTCGTCCACAGGTAACCGGTTGTGACTCCGGCGCCACCACAATGGCCATCTTAATTGCTGCGTGGTGGTAATCACCGGTGGGTTTTCATGATCACATGCGCCCTGGCGACTAACTATGCGCCCGGCTTGCGTCCCACCGCTCCATGGTTGGAGAAGACACCCTCTGGGGCGAAGTCATCGGGATCGGGCCGCCACTGGTGGACCTGCACCAGTCCCGGCTCGACCAGGTCCAGCCCGGTGAAGAACCGGGCGACCTCATCGCGGGTACGCAGCGTCTGCGGCGTCGAGACGTTCTCGTTATAGATCCGCTGGACCGTGGGCTGGGTGTGGTGGACGTCGATCGCCGGATGGGAGATCGCCAGGTAGCTGCCGGCCGGCACCGCGTCCATGAGCCGCGCCACGATTCCCCACGGGTCCTCGTCATCCTGGATCAGGTGCAGCACCGCGATCAGCATCACCGCCACCGGCCGCCCGAAGTTCAGCAGGTCCGCCGCCCGCTCCAGGATCAGCCCCGGGTCGCGCAGGTCGGCCTCCACGTACTCGGTCGCTCCCTCGGCGCTGCTCCGCAGCAGCGCCTGGGCGTGCAGGAGGACGACCGGGTCGTTGTCGACGTAGACCACCCGGGCCTTGGGCGCCGCCCGCTGCGCCACCTCGTGCGTGTTGTTCGCGCTCGGGATGCCGGTACCGATGTCCAGGAACTGGCGGATGCCCGCCTCGCCGGCCAGGAACTGGGTCACCCGGCCCAGGAAGGCCCGGTTGGCGCGCACCCGGAACCGCAGCCCCGGCGCCGCGGCCAGCACGCGCTCGGCGGCCTCCCGGTCGGCGGCGAAATTATCCTTGCCGCCCAGCCAGTAATCATAGACCCGGGCCGGGTGCGCCACGCTGGTGTCCAGGCCCGCGACGCGTCGTGCGCCCTGATCGGCCTCGGCCACGGCTCTCTCCCATGGGTCGGTGCCCCTGGGCACCGCAGCCAGGCGGTGCCCCGACACATCTTACGGCGCGCACGCAGGCTAGCCGCGCTCCGCCAGGTCCGGCCGCTACCGGCCCGCCGAGTTCTCCGTCAGCTCGGCGACGTACGGCGTGCCGTCGCGCCAGGCCGCGATCTGCTCCGGTCGGCCGTAGGCGGCCAGGTAGTCGGCCACCCGGTCCTTGACGTGGTCCCACACCCGCACCGGGCCGAGCTCGGAGCCCGTGGCGAACGGGCCGACCGGCTCGACCACGGTCTCCAGCGCCGGGTAGACGAACACCGCCGTCGACCGCCGGGTCACGGTGCCGCCCGCCACCACCCGGTGCCGCCCAGGCCGCAGCCGCCCGCTGGTCCACCGCGCGAGCAGCGACCCGGAGAACACCTGCAACGCCCCAGGCACGATCGGCACGCCGATCCAGGTCCCGTCCGGCGCCTGGATCTGCAGCCCGTCGTAGTCGCCCTGCTGGGCCAGGATGGTGACCGCCGAGTCGTCCGCGTGCTCGAGCAGCAGCAGCTTGTCCTCCTCGGCGGCTGACTCTCCAGCCGCCTCCGGGTACGTCCAGGTCGGGTAGTCGTTCACGGTCAGCCGGAAGTGCGGCAGCGCGCCCAGCGCGAAGGCGTCCTCGGCCAACCCGGAAGCCACGGCATACAGCCCGAGCATTCGCTCCGCCAGCCCCCGGCACGCCGCCATGTACGCCAGCGCCGTCTCCCGCAGCCCCGGGTCATCGGCCGGCCACAGGTTGGCGTGCGCGTACAGCCCGAGGTACTCCTGGCCGACACCCGCCGCGCGTGCCTCGGCAACGTTGTCGAACTGGGCCACGTTGAACCGCTCGAGCTCGAGCCGTCCGAAGTCATCCGGCCACTGCCGCCACCCCCGGTACGGGTGCGGGCTGGCCAGCCTCGCCTTCTCCGCCCGCGGCAGGCTCAGCAGCCGCGCCATCCGCCGCCGCAGGTCCTCGCCGAGCTCCCGCGGCACTCCGTGATTGACGACCTGGACCGCCCCCAGTTCCTCGGTCCCGGCCCGCACCGCCTCGAGCTGCACGTTCTCCAGGTCGATCACGGGTAGCGCATTCGTCATCGGCTCATCTCCCTGTCGGCCGGCCTTCTTTAATTATCCCGAACGGACCGTTGTTTCCCCGGCCGCCTCCCCTGCACGCCGCCCGCCGGGCGCCAAAAACCCGATGACATCCGGTGCGCCGCACCGTCTACTGGTCATGAGCCCCGGCTCAATCTCCACTCAACCCGGGCGGGATACAGATGTGCCGTGGACAGCGAGCACCTGGCCGTGGTGGGGGTAACCCCCCCTGCCACATCCGGGTGCCAGCACCATCGGAATCCCGCGGCGGGCTCTCTACCGTGGAGAGCGTGCGGGGTTCATACGGGGAAACGGGGTACGGGGATGGACGCAGTCGTGAGCGGGGGACGCTTTAGATCGACGGTACTCACCGGCATGGCCGGGCTGCTGCTGCTGGTGACGGCCTTCGTGATGATGGTCTGCGCCGCGCCGCGAATTCACGCGGTGCGGCACGGATCGGTATCCCACGAACAGCTGGCCGCCTGGGTCTGGGTCACCCGTGACCACTGGTTCCGGGTCACGCCGGCTACCGTCGGCAAACTCACCGGGACCGACCGGGCCCTCGCGCCCTAGGTGACAGGCCGGGGCCAGGCGTGAACGCCTCGTCTAGCGCGCGCTGCCAGGGACGGGTACCCCGATCGGGTTGGGGTAGGGCAGCGCCGTCGCGCAAGCCTTCGCGAGCGGGGTGAGCACGCCCGCGAGCTCCGCGGTCATGTCGGCGCCGAGCCGGGCCCACGGGCGGGCCGCGGCCCGGTCGGTGGCATTCTCCACCGCGTCGTGCGCGGCCTGGCCCGCGTCGGTCAGCCGCCCGCCGGCGCCGACCCAGCCGCGGTGGGCCAGCCTGGTGAGCGCGTTGTCCCACTCCTCGTCGGTCCAGCCCCGCACCGGCTGCAGGTCCTCCCGCCGCAGGTCCATGCAGCAGCGCAGCGCCACCGCCTCGCAGCCGTCGATGTCCGCCGCGGCCAGGGCCGCGAAGTGCCCGTCACCCCGGTGCTCCCGAAACAGGGTAGCCGCCTGCCAGAGCCTCGCCAGGCCGGAGGACTCACCGCCGGAGGACTCACCGCTGGAGGACTCACCGCCGGAGGACTCACCGCTGGAGGACTCACCGCCGGAGGACTCACCGCTGGAGGACTCACCGTGGGGCGATGGCAGTGCGGCGTTGGCCGCGGCCAGCACCCGGCCCGAGAAGTCCAGCTCACCGATCGCCCGCCAGAGCAGGTCGGCGGCCAGCGTCGCCTCGGCCTCGCGTCCGGCCAGCAGGCCGCGCAACGCCGCGACCACACCCGCCAGCCGGGTCCGCAGCGCGTCCTCCGGCGTGATCAGGTCCCAGACCGCCGGGATCGCCCGGGCGACGAAGGCGGGGGAGAAGTTGAAGAACGAGGCAGTCACCACCGCGGCTCCAGCCGGTCCGAGCGGCGCGGCCCGGCCCGCGAAGTAGCCGCGCCAGAACCCGCGCAGCCCCGCCTCCTCGAAGGCTCCGCGGGCCTCGGGTGCGAAGTAGGTCACCGCGTGGATGGGCTCGAACAAGGTCCACATCGCACGAGCCGTATGCGCTGCGTCAGCCACGACCGCTCCCTTCCTTCGTCCCGTCTCGCAGGATAACGCCCGGCGGACGCGTAGCCCCCGGACGCACGGGCCGCACCGGGTGAGGGAGGAGCCACGGATCGTTCGGCCGAATGATCGTGACGCGGCGGCGGCGAGTCGGCCGGCTACGGCGGCCAGCCCGGCCCGGCGGGATCGACGCGGGAGCCTGGCCGGGTCAGGAGGCCGAGGCCCGGAACCGGCCCTCGGCCACGATCAGGGCGGTGCCGCCGACCTCGACCGAGTCGATCCTGTCGCCCTGGCCCGCGGCCGTGGCGTACAGCACCGATGGCCGGCCGATCTCCGCGCCCTGGCGGATCTCGATCTGCTCGCCGAACCCGATCCGGCCGTGCCGGGCCAGGTGGACCGCCAGCGGGCCCGCGGCCGAGCCGGTGGCCGGGTCCTCCGGTATGCCGGCGGACGGATAGAACATCCTGGTCTTCCACGATCGGCCGTGGCCGGCGAAGCAGTTCACGGCCACCTCCAGGTCCGTGAGGGCAGCCAGGTCCGGCCGGACCGCCGCGACCGCTTCCTCGCTGGCCAGCTGGACGTAGACGTGCGGGGGGCCGTTGCGGTACAGCTCGACCGGCAGGCCGGACTCTTCCACGCCCAGGGCGGCCAGCAGTTCGCCGGTCCGCTCGTACGGCTGCCAGGTCGGGATCGGCTGCCTCATCCGGCCGAACACGAGCCGGTCGCCGTCGCGTTCCAGGACGATGGGCACCAGGCCCGCGCCGGTCTCCAGGCTCACGGCGTCGGCGCCCAGGGCCGCTCCGACCACGAACGCCGTGCCGAGGACGGGATGCCCCGCGAAGGGCAGTTCGGCGAGCGGGGTAAAGATCCGGACCCTGACGTCGCCGCCGTCGGCCGGCGGGAGGAGGAAAACGGTCTCGGCGACGTTGAGCTCCCGCGCCAGCCGCTGCATCTGATCCGGACCGAACGGCCGTCCGTCGATGAACACGCCGAGCTGGTTTCCCTGGAGAGGCTCGGACGTGAAGACATCGCACACGAAGTACGGATGCAGTCCCGCCGACCCGTGCCAGTCCGCAAGCCTCGGGATAATGCCAGCCTGAGCCGTCATCCGATAAACTCCAGACGAGTAAGAAATATAGTTAATCCACTATATGATCTCGCTAGGACGGTGCGATGACAACCCCGGTGCCCGCCGCTGAGGTGTTCCGGGCCCTCGCCAGCCCCAAGCGCCTGCAGATCCTCGAATGGCTCCGCGACCCGGTCGCGCATTTCCCGCCCCAACGCGACGGAGACCTGGTGGACGACGGCGTCTGCGTGATCTTCATCGCCCACAAGCTGGGCGTCAGCCAGCCCACCGCCACCACGCACCTGCAAGCCCTCGCGCGGGCCGGGCTGGTCACCTCCAAGCGGATCGGGCAATGGACGTTCTACCAGCGCGACGAGCCAGCCATCCGCGCCTTCAAGCAACAGCTCAGCGATCAGCTCTGAGGCTCCAAACCCGGCCACCGGCTCCATAGACGCCGCCGGACTATGGACCCCCGGATGCCGCGCGGGCGGGAGCGCACCGGCCAGCCCGCCCCGCGGCATCCTCTCCGCCAGGCCGCCACACCTGCCGGCCACGTCGCCAGGAACGGGATTATTTAAAATTTCTTCTGTCCCGACCCATCCGATCCCGCCTCGGCCCCGAAGGTGCCATATGAACCCGAACGATTCGGACGCGTCCCGGTTCAGATCGGCGACCGCGGATAGGAGGGGAGAGCGGGACCTGGACGACCTGCTCATCCACGTGGCACGTGGCGACCAGGCCGCGTTCGAGGCGCTGTATGACCGGATGGCCGGCCCGGTGTACGGCGTCATTCGCAGGGTTCTCCGCGATCCGTCGCAGTCCGAAGAGGTCGCCCAGGAGGTCCTCCTCGAGGTGTGGCGGACCGCTGCGCGGTTCGACCCGGCCATGGGTGGCGCGGCGACGTGGGTGACGACCATCGCCCATCGCCGCGCCATCGACCGCATCCGTTCCACGACGGCCGCGGCCGAACGCGAGCACAAGAGCGCCGACGTCAGCCCCCCACACGATGAGGTCGCGGAGGCAGTGGAAGCAAGCCTGGACCGGGAACGGGTCCGGCGCTGCCTGGAGAGCCTCACCGAGATCCAGCGCGAGTCGATCACCCTGGCTTACTACGGCGGGCACAGCTACCGCCAGGTGGCCGAGCTACTGCAGGTCGGGCTCGGCGCGATCAAGACCAGGATCCGCGACGGATTGATCCGGCTGCGCGATTGCCTGGGGGTGAGCTGATGAGGTTCTTCCGCCAGGACTTGCACACGCTCGCCGGTGCCTACGCGCTCGACGCGCTGGAGCCGGGCAGCGAGCTCACCCGGTTCAACCGCCACCTGAGCCGCTGCCAGTCGTGCGCCAGCGAGGTGCGCGGGTTCCGTGAGGTAGCGACGGCAATGGCCTTCGCCGCCACCACCGAGCCGCCGGCCGAGATGCGCGACCAGGTGCTGGCGGCCGTCGCCCGCACCCGCCAGCTGCCGCCCGAGATCAGGACCCACGTCCGCCCGCGGCGCACCTGGGGCGCCGCGCCGTGGATACCGTGGCTGTCCGGGGCCATCGCGACGGCCGGGATCGTGCTCGCGGTGCTGTTCGGCTTCGCGCAGGCCCACACCCAGAACGAGCTCAACCAGGTCCGGGCCCAGAACCAGGCGCTGGCCGCGGCCCAGGCCCGCGTCCAGACCGCACTCAACCAGGCCAGGGAACACGACCAGGCCCTGGCCGAGATCCTGGGCGCCCCGCACGTCACGCTGCTCTCGCAGCGGACCACGAAGGGCGGCGTGGCCGTCGTGGTGCTGGACGCGGCCAAGCGGCAGCTGGTCGTGGCCACGTCCGGGCTGCCGGCCCTGCCCGCGGGCAAGGTCTACCAGTTGTGGCTGATCGGCCCGGTGCGGATCGTCTCGGCCGGCCTGCTGCCTACGGCCCAGGCCGGGGTGACCACGCCGGTGGTGGCGACCGGGATCGTCAAGGGCGACAAGCTCGGCCTGACCGTCGAGCCCGCCGGCGGCTCGAAACAGCCAACCACCGTCCCGATCCTCGCCCTGCCGCTGCCGGTCTGACCCCGTCAAAGCCCGTAAAGACCGAGGAACACCAAGACCCGCCCTGGCCGGCCACGAGCAGCCAGGGCGGGTTGGGGCCGGCCACGGGAGGGGTTCACAGGCCGGCCACGGGAGGGTTCAGGTTTTAGGGGTTCGGCCAGCTCCAGTTGGTGACGCGGCCTCCGGTGATGACGACGCGGCCGGCCCGGCTCGTCTGGTCGGCGGCCCAGACGGTGTAGACCCCGGCGGACAGGTCCGGGTAGACGGCCGCGTACCTGGTCACCCGGACCATGTGCCGCGGCCGGACCTGTGAATGCGTGCGCCGGACGGCGGGATCATCGTCCCGGCTTATCTCGATCTCCCGGCCGTCCATCTCGGCCGGCGTGAACAGGACCAGGGCGCCCACGTCGGCGCCCAGCTCCAGGATCACGGTTCCCGGGCCTGAAGGCCCGGCGACTGACTCGGTCATCTCATCAAACCCCCAGGGGTCAGCAAAGAACCCCCCGGCCAGGCCCGTGCGGAGCCCGGCCGGGGGAGCGTGGCGGTCAGGACGGCTCGTTGTAGCCGCTGTACGGAAGCCCCAGGTACGGGAAGTGGCCGAGCGGGGAGGCGCTGACGTCGGCCGGCGTCAGCCCGTCGGTCAGCAGGCCCGCGGCCGCGTCCGGCTTGAACTGCTTGTCGATCAGCGGGTAGGTCACCCCGGCGATCGCCCGCAGCTCGATCGCCACCACGTCGTCGGCCACCCGGCGGCCGTTCGGGAAACCGGCCGGGTCTCCGCCCAGGAGCCCGTAAATGCTCGGGTTCTTGGCCGGCGGGATCTTGGTGTTCAGCCGCAGCATGTCGGCCACCACCGACCCGGTGAGGTTGGTGAACCCGGGGATGATGCCCGCCGGTATGCCGGTGAGCAGGATCGCCTCCAGGTCGACCCGCGGCTTGCCGGACTTGACCAGCGCGGCCAGGTTGGGGAACACGCCCGGGTACAGCACCGGCAGCAGGGTCGCCAAGCCCGGCTGGGCCACGAAGCCGGCGAACTGCTTGTCGTCGGCGGGCGGCAGCGAGTTCCACAGGTCCTTCTTGCCGAGCGGGATGAGCACCTCATTGACCAGCGGGTTACCCAGCCGCGAGACCTGCCGCCACGGCCCGGCGCTCACGCTCTCGCCGTTGTCGGCGTCCCAGACGGTCACCCGCTGGCGGCTCGCCGTGGTCCACACGCCGATGGTCGGGTGGCCGCTGATCGTCACCGCGGAGATCGGCACCTGGATCGCGATGGAGTGCACGTTCAGGTTGTTGGTGGCGTTGACCCCCGGCGCCTTGGCCAGGCCGGGCAGCCCGAACGTGGCGTGCAGGTTCTGGAACGGCCGCAGGTTGCCCAGGTCGAAGATCGAGCCCAGGTCGACGTAGAAGGCCTCGGCCCGCTGCCCGGCGAAGACGCTGATCCCGCCGCCCAGGCCGTGTACCGCCGACGCGGCGATGCCCGGGTAGAACGCCTCCGGCGTCGACAGCGGGCCGATGTTGCACGGCGGGCAGGCCAGGCCCGTGCCCAGCACCTGGGCCCCGCCGCCGGTCACGGCGGTGACGTCGTAGAACTGGCGCCGGTTCCAGTTCGTGCTGTTGATGGACTCGATCGGGCCGGTGTTGTACAGGAAGGTGTCCGGGTCGGACACCTGGGTGCTGAACCGGAACTGGTAGGAGATCTCGGCCTGGCCGTCTCCGTTGTTGTCGACGTGGATCTCGTACAGGACGTCGTCCCCGAACTCGTAGAAGTTCGGCCCGCCCGAGGGCAGTTGCAGCGGCACGTAGTTGGCGATCAGGGTGACCGTGTCGGGCTGGTCCGGGCTCACGAACGCGTAGACGTCGGTGCTGTCGGCCACCGGGTCCTTGGAGATTTCCGGTGCCTCGCGGTGCGATGACATTCAATTACCTCACTGTGTCTGTGCAGGGCTTGCAGAGGCGGATGGCGGGACCGGGTCAGCCGATCGCCCGGGCGATCCGGGCGGCCAGGTCCTTGTCCCGCAGCCGGGTCTGGCTGGTCCCGGAGAACACCTCGATGTCGCCAGATTTGGCATTGCGTACGTGGACCACGATGGGGCCCGATGGTGCCTTCAGGTCACCGCCGGCTGGCGCCGAGACCCGGGTGCTGGCCGCGGCCGCCGGGCTCAGGGCTCCCCCGAGGGCCGTGGCGGCGAGTCCCACGGCACCCGCGGTCGCGGCTCCCCGGATGACAGAACGCCGGGAAACTTCCATGGCCGGAGAAGACTGTGTGTCGTCACTGGGCATGTCGATCCTTTCGGTGACTGGTCGGCATGCACGTCGCCGCAGGCGAAGGCCACGCCGGAAGAGCGGAGTGGGGGCGGGACGGCGACCCGGTGGCGGCCCCGGTGCACGCCGGTGCCCACGTCGGCTCGCAGCTCGGATGGCCTTTGCTGGCCACCGGATCGCCTGTCACGCGCTTTGTTCGCCGCGGCCGGGACTGTGGATGGGTCAGTCCCGCAAGAATTCTGTAACATTCCGGCTTCGCCCGGTGCAGGCCAGGCCCCGGGGTCTAGGCCAGGCCGGGCGGCTCAGTCCTTGCGGCCGGTCGCCGCGAGGCTGATGCCGAGCCCGACGCTCGCGCGTCACCTGCGCCCCGTAGCATCCCGAGGGTGACCGAAGCAGGTTTGGTGCTGGTGCTCAACTCGGGCAGCGCGACGGTGAAGTTCGCCCTGATCGACCCCGGCAGCGGGCGGCGCGTGCTGGGCGGGCTGGCCGACCAGGTCGGCACGCCGGAGGCCGTGCTGCATACCCAGCGCGAGGACGGCGGCCCCGTCACCGAGCACCTCACCGACGGCAGCTACCGGGCCACGATCGCCCGGATCCTCGGCCTCCTGCCCGAGTCCGGCTCCGGGCTCGCCCTGGTCGGCGCCGGCCACCGGGTGGTGCACGGGGGCGAGCGATTCACCGCGTCCGCCCTGGTGGACGATGAGGTGATCGCCGCCATCCGCTCGTTCAGCCCGCTCGCGCCGCTGCACGATCCGGTCGAGCTGGGCGGGATCGAGGCGGTCCGCGCGGCCCGGCCGGGTCTGCCGCAGGTGGCGGTGTTCGACACCGCGTTCCACCAGACCATGCCACCGGCCGCGTTCCGGTACGCGGTGCCGGAGGAGTGGTACGCCCGATACCTGATACGCCGGTATGGCTTTCACGGGACAAGCCATCGGTTCGTCAGCGCCCAGGCGGCCGCCCTGCTGGGCCGACCGCTGGCCGAGCTGCGCCTGGTCACCGCCCACCTCGGCAACGGGTGCAGCCTGGCAGCGGTCCGCGACGGCGTGTCGGTGGACACCACCATGGGCCTGACCCCTCTGGAGGGGCTGGTCATGGGGACTCGCTCCGGCGATGTCGATCCGAGCATCTTCGGCTACCTGGCCGGCCAGGCTGGCCTGGGCGTCAACCAGGTCACCGACGCGCTGAATACCGCCAGCGGCCTGGCGGCCCTGTCCGGCGTGGGCAGCGACATGCGCGCCGTCGAGGCCGCGGCCGCCGACGGGGACGAACGGGCCAGGCTCGCCCTCGAGGTCTTCGTGTACCGGCTGGCCAAGGCGGTCGCCGCGATGGTGGTCGGCCTGGGACGCCTGGACGCGCTGGTGTTCACCGCCGGCATCGGGGAGAACAGCGTTGAGGTCCGCAGCCGGGTGCTGGCCCGGCTGGGATTCCTCGGCCTGGCTGAGGACCCCGCGGCCAACGCCCGGCACGGCCGTGACACCGGCGGGCGGATCAGCCCGGACGGCCCGGTACTGGCCCTGGTCGTGCCGACGGACGAGGAGCTGATGATCGCCCGCGACACCGCCCGTCTCATCGCCAGCACCTGACTCCGGCTCCCCGGGCGGGCGTACCGTCTGCTTGTGGTCCGCTACCGCGTCCTGGTCTCCGGCCGGGTCCAGGGTGTCTTCTTCCGCGACACCTGCCGGCGGCTCGCCGAGCAGCACGGCGTGGCCGGATGGGTCCGCAACCTGCCCGACGGCCGGGTCGAAGCGGTCTTCGAGGGCTCGGCCGAGGACGTCGACCGCCTGGTGGACTGGTCCCGCCACGGCCCCCGTTACGCCGCGGTCGACCATATCGAGGTCCAGGCCGAGGCCCCCGAAGGACTCGACACGTTCCGAGTCAGGTAGCCGGCTCCCCGGCCGCCATGCCCTTGTGCCTTCCTCTGAATACACCCCACCGGGTGCACCGCCGTTCCTTGCGCCTGCACCTGACTCGGTGCGCCGCTGTACCTCTCGTGCGCCCGCACCCGGCCCGGATGCACCGCTTTCTTCCCGACACGCCGACGGTGGTCGTTGCGTCAGAAAACTGATATCAGTATGCTAGACGTGTAATATCAATGACGTCAAGCGGAGGTGGTAAGGATGACGACGCAGGCTCCGGTCAGGACAGGTCAGCAGTCGGCCCCGGCCCAGGTGGCCGAGCAGAAGGCATGGTCAACACCCGGCATCAAGGTCCTGGTGCTCGGCATCGCGGGGGTGCTCGCGGCCGTGGCGATTCTGTGGTCTTCGGGCAAGCAGAAGGACGGCACTGCGACCGCACTGATCTGGGTGGGCGTCGTCGTGCTGATTGCCGCCGTGCTGCTGCTGGCCGGCCTGACGCCGGTCGCCCCGGGACAGGCGCGCGTCATCCAGCTGTTCGGCAAGTACCGCGGCACGACCCGGGCTCCGGGGCTGCAGTGGGTGAACCCGTTTACCCGCCGCATCACGGTGTCCACCCGGATCCGCAACCTGGAGACGGCGCAGGCCAAAGTCAACGACGCCGACGGTAATCCGATCGAGATCGCCGCCGTGGTCGTTTGGCAGGTGCAGGACACGGCCAAGGCCATCTACGCCGTCGACGAGTACCCGAAGTTCGTGGCCATCCAGGCCGAGACCGCGGTCCGCCATGTCGCCTCCAGCTACCCCTACACCAGCCAGCGCGAGGGCCAGCTGTCGCTGCGCGAGAACGCGGAGGAGATCACCGGGCGGCTCTCGGCCGAGATCGCCGACCGGGTCCGGTCGGCCGGGGTAGCCGTCGTCGAGTCGCGGCTGACCAGGCTGTCCTACGCTGCGGAGATCGCCCAGGCCATGCTGCGCCAGCAGCAGGCCAGCGCGGTGGTCGGCGCCAGGCGGACGATCGTCGAGGGCGCTGTCGGCATGGTCCAGCTGGCCCTGCAGCGGCTGGAAGAAAACCACGTGGTGGACCTGGACGAGGAGCGCAAGGCCGCCATGGTTTCCAACCTGCTCGTGGTCCTGTGCAGCGAGCAGGCCACCCAGCAGGTCGTCAACACCGGCTCCCTGTACCAGTGAGCGAGCGCAAGAGCATCCTGCTGCGGCTGGACCCGGCCGTCCACGACGCCCTGGCCCGGTGGGCCGCCGACGAGCTGCGCAGCACCAACGCCCAGATCGAGTACCTCCTGCGGCGCGCGCTGTCCGAATCGGGCAGGCTGCCGAACCGGGTGGGACCGATGCGCAGGCCCGGCCGGCCGCCGGGCGGCGGCTCACCCGGCTAGCGCCCCCCGTTTACCGCCCGGCTCGGTTCGCGCCCGCCCCCGCCCCGCGTTTACGGCCCGGCCTTCTCGATTCGCGCCCGCCTCGGCCCTGCGCTTACATGGAGCAGTGAATGAGCAGCGCCGGCGAACCCCCGCGGCCGTCGGCGCAGCGAACCGGCGGGCCGACGTGCTCGCCCTCGGCAGCTTCGTGGTCCTCGGGCTGCCCGACGGCATCCTTGGTACCGCGTGGCCGTCGATGCGCGCCACTTTCGGCGCTCCCGTCGGTGACCTCGGCCTGATCCTGCTCCTCGCTACGGCCGGATCCGTGCTGGTCACCGCCTTCGTCGGCACGCTCATCCAGCGTCTTGGCGTGCCCGCCCTGCTGGCCGTGGCCGGGTCGTGCTCCGCCGTGGGAGCCGCCGGTTTCGGGCTCGCGCCCGGATTCGGCCTGGTGCTGGGCGTGGCCGTCCTGGGCGGCGCGGCGGCCGGCATGATGGACGCCGGGCTCAACACGGCGATCGCCCTGTCCGGCCGGCAACGACTCCTCAACCTCCTGCACGGCGCCTATGGCGTCGGCACCGCGATCGGCCCGCTAGTCGTCACGGCCGCCATTCTCACCGGCTCCTGGCGACCCGCCTACCTGCTGCTGATTGTCCTCGACCTGATCATCGCCGCCTCTTGGCTGCGTCACCGGCGACGCGACGGTCGGGTATCGGCAGCGGCCGAGAAGCCACACGCGGTCGGACCGCGATCCTCCCCGCAGTGGTCGCGGCGCCGGTACGTCTCGGTGGTGGCCGTGGGCATGAGCGTCTTCTTCCTGTACACCGGCCTGGAGGTCGGTGCCGGGCAGTGGGAAGCGAGCTTCTGCCGCGGGCACCTTGACCTATCCACGAGCGCGACGGGCCTGGCCACCTTCGGCTACTGGGGAGCGCTGACCGCCGTGCGGATCTCCCTGGCCGCGCTGCCGCGCCCGGTCGCGCCTCGCATCGTGGTGCGATGCGGCAGTGCGCTGGCCGTGATCGCAGCGGCGGTCATCTGGTGGCAGCCCGGCCCGACCATCACCGTGAGCGCGTTCGCGGTCCTCGGCGGCGCCCTGGCCGGAGTCTTCCCGGCCCTGGTCACCCTGACCCCGGTCCGGATCGGGGAGCGGCGAGCGCGGCACGTCATCGCCTGGCAGGTGGGCGCCGCTGCGGCCGGCGGAGCCGGGATCTCCGCCCTGATCGGCTTGCTTATCGGCACCACCAGCCTGGCCGTCCTGGGCCCCTCCCTGACCACCCTCGCGGTCCTGGTCGTCGCCGCCGAACTGATCCTGACCAGGCTTGCCCCCGTCACGCGATGAGCGCGCCCGGCTCCTTAAAGCCTGGTGTAAACCTCAGCGGCGGATGGTGAAGAACAGGTGGGTAGCATAGGGCGACTCGATGACGCGGGTCCGGTCGAGTTCGATCGTCTGGTTACCGAGGTGGTCGAACAGCCGCTTGCCCTCGCCGAGCAGCACGGGCGCAAGGTGCAGCCGGAGCTCGTCGACGAGCTGGGCGGCCAGGTATTGCTGAATGACGTCGGCGCCGCCGCCGATCCCCACGTCCTTGTCACCCGCGGCTGCCCTGGCTTGTGCCAGAGCGCTCTGGATCCCATCGGTGACAAACGTGAACGGCGAATCGGGGCCAGTCCACTGGCTGGGCACCGAGTGGGTGAGCACAAAGTATCGTGCGTTCCTGCCGCCCGGCGGGTTGCCGCCCCAGCCGCCGGTAACGTCGAACATCCGCCTGCCGATGATCCCCGCGCCGGTCGAGGCCATGGCCTGCTCGAGGACCTCGCGGTCGGCGTCGAGCGGGGCGAACCGCCGGCCCTCGTCGTCGTAGCGCCATGGTCGGCCCATGACCCAGTTGTGCAGGCACTCACCACGCTCGCCAAGACCCCGCCCGGGCCCGTCGTCCGGCCCTGTGATGAAACCGTCCAACGACATCGTGATGTCCGCGACGACCTTTCCCATGACTCATCTCCTCTTTCCACGCGAGGCTTCCTGCCAGGACGGACCGCATCAGTGACGAGAACTCATCGCGGGACACCCCCAGCTGTTTGCCCACTGGGCGTGGGTGCCCTATTCCTGGTGGTTAGGATGACAGGAGCCGTGTGACGGGAGACTACGTCAAGCACGGATCTGCGGGAGCCTGGGGTGACATTTCGCCGGGCTACCCGGACCTTAGATGGGGTAGCGGGTGGGTTCGGTGACGTAGTGCCGCCCGGAGGGCGTGGTCCAGCGGACGTGGCCGCTGGGCAGCTGTTCGGCCTTCCACCTGGGGTCTTGCTTGACCCGGTGGTCGAAGCGGCATTTCGGATTCCCGTTGCACACGCACGTGCGGCCGCCCGCCTCGTGGGATGTTGTGCTCGAAATCGCAGTTCACGGCCGGCCTGCGGCAGCCGGGCCGGTGCAGGTCGCGTGGCGGACCTGGGCCAGGTGCCGGAGCATGCCCCCGGGGTCGTGGCCGCTGGCCTGGTG
>Ga0187781_10000959_pt1 | contig 21497 bp, 19 predicted proteins | sample 0715_SJ02_MP02_2_FD_132447 | JGI IMG/M metagenome (GOLD analysis project Ga0187781, IMG submission 132447) | Tropical peat soil microbial communities from peatlands in Department of Meta, Colombia - 0715_SJ02_MP02_20_MG | ecosystem: Environmental > Terrestrial > Soil > Wetlands > Peat | place... | reverse complement strand
GTAAGCTTACTCGGACGCCGGTCCGGCGCTTTGATCTAGGTCAATGAGGCCGGAGCAAGGTCGCGCGCGCGGCGGGCGGTCGCGTCGCGATGTCCGCTCCGGGTCAAGACGGCGGGCGCCGCGATGTCGCGGGCGTGGCCGCGCTCAGGGCTCGCAGGGAATGGTCAGCCGGAAGACGGCGCCGCCGGCGGCGTTGTCAGCCGCCCAAAGCCTGCCGCCATGGGCTTCGACGATGGAGCGGCAGATGGATAGCCCCACGCCCATGCCGCTGGCCTTGGTGGTCACGAAGGGCTGAAACAGCTTGGCGCGGACGCTCTCGGCGATGCCGGGCCCAGTATCGGCAATGGCGATCTCGACCATGTCGTCGGCGCGCCGTTCGGTGAGGATGCTCAGCTCGCGCCGCGGCCCCGTCGCCATGGCCTCGACCGCGTTCCTGACGAGGTTGAGAACCACCTGCTGGATCTGGATCTTGTCGATGATCACCACAGGCGCCGCCGGGTCGAGGCGCATGAGCACCGTCGTTCCTTGGCTTTTGACGCCCACCAGCGCGAGCGCGCAGGCCTCCTCGACGACGTGGTTGACGTTCTCGATCCGCCGCTCGGGATCGCCCTTGCTCAGGAACTCGCGCAATCGCCGGATGATTTCGCCGGCGCGGCCGGTTTGCGCCATGGCGCGCGCGAAGATCTCGTCGGCGTGCTTTGCGTCGAATTGCGGCGCCGCGACCAGCCGCCTCAGCGCCGAGAGATAATTGGCCACGGCCGTGAGCGGCTGGTTGAGCTCATGGGCGAGCGTCGACCCCATCTGCCCCATCTCGCTCAGGCGGGTCACGTGCAGCAGCTCCGACTGGACCTCGTGCAGCCGCCGCTCGTTCTCCCGGCGCTCGGTCAAGTCGCGCACGAAGCCGGTGAATTGCCGCTGGCCGTTGGCCACGATCTCGCCGACCGAGAGCTCCATGGGGAAGGTGCTGCCGTCCTTGCGCTGGCCGATCACCACGCGCCCCGTCCCGATGATGCGACGCTCGCCGGTGCGCAGGTAGCGCGCGAGGTAGCCGTCATGCTCCTGGCGATAGGGCGCGGGCATCAGCATGCTGACGTTGCGGCCGCGAATCTCCTCGGCGGCAAAGCCGAACAGCCGCTCCGCCGCCGCGCTGAAGGACTGGATAAGCCCCCGCTCATCGATGACCACCATGGCGTCGGGGACCGTCGCCAGGATCGACCGCAGATGCGCCTCCCCTTGCGCGAGTGCCTGGCGGCTCTTCGCCAGCTCTTCATTGGCGGCTTTGAGCTGGCTGATGACGAGCTGCTGCTCGCCGGCGAAACTGTCCCGCGCGGCCTCTTCGCGCTTGAGGCGGACGAGCTCTGTAACGTCCTCGACGCGGTGGATGATCCATCGCACCGCGCCCTTGGCATCGAGCACGGGCGCGTTGAGCGGGCTCCAATGCCGCTCCTCGAAGCTGCCGTCGGGCCGGCGCACGTCGTATTTCTGCACCGCCATGGCATCCGGCCGGCGCAGCCGCAGAACCCGCTCCAGCGACGCCCTCAGATTGCTGACGCCGGTGGCGCCGGGATCGTCGGGGTTGTCGGGAAAGACGTCGAACAGATCCCGCCCCAGCACCGCCTCGCGTTTCGTCATGGTCGCGCGCAGATAGGCGTCGCTCGCCCCGACGATGACGAGGCCGGGGGTGAGGACCAGGTAAAGCCCGGGCGCGGCCTCGAACAGCGCGCGAAAATCCGGCTCGGAAGCGGCGTCCATGGTGCCGTTATAGCTGGAATGCGGCGATGCCTGAAGGAGCGGACCGGAGCCGGCGGCCGCCGGAGGTCTCGCCCCGCCGCGCGGAGGACGGGCTCACCGGCGGCGTTGCGGCGCTCGACGATGACGCCGCCTGCGACATCGCCCGCGCCGGCGCGGAAGAGAGGCCGTCACGGTATCTCGTAGACGGCGACCTCCTCGGTGATGCCGCGCAGCGGGTCGTGCTTGGGACGCGGCGTGAGGCCGCTGGTCTCGAGCAGCGCCGCCGCGTGGGGATCGCCGATCACGGCGCCGCTGGCGAGGATCGAGCGCGAAACCGCGAGATTCTGCACCCGCGACGCGATGTTGACGGTCTGGCCGAAATAGTCCTGGCGGTCGTTGAGCACGACGGCAAGGCACGGCCCCTCGTGAATGCCGATCTTGAGCAGCAGATCCTCGTGGCGGCGGTCGGCATTGAGGCTCTTCATCGCGTCCCGCATGCGCAACGCCGCCGCCAGCGCGCGGTCCGGCGTCGGAAACGTCGCCATGACGGCGTCGCCGATCGTTTTCACCACCGCGCCCGCCTCGGCGGCGACGATCTCCGTCAGCACGCGGAAATGCGCCCTCACCAGCTCGAAGGCGACGAGGTCGCCGACGCGCTCGTAAAGCTCGGTCGATCCCTTCAGATCCGTGAACAGGAAAGTGAGGCTGGTGATCTTCAGGCGCTGGTCGATGTCGAGCGTGTCGGTGCGGTAGATGTCGCGGAAAACCTGGTTGGTGAGGAGCCGCTTGCCCGTGAGGAACGGCCGCCGCCGCCCGAGCAGCGCGTGCAGCTTGTCCCCCGCGCGCCACAGGCCCGGCAGGGCGCGGACGCCGCTGCGGTTTTCGACCGAGAGGCGCAGCGGCCCCGGGCGAAGCTCGAGCGTCCCCGTCGGCGCCCGGACCTTGTTGAGGACGACCGACAGGCTCTGCCGCTCGCGCGTCGGCTCGCCCTTCACGTCGAGGAACTGGGCGGCGTGCGTCACGGGATCGAAGACGATCACGAATTCCTGCGGCAGGTTCAGCGACACCAGCGCCTTCTCGCCCGGCGGCAGCTCGAAGGAGTCGAGCGTGACCTCCTCTATCTGGCGCTCGAAGTCTTCCGGCAGGTCGACGCCCGAGCTCCAGAAGATCTGGCTGAGATAGTCGGATGCGGGCAGTGTGGCCGGATCGTGCGCGGCGATGCGGCGGACGCGCGCGTTCACCGTGAAGGTGACCTCGATCATTTCGTCGAGATTGGGCTCGTAGCCCGCGGCGCAGAGCCCGCAATCATACTCCGCGCGATCGATGCTCTTCAGCGTGGCGCTCGCGTCGAGCACCCCGCCGCAGCCGGGGCAGAGCACGTTCCACGACAGCTCGAAGAGGCCGATGCGGGCCGCGTGCAGGAAGGCGGCGATGGCGCGCTCCTCGCTCAGCCCGGCCTTGGCCGCGAAGGCCAGGACGTTGACCCGGCAGAGATCCCGGTCGGAGCCTTGGTCAATCAGTTGTTGTATGGCGTCCGCCGCCGCGGCGTCCGCCGACTGCCGCAGCACCGCGAACATGGCTTCGGTTTCGCTCATGGCGGGAAGCCTACGCCAAAGGACGGGATCGTCAACCGCGGCCGCGCGGGCGGGCGTTGCCTGGCCGCTACCCCTTTGATGGCGTTCACTGCTATCCTTTGCGGCGTGGCCGCTGGCCCCAGGCGGGGAGGTGGAGGATGGCCGACGCGATCCATGCGGCGCTGGGCGGAGGCGAGGCGCGACGCGCGCTGGCGGCGTTTCACGCCATCGCCGCCGAGGACCGCGACAGCGGCGCCTTCGTGCGCCACGCGCTCGACCGGCTCGCCGAGCTCGTCGGCTCGGATCTGACGACGCTCAGCATCTGCGATCTCGAGCGGCAGACCCGCACCGTCGTGAGCCGGCGGGGAGAGGCGCTCTCGGCAAATGACCGCGCGGCCTTCGACCGGCACTTCCGCGATCATCCGCTCGTGCGCTACCACAGCACGCATCCCCAGGGGCCGACGCAGCGCATCACCGATTGCGTGAGCCTCTCCGCCTTCCGCCAGTCGCCGGTCTTCGCCGACTATTATCGCGGGCTCGGCATCGGCCACGTCATGGCGCTGCCGCTGCGCATCGACGACGCGACGGTCGTCAGCGTCGTGTTCAATCGCAGCCGGTCGAATTTCGCGGATGCGGAGCGGGCGCTGGTCGACGTGCTCCGGCGGCCGCTGGCGACGCTCCACCGCGGCATCCTGGCGCGCGAGGAGGCGCGGCTCGGCCAGGCCTCGCTTGAGGGCATCGCCGCCCGCGCCGGCTGGCACCGGGCCCGGGTTACGGCCGCGGGGCAGTTGGCCGATGTCTCCGCCGCCACGGCGCAGGTCCTGCGGCATTTCTTCGGCGCCGCGCCGGCGCGGGGGCACGGCGAGCCGCCGGCCGCGTTGCAGGCCTGGCTGCGCCGGCGCAGCGTCAATTGGGGGCTCGACCGGCTCCTGCCCGGCGCCGGCGAGCCTTACGTGGTCGCGCGCGGCGGATCGAGGCTGACGATCCATTTCATCGCCGACCCGCTCATGCCCGAGCGCGGTGAGCTGCTGATGTTGCAGGAGCACGGGGCGCCGGCGGCCGACGAGCTGCGCTCCCTGCCGATCACGCGCCGCGAGCGGGAGGTTCTGGCGATCCTCGCCGCCGGCAAGACCAACGCGGACATCGCCGCGCTGCTGTCCATCAGCCCGCGCACGGTTCAGAAGCATCTCGAGCACGTCTACGAGAAGCTCGGCGTCGAGACGCGCACGGCGGCGGCCCTGCGCGCGGCGGCGGCCGCTCTGCGCGGCGGCGACGGATCGTAAGGGATCACCGGTCCGGCGCGGCGCCCGTGGCGTAATCCACCATGCCCTGAAAGTCGACGACCACCACCGGCTCGTCGCCCACCACCCAGGCGTCGTGCCCCGACGGCAGAAGCGAGACGTCGCCCGGCTTGCAGTCGAATTCGGTGCCGTCGTCCATCCTGATGCGGAACACGCCGGCCACGTGATATTGGAAATGCGGCGCCTCGCAGCTCCCGGTGTTTGCGATGGGCTTGATCGACGTCGCCCAGCGCCAGCCGGGCTCGAACACGGCGCGGCCGATCGTGGCGCCGCCGATCTTGATGAGTTCGAGCCTGCCCTTGGGAAATTCGCGCAGCTCGTCCGGCCGCCCGAAGCTCTTGAGCTCGGCCTTGGCCGCAACGGCGGCCGGTTCCTTGCGTGGCGATGACATGAGGTCTGCTCCTTCTGCCGATGGCGGTTTCCCGCGGCAGAAGCCTATCGGGCGCCGCCCGCGCGCCCTATACGCCATTGGGCGTAGATCGCGCCGATGCGCTCGCGCCGCCGGCGGCGCCATTGATCTGGATCAATGCGCTTCCCCTCGGCGGGTGCAGCGTGCGAAGTGCGTTGGATTCCCCCCCCGGCGATGAAAGTGCGAAGCACAAGCGGAATCACGACGCGATCGTAGGGAGATCGCCATGGGTTACGCAAGCTGGATACTGGCGTTGCTTGACCTCACCGCGGCCGTCGTCTTCGGGCTGGTGATCGTCTACCTCCTGGGCGGCGGCATTGCCAGGCTGATGAAGGCGCGCAGCCGCCGACGGAAGCTGCTGCATCACGGATGAGAGATCCCCGCCGGCCGGTCCGGCGGCGCGGCCGTCCCGATCGCCTTGCCCGTTTCCACCAGCCGCGCCGTTGCCGTCGCCGTCGCGAGCAGCTTGCCGGCATCGTCCGTCAGCTTGCCTTCCATGAAGGCGACGCTCTTTCCGAGCTGCACGACGCTCGCCTCGGCGATGATCGGGCCGATCTTGGCCGGGGCGAGAAAGCTGACCGTGAGCGTGATCGTCGCGCTGTAGAGCCGGCCGTTGGTCTTCACGAACACCGCTGGTCCCATCGTGTCGTCGAGCATGGCCGAGAGCAGGCCGCCCTGGATCACTCCGGCCGGGTTGCAGAATTCCGGCCTGCCCGCGAAGCCAATGCGCACCCAGCCCTGTTCCGGCCGGGCGTCGAGCAGCTTCCAGCCCAGGAGCTCCGCGCAGGGCGGCGGGGGAAGGGTGTCGAGAGCGGTTGGGACCATCGGGATTTCCCTGCGCCTGCCGCCGGCCGGCTTCCGTCAGCCGGCGGTTTCCGCGCGGCGGCTCACGTCTTGCCGCTCACCCCGGCTTGCGCGAAGGTCGCCATGCCGGTGTGGCAGGCAAGCGCGGCCTTGATGACGGCGAGCGCCAGCGTCGCGCCCGAAGCCTCGCCGAGCCGCATGCCGAGATCGAACAGCGGCGTCTTGCCGAGCCTCGCCAAGAGCCGCCCATGGCCGGGCTCGGCCGAGCGGTGCGCGACGACGCAATGGTCGAGCGCGTGCCGGTCGAGCGCGAACAGCACCGCGGCGGCGGCGGTGGAGGCATAGCCGTCGAGCACCACCGGCACCCGCGCGCGGCGCGCGGCGATGACCGCGCCGGTGATGGCGGCAAGCTCGCGCCCGCCCAGCCGGCGCAACAGGTCGAAGGCGTCCCGCGCCTCGTCGCGGTGGCGCGCCACCGCCTCGTCCACCACCGCGATCTTGCGTTCCAGCGCCGCGCCGGCGACGCCGGTGCCGGGCCCCACCCACTCGGCCGCGCCGCCGCCGAACAGGCCGCAGCACAGCGCCGCGGCGGCGGTGGTGTTGGCGATCCCCATCTCGCCCAGCGCCATCACGTCGATGCCGGGCTCGACCGCCATCATGCCGTAGGCGAGGGCGCGCGCGCATTCCTCGTCGCTCATCGCCGGCGCGGCGGTGAAATCGGCGGTGGGCTCGTCGAGCGCCATCTCATAGACGCGCAGGTCGGCGTCGACTGCCTTGCAGAGCTGGTTCACCGCGGCGCCGCCGGCGATGAAGTTCTGCACCATCTGCGCCGTCACCGCCGCGGGATAGGCCGAGACGCCTCGCGACGCCACGCCGTGATTGCCGGCAAAGACGGCGGTGCGGGGATGATCGGCCGAGGGCGGGTGCTTGGCCTGCCAGGTCGCCATCCAGTGCGCCAGCTCCTCCAGCCGGCCGAGCGCGCCCGCGGGCTTGGTGAGCTGCGCCTCCCGCGTCGCCGCGGCGCTGCCCGCCTCGAGATCGGGACCGGGCAGATGCGCCATCAGCGCGCGCATCTCGTCGAGCGTGGCCAGCGGCTTCTCCTCTGCCATGGCGGTCCTCCCCGGTTGCGTTCCGCGGCGCGCACTTTCCTCCATCGCCGCCGCCGCGCCAAGCGAAAACCGCCTTGGTGGCGGAGCGCGGCTTGCGCTAAGAGTGGCGCCATGGCCGATCCGCCGCCGCATTGGAGCGACGCCGCCCGCTGGTGGGGCGAGTTCTGTCGCGCTTGCGCCTTCCTGACGCGGCTGCCGCTGGCGCCGCCGCCGGAGCAGGCGGCGGCGCCGCTGGCGGAAGCGAGCTGGGCCTTTCCGCTCGTCGGCCTCGTCGTCGGCCTCGTGAGCGGGCTCGCCTACGCGCTCGCCGCCCGCTTCCATGTCCCGCCGCTCGCCGCGGCGCTGATCGCGCTGGGGGTGGGCGTGTGGCTCACCGGCGGGTTGCACGAGGACGGGCTCGCCGATACTGCCGATGGATTGGGCGGCGGCGACGAGCCCGAGGCGCGGCTTGCCATCATGCGCGACAGCCGCATCGGCGCCTTCGGCGTGCTGGCCTTGATCTTCAGCGTCGGCCTGCGCGCCGCCGCCATCGCCGCCATCGGCGCCGGCGGCGGCGTCATCGCCGCGCTGATCGCCGCCCACGCGGTGGGGCGGGGCTTCCTGCCGCTGATGCTGCGCGCGCAGGAGCCGGCGCGCAGCGACGGGCTCGGCGCCGAGGCCGGCAAGCCCGCGCCGGCCGTCGCCTGGACCGCCGCCGGGCTTGCCGCGCTGATCGCGCTCGTCGCCCTCGACTTCCTGCCCGGGTTTACCGCGCTGGTCGCCGCGGCGGCGGCGATGTCGGCGCGCGCCGTCCTTGCGCAGCGCCAGCTCGGCGGCTACACCGGCGACGTGCTCGGGGCGGTCGAGCAAAGCGGCGAGACGGTGGTTCTGCTGGCGGCGGCGGCATGGGCGATGTGACGCGGTGGTGGTGGGTGCGGCACGCGCCGGTGACGGCCAATGACGGCCGCTGCTACGGCCAGACCGATCTGCCCTGCGATGTCAGCGATGCCGCCGCCTTTGCCGGGCTGGCGCAGAAGCTGCCGCGCGAGGCGGTGTGGGTCACCAGCCCGCTGCGGCGCACGCATATGACGGCGTCCGGCATCGTCCGCGCCGGCCTGCCCGGCCCGGACCCGATCCCCGGTCCCGGCGTGCTGGTCGAGCGCGATCTCATCGAGCAGCATTTCGGCGACTGGCAGGGCCTCACCTATGCCGAGCTGGCGGAGCGCAACGGCAATCTCTGGCCGCGCTTCTGGCTCGGCGCGGCGCAGGAGGCGCCGCCGGGCGGCGAGAGCTACGTTCAGCTCCTGGCGCGCGCGCAGCCGGCGATCGAGCGGCTGTCGCGCCAGCACGCCGGGCGCGACATCATCGCCGTGACCCATGGCGGCACCATTCGCGCGGCGCTGGCGCTGGCGCTGGGGCTTGCGCCGGACGCCGCGCTGGCGCTCGTCATCGACAATCTGTCGCTGACCCGCATCGAGTATTTCCCCGGCACCGGCGCCGCCCACCCCTGGCGCGTGACCGCGGTCAATCACCCCCCGGCATAGGACATTGTCCGACTCGCTCCCGCGGGGGCTCAGCCTTCGAGCGCGGCGCGGAGCGTGCGGTGGAAGTGGACGATGGCGCTCTCGAAACGGCCGTAGGTGAAGGCCTCGTTGGCGCCGGCGGCGAGCCCGCGCTGGATGGCGCAGACCACGGCGCGGTCCTCCGCCATGCCGTCGCCGTCGAAGAATTCCGCGTCGCGCCTGGCCTCGCTCATCGCCTCCTCGCTGCCGTTCCTGGCGAGCGCGTAGCTGATCATCCGCGTGCGGCCGACCGTCAGCGGCTCCAGGACGAACAGCTTGGTGTGCTGCGACAGGACGATGACGAGGACGTTCGGGAACAGGTGATAGACATAGGTCAGCAGCCCCTCCACCCGGCGCTCGGCCGGCGCCACCTCGGCGAGCTTGGCTATCCGCTGGAAGGGATAGGTCACCCGGCTGTTGCGGCCGAAGAGGTCGATGACGTTCAGGTTGTCGTAGCCATAGGGCAGGAACGACTTGGGATGCGTCGTGCGGATGTGATAGCCCTCGAGGAAGCCTTCGAGCACCAGCTTCCAATTGGCCTCGACCTCGATTTCCTGCGTGGCGAAAAGCGGCTGCTCCGGCGCGATCAGCTTCGCCAGCGCGGCGAGGGACTCGTCGGGAATGCCGGGCTCCTGCTGGGTTAGGAACACCAGGCCGAGCCGCTCGGTCGCCGTGACCGGGACGAGGCCGTGCCGGCTCTTGTCGAGGCCGGGAAATCCCCGGTCATGCGGGATATGGTCGAGCCGGCCGTCGAGCGCGTAGGTCCAGCCGTGATAGCGGCAGGCGAAAGCCCGGGCGCATCCCGTCTCCGCCGCGAGCTGCATGCCGCGGTGGCGGCAGGCGTTGCGGAAGGCGCGGACCCGGCCGTCGGCGCCGCGAACGGCGAGGATCGGCGTGCCGGCGGCGTCGCGCGCGACATAGGAGCCTTTTTCCGGCAGCGCCGCCGACGGGCAGAACGGCGTCGCGAAGCGGTGGAACACGCGCTCGATTTCGGCGGAAAGCCGCTCCGGCGAGCGGTAATTCGCCACCGGCTCCCGCCATATCTCCTCGCCGAGATCGGTGGTGCCGTGCGCGATGTGATCCAGCGCCCGCTGGGCCACGGACCGATCGTCCATCGCCTGTGCCATGGCTTTCCTCCCGCCGCCTGCCGCATTTTGCGCCCGCGCGGCGGTGCCCGGCAAGCCCGGGCGGCGCGCGGCGCGGCCGGCGCGTTACGGCCGCACCAGGAAGACGATCAGCACCGCGACGCCGCCGGCGACCAGCGTATAGGTGAGGGTCGGCGTCGTGCCGCATTGCAGGAACAGGTTGTCGAGGACCGAACACACGAGCTGCCTCCATGTCATCGGTGCAGCCATCGCGCAGTCTAGTGTCTGCCGTTGAATCTAGGCATGGCAAAAACCGGACCCGAGCGGAATCGCCGGTGATTTGCGAAATGTTTTAGCCGTCAGCAGTCCGAACTGACGACTGACGACGGAGTACGGAATTTTGGGGACATCATACATAATTCAGCGGTCTTCTCGAACCTTCGGCTGTGGGCCGGGCTTGCAGCGCTCGAGTGGCCGTTTGAGCCGCTTCTATTATGTATTATGTTCGCGAAATTCAGCGAGCGGCCGCGCCCTCCATCGGCAGAGGGCATCTGATAGTCCCTCGCAAAATCATCCAGGGAGTCGGCTATGATTGGACCTGATGTCTTGCTGAGAATTTACTCCGATCAATATTTCCATCATGACCGACTGATCTGGGGCCAGCTTCAAACGTTGATAGCCTTGCAGGGTGCGATATTGGTTGGCGGGTTCGCAACCCAAGGTTCTCGACTTTCCGTCTGCATCATCATCGCCGGTTTGGTTTTCCTGGCAATTCTCTATCTGTATGTCGAGCGGGTTAAAGCTTGTCGCGACGCCAACATGAAGGCGGCCGATAAGCTGATCGAAAAGTATGCTGACCACGAGGTTCAGAAAATCATCGGGGTGAATTCACAAGGTCATCGACTGCGGTTTTACGCTCAGCTACCGCCTGGGAAGTGGTTCATTTGGAAAATGGAGGATCTTCGCCCGCTCGTCTCTGGGTACGCGCTGCTGGTGGCCATCTTCGTGCTTCTTTTCGCAATCGATGTGATCGCCCTGGCGCGGTTCAGTCCGTGGTGGCCGCGCTAGATTTCGGGCCCAGACACTACCCGGTGCGAGCTTGTTACGATTTGAGGCGAGGCATTACCCCCTCCCTGGCCTCTTCCCGCGCGCCGTGCTAGCCTGCGGCTTGCGACGAGACAGGGAAGTCCGGTGTAATGCCGGCGCTGCCCCCGCAACTGTAAGCGGCGAGATCGCGGCAAGAAAAGCCACTGGCGGGCGCGAGCCCACCGGGAAGGCGCCGCGGTCGGCGACCCCGAGCCAGGAGACCTCCTCGTTGCACCCTTGCAACCGATGATCCTCGGGCGGAGGAACGTCTTGCCGGACAGAGACCACCCACCTTCGCCGACCGCGCCCGCCGCCGCGCTGCCGCGCGTGCTGCTGGTGCTGGGCGGCGCGCGCTCGGGCAAGAGCCGCTATGCCGAGGGCGTGATCGAGGCCGCCGCCTGTCCCGCGCTCTATCTCGCCACCGCCGAGCCGGGCGACGGCGAGATGGAGGAGCGCATCCGCCGCCACCGCGCGCGCCGCGGCCGGCGCTGGACGACGCTGGAGGAGCCGCTCGAGCTTGCCGCCTCTCTTGCCCGCGAATCCCGCCCCGGCCGTCCGATCCTGGTCGATTGCCTGACCTTGTGGCTCGCCAATCTGCTGGCGGCCGGCCGCGCCGTGGATCAGGAAGCGGCCGCGCTGGTCGAAGTGCTGGGCGCGCTGGCCGGGCCGGTGGTCCTCGTCGCCAACGAGGTCGGCCTCGGCATCGTGCCGGAGAACGCGCTGGCGCGCGCCTTCCGCGACCATGCCGGAAGGCTCAATCAGGCGGTGGCGGCGCGCGCCAGCCGCGTCGTCTTCATCGCCGCCGGCCTGCCGCTGGTGCTGAAGGAGCAAGGCTGATGCGCCGGATTCCCGCCACCATCGTCACCGGCTTCCTGGGCGCCGGCAAGACCAGCCTCATCCGCCATTTGCTCGCCCATGCCGGCGGCCGCCGCATCGCGCTCGTCATCAACGAGTTCGGCGAGCTCGGCATCGACCGCGAGATCCTGCTCGGCTGCGGCGTTCCGAGCTGCGGCGAAGACAACGTGATCGAACTCGCCAATGGCTGCATCTGCTGCACCGTGGCCGAGGATTTCCTGCCGACCATGTCGAGCCTGCTGGCGCGCGCCGTGCCGCCCGAGCACATCGTCATCGAGACCTCGGGCTTGGCGCTGCCCAAGCCGCTGGTGCAGGCCTTCGCCTGGCCCGAGGTCAAGGCGCGCGTCACCGTCGATGGCGTTGTCGCCGTGATCGACGCGGCGGCGGTGGCCGATGGGCGCTTTGCCGCCGATCCCGCGGCGCTCGCCGCCCAGCGCGCCGCCGATCCCGCCCTCGCTCACGACAATCCGCTCGAGGAAGTGTTCGGCGATCAGCTCGCCTGCGCCGATCTCGTCGTGCTCAACAAGACCGACCTGCTCGCGGGCGAGGCGCTCGCCGCGGTCGAGGGCGCGACGCGCGCGAAGTTGCGGCCGGCGGTGAAGCTGCTGCGCGCGGTCGAGGGCGCCGTGGCGCCCGACGTCCTGCTGGGCCTCGCCGCCGCCGCCGAGGACGATCTCGCGGCGCGGCCGTCGCATCACGATCTCGAAGAGGCGCATGACCACGAGGATTTCGAGAGCTTCGTGCTGGCGCGCGGGCCCGTCGCCGATCCCCAGCGCTTTCTCGCCCGGCTCGGCACCGTCATCGCCGCTCATGACGTGCTGCGCCTCAAGGGCTTCCTCGACGTCCCCGGCAAGGAGTTCCGTCAGGTGGTGCAGGGCGTCGGCGAGCGGCTGCAGCATTATTTCGACCGGCCCTGGCGTCCCGGCGAAGAGCGCCGGACGCATCTCGTCGTCATCGGCCGCAAGGGCCTCGACCGCGCCGCGATCGCCGCGGCGCTGCTGGCGTGATGAAAATGTCCATCGCCCGCGGTCTAGCAGCCCCTCCCCCCTTGAGGGGGAGGGTGCCCGAGGCCGCAGGCCTCGGGCCGGAGGGGGGATGGCGCCACACCGCGAGACCTGTGGCTACCCCCCACCCTGACCCTCCCCCTCAGGGGGGGAGGGGATATGCGACGCGGCCATGCACCTGCTAGCCGTCCAACCCGGGACCATTGCCGACGGCAGCGCCGCGGTCGAGCTTGGCCAGAGCCCGGGCGAGATCGTCGTGCTCTCGGCGGCCGACAGCGAGATCGCCTGCCTCGCCGCGGCGCAGCGCCGGCTGGTGGACGGCGACCCCGCCGCGCCGAGCCTGCGCCTCGCGAGCCTGCTGCGGCTCGGCCACAATTATTCCGTCGACCGCTATGTCGAGACCGTGCTGTCCAAGGCGCGACTCATCGTCGTGCGCCTGCTCGGCGGCAGCGGCTATTGGCGCTACGGCGTCGAGCGCGTCGCCGCTCTGGCGCGCGCCCGCGGCATCGCGCTGGCGCTGCTGCCCGGCGACGACCAGCCCGATGCCGAGCTGACGGAAGCCTCGACCGTGCCGGCCGATGCCGCCCATCGCCTCTGGCGCTATCTCGCCGAAGGCGGCGCCGGCAATGCCGGCGAGTTCCTGCGCTATGCCGCGAGCCTGATCGGCAGGCCCTCGCCGTGGCGGGAGCCCGCGCCGCTGCTGCGCGCGGGGCTCTACTGGCCGGGGCGCGAGCCCGTTGCGCTGGAGGCGCTGCGCGGGGAATGGCGGGATGGCGCGCCGGTGGCGGCGATCGTCTTCTATCGCGCCCTGGTGCAGGCGGCGAACACCGCGCCGGTGGACGCTCTGATCCAAGCGCTCGCGACGCGCGGCCTCAACCCGCTGCCGCTGTTCGCTTCGAGCCTAAAGGACGCGCAAGCCGCGGCGATCCTCTCGGCGCTGCTCGCCGAGGCGCCGCCCGACATCGTGCTCAACGGCACCGGCTTTGCCGTCTCGGCGCCGGGCGAGGTGCATCGGCCGAGCGTGCTCGAGGCCGCCGACTGTCCGGTGCTGCAAGTGATCTTCGCCGGCGGCGAGGAGGACGCCTGGCGGCGCGGCATGCGCGGGCTCGATGCCCGCGACATCGCCATGAACGTGGCGCTGCCCGAGATCGACGGCCGCATCATCACCCGCGCCGTCTCTTTCAAGGCGGGCACGCGCCGCGATCCCTTGACCGAAGCCGATCTCGTCGCCTATGCGCCGGTCGCCGACCGCATCGGCTTCGTCGCCGATCTCGCGCGCAACTGGGTGCGGCTGCGCCGCACGCCGGCGGCGGAGCGCCGCATCGCCCTGGTGCTGGCGAACTATCCCCAGCGCGACGGCCGCATCGGCAACGGCGTCGGCCTCGACACGCCGCAAGCCACGCTCGAGGTGCTGCGCGCGCTGGCGGCTGCGGGATACCGCGTCGGCGAGCTTCCGCCCGATGGCGACGCGCTCATCGCCGCCTTGCGCGCGGGCCCGACCAATTCCGCCGCCGGCCGCCGCCGCCCCGCCGGGGAAGTCTTCGCCCGCGGCGACTACGCCGCCTTTTTCGCGAGCTTGCCGCGCGCGGCGCAGGAAAAGGTCGAGGCGCGCTGGGGCGCGGTCGAGCGCGACCCGTCCTTCCGCGAGAGCCGGCTCGATTGCGGCAGCCTCGCCATCGCCGCCTTGCGCTTTGGCAATGTCGCGGTGGCGATCCAGCCCTCGCGCGGCTACGACGTCGATCCCGTCAAGACCTATCACGCCCCCGATCTCGCGCCGCCGCACGGCTATCTCGCTTTCTATGCCTGGCTTGCCGACGGCTTGCGAGCGCAGGCGGTGGTGCATATGGGCAAGCACGGCACGCTCGAATGGCTGCCGGGCAAGGCGCTGGCGCTCTCGGCCGAATGCTTCCCCGAGGCGGCGCTCGGGGCCTTGCCGCATCTCTATCCCTTCATCGTCAACGATCCCGGCGAGGGCACCCAGGCCAAGCGCCGCGCCCAGGCGGTGATCGTCGATCACCTGACGCCGCCGCTGACCCGCGCCGAAAGCTATGGCCGGCTCGCCGAGCTGGAGCGCCTGGTCGACGAATATTACGCCGCCGCCGGCAGCGACCCGCGCCGGCTCAAGCCGCTCGCCGCCGCGATCCTCGATCTCCTGCGCGCCACCGGGCTCGACCGCGATTGCGGCATCGCCGAGGGCGCGAGCGAGACCGACGCGCTCGGCAAGCTCGACGCCTATCTCTGCGAGCTGAAGGAGATGCAGATCCGCGACGGCCTTCATGTCTTCGGCCGCGCGCCCGAGGGCGACCAGCTCACCGACCTGCTGGTGGCGCTGGCGCGGCTGCCGCGCGGGAACCGGCCGGAGCAAGCCTCGCTCATCCGAGCGCTTGCCGAGGATCTCGACCTGCGCTTCGACCCGCTCGCCGCCGCGCTCGGCGAGGCCTGGACCGGGTCGCGCCCGCCGGCGCTCGCCGGCGACGCGCCTTGGCGCAGCACGGGCGACACCGTGGAGCGGCTCGAGAAGCTGGCGCGCCGCCTGGTCGCCGGCGAGGCGGCGCCCGAGCCCACCTGGACGCGCGCGCGCGCCGTGCTCGACGCCATCGCGACCGGGATTCGCCCCGCGGTCGAGGCCTCCGGCGCCGCCGAGATCGCGGGGCTGCTGCGCGGCCTCGACGGGCGCTTCGTGGCGCCGGGCCCGGCGGGCGCGCCGAGCCGCGGCCGGCCCGAGGTGCTGCCCACCGGCCGCAACTTCTATTCGCTCGACACCCGCGCCGTGCCGACGCCGGCTTCCTGGCAGCTCGGCTGGAAATCGGCCCAGCTCTTGGTCGAGCGCCATGCGCAGGAGCAGGGGAGCTATCCCCGCCGCCTCGCGCTCTCCGCCTGGGGCACCTCCAACATGCGCACCGGCGGCGACGACATCGCGCAGGCGCTGGCGCTGATGGGCGTGCGCCCGCAATGGGAGCCGAGAAGCGGCCGCGTCACCGGCTTCGAGATCCTGCCGGCCTCGCTGCTCGACCGGCCGCGCGTCGACGTCACCTTGCGCGTCTCGGGCTTCTTTCGCGACGCCTTCCCCAATCTCATCGCGCTCGTCGACAGCGCCGCGCGCGCCGTGGCCCAACTCGACGAGCCCGCCGAGGTCAACCCGCTCGCCGCCCGCGTCGCCGCCGATCGCGCCGCGCTGGAGGCGCGCGGTATCGCTCCCGCGGAGGCCGCGCGGCGCGCCGGCTATCGCGTCTTCGGCTCCAAGCCCGGCGCCTATGGCGCGGGGTTGCAGGCGCTGATCGACGAGCGCGGCTGGCGCGACGCGCGCGACCTCGCCGAAGCCTATCTCGCCTGGGGCGGCTATGCCTATGGCGCCGGCGCCGAGGGCGATGCCGAGCCGGTGCTTTTCCGCGACCGCCTCGCCGGCGTCGAGGCGGTGGTGCAGAACCAGGACAATCGCGAGCACGATCTCCTCGACAGCGACGACTACTACCAGTTCGAGGGCGGGCTCGCGGTTGCCGTGCGCCATCTCGCCGGCGCCGCGCCCATGGTTTATCACAACGACCATTCGCGCCCCGAGAGCCCGCGCATCCGCACGCTGGAGGAGGAGGTCGGCCGAGTCGTCCACGGCCGCGCGGTCAATCCGAAATGGCTCAAGGGCGTGATGCGCCACGGCTACAAGGGCGGCTTCGAGATGGCGGCGACGGTCGACTACCTCTTCGCCTTCGCCGCCACCGCGCGCGCGGTGAAGGACCATCATTTCGACGCGGTCTACGACGCCTATCTCGGCGATGCCGAGAGCCGCGGCTTTCTCGAGGCGCATAATCCCGACGCGCTCGCCGAGATCGCCCAGCGCCTCGGCGAGGCGATCGACCGCGGGCTCTGGCGGCCCAAGCGCAACAGCCTGCGCGAAGCGCTCGACGCGCTGGCGGCGGGGCGGCGATGAGCGACGCTCCCGACGGCGAAGCGGAAGTGAACCGCCGCCATGCCGAAAAGATGGCCAAGCGCAAGGCGGCGCGCGCCAAGATTCTCGCCACCAAGACCGAGGAGCGCGGCCTCATCATCGTCCATACCGGCACCGGCAAGGGCAAATCGACCGCCGCCTTCGGCATGGTCATGCGCTGCCTCGGCCACGGCATGCGCGTCGGCATCGTGCAATTCATCAAGGGCGCCTGGGATACCGGCGAGCGCCACGTGCTCGCGCGCTTTCCCGATCTCGTCGCTTGCCGCGCCATGGGCGAGGGCTTCACCTGGGACACGCAGGACCGCGCCCGCGACATCGCCGCCGCGCGCGCCGCCTGGGACGCGGCCAAGGCGATGATCGCCGACCCCGCCTATCGCCTGGTGCTGCTCGACGAGCTCAACATCGTGCTGCGCTATGATTATCTCGACGTCGCCGAGGTGGTGGAAACGCTCAAGTCCAAGCCGCGCGATCTCCACGTCGTCGTCACCGGCCGCAACGCCAAGCCGGAGCTGATCGAGATTGCCGATCTCGTCACCGAGATGACGCTGGTGAAGCATCCCTTCCGCGGCGGCGTCAAGGCGCAGGTGGGGATCGAATTTTGAGGAGGGCCTCATGCGACGTTTGATGCCGATGCTGCTGCTGTTGCTGCTTCTCGCGCCGGGCGTGGCGCCGGCGGCGCAAGTCTCCGATCAGCAGAAGGTCGTCGACGGCGCCCGGCGCACGCTGGCGCAGCTCACCGCCGACAAGACGCTGGGCGGGCCGGCCCGCGATCTCCTTCACAAGGCGCGCGCCGTGCTCATCGTGCCGCAGCTCGTCAAGGCCGGCTTCATCCTCGGCGGCGAGGGCGGCGACGGCGTGCTGCTGGCGCGCGACGCGGCGGGGAACTGGAGCTATCCCTCCTTCTGCGGCATGGGCGGCGGCTCCATCGGCTTGCAGATCGGCGGCGAGGTGTCGCGGATCGTGCTCATCATCATGACCGAGCCGGCGCTGCGCGCGGTGATGCGCGACGAGTTCAAGATCGGCGCCGAGGCGGGCATCACCGTGGTCACGCTCGGCGGCGGCGCCGAGGCGTCGACCACCGCCAATGCCGGCGCCGACATCTACGCGGTGGCGCGGTCCAAGGGCCTCTTCGGCGGCATCGCGCTCCAAGGCGCGATCATCGCGCCCAGCACCGGCTGGAACCACGCCTATTACGGCAGGGACGTCACCGCCGAGGCGATCGTGCTGCGCCATGCCGCCGCCAATCCCGGCGCCGAGGCGCTGAGGTCCGCGCTTGCCCGCTTCTGATCCCCGCCGCACCGCGGCGCTGATGCTGCAAGGCACCGGCTCCGATGTCGGCAAGTCGCTGCTGGTGGCGGGGCTTGGCCGCGCGCTGACGCGGCGCGGCCTCGCCGTGCGCCCGTTCAAGCCGCAGAACATGTCGAACAACGCGGCGGTCACCGAAGACGGCGGCGAGATCGGCCGCGCCCAGGCGCTGCAGGCGCGCGCCTGCGGCGTGAAGCCCAGCGCCGACATGAACCCGGTGCTGCTCAAGCCGCAATCCGAGCAAGGCGCGCAGGTGGTGGTGGAGGGCCGCGTGCTCGCCTCGGCAAGCGCCGGCGACTATCACGCGCTGAAGCCGCGCCTGCTGCCGCGCGCGCTCGCCGCCTTCGAGCGGCTGGCGCGGGCCGCCGACGTCGTGCTGGTGGAAGGCGCCGGCAGCCCCGCCGAGATCAATCTGCGCGCCGGCGACATCGCCAATATGGGCTTTGCCGAGGCGGCCGATCTGCCGGTGGTGCTGGTCGGCGACATCGACCGCGGCGGCGTCATCGCCGCGCTTGCCGGCACTCATGCGCTGCTGGCGCCCGCCGAGCGCGCCCGGCTCCGCGGCTACATCGTCAACAAGTTCCGCGGCGATCCCCGCCTGTTCGAGACCGCCCTCGGACCGCTGAAGGAGCGCACCGGCCTCGACTGCCTCGGCGTCGTCCCGTTCTTCGCCGCGGCGCGCGATCTTCCCGCCGAGGATGGCGTGGCGCTCGACGGCTGGACGCGGCCCGCGGCGCGCGCCGGCGCGCTGCGCGTCGTCGTGCCGCGCCTGCCGCGCATCGCCAATTTCGACGATCTCGATCCGCTCGCCGCCGAGCCCGGCGTGGCGCTCGATCTCGTCGCGCCCGGCCGCGCGCTGCCGCTTGCCGATCTCATCCTGCTGCCGGGCTCCAAGGCGACGCTCGCCGATCTCGCGGCGCTGCGCGGCGAAGGCTGGGATATCGACATTCTCGCCCATGCGCGCCGCGGCGGCGCGGTGCTCGGGATCTGCGCCGGCTACCAGATGCTCGGCCGCCGCATCGCCGATCCCGCCGGCATCGAAGGCCCGGCCGGCGAGGCGCCGGGGCTCGGCCTGCTCGCGGTCGAGACCATGCTGGCGCCCGAGAAGATCCTGGTCGAGGCGACGGGCATCGAGCTTGCCAGCGGCGCCGCGGTATCGGGCTACGAGATGCATATCGGGCGCACCGATGGGCCCGGCACGGCGCGGCCGATGCTGCGCCTCGGCCTGCGCGCCGACGGCGCGGTCTCCGCCGACGGGCGCATCGCCGGCTGCCATCTGCACGGGCTCTTCGCGAGCGGCGCCTTCCGCCGCGCCTTCCTGGCGCGCCTCGGCGGCGCCGGCGATCCGATGCTCGATTACGAGGCGCGCATCGAGGCGACGCTCGACGCGCTCGCCGCCCATCTCGAGGCCAATCTCGACGTGCCGCGCCTGCTGGAGATCGCCCATGCGCGCTAGCTTCCTACTTCCCTCTCCGCGCGCAGCGGATATGGGCTTCACAAAACCTCCCCTCTCCGCCCCATTGGGGCGGAGAGGTTGGGAGAGGTGGGGCTGGCGATGCGCTTGAGAGCGGGAGCGCAGATCGCATGGCGCTTGCGCCGGGATGCCGAGGATTGCGACAGGATGCATCGGCGAGCGTTGCGCGAGCTCTGTCGCGCGTTCGAAGCGCCCCCACCTCTCCCGGCCTCTCCGCCCCCAGGGGGCGGAGAGGAGAAGATTTGCGGGAATGCGGGACTCATCGCGAAGACGCCGGCCGGCCGGATCCTGAAGAACCAGCGCCGCGCCCGATCAAAACACCGCGCCGCGGAGCGCGAGATAGGCGGCGAGCACCGCCATCGCCAGCAGCAGGCAGGCGATGATGTAAAGCCGGAGCGCGCGCGAGATGTCGGCGACGGTGGCGCGGGCGCGGCCGTCGCCGAGCCAGGGATCGTTGACGACCTCGCCGTGATAGCGCCGCGGCCCGGCAAGCGCCAGGCCGAGCGCGCCGGCCGCCGCCGCCTCGGGCCAGCCGGCATTGGGCGAGCGGTGCTTGCCGGCGTCGCGCAGCATGATGCGGAACGCGGGCGCGACGCGCGCCTCGGGCACCGCCAGCGCCGCGGCGGCGAGCAGCATGCCGCTGAGGCGGGCCGGCACCAGGTTGAGGAGATCGTCGAGCCGCGCCGCCGCCCAGCCGAACTGCAGATAGCGCGGCGTGCGGTGGCCGATCATGCTGTCGAGGGTGTTGACCGTCTTGTAGACGAAGATGCCCGGCAGCCCGAAGAGGGCGTAGCTGAGCGCCGGCGCCACCACCCCGTCGCTGAAATTCTCCACCAGCGATTCGATCGCGGCGCGCGCCACGCCATGCTCGTCGAGGCTTTGCGGATCGCGGCCGACGATGTGCCGCACCGCCTCGCGCCCGCCGACGAGGCCGCCTTGGCTGAGCGCGCGGCCGACCGCGGCGACGTGGTCGAAGAGGCTGCGCTGCGCCAGCAGGATCGCCACCAGCAGCACTTCGCCCGCGGCGCCGAAGCGCAGCCGGCGCAGCGCCAGCGCCAGGGCGAGCCCGACCAGCGCCGCGGCCAGCGTCAGCGCCGCCACGGCAAGCACGCCGCGCACCCGGCGCGTGCGCGCGTCGCGGCGCTCGCGGTTGAGGCGGCGGTCGAGCCAGCTCACGGCGCCGCCGACCAGCGCCACCGGATGCGGCACGAAGCGGTAGGCGCCGGGCAGGTCGCCGACGACCATGTCGAGGGCGAGCGCCGCCAGCAGCAGCAGCAAGGGATCGAGCCCGGAGGGAGCGAAGAGCAGCATCGGCGGCGAGCATCCGCCGGCCGAGGCGGCGAGGTCAACCACCGGCAGGCGCGGGAGCAAAAATGGACACAGCGATCCTGATCTGCGGCCATGGCAGCCGCGACGACGAGGCGCTGGTCGAGTTCGAGCGCGTGGCGGCGGGGCTGCGCCGGGCGCTGCCGGCGGCCGATATCGCCACGGGCTATCTCGAATTCGCCCGCCCGACCATTCGCGACGGGCTCGAGGCGCTCAAGTCGCGCGGCGCCAGGCGCATCCTGGCGATCCCCGGCATGCTCTTCGCCGCAAGCCATGTGAAGAACGATCTCCCTTGGGAAATCAACAGCTTTGCCGCGGCGAACCCGGACATCGAGCTGCGCTTCGGGCGCGATCTCGCGATCGAGCCCAAGCTGCTCGCCGCCGCCGCCGAGCGCATCGCCGCCGCCGAGCCCCGGGGCGCCGGCGCGCTCGCGCGCCGCGACAGCCTGCTGCTCGTGGTCGGGCGCGGCACCAACGATCCCGACGCCAATTCCAACATCGCCAAGCTCGCGCGCATGCTGTGGGAGGGGATGGGCTTCGGCTGGGCCGAGGCGGCGTTCAGCGGCGTCGCCCAACCGCTGGTCGAGCCGGCGCTGGAACGGGCGCTGCGCCTGGGCTTTCGGCGCATCATCGTCTTTCCCTATTTCCTCTTCACCGGCGTGCTGGTGAAGCGCATCTACGCCGCCGCCGATTGCGTCGCGGCGGCGCATCCCGAGATCGAGATCATCAAGGCGCCTTATCTCAACGATCATCCGCTGGTGCTGGACTGCTTCGCCGACCGCGCCGCCGAAGCGCTGGACGGCGAGCCCACGATGAATTGCCGGCTCTGCAAGTACCGCGCGCAAGTGATCGGCTATGAGCGCGATCATTTGGCGCCGCAGGCGGGGCATCATCACCATGTCCGCGGCATCGGCACCGATGGCGATCGCGCCGGTCATCATCATCACGGC
>Ga0187781_10000958_pt1 | contig 21507 bp, 14 predicted proteins | sample 0715_SJ02_MP02_2_FD_132447 | JGI IMG/M metagenome (GOLD analysis project Ga0187781, IMG submission 132447) | Tropical peat soil microbial communities from peatlands in Department of Meta, Colombia - 0715_SJ02_MP02_20_MG | ecosystem: Environmental > Terrestrial > Soil > Wetlands > Peat | place... | reverse complement strand
GTATCGGTTTCTTTTCCCCAAGGATAAGTCTCTTCCGCCTTTCCATTCCAGAGGACTTTCGTCTTGCCGGCTAACTCCTCGTGTTCCGTCCTCCACTCGCCTGCCCAAGGGAAACCCGCCGACTGCATATCCTTGCGTTCTTCCTTCGGCTCCGGCGCCGAGAACACTGGAGTCGCATAGATCGAATTCGGCACCAACGGCAGCACCAGCCGCGATCCATCGAGCCCGCCCATGATCAGCGAGGTCGTCATTGCATGCGGCGTCGGCCAAGCCATCGGCCAGAGCGCGTTCGAAGCCGCCAGTCGGATGCGATGTCCCTTGGGGAAAGTCCAGGTCGTCAGGTGCATCTCGACGTCAAGCGGATAAGTCTTGTTCGGCTCCAGGTCCTTGGGATCCAAAGCCGAATCACGCTGCGCTCCATTAATCCCCGCGCCCGTCACTTCGGTGACGGTTCCATCCGGTGCGATATCAGAAAGGCGGACGAACCAATCGGCAAGCGGCGCAGATGAGCTGACCAAAAGCTTGGCATGCGGCCGTCCAAGAACAGTTAGTTCCTGCGGCAGCGGCGCCGAGTCGTAAGTCAGGCTAAACGCATCGGTAGGACGCTGATCCGGCACTAAGTCGCCCCACCAGAATCCGCCCTCAACGCCAACGGAAGGAACGTACTGGAGTTTGTGTTCGGCAGCCTTGGATGGCTCGGTCGAGAGCACATGCGCGTCAAAGAGGTAAAGCGTCGTCTCCTGCATGTGCTCCAGAGGCCAGGTCGGTTCCGTGCGCCAGCTTCCCGGTATGTCTTTCAAATGGAGGTCCGGCGGACGCCAGGACTGCATAAAGATGGCGAGCTTGCCGCCATCCATAATGCCGCTATTGCGGTTCTTGAGCCAGTAATCCCACCAGCGCGTTGCCTGGTCGCGCCATTCGATGCGCGGGCCGAAATCGGCATCGTTGGGAAAGTTGTGGTTCCACGGGCCGATGATGGCCTTGAGCGGCGCCTTCACTTGCTCAAACATGCGTGGAATCGAGTCGCGGTAGCCGTCCAGCAGTCCGCCGATCAGGAAGCAGGGAACCTTGATGTCGCCGAGAGGACGAACCGGCGCGTGCCAGAATTCGCCGTCACGCTGGTGCTTGAGATAAACGAGCGACCAGGGCGTCGAGTCGAAGCGTGGCCCAAGCACCTTCTCGTCGAGACTGTAGTCGGGCGCGGCGGTCATGGCAGGAGTAAGATCCATGCCGAGTTCGAACTCGTCGAAGTGCATGATGCCATCGATGTAGTGGATATCGTCATGGAAGAGTGAATCGGTGGCATCGACCGCGAGAATCGCCTTGAGCGCGGGCGGCTGCCGCATCGCCATCTGGATGGCGTTAAATCCGCCCCAGGAAATTCCAAACATGCCGACTTTGCCGTTGGACCAGTTCTGACTGGCGAGCCAGGCAATCACTTGTTCGCCGTCGCGCAGTTCCTGCTCAGAGTACTCGCGGTCGGTGGGAGCGCCCTCACTTGCGCCAAAGCCGCGGATATCGACGCGCGCGCTGACATATCCGCGGGCGGCGAAATAGCTATGAATGGAATAATCGCGGGCCGCCGTGGCATCGTCCTTGCGGTAAGGAAGGTATTCGAGCAGGGCAGGGAACTTCTCGCCGGCCTTCGCGTTCTCGGGCATGTAAAGTGTGGCGGACAGCCGAACTCCGTCCGGCATCGGGATCCACTGTTGTTCCATGCGCACGTGGTACTTGGCGTGTGAAATCGTGGCCGGTGGCGGCACCGCGTGCAGGCTAGTGCACAAAGCCGCCAACACTGCCAACCCCAAGAAGGAACGTGGGTTAGGAAGAAAATTCATGACGGCGCAAATATACCACCAACGGCGTATCCTCGGGTATCTGCTGGCGGGCACGTAGAGACTAAGGCTGCGTTCAGCGGGTGAGCGGAAAGGGCAAACTGTGGAGCGAATGCCCGGCCCGCCGCCAGGTTGGCGGCATGTGGGGTCGTGGGGTGGGGCCGGGCAATGCTTTTTACTTCCCGTTGCTTCTATCAGTGTTGTAGTTGTACACGGCTCGAATCCTTCCTGCTGTGATCGTGGTCACCTTTCGCTGTGATGCATCGGCTACACGGCCCTGTGATGCTGGTCACGGCGGCGGCGTGGTAAGGCCATTAAGTTGGGGAAGGTCGAGGAGGACTTAGAAGAATCATGACGTACGTTATCACCGACAATTGCATCAAGGATCATCTCTGCGTAGACGTTTGCCCTACCGACTGCATTCATCCTAAAACGGATGAGGCCAAGGTCGAAGAAGTAAAGCAGCTCTACGTCGACCCGGCTGGCTGCATCGATTGCGGTGCGTGCGTTCCGGTTTGCCCGTCGGAGGCGCTCTTCGCGCAAGACGACCTCCCAGATGACAAAAAGGAATTCCTGGACAAGAACGCCGCCTATTACGCCGGCTAAGAGACTGCCGAGAAACTCCAGGATTTGCCGGGGCGGAAGGGCACGCCCGGGCTCCCCGGCGAGCGTGATTTCCGCTCGCTGGGGTGGAGGAGTTCCGCTCGGGCGTAAGTCGAGCCCAGTCAGGACGGCTTCGGCCACTGAGGGAATTTCGCCCGGCGAAAACACTTTTCCAACAACCTGCTAAGCGCCGTCTCCCGAAACTGTTCACCCGCGTCCGCTCCCAGGCGCGGGTGTTTGTTTTGACGGGGAGACCACGCCACCTCACTTCCTCCTTGCCGCCTTGACAGTGCGGCCGCGCCTTTTTATTGTTACAAGCCACATATGAATATCGTTAAAGCCAGCAACAAATACGAGCAATGGCTGGCACAATCTCTCCACATTGTCGAACACGACCTCAGGCTGAAACATGAGCGGATGGCGGAATCGCCGTTTTATTTTCTGCGGGGGACATTCTATCGCTGGGCTCAGGTCTTTCCCAAAGTTTGCCCCGGCGTGCAGGGCGTGCCGCGCATCTTGTCCGTCGGCGACTTACACGTGGAAAATTTTGGCACCTGGCGAGATGCGGACGGCCGGCTGGTCTGGGGAATTAACGATTTCGACGAGACTTGCATCTACCCTTACACCATGGACCTGGTCCGCCTGGCAGCCAGTGCACTGCTCGCGACCCGGGAGCAGCGGCTGGGAATGAAGCCGAAAGAGGCCGCTCATGCCATCCTGACTGGTTACCAGAGAGGAATGGAGCAACGAGGACGCCCATTCGTGCTCGAGGAAGAGCATTCCTGGCTGCGAGAGATCGCCTTGAGCAAGCTGCGTGACCCGATCCTGTTCTGGAAAAAAATGCAAGCCTGGCCAGAGGTGAGCGGCGAAGTGCCGGAGAGCGCCCGCGAAGCCTTGGAACATATGCTGCCGCAGCCAGGGATACAGTATCGCCTCGTGTCGCGTATCGCAGGGATGGGCAGCCTCGGCCGCGTGCGTTTCGTGGCCTTGTCGCAATGGAACGGCGGACTGGTGGCTCGGGAGGCCAAAGCGCTCGCTCCCTCGGCAGCCCACTGGGCCGATACCTCCTTGCCTCGTGAGATTTTCTATGGCGCGATTCTGCACCGCTCCGTCCGCTGCCCCGATCCGTATGTACAGTTGCGTGGTCATTGGATTGTACGCCGTCTTTCGCCTCACTGCTCGCGAATCGAACTCGAAGCGCTCGACAAGGCTCGTGGCGAACTGCGCTTGCTCGAAGCCATGGGGTGGGAGACGGCCAACGTTCATGCCGGAACCGAAGAACAACGCCGGCCCATCCTCAAGGATCTGGAGAAGCGCAAACCCAGCTGGTTACTAAAAGCGGCGACGGCCATGACGGAAGTCGTCGATCAAGACTGGCAGGAATGGCGGGAGCGCTGGCAGAAGAAGGCTTCGTCGTTCGAGCGCTCGAAGGCTTCCCTGCCAGCGCCTTAGGGAGAGCATAACCCGAAGCCCGATTCCTGCAATCTGGTCAAGCGGTAGCACGCGATTGCCTTGGGCGTTTCGGGGTTCGCGGGAATCAAGGCGTCAAGCATCGCCTCCAGGGTTTCTGATGAGCCGGTCCACTCCCTTGAGAACGACTCGCGATAGACGGAGATTTCCCCTAGCAAGTGCCAGCTTTCCGGCGGAACAGCTTGCCATAGATTCGCGCAGCCCGAAAAGCCAGCGATCGGCATTGGCCGCTCTTCCAGGAGAAAGCGAAGGTTCGACCGATGAAGCCAGAAGCCAATAAGCGCCTTCAGATGCCGGCGGCAACACGCGCTCTTGTAGGCTTGCTGGTCGGCTAGGGAAGGGTTCCACTGGAAAATGCGGAGCCGGTCGAACCAGCAGTTTTCCGCCACCAGGAACCAGCCGTTGTGGTGCAGTGTGTCGAGGCCGCAGACGGAACAGGGGATACGTCTTGCCTTCGAATCGTCCATTACGTCAACCTGTCGGACGGCCAGCGAGTTTGATCTACCACGCCGAATGCCGCCAATTTCCTGGGGATAGCCGGCAGCGCGTCTTTGCCGCGCCTGAATCCTGATGCTATGTGGATCTTCATCAACATATCCGCCACCCTGTTTTTGGGATCGATTGAATGTCGGGCCGCGCTAAGCGGCTCCCGCGCACGACGGTGTCCCCTGCGCAGGCAATCGGCGTCCCGCCGCGATGGGAACCGTCAGCATCCCGCGCGTGGGATCAAAATGGAGGGTGAAGTGGGAAGAGCATGCGGCGCACAACCAGAAATGTTCGCGACGGCGTAGCTTGCGACGGGTGCCACTGCCGCTGCCCTCGGGCTCAGGGAGAAAAGTTTCCGCCAAAAAGAGTTTGCCTTCGCGAAGGGATCGGAAGGGCGCAATACAGCCGGGGTTCGCACACTTCTGTAGCATCGGCTGGGTCCAAGAGTCTCCGGACTTAGTCGGCCAGAGAGATGGACTGTCGTGTGCATCCTTCATGCCGAAGGCCATCACTCGAACGCAAAATTTTTTCACGTGTAATTACAAAACATTACATCGCAGTGTCCTATTTAGGGAATCGGAACTGCGGTAATGACTGACGAATATTAGTCTGATCCGACGGCCTATGGGCAACGACATCTGAGTTGCCCGGCATGCATGAAGGCTGGCAGGCCATTCAACCTGCGGGAGACATTTGGCGGCTTAATGCACAGCTTCCAGCGCCCGCGACTGGCAAGAAGCGCACAGCGTGGCTTCCTTGAGATCGATCCACTCCACCGCGTGCGAAGGGGCCATCGCGCACGAGTAGTCGTCGCAGTGGGTGAGGTCGAACGTATGCCCGACTTCGTGCACCGACTCCTTCACCAGCCGTTGCAACAGCACGCCGGCATCCTGCGGCAAGCCATAAAAGTCCTGTGTGAGCCGGTGAAACGAAACTATGGCGCACGGCCCTCCCATTTGCGCCTCACCGAAAACGAAGGTCAAAATCGGAATGTAGAGGTCAACCGCAGTCACTCCCAGCACTCGCCAGGTCCCGTCGACGGCATAGTCCTGCATGGCTTGCAGCAGCTCGGAGGAGTGGTACTGTCCGCGCTCGGGATGAAACGCGAACCGCGGATCCAGAGGCCGGTCCAGAATCCGGCAGGACACATGGAAGGTTTTTCCCAGCGCGGGGGCGAGGTTCTTGAGCAGCCGCGCGTCGATATCTCCGATCGGCAGCAGGTCAAGCGTTTTCATCGCGTTTCGACAGGGCGGCTCCAGCCGTATTTCTTGAGCTTGTGATGCAGTGTAACGCGATCGATCCCGAGCGCCTCCGCGGCCCGAGTCTGGTTCCAGGCGCACTGTTCCAGCACGCGCAGGATGTGCATCTTCTCCATCTCTTCCAGCGACTTCGGATTCCCATTGGACGAGCCGTTGCTCGCCGTCTTGAAGCTGAAATCCTGCTCCCGAATTTCCGGTTCCTGTGCCACAACCATCGCGCGCTCGACGGCGTTTTCAAGTTCCCGGATATTTCCGGGCCAAGGCTGCTGTTGCAGCAGGTCCATCGCTGCCGAACTCACGCGGTTAATTTTCTTATTCATCTGCAGCGAGAACTTGCGCACAAAATGGTCCACCAACAGCGGAATGTCCTCCCGGCGCTCGCGCAGCGGCGGCAGTTCGATATGGAACACATTGAGACGATAGAAAAGGTCGGGCCGGAATGTGCCGTCTTCGATGAGTTGTTCCAGGTTCTTGTTGGTGGCGGCCACGCAGCGAAAATCGACCTTGATCGGCTGCGTGCTGCCCACGCGGACGATCTCGTGCTCCTGCAGTACCCGCAGAAGATCGGTCTGGGTTTTCAGGCTGATGTCGCCAATCTCATCGAGGAATACCGTTCCGCCTTCGGCAATCTCGAACTTTCCCTTTTTCCGATATTGTGCGCCCGTAAACGCGCCTTTCTCGTGGCCGAACAATTCGCTTTCCAGCAGCGTCTCGGTCAAAGCGCCGCAATGAATCACCACCAGGGGATGAAAACGCCGCGGGCTGGCATGGTGGACGGCTCGCGCCACCAGCTCTTTTCCCGTTCCGCTTTCGCCGGTAATCAGTACGGTAGCGTCCGTCGGACCCACGGTTTCGATGGCGTCATACACCTTCTGCATCGCCACGCTTTCGCCAACGATGTCCTCGGGGCGGGCAACCTCGGCGACAGTTTCGCGCAAGCGCACGTTTTCCTCCTCGGTGCGCTTGTGCGCCAGCGCCTTCTTCACGAGGTGGGCGATCTCATCGGGATCGAGCGGCTTGGTGACGTAGTCGTAGGCGCCGTTCTTGAGCGCGGTGACTGCGGTTTCCACCGAGGCGTACCCCGTCATCATGATGACGATCAGATTCGGGTCGATCTCGTGGATCCGGCGCTGCAGTTCGATGCCGTCCGTGCCGCGCATCTTGATGTCGCACAGCACCGCGTCCCAGGGTTTCTCGGCCAGTTTGGTCAGCGCCCGGCTGGCGTCCTCGGCCACTCCTACATCGTAGCCTTCTTCGTGGAACCATTTGGAAAGCGAATCGCGTACGCTCAGCTCGTCGTCCACGATCAGCAGTTTGGCTTGTTGTGTCAAGGCGTTCACCTCGTTTCGGCTCCTGCGCCGGCGAGGGATTGCTCAGGCACTGGGCCAGAGCGTCCGGGCACGGGCAATGTGATGGTTACAGTTGTTCCTTTTCCTACTTCCGACTGGATTGAGATCTTCCCGCCATGGCGCTCGATAATTCCGCGGCTCACGGCGAGGCCGAGGCCTGTTCCGTGGTTCAGGTCCTTGGTGGTTACAAAAGGCTCGAAGATCCTGGGCAGGATCTCCGGGGGAATCCCGAAGCCGTCGTCGCGCACCACCAGGGCGACATGGTTGCCCTCGTTGGTCAGGCCGGACTCGACCCAGAGGTTGCCGCCCTTGGGCATGGCGTCGGTGGCATTGACGATGAGGGCCAGCAGCACTTGCTCGATCTGCGACGGGTCGCATTGCAGCCGGGGCAACGCTTCGGCCAGCACGGGGTGTACTTCGATGTTCGCATTTTCCAGGTTGTGGCGCAGCAGCAGCAGGCACTGCTCGATGATGCGGTTCACGTCCGTCGGCTGCACATTCATGGGCGACTGGCGCGAGAAGCTCAGCAGATTCTTCACCAGCTCGCCGCAACGCCGGCTCTCGGAGGCAATCAAGTCCAGGCACTGCTCGGTCTCCTGCTTTTTCTCGTTCGCGACTTGGCCGTTATCGACCCACTTCTTCAGGAGCTTCGAATAGGTCAGGATGCCGGACAGCGGATTGTTGATTTCATGAGCGACGACCGCGGCCATTTTTCCAACCGACGCCATCGTTTCGCTGTGCAGGACTTGATCGTGCGCCTGGCGCAGTTCACTGCTCTTTTCGTCCACGCGCTCCTGCAGAGTATTGGCCCAGGAAACGAGTTGCTCGTTCGCGTCGCGCAGCTGCAGGCTCATGGAGTTGAACGATTCCGCCAGGCCCCCAATCTCATCCTTCGAGTGCAGATCAATTTGATAACCGAGAGCGCCCGCGCTCAGCTTCTGCGTTCCGGCATGCAATTGCTTCAGCGGCTGTTCCACGACCCGCAGGATGAACAGCCAGCTGAGAAAAGCGATGGCCACCATGGCGATCGCATCACAGGCGATCATCCGCCAGGAAACCCCGGCCAATTGCTGGTCGGTGCGGGCTAAGGAAAGATGCGTGTCGAGTATGCCCAGAATCTGCTGGCTCACGGGATGCTCGTGGCAGTCAGCATTGGAGCACTCGGGCTGATTCTCGATGGGAGTAATGATCGCCAGAACTCGGCCCTCGTGCTCCCGGTACACGCGAAAGCGATCCGGCCGGTTCAGCCGCGCCAGCGTTTGGCCGTGGGCATGGCAGGCATAACAGGCTTCCGCGTCCTTATCGAGGGTGCGGTTGATTTCCGAGCGGTCGGTGGAGTAACTGATGTGGCCTTCGCGGTCGAAGACCCGCACCCGGACCACCCCAGGCTCGTTGGCCATGGCTGACATGGCACGGTGCAAGCCTTCGCGGTCATTGCGCAGCATGTAGTCCGTCGTGTTGCGCCGGATGACGTCGCTGATGCGCTCGGCGCTCAGCAGCGTCGCTGACTCCAGGTCTTTCCGCTGCAACTGGATGGTCAAATAGCCGAGCAGCGCAAAAATCACCAGCATGGCAACAAGCAGGGGTACGATGAGCTTGGTGCCCAGCCCGCAGCGTACGCGATCCAGAAGGCTGATCGCCGGTTTTTTCTCAGTCGCCTGCATGGCTCAAAACCCCGGCCCCGATTCGCACCCGTTCCGGTTGTTCGAGCTTGTGTTCCGCCTCGCTGCCGAAGATGGGCAGATACCTCACTGCCAATCCGAACAAGAAGAACCCCAACGCAATGATCATCAGGGTGATGGAGAACTCGGTCCACTTCGGCATGTAGTGATGCCCGAAGTATGTCTCAAGACCAATCAGTGCGATATTCAGCCGATTTGTTATGAACCCCAGCACAGTAGAAATCGAAGCCAGATAGAGCAGCTGTGGCGAAAGACGCACCTTTTTGAAGCTGAGCATGGTGATCGGAATCACGTAGGTCAGCGCCAATTCGAGCCACAGAAAGTAGGCCTCGTAGCTGGGCTTGAAAATCTGCCGGATCAACCCGCGATGAATGTAATCCTCGACGCGCAGAAGCAGATTCATCCACAGCGCCACCAGCAGCCCGCCCCCGAGCGTCACCAGCACCGGCAGCTCCAGTTGCCGCCCGAAGGCTTTCGCGCTTTGCGTCGATTCGAAGATGGTCATGGCCAGTCCTACGGCCACCGCCGAGCCAAAGAAGAAGAAAGGCAGCGCCGGCGAATACCAGAATGGGTGCAGCTTGCTCGGCATGATCAGGTAGAGCGATCCCAGTGAACTCTGGTGCAGCGTCGAAAGCAGAATCCCCGCCACGATCAGGACGGGATAGATTTTGTGGATCCACTTGATCGGCTCTTTCCAATTTAAGCGCTCGAATACATTGGGAAGAAACTCGAAAAACAGCACCGTCGTATACGTCATCACGCACATGCCTACTTCGAACATCACCGAGTGCGGATTCATGTAAATGAGCTGATGCCAGATGAACCACGGCCGTCCCAGGTCGAACAGCAGCCCTACGATAAACAGCAGATAACCGAGAAACGCCGTCAGCACCGCCGGGCGCACCACCGCGTGCAGCTTTTCGACGTTGAAAAGATAAACTGCCCCGACCATGCAGAATCCGCCCGCCGCCAGCATTACGCCGCACAGGCAGTCGAAGCCGATCCACAGTCCCCAGGGGAACTGGTCGGTCATGTTTGAAACCGCGCCCAGTCCCCGGAAATACCGGACATAGGTCGAGTACAGCCCCATGACCATAATGACAAGGAAGACAATTCGCCAAAAAGTAATTTTGAATTTCATCGTTCACTTCCCTTTTTTCCCTGCCCTTCCGCTAGGGCCACTTCGTCGCGACGATGCGAAACCCAGTAAATGCCGCCCAAAACCAGCGTCCATACCGGAATAAAGTCGGGAATCCTCTCCATCACCCGACCGGTGTATTCGGGCACTGGAGTCTCGCCAATCTTTTCCGAAGCTGGATAACCGTAGTCCTCCACATCGGCCGCGGCAATCACCAACAGCGATGTCCCTCCGACTTCGTTCAGCCCATAGATACGTGGCTTGTAGTTGGATGGGTTTTGCCGGATTCGCTGTTTCGCCTCGCTAATAAGGTCCTCGCGCTCTCCGAACTTGGTCGCGCCCGTGGGGCAAATTTCGGCGCATGCCGTCTGCTTGCCCGCCACCACGCGGTCCGGGCACATAATGCACTTGCGCACCCGCGGATTCAGAGATCCCCACTCGTACTTGGGCTGGCTGAACGGGCAGGCAACCATGCAGTAACGGCAGCCGATACACTTCCACACATCGTAGATGACCGGGCCTTCTTTGGTTTTATGCAGAGCGCCAACGGGGCAGGCAGACGCGCAAGCAGGCTTGTCGCAGTGCATGCACAGCCGCCGCATGAATTTGTCGTTTTTCGTGAGGACGACCGTGTATTTGTGCGCCGATTGCACTTCTTCGGCGGCTACCGCGTCGTTAAAGGGAAGATGGTTCTGTTGCGCGCAGGCGCTTTCGCACTGTTTGCACCCGATACACATCGTGGCGTCATACAGAATGGCCTTGCTCATGAGTTGTTTTCTCCGGGGCCACTCCGGAACAGGACCGTAAGCGCGCGGGCGGTGCGCGGATGCGTGGGCTGTAGCGCAGTGGTCAACATTAGTCGACTCCCGAGTCCCGCGTCTCGTAGTCGGTTCATGTGCCATATAAACGGCCGGGTTCCACCTTCATCCCTCGATGTTCCCAGAACGGCCACTTTGCCGTTTGGTGAGGTCGGAACCCGGGCCGGCTGTTCCGTATGCACGGGCGGAGGAGGCTCGGTGCTCGCTCAGGTTCGGGGAGCGTTTGCCTCGGGTCGTTCGCCCAGCCCGGGGCCCCCAGCGCGCCGGCTTTTGGCGGGCTGGGGTGACTCCATTGCTGGACACCGGCTCCGTGCGCCTCCGCAGGGTTTCCGCCGCCAGTGGGGGAGGACTTATCAATCCGGCCACGGCACCCAGGCGGAACAGCTGAGTCCTCGACTATTTCAGGGTCTTTACGTACGCGGCGACCGCTTTCACATCGTCCGCTGACAGGCCCTTTACCTTGGCTGGATGCTTCGCGGTGTCGGTAATGCCCTTAGTCGTTGCTGCTTCGTCCTTCCCGGCTACTGCTGGAATCTTTGCAGCAGGCTTGCCGGCTCCATCTGCGCCGTGGCAGGCAGCGCAATTTGCTTTGTACAGTGCGGCGCCGTCATCGGCCCACGACAGACTGGGAATCAACACAAACAGTGCAACCGCGATGGTTAGAATCAGCACCGCGATCTTTGTTGTCTTCATAAGTGCATTTCCTCTCGGGAGTTGACGTTGGCGGGCAGATTTGACAGGCTTGGAAGCTGGGGAAGGGGGAGGAAATGAAGGAATGCCGCTGTGGACATTCTCATCACCACCAACCTCCAAGAGCCCTTTCCTTTGCCAAGCGCATGCTCCTGCTCGCTGATGCAAGTTTCAACATTGTGGCGAAACGCTGCGGTGACACCAGTCACCTTCGAGCGTGACCCGACTACGGCCCTCGATGTTCATACAGCACAAGCACTTGTGGACAAAAACACCGGCTCCCGAGGGGCAAATCGGCACAGTGCCAGTTTGGGGCATGCGGCCCACGCCCGGAAGCGATGGACACGCCTTCTTCCCGTCACGCTAATCCTGCGCATCCCCAGTTTCCGGATTGATCCGCCCACTTTCTTTCTGCGCTCGACCCTCATGGTTGTTAAAATCGTTTTGGCATGCTTCTACCGTTTGTCCGCGAAATTTTCGCGGAGGTGGATCAACTCCCAGCCTTTCGGCGTGCAGCCTCCCATCTTCGAGAGGGCGCGGGATGGATGAGTGTCACCGGAGTTTCCCCCGCCGCCAAAGCCCTGATCGTCGCTCTCCTCCAACGTGTAGTCGAACGCCCGTTCGTGTTTGTAGTTGCTGACAACCGCGCCGCTGAAGATTTGCTTCCCATCATCGCTGCCTTCGCCGAACTCGCGGGCGCAACAGATCCCGGTTCCATTGTCAGTCTCCCAGCCCGCGATGTCCTCCCGTTTCAGAACCTCTCGCCGCATCCGGAAATTCAGGAAGAGCGCGCCACCGCACTCTGGAAAATATCGACCGGCCGCGCTTCCATTGTTGTAGCGCCGGTCAGCGCGACCACCATTCTTCTCCGCGCTCCCGACTACTACGCCGATCTCGCCCGCATCCTCCGCCGCGGCGAAACCTTCGATCTCGAAAAGCTTCTGCAGCATCTCAACACTGTCGGCTATGTCCCAACCGATGTCGTCGAAATGCCCGGCCAATACGCCGCGCGCGGCGGTATCCTCGACGTCTATTCCCCCGAAGCCGACCGCCCGGTCCGCGTCGAGTTTTTCGGCGACGAAATCGAGTCCATGCGCAAGTTCGATCCCGCCAGCCAGCGCTCCTCGAACCCGGTCGATGAAATCGTCCTGTTGCCGCTAACCGAAACGCCAATCAACGAAGAGTTACTGGGAGCGATCAACGCCCGCCTATCCGGCAAGCGCATCGTGGGCACACCCGAGGCGGTCGAGCAGTCCGTCCATGATTCCGGCGCGGGCGTCTTCCCCGGCTGGGAGTTCTACGCCCCTGTAGCCGGCGCCGACCGTAGCATTTTCTCCCTGCTTCCCGAGGCGCGCCTCATCCTCGACGAGCCCGAAATTCTCGGGCAGGAACTCGACAAAATCTGGACCCGCATTGCCGAGGCTCACGAACGCAGCGGAGTCGGCAACCTCGTTCGCCCCGAAGAACTCTACCTGACGCCCGAAAAGTGGCGCGAGCTAATAAAAAACGTGCCCGGCATCGACCTCGAATATCTAGCCATTAGCCGCCGGAATGATACGGCTGTCTCTTCAGATATCATCCTGAGCGAAGAGAGGCGAAAGCGGAGCGTAGCGAAGGATCTCGCTCTCAACGGAGCTATGAGCGGAGCGAATGCCCCGTTCCTCTCCCAACCCGCCCCGCGCTTTCACGGCAACGTCCCCGCCATGATCGAAGAAGTAAGAAAGCTCACCAGCAGCGGCACGCGCGTCATCCTTGCCGTCCCCAACACCGGAGAGGTCGAGCGCCTCGCCGACATTTTCTCCGAATACAACACCAGCTACCGTCTCGGCAGCCGCACTCGCAGCGGTGAAAGCTATGCCGACGAAACCGCCTACTTCGCCGGAGAAATCTTCACCACCACGCTCCTCAAGGCCTACATTCCAGATGGTTTTATCCTCCCCGAAGCCCACCTCGCGGTGTTCGGGGCGCGTGACTTATTCGACGAGTCTGACTTGGTTGCCTCTCGCCCGGGACGTCAGAAATCAAAAGTAAGTGCTTTTCTCTCCGACTTCCGCGACTTACAAGTCGGAGACTATGTCGTCCACGTCGAACACGGCATCGGCCAGTACCAGGGCTTGAAAGAAATCAATCAGGGTGACGAGGCGGCCGAGTTCATGCTGCTCGAATACGCCGAGGGAGCGCGCCTGTACGTCCCGCTCACGCGCCTCGACCTAGTCCAGAAATATCGCTCGCAGGAAGGCACCAAGCCCGCGCTGAACCGCCTCGGCACCGGCCAATGGGAGAAAACCAAGGCCCGCGTCAAGAAGGCCATGAAAGACATGACGGACGAACTGCTCAAACTCTACGCGCAGCGCCAGTCCGCCCAGGGCCACACCTTTCCTGCCGACACCGAATGGATGAAGGAATTCGAGGATGCCTTCGAATACAACGAAACCGAGGATCAGGCGCAGGCCATCACCGACGTCAAGCGCGACATGGAATCGCAGCTTCCCATGGACCGTCTGCTCTGCGGCGATGTCGGCTATGGCAAAACCGAAGTCGCCATGCGCGCCGCCTTCAAAGCTCTCAGCGATAACAAACAAGTCGCGGTCCTCGCGCCCACCACCGTTCTCGCCTTCCAACACCACGAAACCTTTAAGCAGCGCTTCGCCGCCTTCCCCGTGAAGGTCGAAATGATCAGCCGCTTCCGTACCAACAAGCAAATCAAAGAGATTCTGGAACGAGTGGCGGTGGGCAAAGTCGATATCCTGATCGGCACGCATCGCCTGCTCTCAAAGGACGTGAAATTCTCCGACCTCGGCCTGCTTGTCGTTGACGAGGAACAGCGCTTCGGCGTCCGCCATAAAGAACGCATCAAGCAGATGCGCACCGAGGTCGACGTGCTCACCATGTCGGCCACGCCCATCCCACGTACGCTGCACATGTCCCTCGTCGGCCTGCGTGATATGAGCGTCATCGAGACTCCGCCTAAAGACCGCATGGCGATTCAGACCGTGGTCGCCAGTTGGGACGAGAAACTAATTAAGTCCGCGATCGAACAGGAACTCGATCGCGGCGGCCAGGTCTATTTCGTCCACAATCGAGTGGAAACGATCTGGGAAATCGCCGCCAAGCTGCAAACGCTGGCGCCGGGCGCAAGAATCATCGTCGGCCACGGGCAGATGGGCGAAGGCGAACTCGAAAAAGTGATGCTTAAATTCATGCATCACGAAGCCGACATCCTCGTCTCCACCACCATCATCGAAAACGGCCTCGACATTCCCCTGTGCAACACCATCATCATCAATCGCGCCGACCGCTTCGGTTTGTCCGAGCTCTATCAGTTGCGAGGCCGCGTCGGCCGCTCCAATCGCCGCGCCTACGCTTATTTGCTATTGCCTGCCGAAATCGAACTAACTCCCGTGGCTCGCCGCCGTTTGGCCGCGCTCAAGGAATTCTCCGACTTAGGCGCGGGGTTCAAAATTGCCGCCCTCGACTTAGAACTAAGAGGCGCCGGCAATTTACTCGGTGGAGAACAAAGCGGTCACATCGAAGCCGTAGGTTTCGAACTCTATACGCAAATGCTGGAGCGCGCTGTCCGCGAAATGAAGGGCGAGCAAGGCGTCGAAGCGGCCGAAATCCAGCTCAATCTTGGCCTCAACATCCGCATCCCGAACGAGTACATAAAAGAAGAGAACCAGCGCCTGCGCATGTATAAGCGCGTCGCCAGCGTGGAAACCGAGTCCCAGCTCAGAGACGTCAGCAACGAACTGAAAGACCGCTACGGCGAACCTCCGGCCGCCGTGCGCAACCTGCTCGCCTACGCTGCGCTCAAGGTGCAAGCTTTGCGGGTGGGCGCAACGGCGATTGAGCGGAAGCGCGAACTGGTCAACATAAAATTCAGCCCCACCGCCTCCATCGATCCCGGCAAGCTAGCCCGCTTCGTAGCCAGCCAGCCGAAGGGCCAATTCACACCCGATGGCACCCTGAAGTTCACCGTCAAAACCGCCGCCGATACCGGCGCCCGCCCCGTCCACGGCGCCGAAGCCATCCTGGGAACCCTGCGCGACTTGCTCGAAGAACTAGAAGCAAAGGAAGCGCCTGTGCTCTAGGCGACGCTGCTAACCCAAACCGTCCCCCTTGTCATTAATTCGATCTGAACTGCGGAGCGCAACTCCTGAGGAGTCTTCCGGATGAAAAAGTTTTCATATATTGCCTGCAAGCAAAATGGGGGTACAATAGCTGCCGCTCTTCGGGTCAAAAAGGGGATTCCGGCTACGGTCTCTCAGCAATCGCGTCGGGCTCTGATTCCTTCGACCTAGGTCACGGGAGAAACGATCACGGGGGAAACGAAAGTGAAACGCCACCTCGCAACGCTACTGACAATTGTCGCAACGTCGTTGGTCCTCGTCATAGCGGCCCGGTCCGCTCAGGCACAAAAGCCGGCTGGGCCGAATCGGCCTGCAGCCGTACCGCAAGGGTATGTGATCACGCCATTCGGCTACTTCCATCCATCTTGCGTGTGCCAGGTGGCTAGTGGAGATACAGTTCTAGCCGATGGACGCGTCCAACATTCGGATGGCCGGATCGAGGCGAAGGCTCCGGCTTGTGGCTATCCCCATTACACGGCTGGGGGAGAAATTTCGACCCCCGGGCCAAAGCCGCCAACCATCAGCCATAGCTGGATCGAGTCTGGAAACGCGGTCAACACCACCTCTTCGTTCGGTGAGCTTACGGCAAGTTGGAAAGTGCCTCCGGCGCCGACGACCGACGATGGCCAAACCGTATATCTCTTCCCCGGCATGGAAGACTTCGCAACCACGGAAACCATTATTCAGCCTGTTCTCGGCTGGAATGCTGATTTCACTGACGCATGGGGTATTGCCAGCTGGAACTGCTGCGCCAAGGGCGTCGCTTGGGAAAGCTCGCCGGTGGGTGTGAACTCGGGAGACACCATCTTTGGCACCATTAAGTCCACATGCGAGGCGGGAACGAAAACCTGTTCCAAGTGGAACATCACGACTGAGGATCAAACAATCGGGGAAAGCACAACTCTGAGCGAGACTCCGAGCGAAGGCCAAACCTTCACTTGGGCAATGGGCGGTGTCCTGGAGGTCTACGAAATCGTGAAATGCAGCGATTATCCTCCGAACAAATCGACCGCTTTTTCCAATCTCGCGCTCTACGACTACAATTTCGACAATTACCCCAGTCCAGGATGGGTCTTTTTCAATTACTACACTGGCCTTACGCCCCAATGCACCTACGGCGGAAAGATGGCCACGACGACGGTCACGCTCGACTACTGAATTCGGCCGTGGGCCTGACATCCGCGCCCGTTGTTGCGCTCTAACCTGAGCGACGCGGCGGGAGTGATTGCGCGGCCTTGGTTGCAGATCGCAATCCTCGGGCCCAAGCCGAAAGCCCTGGCTCGAAAGCCTGCTTACTCGCCCATCACCTTAATGATGACCCGTTTGTCGCGCTGGCCGTCGAACTCGGCGTAGAAGATCTGCTGCCAGGTGCCGAAATCGAGCTTGCCATTCGTCACCGGCACAATCACCTCGTGGTGCACCAGCAGGGACTTCAGATGCGCGTCGCCGTTGTCTTCGCCGGTTTGATGATGGCGGTAATTGCGGTTGAAGGGCGCGAGCTTTTCCAGCCACTGGTCGATGTCTTCGATGAGGCCGCTTTCGTTGTCGTTGACGTAGACTCCGGCAGTGATGTGCATGGCGGAGACGAGGATCATTCCGTCCTTGATGCCGGACTTCTTGAGCGCGGCCTCGACCTGCGGCGTGATGCGCACGTAGCCGCCGGAGCAGGAATTAAACAATGCTGGAACTCTTTGCCACATTGGGCAGCTTATGGCTGGTTGCAAAGGGCGTAGGCTGGGCATTTAACGCTCCGACTCGTGCAATGGGCAGCCTGAGCAAAGTTGCAACTGTCCGATTGGAGGAATCCTACCAAAAAGCCGCTCTGTTATTGTCGCAGGCTCAATCGCAATTGGTTAATGCACCGGAGACTCCTCAGAATCGCGTACTCAATTTTCAATTGCAAAGGGCCTATGATCTCGCGATGGCTCACAATCCCGGTGCATTCGAGATGATGGGCGCAATTTTCCGAACGGCGCAGCAAGGCTGGGGGCCACTATGTCCGAAGTGTGGCAAGACCTATGGCGAGCGCCGGACCTATTGCCAACACTGTAGATTCCATCGCGAGCCGATCCAGATCGGAGATCAAATTATCTGGTGAAGTGACGACAACTATGAAGAAGAAGGCGAGCAAAAAGGGTAAGGCCATACCTGGCCCAAAGCCAGACGTGCTCAAGATCAAGGGCGACTGGCGAGCAGCGATTAAGAAATCCCTGCAAAAGAAGAAACCAGCAGAAGGCTGGCCGAAGTAAAGGTGCACGCCGATGTGCGGCATTTATTCTTATGTCACTATTGCGTAAAGTGCATACTTCCGTTGAGGAATAAGGAGTTAGACGAAATTGTTAAGTGGTTTGTTTTCAAAGACTTTTTGATTGGGCGCGGCTGATCTCTGTAAAGTATTGATTTTAAAGGATGATATTTTGCAAAGTATTCCGGATAAAGGGGTTAGCTTCGGTCGGCTATACGGGCGAGCGTCGGACGCCTAAACTCGGCCAATCCACCGCATCAAGCCAAAGGCAGGCTTCCACCCGAGCCCACGAAAGACGCGTGGTCTGGGGACCCCGGCAGAGCACCGCGTTTAGGATGGGGCACCCTGTGGCTAAAGCCGCTTTCTTAGGGCGCGCCCTTACCGCGGCGCTGAATCACTGCGCCACCCAGAGGCGGAATCGACGGAGGGTGAAGCGGTGGTGGTGTAAGCAAAATACATAGATCCTTCGCTCGCGAACCCAGCGCGCCGGCACTGCCGGCCTTATGCCGGCTCGCTCAGGATGACAAAGGGACCAGGCGGGGATGGCAGAAGAAACAAATGGCTCTAGTCAGAGATTCCTTAGCGCATGGATTCTTCGACTTCGCTGAGCCAGTTGGGGCGTTTCAGGACTTCACGGGGCTTGGGGCCGTCGGCGGCGCCGACGATGCCGTCGCGTTCCATGAGATCGATGAGGTGAGCGGCGCGGCCGTAGCCGATGCGCAGACGGCGCTGGAGCAGGGAAGTGGAGGCCTTGCCGAACTCGACCACGAGACGGACGGCATCGTTGAAGAGGGGATCGTTGTCGTCCTCGGAGAGTTCGCCGGGCTCGCCGTCGGTTGCGATTCCGCCTTCGCTGTCTTCGGGAGCGGCCTCGAGGAATTTCTCCTGATACTGCACCGTGGCCTGCGCCTTCCAGAATTCGACCACGCCCGCAATTTCCTTTTCGGTGACGAAGGGAGCATGCAGACGATGCACGCGCGCGGAGCCAGAGGGCAGGTAGAGCAGGTCGCCGCGTCCGAGCAGGGATTCGGCGCCGTTGGCGTCGAGAAAGGTGCGCGAGTCAACCTTGGTGGCAACACGGAACGAGATGCGGGCCGGGAAGTTGGCCTTAATCAGACCGGTAATTACATCCACCGACGGACGCTGTGTGGCGAGTACGAGGTGAATGCCGACGGCGCGGGCCATTTGCGCGAGACGCGTGATCGATTCCTCGACGTTGTGGCCGTCGAGCATCATTAAGTCGGCTAACTCGTCGATGATGATGACGATGTAGGGGATGGGACCGTCGTCGTTCTCGCCTGACTCGGAGGCGAACAGGCTGGGCGTGTCGTCGAAGAGCGCGTTGTAGCTGGCGATATTGCGCACGCCTTTGGCGGCGAGAAGCTTGAGGCGGCGCTCCATCTCGCGCACGGCATTGCGCAGCGCATTGGCGGCGAGCTTGGGCTCGGTGATGATGGGGGTGTAGAGATGGGGCACGCCTTCGTAGTTGCCGAGTTCGAGGCGCTTGGGATCGACGAGAACGAGGCGGACCTGCTCGGGCGTCGATTTGTAGAGGATCGACATGATCATGGCGTTGATGGCCACGCTCTTGCCGGTGCCGGTGGATCCGGCGATGAGCAGGTGCGGCATGCCGCAGAGATCGGCGACGGCGAGGCGGCCGTTGATGTCTTTGCCCATGGCCAGGGTGAGACGCGACTTGGAGCCGATGAATTCGGGCGATTCGATGTTCTCGCGCAGCCAGATGATCTCGCGCTCGCGGTTGGGCACTTGAATGCCGACGGTGCTTTTGCCGGGCATGCGCTCGATAAGAATGCTTTCGGCGCGGAGAGCGAGGCAGAGATCGTCGGTGAGGCCGACGATGCGGCTGTATTTGATGCCGGCTTCGGGCTTGTATTCAAAGGTGGTGACGACGGGACCGGGATTGATTTGCGTGACCTGGCCGTGGACTTCGAATTCGGCGTACTTATCGGTGAGGACCTGGGCCAGCAGCTTGAGTTCGTCCTCGTGGACGGCGGTCTGCTCGTCGGGACGATGGAGCAGGCTGGAGGGCGGCAGTTTGTAACTGCCGGCGATCCTGGGCATGGTGGTCTTGGCTTCGCGCTCGCTATCGGCGCGGCCAGTGACTTCGATGGGTGTGTCCGTGGGAGCCTCGGGTTGCGAAGAGGACGCTGGAGCAGAGGATTGCACAGGCGATGACGGCGCAGAGGGAGATGACGAAAGCGCTTGTTCCTCGGCAGCCATGCGCTCGATGCCGGTGCGCGGGGAAGGCGGCGTCTGAACGCCGCGGATCTCCTGCTCTGATTGAGCGGCATCGGAAGGTGCAGATTGTGCGCGCGGAGCCTCCGCTCGCGGGGCGGGCGCTCGCGCGGGCAGCAGTTCCGTGGTGACGACCGGCCTTTCGGCGCGGCGCTTTTCCAGTTCCCTTTGCTGGCGTTTGCGCTCGCGCTCGTCCTGCCAGTCGTGCCAGCGGTCGCGCAGAGCGAGGAACCAGGCAAAACGAGTTGGCGCCCAAACTTGGATCGCCGAGAACGAGAACGCGGTGGTGAGGTAGAGCGCGACGGCCAGAACCGTGACGCAGACGATGTACGCGCCGGCAACATTGAGGTAGTGGATGAGGGCATCGCCGACGATGCGGCCGACGAGGCCTTCGATGGGAATCGCGCCCATCCAGCGGAGATGGCCGGGAAGAATGGCGAGCAGCGCGGGCACGAACATGAGGAGCCAGATTCCGCCCAAGGTCTTGGCGATGGGAGCCTGAATGGTGCGCGAGCGGATCCAGCGGACGCCGAGCATGGCGAGGAAAACGGGCAGCAGGAAGGCGCCGATACCGAAGAACTGGAGAATGATGTCGGCGAGGTAAGCGCCGAGAATGCCGATCCAGTTGCGGGCGGCGCGCGATCCGGTGAGGACGGAGGCGCTGTTCAGAGAAGGATCGAGCGGCGAATAGGACGCGAGTGCGAGGAACAGGAGGAGCGCGGAGATCAAGAGCAGAAAGCCGACGAGTTCGTTCAGCCGCCGGTTTCGGCCGGGCTCGAAAATCTGCGAAAGGAATTTCATTTGGCAGCGTCCGGCCTGCGGCGATAGGTCTCCCGCAGTGCGCCGGAAACGAAGCCAGAGCCTGTTAATTATGACAAAGAAGTCTGGGCGCGAACAATCCGGGAAAAAGAACAGGGGTGGCAAGTTGGGTACGGCGGAAGAATTAGCCGAGTTCGCGCGTGAGGCGGATTTTGAAGGCAAACGAGATTTTCGCCAACAATCGGAATGTGCGGGAGGCTCTTCAAGCGCTTTAGTAACCAGAAAACAACTTTATGCACCCCTCCCCCCTCCCCCCTCAAAATCACGTAAAATGTTGGGAAACAAAGACTTAAGTCAAGGTTAGGAAAAATAAGGAGTTAGCCGTGAGCCCAGCCAAAAGAGGGCTGTCTGGGGACCCGGGCTTGGAGCGAAGTGTGCGTGGTCGAGCATGGAGATTGTCGCCTGCGTTGTGGCTGAAGGTCAGTGAGGGTGGTCACGGGAGTTTGTGAAGTTCTTGACCGCCGAGATGCCGAGGACGCGGAGGAACTGCGAACTTCACTTCCCGCGGATTTTCGCGGATGCGCGCTGATCCATAAAACATTTCAGCGCCGAGAGTGCGCCGAGAACGGCGGATATCTCTTCATGGCGCAGCAAACGGCGGCTCCGGATGTAGGCTGGAGTCAGTGAGTGTAATGGGGAGTGGCTGTTGAAAAAGTCGGAGAGAGGAGCGTCGATTCCCGCAAGCATCGGGTCGTGGTTCCTAACTTCTCGTCAGCCCCTACGCGGT
>Ga0187781_10000956_pt1 | contig 21520 bp, 13 predicted proteins | sample 0715_SJ02_MP02_2_FD_132447 | JGI IMG/M metagenome (GOLD analysis project Ga0187781, IMG submission 132447) | Tropical peat soil microbial communities from peatlands in Department of Meta, Colombia - 0715_SJ02_MP02_20_MG | ecosystem: Environmental > Terrestrial > Soil > Wetlands > Peat | place... | reverse complement strand
GCTCATCGCGGTCGCGATGCGACGTTGCCAGCGCTACGGCATCAATGAGGTTTGGCTTCACGTATAGGTGGCAACTGAGCTGGCTTTCGCACCGCTTCAAAAGTCGATCCTAAAAGCTTGCGCTAGCGTGCAAAGCTTGAAATATTCCGGTGAATTCTTGCTTCCGCTGCGGTTCGATTACCTTTGACCACCCTATCGCCCCGGTTATTTGTGCAGCGCACAAATACGAAACTGCGCTTCGCAACGTCTTCTAGGCGGCCACAGGCGCTTTTAAACCGCCTCTCAAGAGCCCAACCGCGGGCGAGCGCCGCTTGGCTGGCGGGTATAACCCGACGCCTGCGCGCGCTGCGGCAGCTGTTTTGTGTCAGCCCACGCAAGCGGGCAGGTCGGCTGCGGTTTCAACGTGGGCCTGACCGAATTGAGCAAAAGCCAACGAGCCTGCTGGCCAACGATCGATGTGTTCGATCCGCGCGGCTTTGGGGGCGCAGCTTGCGGTGCACCGCCGCGCACCCTAATTTAAGCAAACCCGAGCGCTAAACCGCCGGGGCCGCCATTGATACACTGCGGCTCGCCCGAAAGAAAAAACAAATCCGAAAACCGTATTTGACCCTGAAGCTCCCCGCGACCTCACCGAGACCCCATCATGACCGTGCGAGCCCTAACTTCCGACAGCGCCACCGAGCAGGCACGCATCAATATGATCGAACAGCAGATACGTCCCTGGGAGGTTTTGGACCAGTCGGTCCTGGATCTGCTCTCACAGGTGCGCCGCGAAGAATTTGTGCCGCCGCATCTGCGTGCTTTGGCATTCGTCGATTTTGAGTTGCCACTAAATATCGACGGTGTGGTAACCGGCGAGAGCATGCTTGCACCCAAAGTCGAAGCTCGCTTGCTGCAGGAGTTGGGCATACACCCCCATGAACAGGTTCTGGAAGTCGGCACCGGCTCCGGTTACATGGCGGCACTGGCGGCCCATAAGGCACAAACCGTCTGGACAATTGAAATCGACCCGCGCTTGCAGGCCTTCGGGGCCGCAAATCTCGCACGCGCCGGTGTGCGTAACGCGCGGGTCGAGGCCGGCGACGGGTCGATGGGCTGGGCGGCGCACGCGCCCTACGATGTCATCATCATTTCCGGTTCGTTGCCGTTTTTGCCCGCCGAGCTGCTCAACCAACTCAAGATCGGCGGGCGACTGGCCGCAATTGTGGGAAGCGCCCCGGTGATGAGTGCGCAGATCGTCACGCGTACGGGCAATACCGCATTTGAACCTTTGGCATTGTTCGAGACCTGTACCAAGCCGCTTCGCCTCGCGCGCCAGCCGTCGGCATTTCGCTTCTGATGGCACGCGTACGACGCACCGTGCTGGGGACTGCTCGCTGCGGCGCGCTGGCACTATTTGTAGTGGCGCCTTGCGCCTTTGCCGGCGCCACGGACCTGCTCACGCTAACCCGCGAGGCGTTGATCAATGATCCGACCTATAGTGCGGCGCGCTATGCACAGCTAGCGGCAACCGAAGCCGTACCGCAAGCGCGCTCGAACCTGCTGCCCAATGTGAGTGCCTCCGTCGGCGATGCGGCGAACCGCTACGATTTTCGCTCGGAGAACCAGCTGTTGCTGCCAAGTTTTGAGAAGACGTTCAACTCTTGGGGACCCGCGTTAAATTTTTCGGTACCGCTGTACAGCGCGCCGCTGTGGGAAGGCCTTACACAAGCCAAGTTATCCGTCAAGCAAAGCGAGGCGCAATTGGCACAAGCGCGCTCGGATTTGTTGGTGCGTGTTGCCCAGGCGTACTTCGACGTCCTGGCCGCGCAAGACGCCCTTACGGCGTTGCGCGAAAACAAAAAGGCCGTCTCGGAGCAACTTGCGCAGGCCAAACGCGAGTTCGAAGTCGGCACCAAGACCATCGTCGACACCCACGAGGCCAAGGCGCGCTACGACCAAATCGACGCGCAAGAACAAGTAGCTCGCGGCGACCTAGCTGTCAAACAAAGCGCGCTACGCGCGATCGTCGGCCATGATCCAGGCGAGCTGCAGCGGTTGCGAGATCCCATCCAACTCGATCCGCCCAAACCAAATGACATTGAAACTTGGGCACACAACGCTGAAGAGACGAACTATTCGGTGATGGCCGCGCGCGCCGCATCCGAAATCGCCCATCATCAAACAAAGCGCGCCCACGATGCCTATTTGCCTTCAGTGAACGTTACTGGCGGCATCCAGTATCAGCGCTCTACCGGCTCTTTATACATTCCCGTCTCCAACAACACGACAGGGTCAAGTTTGGGCATAACGCTGACCGTACCCGTGTTCACGGGTGGAGCCATCCAGAGCCAGGTGCGCGAGGCCCTCGCCCGCGAGGAGCGCGCAGACCAAGACTTAGAGTTGGCGCGCCGAACCGCCGCTCAGGCAGCTCGCCAGGCATACACGGGGGTTGACTACGGCTTGGCACAGGTTCAGGCACTTGAGTCGGCAGAGGTGTCGGCCAAGACGCAGCTGGACTCCACTCGTCTGGGCTATCAGGTTGGGGTGCGGATCAATCTGGACGTTCTTAACGCCAATACGCAGCTTTTCAATACCCAGCGTGACCTGAAAAAGGCTCGGTACGATTTTTTGATCAATGGGCTCAAGCTCAAGGCCGCAGCGGGCAACTTGCAAGACGAAGATGTCCAGGTCGTTAACTCGCTGATGCAGCGCTAGCGCAGCTGCATTGCCTCGTTAATCAGCCGCACCGTACGCTGCGTAGCTCCGCGATGCCGGGTCGCGAAATCCAGCGCCGCGGCCGACATGCGCTGGCGTCGCTCCGCCTGTGCACAGATCTGCTGCATTGCGCGCAACGCTTCGACCACGGCACTGACGCGTTGTGCGGCGCCGGCTGCGATCGCGTCGTCGGCTGCCTGCGCAAAATTGAACATGTGCGGGCCCAGCACCACGGGACAGCCGCAGGCACACGCCTCGATTAAATTTTGCCCCCCGAGCGGTTGCAAACTGCCGCCAATCAGAGCCACATCGGCCATGGCGTAATACAGCGGCATCTCCCCCATGGAGTCGCCCAGCAAGATGGTGCGCAATTGCCGCTGCGGATCGGCCGGTTTGCCCCGCAGGACATCGTCCCACTGACCTCGGCGCAAGACCTCGGCGCCCGATGCCTGCAGCAGGTTAGCAACTTCCGTGAATCGCTGCGGATGACGCGGAACAAACATCAGCAGCGGCGGCTGCGCGTACGCATCCGACGGCTCCAGGTCCTGCATTGCCGTCAGCACCATTTGCTCCTCGCCCTCGCGAGTGCTGGCAAACAGCCACAGCGCTCGATCGCCCCAACCGGCGCGAAAGCGCGCGCGTAGGTCTTTGCCCTGTTCGAGCATCTGGGCGTCGGGCACCAGATCAAACTTCAGGTTCCCGGTCACCTGGATGGGTCCGCGGTAGAGCTCAGCGATGCGTGCCGCATCGGCCGCACTTTGCGCACCCACACTGCTTACGCAGGCCGCGGCGCCGGCAATAAGACTGCGGTAGTGCAAGGCCTTACCTAAGGAGCGCTCGGAAAGCCGCGCATTGGCAAGAATCACCGGCACACCGCGCCGTTGCGTCGCATAAAGCAGGCAGGGCCATAGTTCGGTTTCCATCAGCACGCCCACGCGCGGAGCCGTCTCGCGTAAGAATCGTTGCACCGCAAGGGGCAGGTCATACGGCAAATAGCGCTGTTGCACTCGGCGAGGAAGCGCTCGCACAATATCGGTGCCCGCCGCGCGCCCGGTGGGCGTCATGTGCGTCAGGACAAAGCACGCGTGCGGATGCACTTGTGCCAAGCGCTCAATAAGAGGCTGGGCGGCCCGCGTCTCCCCGACGGATACGGCATGCACCCAGATCATCAGCGTGCCAGGCTCTTTGTCGCCTCCGGCACCGCGCCCCAAAAACCGCTCGGCCCAATGCCTGCAGTACTCTTTTTGGCGCAGACTGCGCCAGAGCAGATACAGCGCAACCATCGGCAGCGCCGCGATCCATGCAATCGCATACCACAGTGGAGGCCGACGTGGCCTCATGGCAGACCGGGGCCCGCCACGCGATCGACCGCTGCGCACACTTGTTCGACGCTTGGCACTTGAGCCACACCACCTAGGCTTACCACGCGATTGCCGCCACGCAGTCCCACCAAGCCAATGTCGTAATCGCAAAATATTCCCACGGTCGCAGCCCCGAGGGCGGCCGCTAGATGCGTAAGTCCGGTGTCAAGACCCACCACGACATGGGCCCGCGCCGCAAGCACTGCAATTTCTTGGATGCTCGATTTGGGCAGCACGCGCGCGCGGTTCATTTGTTGCGCACGTAGCAAGCTGGTCTCGTGCTCTTCTTGGTTTCCCCAAACAAGCAGGCTCTGCAGGCCGCGTCGGGCAAGCGCCTGCTCCAACAAGAGCCAGTGGTGATCGGGCCAGAGCTTGCTCGCGCGGCTAGCATGGGTCAATAGCAATGCAAACGGTGCTGCTGCTTGCTCGGTCTCCGCGTGTGGCAAGCGCAGGCAAAATTGTTCGGGTGTCTCGAGGCTGTAGCCCAGTGCTGCGGCGCCAAGTCGTCGAATCCGATCGATCGCATGCAATCGCGGATCGACGCTCACGCGCCGCCGATACAGCAGCGCTGCGGCCGGTTCACGAACGACACCCAGGGCAAATCCTGCGACAGGGCCGCGCGCCGACCATGCGACGATCGCGCTCTTGAGCAGGCCTTGGCAATCGATAACCGTGTGATAGCGCGTCTTTCGCAACGTACGACGCGCTTCGAGCAGATGGCGCCAAGATGCAAGGCGCAGCGGGTGGCGCCGTAGGCGGCGCAGGGCGATCGGCAAAACGCCGGTGACCGCTGGATGCAGCCGTGGAATGTCGGCAAACGCCTCTTCCACAACCCAGTCGATCCGGGCGTGGGGGAAGGCGCGCGCAATGTCCGACACCATTGGTAGGGCGTGGACGACATCGCCCATCGACGAAATCTTGACGATCAGGACGCGCACGCACCGAGTCTAACAAAGCAAGTTGCGTAGACACCGAATTCGGTCGTCGTGAATCGTTTTTCCGCTAATATCCCAGCCTCCTCTGCCGTGACTGTCCGGCGCTTGTCTTGCGGCGCCCATGCTTTTGCCTGCGCTGCGCAGCCGAGCTCGATCGCACGGTTACTTTGGAAATACGAATGGAACGCCCAGGCACTTCTTTCGTTCTGGAAATCAATCCCAGGATTCCCCGTCGCCTCGCACGTTTGGACGAGATCGCGCACGATCTGTGGTACAGCTGGGACCGCTCCACCCGTCAGCTCTTTGCCCGCTTGGACACACATCTGTGGAATGCTGTCGGACACAGCCCCAAAGTACTTCTTAAGCGCATCGATGAGCGTCGGCTCACGGAGGCCTCCGAAGATCCGGGCTTTCTGAATAGCTACCAGCGCATGCTCTCGGCGTATGACACGTACCTGGGCGAGACTGCGCGCAATGACGGTACATCCGTACTCGGAGAAAACGACCTTGTCGCATATTTTTGCGCCGAGTTTGGTTTTCATGAAAGCCTGCCCATTTACTCTGGCGGTCTGGGCATTTTGGCTGGCGATCATTGCAAGGCCGCCAGTGATTTGCGTCTGCCTTTCATCGGCATCGGACTGCTGTACCGCCAGGGTTATTTCCAGCAAAAGATCGACGCCCACGGTAACCAGGAGGCGATCTACCAGGATTCGGACTTCGACGATCTGCCGGTCACACCGGTACTGGACGCCAACGGCGCCGAGAGCTGCATTGACATTCCACTGTCGGACCGTGTGCTCAAGGTCAAGCTCTGGCACGTGCGAGTCGGCCATGTGCGCCTGCTGCTCCTTGACACCGATCTGCCTGCCAATGCGGAGATCGACCGGCGCGTGACGCACAGGCTCTACGGCGGCGATCGCGAAGTGCGCATTTTGCAAGAGATCGTTCTGGGGATGGGCGGAGTGCGCGCGCTGGCGACCCTGGGAATGCGCCCCACTGTTTGGCACATGAACGAAGGGCACGCGGCATTTCTCGTGCTCGAACGCGTTCACCAATACATGCATGGGGGACTCGATTTTGCCGCTGCGCTCGAAGCCGTGGCAGCAAATACGGTGTTCACGACGCACACTGCCGTTGCTGCAGGACATGACCGATTTTCGGTCGAACTTTTTAACCGGTATTTTGATTCGTACTGTCGCAAACACGGCATCGAGCCCCAGCGTTTGTTTGCGCTGGGGCGCAGCGGCGGCTCGATCAACGAGTTCGATATGACGGCGCTGGCGGTGCGCGCATCGCGGTTCCAAAACGGCGTCTCGAAAATTCACGGCGAGGTCAGCTCGGAGATGTTGCGCGACCTGTGGCCGCAGATTCCGCCTGGGGAAAATCCCCTCACGCACGTGACCAATGCGGTGCACGTGCCAACCTTCCTTTCGCCGGACTGGATTAATGATTTTGACCGCTTCTTAGGATTTGACTGGCTTGACCGCATCAACGACCCCGCGGTCATCGGACGGGTCGATGAGCTTCCCGACCACATCGTATGGAGCCGGCACCAGTTTTTGAAGTCGCAGATGCTGCGGTTGGTACGTCACCAGATCGCGGATCAGCACAACCGCAATCGTGGCAGCGAGGCGCACCTGGATCGCATGCTGCGGTTTGCCGATCCGGACAATCCCAACGTGTTGACCATCGGCTTTGGTCGCCGCTTTGCAACGTACAAACGCGCCACGCTGCTCTTTGAAAACGTCGAGTGGCTGCGTCAGATCGTCAACGACCTGAAGCGGCCATTGCTGTTCATCTTCAGTGGTAAGGCCCATCCGGCCGATCAGCCCGGGCAAGATCTCATCCGCCACCTGACGCGCGTTTCGCGCAGTCCAGAATTCGAGGGCCGGATCCTGCTGGTCGAGGGCTACGATCTTCGCCTGGCTCGCCGCTTGGTGTCGGGCGTCGATGTGTGGCTCAACAACCCGGTCTATCCGCTGGAAGCTTCTGGCACCTCGGGCATGAAGGCAGGCATCAACGGCGTCATCAATTTGTCCGTCCTGGATGGCTGGTGGGACGAGGGTTACACGGGCGACAACGGCTGGGGCATCAAACCGGCCTCCGAGACGCTCAGCGATGCCGCCCGAAACGCCGAGGAGGCCCGCACGCTCTACGAGATATTGCAAGACCAGGTGCTGCCGACGTACTACGGGCGAGGCGATATGGGGTACTCGCCGGCATGGATCAAGCTCATGAAGCGTTCCATGGCGACGATATTGCCGCGCTTTAATGCCAACCGCATGGTCGGCGATTACCTGTCACAGTTTTACGGGCCGGCGGCGCGGCAGGGCCGGCGCTATTCGCGCGATGAATTTCGTGGAGCCAAGGAGGTTGCGGCGTGGAAGGCCCGGGTGGTCACGGCGTGGCCTGGGGTGCGCATTCGACGTATTGACCCGGGCACGCTACGCACCCAGTTTGGCGAGCGCCTGCGAATCGAGATCGCCGTCAACCTCAACGGCCTGGAGCCCAGCGACGTGCGCGTGGAACTGCGCATGAGCGAGTTGGGGGGCGACGCCAAAAAGGATTCGGGGCGCTTTTTCGTACATGCCAACAAACTGACCGAGACGACAGAGCATCGCTACGTGCTTGATTTCACCCCCGAGTCCTGCGGCAAATTCGATTATCGGGTCCGTGTATTCCCGTACCACGACCTGCTCACCCACCGGCTCGAGACGGGTCTAATGCTTTGGCTTTGAGTAAAAGGCCGCTCGCGCCGAATCAGTGACGGGCCCCGCGCAACGCCCGACGGTACACCTCGATGTATTGTGCTGCGCTCGCGTCCCAGCCAAAGTCGCGAGCCATTGCATTGCGCTGCAAGCCCAACCAAGTGACGTCACTGCGATAGGCCTCGATTGCTCGGATCACGGTATCAAACAGCACTGGCGCGCTAGGCTCGGCAAACACAAAGCCAGTGGCCGTGCCCGCAGCAAGCGTCGCCGGGCTGCAATCGGTCACCGAATCCGCCAGTCCGCCCGTGCGGCTGACAATCGGGATCGTTCCATAGCGCTGGCTGTACATCTGATTCATGCCACAGGGCTCAAAGCGCGATGGCATCAAGAACAAGTCGGAACCCGCCTCGATCATGTGTGCCAGCGCCTCATCAAACGCCACTCGAACCGCCAGTTGCCGCGGATACCTGCGCGAGAGCGCCAGCAGACGCTCTTCGATCGCCCGATCTCCCAGGCCCTGGACGGCGATTTGCGCGGGAAGCGCAACGATCTGCCCGACGATATCGGCGATGAGGTCGATTCCTTTTTGCTCGACCAGGCGGCTGACCACTCCCAGCACCGGCATCGCGTCTTCCATCGCCAAGCCCATCGCTAACTGCAGCGCGCGCTTGTTGGTGCGTTTGTTGGCCAGGGTGTGCACGTCGTAGCGTTGGACGATCATCGGATCGGTGGCCGGATCCCAATATGCGGTGTCCACCCCGTTAAGTATCCCTGTCAGGATGTTGGCGCGGCGCGACAGAAGACCCTGCAGGCCAAATCCGAGTGCCTCAGTACAGATCTCGTGCGCATACGTTGGGCTCACGGTCGTAATGGCGTCGGCGCAGGCCAGCCCGCCTTTGAGAAAGGAGAGCTTGCCGTAGTATTCGGTGCCATCGACCGAAAAGCTCTCCGGCGGCAAACCCAGCCGGGCGACCGACTCGGCGCCAAAAATTCCCTGATAGGCCAGGTTGTGCACCGTCACGATGCTGGCCGCACGCTGTCCCGAGCCGTAGACCAGATAGACCGGCGCCAACGCGGCCTGCCAGTCGTTGCAGTGAACCACATCGGGGCGCCAGGCCAGTGGGCTTTTTTCGGTACCCAGCAGCGCGGCGATGCGAGAGAAAAGACCAAAGCGCAGATCGTTATCGGGCCAATCCTTGCCGTTGGGCCCGAGGTACGGGTTGCCCGGCCGGTCGAACAGGCTCGGACAGTGCACAAGCAGCAGCGCGACACCTTGTGCGCTACGGGCCGCCAACAAACGCGCTTCGGGCATTTGCCCCCGCGCAGCGACAATGGCTACCGAAGAAACCGAGGAGGGGTCGATTGCCAAGGCCCGCAAGACGCTCGGATAAGCGGGCAGTAGCACCTGCACGTCAATTCCCTGGCCCGACAATGCGCCGGGCAAGGAGCCAGCGACGTCGGCAAGGCCGCCCGTCTTGATTAGCGGTGCAAGCTCCGGTGTGGCAAAAACGACTTTCGTGATCGTTCCAGTGGCAACGTACAACGAAGCGGCAATGGGCCAGCCCAATAGGGCCCGTGCCCGGGCGCGCCGACGCCGCCACCCGAGGCACGGCGTTGCGATCACGCTAGGATAGCAGCCGCGCGGTAGGCCCTTTGATGTTTGTCAAAGCGCCCCGCGCAATCAACCATAGGCTCGTGCAACGAGCCAAGAGGGAGACAAGTCGTGACCAATCCGTTGACCATCGTGCGCCAGGCACCAGAGCCGCTGAGCGGCGCGGATCTTGAACCATCAAGCGGCGTGCGACTGGCCCGCTCGACCATCGCGATCATTTTGGCGGGTGGTCGCGGAACGCGACTGGGCCGACTGACCGACTGGCGCGCCAAGCCCGCGGTACCTTTCGGCGGCAAGTTTCGCTTCATCGATTTTCCGTTGTCCAATTGCGTCAATTCGGGCATTCGACGCATCGGCGTTTGCACCCAATACAAGGCCCAGAGCCTAATTCGGCACGTGCAGCGCGGCTGGTCCTTCCTGGATGGGCGTTTGGGCGAGTTCGTCGAACTGCTGCCGGCGCAGCAAAACGTGAGCAGCGACTGGTACAAGGGAACGGCGGATGCAATCTGGCAAAACACCTATCTGCTGCGCAAACACGCGCCGAACCTCGTTTTGGTGCTTGCAGGCGATCACATCTACAAGATGGATTACAACCGCATGTTGTACGACCATGTGACCAAATCCGCGGACATGACCATCGCGTGCATGGAGGTGCCGCTTGGCGAAGCGCGCAGCTTCGGTGTTATGGCCGTGGATGACGAGCTGCGCGTGGTTGCCTTCCAGGAAAAACCCGACAATCCCGCGCCGATGCCGGGTCGCCCCGATACGGCGCTCGTGAGCATGGGCATCTATGTATTTAACGCGGCCTTTTTATACGAGCAACTCGGACGCGACAGTGCCGACCCGCGCTCGAGCCACGATTTTGGCAAGGACATCATTCCGCACGTGCTTGAGCGCGGCTACCGTGTGGTCGCGCATCGCTTTTCCGACAGTTGCGTGAATGTGACCGAGGGTCGCCCATACTGGCGCGATGTCGGAACGCTCGATGCCTACTGGGAAGCGAACATGGAATTGGTCAAAGTCGTTCCCGATCTAAATATGTACGACATGAATTGGCCAATTTGGACGCACCAAGAGCAGCTGCCCCCGGCAAAATTCGTGTTCGACGACGACGGTCGGCGCGGCATGGCGGTCGACTCCCTCGTGTCCGGCGGCTGCGTCATCAGCGGAGCAGCCCTGCGCCGCACGCTGCTTTTTTCCAGCGTGCACGTGCATAGTTACGCCCTGGTTGAGGACTCGGTCGTGCTACCCAATGTCGATATCGGCCGCAATGTCGTGCTCAAACGAGCGGTGGTGGAAAAAAATTGCCGTCTGCCGCCCGGACTGCAAGTCGGTGTCGATCCCAAGCAAGACCGCAAGCGCTTTGACGTTAGCAGCAAAGGCGTCACGCTCATTGTGCCCGAGATGCTCGCAGCACTGAAAGAGAACGCTTCGTGAGCCCACCGCAAGCCCAAGACGCGTTGCCACCGCAGGCGGGAGCTGGCTTCAAGGAGATGGCCGCGGCACCTGTGCAAGCGCCGGGTGTCGACCTGTTGCTGCTGTGGCACATGCATCAGCCCGATTATCGTGATCGAAGCACGGGTGAGTTCACGATGCCTTGGGTGTACCTGCACGCAATCAAGGATTACACCGACATGGCCTGGCATTTGGAACAGCACCCCACGATGCGCGCGGTGGTCAATTTTGTTCCCGTGCTACTTGATCAAATCGAAGACTATTGCGACCAGTTCCGCAATGGTCCCATCCGCGATCCCTTGCTGCGCCTGCTCGTGCGCTCCGAAGCCACGGCCTTATCGGGCGAGGAGCGCCACGGGGCATTTGCGCAGTGCTTTCGCGCCAACCATTACCGGCTGATCGCTCCTTACCCGCCGTTTAAGCGGTTGTACGACCTGTATGCGCTGGTGGAGTCCCATGGCAAAGAAAGCCGGGATTATCTGTGCGACCGCTACGTATATGACCTGGTGACGTGGTATCACCTCGCCTGGATGGGCGAGACCGTGCGCCGCGGCTCTGAAGTCATAGCGCAGCTCATGGTAAAAGGTACGGGTTTTTCCGAACTCGACCGCTTGGCCCTGGCGCAAGTAATCGCGCAACAAGTGCAGCAGGTAATTCCCCGCTACCGTGCCCTCGCACAGCGCGGCCAGATCGAGCTTTCCACGACACCGCATTTTCATCCGCTAGCGCCGCTGTTGATTAACTTTGACAGTGCGCGAGAAGTTCTGCCCGACGTGCAACTTCCCCTGGCCGATCACTACCCCGGCGGACGCGAACGCGTTTGCGCGCACATCGACAGTGCCTTGGCGAGCCACGCGCGGCGCTTTGCTGCTGTACCGCAGGGCCTGTGGCCGGCAGAAGGCGCACTTTCGACTGACTTTCTCGCATTGCTTGCCCAACGCAAGATCCGCTGGACTGCGAGCAGCGAAGGGGTTTTGGCCAATAGCTTGCACGCCGGCACATCGGCTGAGGCATCGGTCGATCCGCCGGTACAGGCGCGGCACCGTCCCTATCGGCTTACCGCGATTGCCCCAGACATGTTGCTTTTTTTTCGGGACGACCGACTCTCCGATCTCATCGGTTTTTCATACTCAAAGTGGCATGGACGAGACGCGGCCAACAACTTCATTCACGAGCTTGAATCGATCGCCGGGAATGCGGCCAGCGGACCGCGACCTCTCGTAAGCGTCATGCTCGATGGCGAAAATGCCTGGGAATACTATCCCTACAACGGTTTTTTCTTTCTTAGCGACTTGTACAAGGGCCTGACCAGCCATCCGGGCATTCGCACCGTTACGGGCAGCGACATGGTTGCGCTACACGCGGGTCAGGCACCCGCTCATCTGGCGGAGCCGGGGGCGGTTCCCGTTGGCGAACTTCCCAGGCTAACCGCCGGCAGCTGGGTATACGGAAATTTTGCGACCTGGATCGGAGCCAAGGATAAAAATTACGCTTGGGACCTGTTGAGCCAAGCAAAGGTCAGCTTCGACCAAGTGATCGGCAGTGGGCGCCTCGATGAGTCCCTGCGCGCGCAAGCTCTCGCGCAGCTTGCTGATTGCGAAGCCTCCGATTGGTTCTGGTGGCCGGGCGAAGATAATCCGAGTCTGTCGGTATCGGCCTTCGAGACCTTGTTCCGTAACAAGCTGTCCCATCTATATCGCCTGCTGCAGTTGCCAGTGCCCGATATCCTGGGCAAATCGTTTAGCAAAGGGGGGGCGATGGCCGAAATCGGCGGGACAATGCGCCGCGGCAGCGCTTCAGCTGCGACGAGCTAATCGAGCCGAGCGAAAGCGCTCCGAGCCCGCGCCGCCTATTGTCGTCGTTCGGGTGCGAGCCGTCGCGCCAGCTCGGCAAAACGCCCGTCCTCCTCCCACTTCTCCAGCTCCAGTGGGAGCTTGCGGCGCCAGTTGGGATACTGGTCTACGGTGCCGGGCAAATTGACCTGATCGCGACACCCAAAGACATCTTCGAGTTGCACGATCAACACGCGCGATGGCGTTCGTGCCAAATACTCCTGCACTGCCATCGCCAGTGGCTGCGTCATCGCAAGCGGCCAATGGGGCTCCGCAGAGACGTCGGGCGGTAAAAGGGATTCACGCTGCAGGATCTCGAGCACCCGGGCACAATCTCGCTTGCGCTCCTCGACCTGCTGTGTGCGCATCGACTCCCGCGGGAACAGTCCCAGCGCTTCGCGCAACTCCAAGTCACGGCTTTCCCAAAAACCAGCCAGCGTAGCCAGGTCATGTGTGGCCGTCGTCACCAGGGCATTGAGCGGAAAATCTTTGGGCGCAAGAAATTGACCGCCTTCTCCGCGAGAAAAATACAGCAACCGATACGACAAGATGCGACGCAATTCCATGGCCTGGCGCACTTCGTCGGGCACGGTTCCGAGGTCCTCGCCGATCACCAGGCAGCGATTGCGCTGACTCTCGAGAGTAAGTATCGCCAACAGGTGCTCAAACGGATACGTGACATACGCACCGGCCTCGGGCAGATCGCCACGCGGCACCCAGAACATTCGCGCAAGGCCCATGACGTGATCGATGCGCAGCGCCCCCGCATGACGCATGTTGGCGCGCAGTACTGCGATAAAGGGAGCGTAGGCGCGCGCACGCAGCCGCTCGGGCAGCATTGGCGGCAGACCCCAATCTTGTCCATGCAAGTTAAAGTCATCGGGCGGGCACCCCGCGCTGGCACTTTGCGTATAAAGGTCTTGCGCGGCCCAAGACTCCGCGCCGTTGCGATCGACCGACACCGCCAAGTCCTGGTACAGACCGATGCCCAGCCGCGAATCGAGCGCGCTCATTCCCACCGCCGCCAGCTGCAGCTCCGCCTGCCACTGTAAATATTCGAAGAACTCGATTCGTTCCAGGTGGTTGTGGGCAAATTCGGCAACGGCGGACGAGGTCGGGTCACGAAAACTGTATGACCAGTCTTGCCAGCCGGTTACCTGGTCGTCTTTTGCATGGAAGTGCTCTTGCAGCATCTCGAATAACGCATGCTGGCGCAGCGCAAGGCCGCCAGAGGCCTGAAACGCACGAAAGTCCTGGGCACGTCGAGAGTCCGGGTCCGCCAGGCAGATTCGCCGAAAATATTCGTATAAAAGCTCCAAGACTTGCATTTTGACCGCGGCCACGCCTTTGTAGTCGACGAGTTCCAAGCTGCGCAACGCGCGCAGCCGCGTCTGAAACTCTGGAGCCGTAACCTTCGTGCGCGCCTCAGAACAATGGGCAAATTCCTCGACGGCCTCGACGTCCAGGTACAAGGCGTTCAAGAACCGCCGCGACGACGGTGAATACGGACTAGCATGGTTGGGATTGTGCGCATATAGCGCATGCAACGGATTTAACCCGAGCAGCGCAGCGCCGTGCTTGCCGCACAATCGAACCAGCTTAGCCAGATCGTTAAAATCCCCGATCCCCCAATTGCGCTGCGACCGCAGCGAATACAGTTGTACTGCGGGCCCCCACACGCGATGGCCTTCGCGCAGCAGGGGTGGCAGGTAACAGCGTGGCGGCGCGACCACGAGCAGGGTCGAGGCAAGCAGGCGGCTTTCGACACGTTCCTTGGCCACCGCAGCCTCGCGACTTTCGTCAAACTCCGGCACGCTGACGTCGATGCGCAGGTCCAGCCGATGGTATCCATAGGGCACGCTATTGGGCACGCTGATGCGAAAATCCTGCACCATTCCCTCGTGTTGCGTGCCGTTTTCTTCGACGAGCAGCCATCGCATCCTTGCATCGCGAACGCCCGCCTGCAGCTTCAGTGTCCACGGCTGCGCATCGAGCCAAAACACCACGACTGGGGGCAGCGGCGCGCGGATCGCCATCGCCGCCTGTGCTTCTTCGTCAGCGCGCAGCGATGCCTCCACCTGGCCACGATCTCCGGCCTCAACTCCCATAGCCCGCAGCAATGCGCGCAAGCCGTGTTCGGGAACGACGGTGCGCTTACCCCAGATGTCGTAATACTCGGGCGCAATGCCGTAGCGCTGGCACAGCCGCAGCAGGGCTGCGCGTTCCTCCTCCGTGGTCTGTTCCGGCGCGTCGTCTGCTGCGTTCATCGTAGGCGGGTTCGGGTCGGCCAGCGTGTCCGCCGTAACTCAGGCGCCGATTTGCTGGCGCAACAGGCGCGCCTGCGGCTCGTCTTCGACCACGTAAGAAAAGCGGCTGCGAAATGCCTCGGGCGCAAGTCCCGCCGTTTGCGCTAGATCGGCAAGACGCCCGCTGTCTGCAAGGTCTGCACGCTGCAGGCGGGTCATGTAGCGGCGCGCAACCGCGTAGCGAAGCGAGTCGATCTGAACCGTGCGCACCTTTGTGCGCCCCGTTGCTGGGTCAATCATCGAGGAAAATGGAATCGGCACAAAGCGGCCCTCCTGCACGGACACCATCGCGTTGGAGCCGCCTTCGATAAGAAATTGCGCCGCGCAGTATCCGAGGTCGCGGGTGTACTCGATGTCCACCGGTATCGGATCGGCGCAGCGCAGTTCATAGCCTATGTCCTTGGATACGATCGAGGTTCCCATTCCCAGCGCACCGAGCCGCTCCTCCACGACTTTGCGAACACCACGACCCAAGTCGATCTCAGCCAGACGGATGTGATCGTGCTCATCGCGCTCGACCGGCCCCAAGCGGTGCAGCTCACTTTCAGGAATGAGCTCCGCCAGCCCCTCGGCCAGAACCGCCACGCCATCCTTGCCGCCCTCGGCACGGCGCTTGATGACTGCTCCGACGAGCACGTCGGCGATCTTATCCAGACTGACCTTACCCGTGGTGAACTCTTCCGGAATGACCGCCAGCGTCGCCCCCGCGGCCTTGGCGATACCCAGTGCCAAAGATCCGGCTTTGCGACCCATCGCCACGACGAAGTACCAGCGGCCCGAGCTGTGCGCATCGACCATCAGGTTTTTGACCAACGCAACGCCCACGTGTCGTGCGGTTTGAAAGCCGAAAGTGTCGATATGGGCCGGCAAGGCCAAGTCGTTGTCGATCGTCTTGGGAACGTGGGCAACACGCAGCCGCGCACCGGCGCGCTCGGCGATCTTCATCGCCGAAAAAGCAGTGTCATCGCCACCGATCGTGATGAGTTCCGTGACCCCTAGCTCACCGAGCGACTGCACCACGCGATCCAGGTGCGCTGCCTGTTTGGTTGGATTGGCGCGCGAAGTGCCGAGAATGGCACCACCAAGGAAATGAATTCCGCGAACATCCTCGGCCGAGAGCCTGCGCACGCGGCCGAGCTTTCCTTGCATGATCTCGGAATAGCCACTTGGCAGTCCCAACACTTCGCGTCCTTCCAGACGGCCTCGCAAGGTTGCTGCGCTGATCACGCTGTTGATACCCGGCGCTGGCCCCCCACCTACCAAGATGGCCATTTTCTGCGCGATTTCTCCCGCTTCCGCCATAGCCGTATCCAGTTTTTTTACTTAGCCATTGTCCGGTCTGAGAAACACGATCGCCAAAGGCGGCAAGGTCAGCTCCAGCGAATATTGTTGGCCGTGCGAGGGCGTATCCGTTGCCTGCACCGCACCAAAATTGCCCATGTCGCTTCCGCCATAGATCGCAGCATCGCTGTTAGCCAATTCGCGCCAGCGTCCGCCCACCGGCACGCCAAGACGGTGGTGCATCCGCGGTACCGGCGTCAGGTTGCAGACAACAAACACCGGTCGAGCCGCCTCGCGCCCGCGCCGCAAAAATGCAAGCAAACCATTTTCCGCATCGTTGCAATCGATCCACTGAAAGCCCGCGACGTCAAAATCAATTTGATGCAACGCTGGTTCCGTTCGCAACAACCTGTTGCAGTCGGTCACCCAGCGCTTTACGCCTGCATGCTCGGCGTATTGCAGCACATGCCAGGACAAACTGTGCTCATGCGACCACTCGGCAGGTTGCCCGAACTCCCCTCCCATGAACAGCAGCTTTTTGCCAGGATGCGCCCACTGGAACCCCAGCAGTAGCCGCAGGTTGGCAAAACGCTGCCAGGAGTCGCCCGGCATCTTGGCCAGCAGCGAGCCCTTGCCGTGCACTACTTCGTCGTGGGACAGGGGCAAGACGAAATTCTCGAAAAAGGCGTACCAGATGGAAAAAGTGACGCGGTCGTGGTGATGGCGACGGTGAACCGGATCTCGTCGAAAAAAATCCAGCGTGTCGTGCATCCAGCCCATGTTCCACTTCAGGCCAAACCCCAAGCCACCCACATAAACGGGACGCGACACCATCGGCCAGGAAGTTGATTCCTCGGCAATTGTCTGCGTATCGGGATGGTCGCGGTAGACGGATTCATTGAGCTTGCGCAGAAAACCGATCGCCTCGAGATTTTCCTTTCCGCCATATATATTGGGAATCCACTCACCCTCCTTGCGCCCATAGTCCAGATAGAGCATGGAGGCGACGGCGTCGACGCGCAATCCGTCGACGTGGTAGCGGTCGAGCCAAAAAAGCGCGCTCGAGAGCAAAAAAGCGCGCACTTCATTTCGCCCGTAGTTAAAGATGTGGCTCGTCCATTCGGGATGAAAACCCTGGCGCGGATCGGCGTGCTCAAACAGGTGCGTCCCATCGAAGCGCGCAAGACCATGCGCGTCACTGGGAAAGTGCGACGGCACCCAGTCGAGCAGCACGCCGATGCCATTTTGGTGCAGCACATCAATCAAATACATAAGATCTTGCGGGGTGCCGTAGCGCGCAGTCGGGGCGAAGTAACCGGTCGTCTGGTAGCCCCAGGAGCCGTAGAAGGGGTGTTCGGTGACCGGCATTAATTCGACATGTGTAAAACCCGTCTGGGCGATGTATTCGGCCAAGGGTTGGGCCAATTCGCGATACGTCATCGAGCGGTTGCCCTCTTCGGGCACGCGCCGCCAAGACCCCAGATGCAGCTCATAGATCGACATCGGTCCATCGAGCGCGTTGGCGCGCGCGCGCGAAGCCATCCACTGTGCATCACCCCACTGGTAGTCCAGGTTCCACACCCGCGCGCCGGTCGCCGGCGGCGTCTCGCAATACGTCGCAAACGGGTCCGACTTTACGTGCTCGCTGCCGTCGAACTTCGAAACGATATGGAACTTGTAAGCAAAGCCGTGGCGCACGCCGGGGATAAATCCTTCCCAGATTCCGGAGCTGTCATATCGGGGGTGGAGCCAGTCGACCTTTGCGCTCCAGTGATTCCATTCGCCCATGACACTGACCTCGCGTGCGTTGGGCGCCCAGACGGCAAAGTGCACTCCGTCGACACCGTCACGCTGGTGCAGTTGTGCGCCCAAGCGTTCGTACAGGCGGCCGTGGGAGCCTTCGCGAAAAAGATAAATGTCGTGATTTGTGATCGGAGTAGTCACGGTTGGCGTCGTTCGTCGTTAGAAGGGTAATTGGGCATCCGGTGCGACCGCATGAATGGCGCGCGCAAATTCACCTTGTATGCGCGCCAGCGCGCTTGCGCTGTCGGCCTCAAAGCGCATCACCACCACCGGCGTAGTGTTGGACGGCCGCGCCAGACCAAATCCGTCATCGTATTCGATACGCAGGCCGTCGATCGTGATGAACTCGCGTGCCCCAGGAAAATACTCGTGCGCGCTGGCCCCGCGCTCAGTCAGAGCCCGCAGACGCTCAATCAGGCGGACGTTTTCGCCTTCGGCAGTGTGCAAATGCAGCTCTGGCGTCGCGCTCGCGTCGGGCAAAGACTCGAGTTCCGAGGACGGATCGGCGCTGCGGCTCAGTATCTCCAGCAGGCGCGCCCCGGCGTACATTGCGTCATCAAATCCGTACCAGCGGTCATTAAAAAACAGGTGCCCACTCATCTCGCCGGCGAAGGCCGCCCCGCTCTCGCGCAGGCGTGCCTTGATAAGCGAATGGCCTGTGCGCCACATCGTCGGCCTTCCGCCGTGACGGCGCACCCAAGGCGCTACATGGCGCGAACACTTCACATCGAAGACGATCTCTGAGCCGGGCAAAGCCGCCAGCACGTCCTTGGCAAAGAGCATGATCTGCCGGTCGGGAAAGATGATGTTACCGCTGCGCGTCACGACCCCGAGCCGATCGCCGTCCCCATCAAAGGCCAGACCCAGCTCGGCACCCTGGGTGCGCACGGCTGCGATCAGCTGCTGAAGGTTCTCGGGATGTGCAGGATCCGGGTGATGATTGGGAAAGCGCCCGTCCACCTCGCAAAAAAGTTCCGTCACCTCGCAGCCCAACGCCCGGTACAGTCGCCCCGCCGTTGCCCCCGCCACGCCGTTACCGCAATCGATTGCGATGCGCATCGGGCGCGCCAGTTGCACGTCCCCGACAATGCGGTCGATGTAAGCTTGACCTATGTCAAAGGTCCGCAAGACTCCCGGCGTGCTCGATCCCGAGAACTCGCCCGCCCGGATGCGCCGGTACAGCGCTTGCAGCGCCTCGCCGTAGAGGGCTTCGCCAGCGAGCACGAGCTTCATGCCGTTGTATTCGGGCGGGTTATGGCTGCCCGTAATCGCAACGCCCGAGCCGGTCCGAAGGTGATACGTCGCAAAATACAGCATCGGCGTGGCGACCTGCCCGATATCGACGACGTCAACGCCCGTGCTGCGGATCCCGCCGACCAGTGCATCGCGCAACCAGGGCCCGGACAGCCGGCCATCCCGGCCCACTGCGATTTCCCGCACGGCGCGCTCGCGCGCCTCCGACCCAAGCGCGGCCCCGATGCAGTGCGCAGCCTCGCGCGTCAGGCTGCGCTCGACGATGCCGCGAATGTCATACGCCTTGAATAGGTTCGCGTCAACATGGTTCGACGTGGTTGGCGCCGTCACGACAATTCCCGCCCAGAAACCGCCCCCTGCGGGTGCGGCGCATTTACATTTAGAATCGGTCCGGGGAGAGAATACACGTTCGCTCTACACGCCTTGTTGGGCAATATCAACAGCCACGGATTTATGGAATCGAGCCCCAGCGAACTACCTCAGTGGCAAGCTCTTGAAGAGTGGCGCCGCTCCTTTGCCTCGCGCACGCTCGCCAACTTATTTAAGTTGGACCCGGGCAGGCAGCAGCGCTGGAGCTTTTCGGCTGCCTCGATCCACATCGACATATCGCGCAACTGGATCGACGAGAATACCTTCGGTGCGCTCATGACGCTAGCGCGCGCACGCGATCTGGAGAAGATGCGCGAGGCGCTGCTGCGCGGTGAGGCTGTCAATACCACGGAGCACCGGCCCGCCTGGCACACGGCACTGCGCACGCCGCCTGCCGATCCGTCGGTGGCCCGCTCGCTCGAGGAGGATCAGCGGCTTTTTTTGGGATTTGCCGAGGCACTGCGTAGCGGTCGCATCCAGGGTTCCACGGGCAAGCCCATCAACACCGCCGTGTGCATCGGTATTGGCGGCTCGGACCTGGGTCCGCGGCTTGTGACGGAAGCATTGGGAGCACCGACCGGGCCCGTACGCGTGCGCTTTGTCAGCAACATCGACCCAGTGGAGCTGCACAACGCCCTGGAGGGCGCAACGCCCGAATCCACGCTAATTGTGGCCACATCCAAGACCTTCACCACACTCGAGACGCTGGAGAACCTTCGCGTTGCCCGCAGCTGGCTGAACGCCGATTCACAACGGTTGGACGCTGCGCACCATATTGTCGGCGTCACGGCGCACCCGGATCGAGCCGCGAAGATCGGCGTGCATCCAAAGCGCATCTTTGTTTTTCCCGAGTGGGTCGGCGGACGCTATTCGCTTTGGTCCGCGTGCGGCCTGCCGATTGCTATCGCCCATGGACACGACGCTTTCTTGCAGCTGTGCGCAGGTGCGGCGGAAATGGACGCGCACTTTGCCACGGCGCCGCTGGAGACCAATTTGCCCGTGATCCTTGGTCTACTTGGAGTTTGGTACGTCAACTTCTGGAATACCCGTTCGCGTGCTGTCTTTCCCTACTCGCAGCGACTGCGTGCGCTGCCTTCGTATCTTCAGCAGCTCGAGATGGAAAGTCTGGGCAAGCGAGTCGACGTCGACGGGCATCCGGTTACCATCGATACAGGTCCGGTTGTTTGGGGAGAAGTGGGTACGACAGCGCAGCACAGCGTTTTTCAGTTCATGCACCAAGGCACGCACTGGTCGCCAGCCGACTTCGTGGTCGTTGCACAGCATGCGCAAAGCGACGAGCGTCGCAACCGGTTGCTGCACGCCTCGGCAATGGCTCAGGCCGATGCAATGGCTTGGGGTGATAGCGTTCTGGGCGCCGAGCGCTCCACCGCGGCGTATGCGATCACGCCCGGTGGCAGGCCCAGTAATATCATCAGCCTGGCGCAACTCGATGCCCACAACGTTGGGGCCTTGTTGGCAATGTATGAGCAGCGCACATACGTGCAAAGCGTGATCTGGAATGTCAACGCCTTTGACCAGTGGGGCGTGGAAGTCGGCAAGAAACTCTTGCAGCAGCGGCTCGACCGCGAGCCGGTCTAGCGCTTTCTGAGCGCGTGATCAAGGAAGCAACGATGGCGCACAGCACGCGCGCAGGCAAAGTTCGCAAAGCGGTTTTTCCGGTGGCCGGATCGGGCACACGGTTTCTTCCGGCCACCAAAGCCATGCCCAAGGAAATGCTCCCGGTGGTAGACAAGCCGCTGATCCAGTACGCGGTAGAAGAAGCAGCGGCAGCGGGAATTGAAATGATGATTTTCGTGACGGGGCGCAACAAACGCGCCATCGAGGATCATTTCGATCGCAGCCCAGAACTCGAAATGTTGCTGCAGGCCAGTGGCAAGCACCAG
>Ga0187781_10000955_pt1 | contig 21551 bp, 18 predicted proteins | sample 0715_SJ02_MP02_2_FD_132447 | JGI IMG/M metagenome (GOLD analysis project Ga0187781, IMG submission 132447) | Tropical peat soil microbial communities from peatlands in Department of Meta, Colombia - 0715_SJ02_MP02_20_MG | ecosystem: Environmental > Terrestrial > Soil > Wetlands > Peat | place... | reverse complement strand
TGCTGCGGTTCCCGTTGAGGCTGGCGTAGTAGGCGAAGCGTTCAGTATGACCTCCGAGGTTCAGCTGATCGTCCGTTTGATAGAAACTGCCGATCGTGGTGACGAATTCCGCGTCGTTATTCATGTCGAAGCCGGATTTGGGGAGGATGTTGAACATGCCATACGTGCGATCCCCGTATTGCGCGCCGTAACTGCCGCGCAGAATCTCGACGTCGTCGATGTCTCTCGGATCAACGCGCGGGGCGAGACTGGTGGCGATGTTCGTGTCGGGAATGGGAACGCCGTCGATGAGCCACGAAGTCTGGTGGCCGCCGCGCATGTGAAGCATGTCGTGAGTCATGTAAGCGGCGGGCGTGAAATCGGTGACCATCGAGAGATTGTTCGTCAGGTCAGCGCCCGGAGTTTGCTGAATATCCGCGCGATCGATCAGGGTGGTGGGCGTGAACGTTTCCTGCGCGGACGTCCCCGCTTCAGCAGTGACCACGGTGGTTGCAGTCACCGGGGCAAGCGCAAGCTGGAAATGAAGAATGGAAGACGTATCGGATGCCAGCGTGAGCGTTTGTTTTTCGGTGCTGAAGCCGGAGACCGTGACGCTTACCGAGTAGTTGCCGAACGGCACGGCCGGGAATGAAAACTCGCCGTCACCATTGGTTAGCGCGGACTGAGACCAATCCGAAGTGGACGACTTGATTTGCACCGACGCATTGGCGACCGGCCGATGCTGGGGATCGTGCACGATACCGCGAACGCTGCCGAAAACCGTCGCTCGCGCGGATGAACTGCCAAATAGAAAGGCCGCGGCGAGCAGAAAGGCGAACACCTTCTGCATAGACTCCTCCAGTCAAATTTTGAATTTTCAACTGCGGTTGAAGGAGGCTAGCTTCTGGGAGGATTAAAGGGCCCGATGGAAAAACCCTGTGTGGGTGCTTGCGAAGAAATCTGCATGGATCGCCTGAAAGCGTCCGGCGCATCGACTGCGACGAATTGCTCAGTCATGGTGGGAGCGATGGGAGCGATCAGCCCGAAATCCGGCAGCTGCTTTCCCGATTTCGTTTGGCAGTGGCACGTCATCGGCTGGCCTGCATGCGGATGAAAACCGTGCGGCAGGCAGCACATCATCGTGCACGCCGCCGACTCGCACGCCATCGCGCGTGCGACGAGCGCGAGCGGCGTCGCGAGGAGAGCGACGATGACGAGCATTGCCTTTGCGCGGCGCATCGAGTCGAGGCTAGCACGACCGGCAGCCCGGTGCAATCTCGATGCGATAGAGCACGGCGAGATTAACTACGCGCACGAGTTTGCGTTCTCAGAAACTTCGCGATAGGCTGACCACGCGATGCTGCCATTCAAGCTCATCTATCACGACGGCTACGACCTGAACCTCGGCGCGCACGTCTTTCCCTCGCAGAAGTACCGGATGATTCGCGACAGGTTGGTGGAAGAAGGAGTCGCCGCGGCGGAGGATTTTCTCGCACCGGAACCCGCGACTGATGAAGACGTGTCGCGCGTGCATTCGAAGGACTACGTTTACAAGCTGAAGACCGGCACGGTCAGCCGCATCGAAGAGGCACGGCTCGAAGTCCCGTACTCGAAAAAGTTGATCGAAGCGTGCTGGCTGGCGGCGGGCGGATCGATTCTCGCGGGCCGGCGCGCGCTGCAAGACGGCTGGGCCGCAAATATCGGCGGCGGATTTCACCACGCGTGCCCGGATCACGGCGAGGGATTCTGCGTAATTCACGACGTGGCGATTGCTATCCGGCGGTTGCAATTTGAGGGAGCGATCGATCGAGCGATGGTGGTGGATACGGATGTTCACCAAGGCAACGGCACGGCCGTGGTGTTTGGCGGAGACGGAGATGTGTACACGATGTCGCTCCATCAGGAAAACAACTATCCCTTTCCAAAGCCGCCATCCACGGTTGACGTGGATCTGCCCGACGGCATCGGCGACGCCGAGTATCTCGCGATTCTCGAAAAGCACTTACACCAGGCTTTCCACGACTTTGCGCCGCAGATTCTTTTCTACGTGGCGGGCGCCGATCCGTACCGGGAGGATCAACTTGGCGGTCTTGCGATGACGATGGCGGGACTCGCGAAGCGGGATGCTTTGGTTTTCGATTATGCGCGGCGCAATGGAGTGCCCGTGGCGATCACGCTGGCCGGAGGATACGCGCGGCAAGTGGCGGATACGGTTGGAATTCACGTCGCGACGATCGTGGCAGCGCGCGATGCCGCGCTGGAAAGTAGACATCGGGCCAGGTCGGGAGTCCGCTAGGGGTTCGTGACGGCGTCTACTTTTCGCTCCGAAATGTTTGGTCTCGATCGGAGATGCCCGCCGTTCCGGCGCCGAGATTCCTCGTCCCTCGCTGCGGCGCACGATTTCCGCGCAGCGGGAGACCCAGGGCGCGGAAATCGAGCTGCTCGGTCTCCGGAATGACAACCGCTTAAGATTGGCTCTACTGGAAGTCGAGCAGGACGTCAACGGTTGCGTTCTTGGGATCTTCCTGCAGGAATCGCCCGACTTTCTCGTAATGAAAGGGAAGCCCGCTGAAAGCTTCCTTGATTCCGTTCACGACGAAGTCCTCGTAAACAGCTCGATTGAACACGACTCCGGGTTGGATCTTCCACGCCGCACGAATCCGCCGCTCGCCTTCGAGCGAAAGCCCGGTGAGCACGAGCTTGCCCATATGGAATTGAGGTCCTTCGGCTATCGAAACCGCGTATGTGATCGTTTTAGCGCTTTCGTCGAAATGGGGCGTGGGGACGAGATTGACGTCCAAATAACCGCGCTCGGCATAGGAGTCGCGAACCGCTTGCCATCCGCGTTCGATCTTCATGCCGTCGGCGATATCCCCGTCGTGCAGCGGGATCAGCGTAGAAAGCTCGAGCATGCCGAAAACGGAGTCCCCCGACCACGTCGGCGGATGCCAAGTAAACGCAGGACCTGGATCGACGGGAGCCACGATTGCGACGCGAGGGTTGCCGCCGCTATCCACGATTCGCGCGGCCGGCGGGCCAAATTTCACGCGGAGGAATCCGTGCGAGTAATACACGGGCCGAACCTGCTCGAATTCGAACAGGATGATCGCCGCGCGCGAGTATTGCTGACCGACCACATCGGATAGACGCGTGTGAATGCCGCGATCGTTCTGCGCCAGCACATCGCCGAACTCGACGCTCGCCAAGCCGAGCCCTGAATCTTCAATGCGAAACTGCTGGATCCGATCGTCAGTGCCGGGCACGGTCGTTAGCACATGGGAAACCGGGGCGCGAACACCGCGGGAAATAAGCTGGCCCTGGACCGCGTCAGAGATAGCATCGAGAACGGAACCGCCTTCCGGCGCGGTGCCATCAAAGAGCGGAACGGATTTTTTCAACACGGAGATCAGTTCGTCGTCGGTAAACCAGGGGAAGTTGTCGAACCAAACAGGAACGGCGGGCGCATCCGAGACCTGGAACTCGACGCGAACGCCGGCATCTGTGGTTGCGTAGCGGTACTGGACACTGGAAAAGCGGCCAGTCTTCGCGAGATCGTCAGCGGCGTGCTGGAAATCGTCGTGGCCGGCCTGCGCGCCGACACGCAAAGACGTGGCGGCGACGATTTGCTCGGACGCGAACCTCGAGGAACCGGTCACTTGAACGGCTTCGAGGCGCGCTGTGGCGGGTTGGTCTTGTGCAGCGCGCGCCAACGGTGCGAGCGCGACGAATACCAATAGGCTTGCCGCACGGAGCACGGCGAGCGCCGACCAGCGAAGAGAGAAGCCGCTATTCATGCGTCGAACTACTCGACAGTGACCGATTTGGCGAGGTTGCGGGGCTGGTCCACGTCACAGCCGCGCCGCACAGCGATATGGTACGCGAGCATCTGCAGCGGGACAATCTCAAGAATGGGCGCGATCAGATCGGGAGCTGTTGGAATCTCGATGACGTGGTCCGCGATGTCGCGCGCGAGCTTATCACCTTCGGTGACGACGGCGATCACGATTCCGTCGCGCGCCTTGACTTCCTGAAGATTCGAGATCGTCTTTTCGTAGCGCAGCATTGAACTGGGATCGGATTCATCGCGGGTCGCGATCACGACCACCGGCAGGTTTTCGTCGATGAGCGCGTTGGGCCCGTGCTTCATCTCGCCCGCGGGATAACCCTCGGCGTGAATGTAGGAGATTTCTTTAAGTTTGAGCGCGCCTTCAAGGGCGATGGGATAGTGGATTCCGCGGCCGAGATAGAGAAAGTCCGTATGGCGGAAAAATTGGCGCGCGAGATCCTCAATCCGGCCGTCTTGTTGGAGGATAGTGCTGATCTTGTGCGGGATGCGCGTCAACTCTTCCATCAGTTTTTGAGATGCGGAGTTCGCGAGCTTGGCGCGCACCTGGCCGAGATAGAGGGCCGTCAGCAGGAGCGCGGTGAGCTGTCCGGTAAACGCCTTTGTGGACGCGACGCCAATTTCCGGGCCGGCGTGCGTGTAAATCGTCCCACTGGATTCGCGCGTCAGCATCGAGCCGACAACGTTGCAAATGGCAAGAACTTTCGCGCCCTTTTGGCGCGCTTCGCGCTCGGCCGCAAGCGTGTCCGCAGTTTCACCGGACTGGCTGATGGCGATGATCAGGCTGCTCTTGCCGACGATCGGATCGCGGTAACGAAACTCGCTGCCGTAATCCACTTCGACCGGAAGATTGGCGAGGCGCTCGATCATGAACTTGCCGGCGAGTCCGGCATGCCAGCTCGTGCCACAGGCGACGATCTTGACGTCCTTGAAATTGCGGAATTCTTCCTCGCTGATGTCCATTTCTTCGAGGAAAACCTTGCCGGTTTCCTGTGAAATTCGGCCGAGCAGAGTATCGCGCACCGAGCGCGGCTGCTCGAAGATTTCCTTCTGCATAAAATGCTTGAAGCCGCTCTTTTCCGCCATGATCGGGTCCCAGGTGATGTGCTGGGCCGGGCGATTGATCGGGTGGCTTTCGAAATCGCAAAGCTGGACTCCCTGCGCGGTCAGGACGGCCATTTCTCCGTCGCCGAGGAAAAAGACGCTGCGCGTGTGCTCGAGAAGGGCCGGGATGTCGCTCGCCACGAAAGACTCGTGGTCGCCGAGGCCGACGACGATCGGCGGCCCCAGCCGCGCGGCGACGATCTTGTTGGGGTCCTTCGCGGACACAGCCACCAACGCATAGGCGCCGGTCATGGCTTTGACGGCTTTCCGAACCGCTTCTTCGAGCGACGCGTCTTTTGAGAATTTTTCGATGAGATGGGCAATGATTTCCGTATCGGTTTCGGTGACAAACTTGTGGCCTTCCGCGAGGAGCTGTTTCTTCAGCTCGATGTAGTTTTCGATGATGCCGTTGTGCACGACGACGATCTGGCCGGTGCAATCGCGGTGTGGATGGGCGTTTTCCTCGGTGGGGCGGCCATGCGTGGCCCAGCGAGTGTGGCCGATGCCATAGACGCCGTCCATCGGAGTCGTGCGGATGGAGTCCTCCAGGTTGCGCAGTTTGCCCGGAGCGCGGCGAATCTCCAGCTTGCCATTTTCGCCGACGACAGCGATGCCTGCGGAGTCGTATCCGCGGTATTCGAGGCGCTTCAGGCCGTCAAGGATCAGCGGGACGACACGCTTGGGGCCGATGTAACCAACAATTCCGCACACGAGGGTTTGGCCTCCAAAGGGGAACTTGCAGCGACTTCCTTATGCTAGCACATGAGCGGCCAAGGTTTCGGATGTGGGCGGATCTGGTGTTAACTCCGATATTAGGGGTGGCGATTGGCGCACATCGCCCGTCACCTGCGGGCAGTTCCGAACTCCCGTGGGCGCTATCGACATGATTTCAGTTGAGTTGTGGCGCATCGCCGCGCTGATGATGGGATGCCTCGCGTCTTGGAGGTACGGGCTCACTTGAAGATATCGCCGCGAGCCAGGCGCGAGATGCGCCTACTCGATGATTTCGAAGCGGAATTCTTCGATCACCGGGTTGGTCAGGACATCCTTGGCGATCCGTTCGACCTGGGTCTGGGCTTCGGCGCGGCTCAACCCATCTAGATTGAGGACGAAGAACTTGCCCTGGCGGACATCCTGCACCTTGGAGTACCCAAGAGAAGAAAGCGCGCGCTGGATGGTTTGCCCCTGCGGATCGAGAACCGTCGACTTGAGCATGACCCAGACGTGGGCTTTCATGTTTCTCCTCGACTGCAAAGGGCGATTATAGCAAGCCCGCCGATTTCGCCGCGGCCCGAAAATCGTCCAGCATCTGGCGCTTTTCGATCGGCGGAAGGAACGCCGCGTTGAAGCTCTGTTCGGCGAGCTGAAGCAACTGCTCATTGGAAAGCCCCAGCGACGCCGCGCGAGAGTATTCCGTCAGCAAATCCGTGTGAAACATTCCGGGGTCGTCGGTCGAAAGCGTGACGAGCGAGCCGCCGGCAAGAAGCTCTCTCAGGGGATGGTCGGCGAGCGACGCCTCTGCCTTCCCCATCTGCTTGGCCAGAGCGCCCGTGGCCAAATTGCTCGTGGGACAGTTCTCAAGCACGATGCGCCGCAGCGCGAGAGACTTGGCTAATGCCGCGTCGTGCATCACAGCGATACCGTGTCCGATCCGCTCCGCGCCGAGGATATCGACCGCCTCGCGAACCGATTCCGGACCGCCGACTTCTCCGGCGTGGCACACGATCCGCAGGCCTTCAGTCCGGGCCAGATCGAAAGCGGGACGAAAATTCGCGGTGGGGAACGCGAGTTCGTCGCCGCCCATCCCAAATGCGACGATGCCCCCACGGTGGAGCTTGGCGGCCCAGCGCGCCACTTCGGTGGCGGCCTCTGCGCCAAACTGACGAGTCGCATCGAAAATCCAGGCGGTGCGGACCTTGCGGTAAAGCACGCCCTCTGCAGCCTCACGGATCGCCGTGAAATTGGCTTCGACGCTCTGCATGCGGCGGAGCATCACACCGGCCGATATCGTGATTTCGGCGTAGACGACATTCTGGCGGACCAGCTCGTCCAAAAGGTTCCGCGTGATGAGCGCGTAGTCCTCAGGATCGCGGAGATACGACGTGACCCACTTGAAGCTTTCGATGAATCCCGCGAAGTTTGAATACTTGTAGCGAGCCGCGACCTCTTCCGCGGTGATCGTATCGCCGTGGCGGGCGGCCAATTCGACCGCCGTCTCGGGGCGAATGGAGCCTTCGAGGTGTAGGTGGAGCTCAGCCTTTGGCAGCGAATCCAGGATTGTCAATTGCTGGGTTGCTTGGGACACGGTGTTTGTTCAGTAGGACGGCAGCTGCGGCCGTCCCGCGTTGACCCACGCGGACATCCAGTAGGATCCGATATCGGTCGAGGCGTCGGTGAGCTGGCGGATCAAAACCGCGCCCGCCTGCCCGTAAAAGCGGTCGTAATATTCGTCGTTGTAAGCGGACAGACCCTCGTGAGCGCGCCGGTCGGCCAGCAGGATATTTTCGAGCCAGGAGTGAGCGCTCAGGGACATCTCGAAGGCGTGGTCGGTCGGATCGCGAATGAAAGTGGCCTCGTTGGGCCGCATGAAGAAGAAACCCTGATAGTGATCGACGAGGACGACACCGAAGCGCTCGTTCACACCCGGCTGTCCGGAAAGGCTGCCGTCTCGGTTGGTTGTTGACCGAAACGGGTCGTGCGCCGCGGCGATGTAGTATGCCAGCGTCGCGGCCTCAATCTTGGCGTCGTCCCAATTGTGCGCACGGAACGCGTCGGTCAATCTCTTGCTATAAAACCCCACTTCCCAGGGAAGTTGTCCGTGGGCTTCGATGCTCCTCTTCCCATATTTCGAGACCGCGTCAGCATAAGAACGAGGAAGCGCCGCGAACGGAAAAGGACCGTAATGATCCAGCTCGATGAAATTGTTGTGCGATCCCGATGCGGTCCTCGCTTCAGCCTCCGCCACTTCGTTTGTATGCTGCACCAGATACGAACGGTTCGCCTGGAAAAAGGGCAGCATTTCGTCGGGGAGGGTATCCACGGCCTTGTCGGTGATCAGCCGGCGGGCATTGTCGCCCCAGCCGAACGATGCCGGCAGTGCCGCAAGCAGGATCAGAAACAGCAAGGCGACAGCACCGACAAGCCGGTTCATCGGCTCAAGTTCCCCTCAGAAGGCGCCTGCAATTTGGCCGTGGCCAGTTCGCTGTGCTTCCGGCCATAGAAATAATAGACCACTAGCCCAATCACCAGCCAGACGAAGAAGCGAATCCAGTTCGTGATCGGAAGGCCGGCCATCAGCAAGACGCAGGTCAGGATCGTCACGACCGGTGCGAGCGGCCCGCCGGGAGCACGAAATGCCCGTGGCCGCTCCGGCTCGCGGTAGCGGAGGATCAGCACGCCGCCGGCGACGAGCGCGAATGCGAACAGAGTGCCGATATTCGAAAGATCCGCGAGCGTGCCAATGTCAAGCAGACCGGCCGGTATGCCGACGACGATGCCTGCAACCCACGTAGAAAAATCCGGCGTACGAAAGCGAGGATGAACACGGCTGAAAACAGGCGGCAGCAGGCCATCACGCGACATCGCAAACCAAACGCGCGCCTGACCGAGTTGAAAGACGAGCAGGGACGAAATCATGCCCATCAGCGCGCCGATCAGCACGGCCAGACGCACGTCGCCGAAATGGAGCCGCTTCATTGTGTTCACGACGGGCGCGGCATCATCGACCAATGTTTGCCAGGGCACGATGCCCGTGAGCACCACCACGACCGATGTACAACACCGTGCAGATCACCAGCGTGAGAACAATGCCAATGGGCAGATCGCGTTGCGGGTTCCGGCATTCCTCGGCGGCAGTGGAGACTGAGTCGAACCCGATGTATGTGAAGAAAATGATCGAGCCGCCCGTCAAAATGCCGGGCCAGCCGTTGGGGGCGAAAGGATGCCAGTTCGCCGGATGAATGTAGCTTGCCGCGACGCCCACGAAGATAAGGATCGCAAAGATTTTCAGCAGCACCATCACGTTGTTGGTGTGCGCCGATTCCCGGATGCCGCGCACGAGGACCATCGTCAGCAGCATCACGATCACGAACGCAGGCCAGTTGAATCCGAAATGCCAGCCGGGATCGTAGAGCGAGTTTCCCGCAAGGTCGGTCAAACCGCCGGGCAGATAGGCCGGCGTGATCCAGCGCAGGCTCGGACGCCAGCCGAACCAGTCGAACAGGCCCACGACGTGCGCTGAAAACCCCACGCTGACGGCCATATTTGACACGGCATACTCGAGAATCAAATCCCATCCGATGATCCAGGCGATCAGCTCGCCCATCGTCGCGTACGTGTATGTATAGGCGCTCCCGGCGATGGGAATCATGGCCGCAAGTTCCGCATAGCAGAGCGCCGCGAAGCAGCACACCACGCCGACCAGCACGAAACTGAGCGCGATCGCAGGTCCCGCGCCGGGCCGGCCAAAAGACGCCGAGTGATGGATCAGGTATTCAAGGAGTGGAGCGTTCAGGATCGACTTCTCGTCCAATTTCTGACCGGCAATCGCCGTGCCGATCACCGTGAAAATCCCGGAGCCGATCACCGCGCCGATGCCGAGAGAAGTCAAACTCAGCCAGCCGAGCGATTTCCTCAGCCGCTTGTCGGGTCTGTCTGCGTCGGAAATGAGTTGGTCGATGTTCTTGGTGCGGAAAAGCTGTGGGTGCAATCGCCACCTTCCCCGTGCCGTGGGAGAAAACTGTACCTTGGCAAGCGATTCCACGCAACCGAGGGTTCGGGGAAACAGCCTTGTGGCGATGCCGATTCGCCACGCAGGATTCAGGCGAGCTGCAGATTCGCGTAGCGCTCGAGCAGTTTCTTCGGTCCGTAATCCTGGAAGCTGACGGTGAGCCGGCGGTCTTCGCCCTCTCCCTCAACCTCGATGATCGTGCCGAGACCGAATTTGGAGTGGCGGACGCGCGTGCCGACCAGCGGGTCGCCGGAAGCACGGCTTTCGCCGGAGCGCCGGGCCGGCGAGCGGCCGTAGGAAGATCGTGGCGGAGCGTCGCGGCGATATGAGGATTGCCCGTATGGCGAGCGCTGCCTGCGATAGCCGTAATCTTCCGAGAGTTCGGGATCCGCCTCGTAGCGCCGCGTCTCGCCCGGTTCGGACTGCGACCCGGCAGCGGCTTCGATCAAATCCATTGGCACTTCGGCCAGAAAGCGCGAGGGCAGAGAAGCGCGCATTCCCTCGCTGCCATACGCGCGGCGATAGACCGCCCGCGAAAGAACGAGAGATTTCTTGGCGCGTGTCATACCGACGTAGAAGAGCCGCCGCTCCTCTTCGATCTCGGCGCGGTCATCAAGCGAGCGGCTGTGCGGCAGCAGGCCCTCTTCAAGCCCGGCGAGAAAGACTGCGTCGAACTCGAGTCCTTTCGCGCTGTGAAGGGTCATGAGCGAAACGGCAATCGTCTCGTCATATTCGTCGGAATCGCTCGTGAGCGCGGCGCGATCGAGCATGTCTTCCAGTGTCTGGCCCTGCTCGGTCGCCTCGGCCATGGCGTTCGAGAGTTCGCGCAGGTTATCGGCGCGGGACGTATGCTCGAGATTGTCCTGCTGCTCGACCCAGTCGAGATATCCGGTTTGACCGAGGACGCGCTCGATCAGATGTGCGGGCGTGAGGCCTTCTCGCTCGTCGCGGAGGTCTTCGATCATTTTGCAGAAGTAACTCAGCGCGCCCGCCGCTTTCTTGCCGACGAGAAAATTCCGGTCTCCGATCACATCCCAGAGCGGTTTTCCGATTTCCTTTGCGCGGGCTTCGAGCGCTGCCACGGTCGTCGCGCCGATTCCGCGAGGCGGCACATTCAGAACGCGCAACAGCGCGACATCGTCCTCCGGATGGAAGAGCAAGCGCACGTAGGCGAGCGCATTGCGTACCTCGGCGCGCTCGTAGAAGCTGAACCCGCCGACGACGCGATGGCGGATTCCGAGGCGGCGCAGGACCTCTTCAAATGAGCGCGATTGCGCGCCCGTGCGATACAGGACGGCAACCCGTGCGTCAGGATCGCCTCGCACGAGCGCCGAAATCTCTCCGCAGACGAATTCCGCTTCCGCGACGGCGTCCGGAGCCTCGAAAAAGCGCAGCTTGCCACCCGAGCCGAGCGTCGCATGGAGATTCTTGCCGAGCCGGTCGGAATTGTTCTTTACAACGGCGGCCGCGGCGTCGAGGATCGTTTGCGTCGAGCGGTAGTTTTCTTCGAGGCGGATGATTCTGGCGTCCGGGAAGTCCTGCGTGAAGCGCTTCAGGTTTCCGGCGCGCGCCCCGCGCCACCCATAGATGGATTGGTCCTCGTCGCCGACGACGCAGACGTTCTTCTTCGTACCGGCGAGCAAGCGCACGAGCTCTTCCTGTGCGCGATTGGTGTCTTGAAACTCGTCGACCATCAAATACTGGAAGCGTTGGCTCCAGGCTGCGCGAACGTCTGGGTGATCCCGAAGCAGATCCACAGCGCGCAACAGGAGATCGTCGAAATCGAGTGCCGCGGCCTTACGCAAGATTTCATCGTACGCGCGGAAGATGGACGCAACATCTTTGCGGCCGGGATCGCGCATCTGCGCGGCTTGAGACTCCATTTCTTCCGGCGAAATCCCGTGATTTTTCGCGTGACTGATCTGCGCGCGCAGGGTGCGGGGCGGGTAGTCCTCCGCGGAGAGATCGAGTTGCGCCAGAACGCGCTTCACGGCGGCAGTCTGATCATCGTCGTCGTAGATGGCGAAGTCGCGCGGCAGGCCGAGGTGAACGGCTTCGCGGCGCAGCAGGCGCGCGCAGAAAGAATGAAATGTAGAAACCCACACGTCCGAAGCGTCGCGTCCGCTCGCACGCAGGAGATCGCTGATACGCTCCTTCATGACACCGGCGGCCTTGTTGGTGAACGTGACGGCGAGGATCGCGTATGGCGGCACGCCTTGCTCGATCAGATGCGCGACGCGATAAGTGATGACCCGCGTCTTGCCCGTCCCCGCGCCGGCGAGGACGAGCACTGGACCTTCAGTGGCGAGCACGGCTTCGCGCTGGTGTTGATTCAGTTCGTCAAGAAGTGAAGTCATCTGCGGAGAGCTGGACACGAAATTCTAGCCGACGGATTGCGATTCAGCAATTCGGCAATTCTGACTTTCCGAGCGCTGCGAACAAGTCTGCTAAAATCGCGGAGCTCGTAGAGGCCTTTCCCGATATGAACCGCGTCAAGCTGCCGCACTGGCTGGCCAAGATCGTTGCTGTAATGGGCGGCGGGGGACTATTCCTGGTCACGTTTTTCGATTCATCCGTGCTCTCATTTCCGCTGGTGGCGGACGCGATTGTGATGGAAGTGTCCATGCAGAAGCCGGCACGGATGCCTTACTACTGCGCGATGGCCGCACTTGGCTCGCTGGCGGGATCGTTCTGGTTGTACCTGCTGGCAAAGAAAGGCGGCGAGGCATTTTTTCACCGGCACGCGGGAAAAGGCGCGCTTCACGCAAAACGGTGGGTACAAAGCAATGCTTTCTTGAGCGCATTTCTCCCGGCAGTCCTGCCGCCGCCGATGCCGTTCAAGCCATTTATTCTTGCCGAGGGCGTGTTTCAGGTTCCTCTAAGGACATTTGTTTTCGCACTGCTGCTGGGGCGAGGCCTGCGCTATTTCGTGGAAGGAATTCTCGCGGTTCGCTACGGAGACGCCGTGCTTGTCTATCTCACGACCCATAAGGCCGGATTCGCCCTCGGGATGATCGCGTTTGTCGTCGTACTCCTCGCAGCGAACCATCTGTTGTTTCGAAGCCTCCACCCTCAGGAATAGATGCTCCTACTGGGCGTTCGAAGAAGACGCGAAAAGGAATGCTTCGCGCCGGATCTGGGAATTGCTGTCGAGATCGATGCGCAGAAAGACATTCGCGGGTTCGTCGTCATCGGAGGGAAAGCGCGCGTCATGCAACTCGACACGGTAATCGGCTTCGACGCGCCGGACGCTGGCGATGGGGATGCGAGCGTACTCGAGAAATGTCGCGGCCGCGGCAGACTTTTCGGCAGCTTCGAGGGCCGGTGAATCTTCGGGTTTGTAGCGCGTGACGCTGTTGTTGGAATCGAATTCATCGCCGCTGCCCAGCGGGACTTCGACTTCTTCCATGGTGTTGTCCGTCTCCACGACGCCGCGCCAAACGAGCGGCGTGGACACTTCCGAAAAGGCGCCCGCGGACAGCGCGACTCGACCGTGGTATTCGCGTGAAAGCAGCAAGTCGACCGCCTGGCCGTGCCAGTACGCGCGCGCGCCGAGATACGCCGCCATCAGTATCAGCGTGAAGACCGCGGCGCCCGCGCCCGTGCGCTTTTTTTGCCCGGAAGTCACCTCTTCGTTTACGAGCTTGAACAGCAGCGGGAGGAGCAGACCTGCAACGAGGAGGCCTAAAATCCAAGGATCGAAGTTCGTAGCGAGGTCCCAACCGGACCAGCGCGCGAGAAACGGCCACAGCAACTGCACTCCGACACCGCTTGCGAGATCGAGGAGAACGTGGCTGGCGACTCCGATAAGGCATACGGCAAGGGCAGGGAAAAATCGCAGAGGCATGGGCGCTTGTGCCAGTTTCTTGTGAGGCAGTCTTCTGTCCAAGACGCAGAATGCGCAAGCAACGACGCATGCCGTGACGGCAGCCCCAACGAGGGAATGCATTGCAGATCGGTGCAATCGCATGAAGGCGCTCGCTCCGCCCAAATAGCTGGCATAGTCGAGGTCAGGCGCCAGGCCAGCGATTACCAGCATTGCTGTACCAAACCGAGGAAGTTTTCGCTGGCCGGCACGCGCGAGCGCCAGGGATGAGAACGCGTGTGTGAAGGGCTCCACGGCGAAAACCTCGCTCAGCAATCCTATCTAAGAAGCCGCGGGTGTCACGATCGACAAAGCGTCGGGCACGACGCGAAATACGAGCGGAAGCGGCCCAACGGGCTCGCCATCGACCTGAGCGTATACCGGCTGGCCGTTCGCAAGCTCACAAACCGCCTCCGTCGCCTTCCACGTTTCGATTCCTTTCATCTTCCGCAGCGTGCCAAGCCATAGAGCGGGTAGGCATGCGGCGTAACCGAGCCGGCTGCGCCTCGAGTTGATCAGAAATTCGAAGGAATCCTCGAACAGGTTGGCGCCGGTCGTAATTTTGAACGGACCTCCATAGTGAACGGTTCTGCCGACCACGATGATCGTCGCTTTGCGCTCCGTACCGCACGATTGGACACGAATCTCCTCAAACCTATAGGTCAGGAGTTGGCGAAGCCCCTCGACCCAGTAGGCAAATACGCCCGTCGTCTTCTTCAGATCGGAATGCACGCCGTTGACGATCGCGCCGTCCGGCCCTGCACCCGCCACGGAGAGGAAATATCGCCCTTCGCGCGGAACGGCAGGGGAACTGTTGCCGTTCAGCGGAATGGCGATTCCCAGGGCAATCCGGCGAACGATTCCGCCAGAAATCAAGCGAGACGCGTGAGGAATATCCCACGGGATGCCCAATTCCTTGGCAAGAATGTTCGCGGTGCCGGCGGGAAGTACGGCCATGGGCAGATCGCTTCTCGCGAGACCATTCACGATTTCATTGATTGTGCCGTCGCCGCCGCAGGCGATCACCATTCCACGACGTTGTGCGACGGCTTGCTTCGCGATCATCGTGGCGGTGCCGGGCCCCGTCGTCGGCGCGAGTTCGGTCCGGATCCCCGCATCCTTGAGAATGCGCACCGCTTGCTCGATCTCCGCGAAACGGCGATGGCGCCGGCGCCCGCTCGTCAGGTTGTAGATCAGAAGCGCGTCTTGGATATGGTCCGGCATAGTTTGCCGCCAAGCTCAGGGCAAACGCGCATTGTATAATACCGGCGAGTTTTGACCGACTGCATCCCGCTGAGGTTTTCCATGCCCAAGGCCGGTACGGCGAAGTCACGGGACGTCGCAAGAGAAGCCGAAGACCTGCGCGAAAAGATTCGCCATCACGAATATCTCTATTACGTCCTCGACCAACCCGAGATTTCGGACGCAGCTTTCGACCGGCTCATGGAGCGGCTGAAACAGCTGGAAGCCGGGCATCCAGAGCTGCAGACGCCGGATTCGCCGACGCAGCGAGTGGGCGGCGCGCCCCGCGAAGGATTCCAGCAAGTCCGGCACAAGACGCCGATGATCAGCCTCGATAACGCATTCTCGTTCGAAGCGCTCGGCGAATTCGACCGGCGTGTGCGAGAACTGACGGGGCGCTCCAAGGTTGATTACGTGGCGGAGCACAAGTTCGACGGGCTGAGTCTTTCGCTGCTCTACGAAAAGGGGAAGCTGGTACGCGGCGTGACGCGCGGTGATGGCACTACGGGCGAGGACGTGACGCCGAACGTCAGGACGATTCACTCGATTCCGCTGGCGGTCGATTCGGCGCTGCTGAAAAAGGCGGGAGTTTCCGGAGATTTCGAGGTTCGCGGTGAAGCGATCATGTCGCGGGCGGCTTTTCAGGATTTGAATCTTCAGCAGAGCGAGCAGGGCGGAAAGATCTTCGCCAACCCTCGAAACGCGGCCGCCGGCGCGGTCCGCATGCTCGATCCGAAAATCACGGCCTCGCGGAAGCTGGATTTCTTCGCCTACTACATCCTTGTCGATGGCCGGTTCGCGAAGAAACGTCTGTCGGAAATTCTTCCTGCCCTCACGACGCTGCGTTTCAAGGCGAGCGAGGATTGGAAGCTGTGCCATTCACTCGAGGACGTGCAGAAGTACATCGAGAGTTGGGACTCCCGGCGCGAAAAGCTCGAATATGAGATTGACGGGATCGTCGTAAAAGTCGATGAGATTTCGCTTCAGAACGAGCTGGGCTTCACTGCCAAAGCGCCGCGCTGGGCGATTGCCTACAAATATCCCGCGCATCAGGAGACGACGGTCGTCAAGGAAATTGCCGTGAGCGTCGGCCGCACGGGCGTGCTCACGCCAGTCGCGTTTCTCGAGCCGGTGCAGATCGGCGGGGTGACCGTCAGCCGCTCGACGCTGCACAATATGGACGAAATCGAGCGACTCGGGCTGCACGCCGGCGACACCGTGCTCGTCGAACGCGCGGGCGAAGTGATTCCGCATGTCCTGCAGGTCGTGAAACACGGCAAGGAAGAGAAGCGCTTCCGCATGCCGGACAAATGCCCTGAATGCGGCACGAAGATTCACAAAGATGAAGAGGGCGTGGCGTATCGCTGCGTCAACGTGTCATGTCCCGCGCGCCGCAGGGAATCGCTGCTCCATTTCGCGAGCCGCCATGCCATGAATATCGACGGCTTGGGCGACAAAATTGTGGACCAGCTCGTTGAAAAGGGCCTAGTAAAAGATTTCGCCGATCTGTACAAGCTCGATGTAGACATGCTCGCGGATTTGGAGCGGATGGGTGAGAAGTCGGCGCAGAATCTCGTCGACGAGATCGCCGCGAGCAAGAAGAACAGCCTTGCCCGTCTGATCAACGCGCTGGGGATTCGCTTCGTCGGCGAGAGGACCGCACAGCTGCTAGCCGGTCATTTCGGCTCGATGGACAAGTTGGCGCAGGCGAGCGAAGAGGACCTGACGGGCGTGACCGAAGTAGGTCCCAAGGTCGCCGAAGGCATCCTGGAATTTTTCTCGGAGTCGGCGAACCGCAAACTGATTGACCGCTTGCGCGCCGCCGGCGTGAACATGAAGGAAGAGCGCGCTGCGCCGAAAAGCGCGAAATTCGCGGGGATGACATTCGTTTTTACAGGCACCCTCGCGCATCGCACCCGCGAAGATGCCGAGGCGCTGGTCGCTGCGCACGGTGGCAAAGCTGGATCATCCGTCAGCAAGAAAACGAATTACGTCGTGGTCGGCGCGGACCCCGGCTCGAAGTACGACAAGGCCAAGACGCTTGGTGTTCCGATCCTTGACGAAGGTCAGTTTGAGAAGCTGCTCTCTTCGAAGTAAAAGTGTGCTGCGTAGTTTCGTTTTGGCGCGTGGGGGCGCGTGCCGCCGGAAGGAGCGAAGGCGCCATGTCCAACACACAGGAAATCGTAAGAGAAGTGGAGACGTTTTACCGGGCCTACCTCGATGCCTTCAATCGCCAGAACGTTGGCGGCTACGCCAGGTTCATGGACTTGCCCTACGCGCTCATCTCCGGCGAAGGCGGCGTGGTGGTTTGTGCAACCGAGCCCGAGCATGAGCGACTGGCGGCTCAGCTTTATGCCGATCTGAAGGCGCGCGGGTGGGCGCGTTCGGATATCGACCGCGTCCGCATCTTTCTCTTCGCTCAAAATCACGCGCTGATTGTCTCCGACATCACGCGGCGGCGGGCGGATGGTTCCGTTCTGCAAAAGAACCGCTTTTGTTACACCGCTCGACACAACGGGCAGACTTGGAAGATGAGCGCATATCTGCCCGTCGCCGACGGCTTCCTCGGCCCTGGAAATTTCCCGCGCTGAAATCAGTGCCTATCGTCGCACTGGCCCTCGAAAGGCCGACGAATCATCGTATAATTGAATTGGCGGGTGAGCCGGGTGATCGCCGGCCCTGACTTGTCGGGGCGGGAGGAAAGTCCGGACTCCGAAAACCCTCGGGCTCGTCGAAAGATGCGGCCCCAGGGTAAACCCTTCGAATTCTCCACTGGAGAATTCTCAGGGTAAAGGGCAACGCGCCTGGTAACGCCAGGGGACTGTCGCGCGGGTCCTTCGAAGCTGCCACCGGCAGCTTCTCAGGATCTTCGACGGCCACGGAAAGTGCCACAGAGAATAGACCGCCGGTGATGCTTGCACCTCGGCGACAAGCTTTCGGAAAAACCGGGAGCTTGCCTTCTTCGGTCGAGCGCATTTGGCAAGGGTGAAAAGGTGGGGTAAGAGCCCACCGCCCGAATGGCAACATTCGGGGCACGGAAAACCCCGCGTGGAGCAAGGCCAAATAGGAGGGGAGGGCTGGCCCGGCCCGCATGTTTCGCTCGCAAGAGCGAAGCTCTGACCCTCGGGTAGGCTGCTTGAGTCCCGGAGCGATCCGGGACCTAGAGGAATGATCGCTGCGTCGCGTGGCCTCAAGCATTCTGGTGCGAATCAGAATGACGGTCGCGGGGCGGACAGAATCCGGCTTACAGGCTCACCCGCCAATTTCTTAGTTATCGATAGCCTCTAGACTAGCCCTCGTCGACTCTGACGCCTGTGGACACTCACTCTGGAGCGTCCCATGTGAACCGTCAAGTGCCCATGGGAAGCTCTCGACCGAACAATCTCACTGTTGCGTTCCGGCTTCAGTAGTTCGGCATACTCAACGCAGCGTTCAGCACGGTGCGGTGGCGCACTTCATCCACCAGCACGTTGGCCCCGAAGTTGAGCACCGCCTTGGTTAGAATGTTCGACGCCAGCGTGCCATACGCGAGCACGGCGCCGTTTTCCCGGTCCCGCGCCAGCCGCAGAATGTCTTTTTCGCTGCGGAGGCGTCCGAAGTCGTAATGATTCTCCGGTCCCCGGGGCTCGACGCCGAGCGATTTCAGCACGCCGCTAATGCCATCGCGATGATACTTGTGATCGTCCTGGAAACTGACGGCGACCTTGAGCACGCCAGGGGACAATAGCTTGCTCTCGGCGCCTGCCTGATAGGCCGCGACGGCTTCATGTTCCAGATACAATGCCGCGGTCAAAATTCCCAGATCACCCTCCAGGGACTCCGCGTGAAGCAGCTTTCTATTTCCCGTCAGCAAAAACAGGACCGCTCCTGCGCCGGCCGTGCTGGCCAAGCGCAGCCATTTTCGACGCGTACTTTCCGGCTCCAGCGAGAGCTGCGTCTCTTGCGAAGTTGATGGGCCTGGGTACATAGCGTGGTTTTCTCCTTTCGCCCGCTCTTTGATCTTTTTCAGTACTTCAGACGCTGGGTCACGTCCATGCTGAGCAGTTGTTTGAAGACGGTATTGTGTCGCACTTCATCTTCCAAAATGGGAACTGCGGCGTTCAGAATCTCGCGGTTTTCGAGCTTCCCGGCATTCGCGAGATAAGCGGCCTCAGCCCCTTCCTCGAGGCGCTGCGCGAGTTTCACGACGTCGGCAGCAGAAGCAATGGCGCCGAAATCGTAATTGCTCTTCGGCTCCACGGGCGTGCCGCCGAAGCGGCGGATGTACTTGGTCAGGGCCTCCCTATGCCGCTTGTGGTCGTTCTGAAAGCTAAGGGCGATCTTCAGCTGATCGGGCGACAGCAGCTTGCTCTGGGCGCCGGCGTCATAGGCGGCGATGGCCTGGTGCTCGAGGCCCAAAGCGACGTTCAAAATCGCCACGTCACCGGCGTATTTCTCTGCCTCAGTCGGCAAAGCAGACCCAGCGGTGAACGTTGCGATGGCTGCGGAGGCTCCGCCAACCTTTAGCAACTGGCGCCGCGAAATCGCGTTTGCGATTCTTTCCTGAGTGAACATGTCTTCTCCTCCTGCACGAGGCCGCTAGCGCGGCCCCGGCGCGGTTTTAGAATCGGACTTCTGCTGAATGCTTCGTAGCTTACCAGTGGAAGCCCTGTTTGAAAGTGAACATGTTGAAAGCGGCGTTCTTCCCCTCTACCTGATTCCGGCGGTACTCAATCCCGAGGGAGAGCTTCGGGGTAACGCGAACTTCCGCTCCGGCGCCCACCTGCGCTCCAAAGAGCAGGTTGCCCTGGCCGTGCGGAACGCCGCGTGCGGCGAGTTGCGGCGCAGTGGGAACAAGGCCGCCGATCTGAGAGCCTTGCAGCAGCGCGTTCAGCACTGCGCCGAGTGTCGAGTTACCCACAGGCGCGCCCGCCAGGCTGCCCAGCGCGGTATTCGCGTTGAAGGTCTTGGAATTGTTGTCCGAGCCGATCCATACGTAGGTTCCCAGCCCCCCCACCACATAGGGCCGGAATCTGCCGAACTTCGTAACGGCATATTTCAATTCGAAGGGCGCTACGGTGAGCACTTTGGCGCGTTCTTGGACCGTGCTGGTGATCGGGAGCGGACCCGTGAGGTAGCTGGTTGGACTTGTCTCGGTCGAAGCCACATTTCCTAAGTAGGAGTTCAGTGCGGCGTTAACCAGCACATTCACGCCGGAGGTCGTCTGCATCGTCGAAACAGACCGCTGGAGGCCGACCAGGATTTCATAGGAGAGCTTGCCGCCGGGAACGTTTCTCCAAGGCAGATCAATATAACCGCCTGAGAAAAAGCCAGCATCCGCTTTGTAGGGATTCGTCGCTCCGCCCTCGAACAGGGCAATCTGTGCGCCGATGTGGCCAATGTCGGGCAGCAACTCACGCGGCGGGATGTAATCCCCAATTGCGGGGGCCGCAACTGCCGGAGCGGCGGGAGCTGCATCGGGCGCGCTGGTGGCTGAACTGGCCGCAGTCATTGAGGAGCTTCGCAAAACGGCAGGTACCAATGCGGCCTGCCCTGAAGCGTCTGGATCTAGCATGACCTCCAGCTTCTCTACGAGCGCGCTCAGCCGGTCGATCTGTCTTTGCTGTGCTTCAATCCGCGCCTGCAGCACGCTGTTCGAGAGACCCGCGTCCGTGCTCGTTGGCACTGTTGTTACCGGGCCGGTGGTGACATCGCCTTGGAGTGGTTGCGTCGATTGCGCCGACGCGGAGAACGCCGCAATTGTCAGCAGGATCAGAACCGTTGCCGGGGTGCACCAAACTCTCATCGGTCTGTGACTCATCATGATTCCTCCATGTGTAAGAGTTGGAAGGGCGAAAAGGGTAGGATTCGCGCGCCTCGCGATTAATCGTTGCTGGAATAATGCAAGCCCTCAGAACTTTCTGTGACCCGTGTCACAGACCGCCGCAATCGCTCGCGATACCCCGCGGCGTCCCGTGGGGGATCACGAGCTTCGGCGCTCCGAATGTTGAAGATTCAGCACTGAACTTGTCCGATTAGCCGACTAATCGGAGTTGACCGCGACAATTACACAATGGCGCTGGTGGTACTGAATTGGGCTTCGCGCGTTCGATTCAGGGCCAGTCTGTCTAAACGCTGAAGCGGAAGTCGCCGTTGGGTGAGCACTGCCTATCAGCGATGCGAGACGGGGAAGTTTTTCACGAGCCAATCGACAGTCAGTCCGGCGTAGGACTCCGCGAGCGGGCCAGGCGTCAAAAAATGGCTCGCGCCCTTAACCCAGATCAGGTCGCGCTGCGGCGACGCCGTCAGGCTGTCGTAAATCTTTTGAGCGTTCGGCGGGAGGGCAAGCTCGTCCTTGTCGCCGTGAATCACCAAGGCCGGAACTTTGATCTGCGGTCCGTACTTGACTGAACTGGGCGCGCTCGGATCGCTCGGCGCTCCGAAGAAGCTGATCAGGGATCTTGCTGTCCCCATCACTGACAGGCCGTCGGGAAACCAGTTGTCAAAGCTGACTGGCTGGTTCCCTTTGCCTTGGGCGACCAATTCGCGCGCGTGCCTGAGCGTATCATCCAGCCGCCGCTTGTCCGCTTCGCTGCTCCGAATTTGAAACTCCAGATACGGCGACGGGATCGAAGCTACGAAGCCGACGGCCTTGACCGCGGGATCGTTTCGCTCAGCCATGTACAGTGCCATGCGAGCGCCGCCGAGGCTGATGCCCAAAATGGCGATCCGCGCGTAGCCCTTCGATTTCGCGTACGCGACGAACGCGGCGATGTCTTTCACCGCGTCGCTATACTCGGAGTAGGCGT
>Ga0187781_10000953_pt1 | contig 21569 bp, 18 predicted proteins | sample 0715_SJ02_MP02_2_FD_132447 | JGI IMG/M metagenome (GOLD analysis project Ga0187781, IMG submission 132447) | Tropical peat soil microbial communities from peatlands in Department of Meta, Colombia - 0715_SJ02_MP02_20_MG | ecosystem: Environmental > Terrestrial > Soil > Wetlands > Peat | place... | reverse complement strand
GCCGGCGAGCCTTCACGGGCTTCTCGAGGAGATCCCATGCAAAAATACCTGATCTGGATCGTTGCGGCCGTCGTCGCCATCGGCGGCTATTTCGGCTACCGGCACTGGCTCGAGATGCAGTCCGCTCTGCCCAAGGGCATCGCCTCGGGCAACGGCCGGATAGAAGCCAAGCTCGTCGACATCGCCCCCAAGGAAGCGCTCCGGGTCAAGGAGATCCTGGTCGATGAAGGCGATCTCGTGAAACCCGGCCAAGTGCTCGTGCGCATGGACACCGCGACGCTCGACGCCCAGCTCGCCGAAGCCAAGCTCAACGTCTTGGCGAAGAAGGAGCAGGAAGCGGTCACCAAGGCCACGATCGTCAAGAGAGAGGCCGAAATCGAGCTCGCCAAGGTCGAGGTCAGGCGGAGCACCGCGCTGGTCGCCGAGCGCGCCGGCTCGCAGCGCGAGCTCGACGTTCGCCGCACGGCCCTGAAGTCAACGACGGCAGGCCTCGAGGAGGAGCGGGCCAAGCTCCGCACGACCGAGCAAGAGGTCAATGTCGCAGCCGCCAGCGCCGCGACGATCCAGACCCGCATCGACGACGCGAAGCTCACGTCTCCCGTCGCGGGGAGGGTGCTCTACCGGCTGGCCGAGGTCGGCGAGGTGGTGTCTGCGGGCGGCAAAATGCTGACGCTCACCAACCTCAATGATGTCTACATGGAGATATTCCTGCCTTCGGAGCAGGCTGCGAAGATCAAGGACGGCGCGGAGGCCAGATTGACTTTCGACGCGCTGCCGGGCGTCGCCGTCGCCGGCTATGTCAGCTTCGTGTCGCCGGAGGCGCAATTCACGCCGAAGCAGGTCGAGACGAAGAGCGAACGCGAAAAACTGATGTTCCGCGTCAAGATCCGCGTGCCCGAAAAGACAGTCGAAACTCACATCAACCGCGTGAAAACCGGCGTGCGGGGCGTCGGCTATGTGAAGGTGGACGACTCCGCCGAGTGGCCGGCGTTCCTCAGCAACGTCGTGGAGCCAAAAGGGGACTGACGGGGCGTAAGCCACACCGCGCCGCCCAAAGAGCCCGCCAAGCGTCGGAGAGCCGATTCATGCTGGACCCCACCCCGGACGCGTCCAAGGCCGCAACGCTCGAACCGTCGATCGTATCGGTCAGGAACGTCACGCATCGCTACGGCAAGACGCTTGCGCTCGATAATCTCTCCCTCGACATCCCGGCCGGGCGCATGGTCGGCGTCATCGGGCCGGACGGCGTGGGCAAATCGACGCTTCTCGCGCTCATCGCCGGCTCCAAGAAGATGCAGCAGGGCAAGGCGATCGTGCTCGGCGGCGACATCGCCGACGCGCGCCACCGACGCGAGGCCTGCCCGCGCATCGCCTATATGCCGCAAGGCCTCGGCAAGAACCTTTATTTGGAGCTCAGCGTCCGGGAGAACATCGACTTTATGGCGCGGCTCTTCGGCCTCTCCGCCGCAGAGCGCCCGGCTCGCATCAGGGAGCTGCTCGACGCCACGGGACTGGCGCCCTTTCCCGACCGCCCCGCGGGCAAGCTCTCCGGCGGCATGAAGCAGAAGGTCAGTCTCTGCGGCGCGCTCGTCCACGAGCCGGACCTTCTGATCCTCGACGAACCGACGACGGGCGTGGATCCCTTGTCGCGGCGCCAGTTCTGGACGCTCATCGACGACATCCGCAAGGACCGCCCCGAGATGAGCGTGATGATTTCCACGGCCTACATGGACGAAGCCGAGCGTTGGGACTGGATCGTCGCCATGGACGCGGGGCGCGTGCTCGCGACAGGCGCGCCGAAAGAGCTGATGCAGAAAACGGGAACGAAGGACCTCGAGAGGTGCTTCGTTCAATTGCTGCCCGCGGAAAAGCGCAGCGGCCATGTCGAGCTGACGATTCCCCCAAGGCCCGAGGGCAAGGCCGAGATCGTGATCGACGCTAAAGGTCTGACGCGCCGCTTCGGCGATTTCGTCGCCGTCGACCACGTCTCCTTGCAGATCGAGCGCGGCGAAATTTTCGGCTTCCTCGGCTCCAACGGCTGCGGCAAGTCGACGACGATGAAGATGCTGACCGGCCTTCTGCCGCCGACCGAAGGCAGCGCGACGCTCTTCGGCCACTCGGTCGAAGCGGGCAGCATCGAGGTGCGCAAAAACCTCGGCTATATGACGCAGGCTTTCTCGCTCTATGAGGAGCTGACCGTCAAGGAGAACCTCGTTCTCGACGCGCGGCTCTATCACATTCCGCCCGACAAGGCGAAAGCTCGCATCGACGAGCTCGTCGAGAAATTTGGTCTCGGGCCCTATCTCGACGCCCTCACCCACGATCTGCCCCTAGGCCTTCGCCAGCGGCTTTCGCTTGCGGTCGCAGTGCAGCATGAGCCGCAAATGCTTATCCTCGACGAGCCGACCTCGGGCGTCGACCCCGTCGCGCGCGACAGCTTTTGGGAATTGCTGATCGATCTGTCGCGCAAGCAGGGCGTGACGATTTTCGTCACGACGCATTTCATGAACGAGGGGATGCGCTGCGACCGCATCTCGCTCATGAACGCCGGGAAGGTGCTCGCCGCCGACGCGCCGCAGAAGCTCATCGAAGCGCGCGGCGCCAACACTCTGGAAGAGGCCTTCATCGCGTATATGGAGGAAGCGATCGGCGCACCGGCGGTTGCGGCGCCTGGCGAAGAAAAAATTAGCGCCGACGCGGCGCCCGCGGCCGCAGCCCCCGCACATGCCGAGCGTCCCGATCTCGCGTTGCGCCTCGGCCGAATGCTCGCATACAGCGTCAATGAGACCATGCAGATTCTGCGAGACCCGGTTCGCCTGGCTTTCGCCTTCCTGGGGTCGGCGCTGCTGATGCTTGTTTTCGGGTTCGGCATCACGACGGACGTCGAACATATCCGCTATGCCGCCTTCGACCTCGACCAGACCGCGGAGAGCCGCGCTTATCTCGAGCAGTTCGCCGCGACGCCGCGTTACTTCACGCAGACGGCGCCTGTTTCCTCAGCCGAAGACGCTCTGAAGCGTTTGCAGGCGGACGACATTTCGCTGGTCATCGAGATGCCGTCCAATTTCGGGCGGAATTTACGTAAGAGGCTTACGCCGGAGGTGCTGGCGCAGGTCGACGGCGCCAACACCTACCGCGGCGAAACCGTCTCCCAATACGTACAATACGTTCAGGCGACGATGATGCAGGATCCCTCGATCGGACTGCCGACCGAGCCGCCGAAATACACCGCCACTTTTCAGGATCGCTACATGTACAACCCCACGTTTGAGAGCGTCTACGTGATGGTTCCTAGCAATCCGCCCATGCTGCTGATTTTCATTCCCGCAATTCTGATGGCGATCAGCGTCGTGCGCGAGAAGGAGCTCGGCTCGATCATCAACTTCTATGTCACGCCAACGGGACGATTGGAATATCTTCTCGGGAAGCAGATCCCCTACATCGTGATCGGCTTCATCAACTATTTCATTTTGACCGCGATGGCGATCATCGTGTTCGGCATACCCGTCAAGGGCGACTTTTTGATCTTGACCTTGTGCACGCTGCTTTACCTTATCACGACGACCGGCATCGGCATGGTGGTTTCAACGTTCACCAGCAGCCAAGTCGCCGCCGTGTTCGTCACCGCGATCCTTACCCTCGTGCCGACCATCCAGTTTTCAGGTCTGTTGCAGCCGGTTTCGACGCTTACCGGAAGCGCGAAGCTGATGGGCGTGCTGTGGCCCACATCCTACTACATGCATGCGAGCAAGGGCGTCTTCACCAAGGGGCTTGGCGCCGATCTGCTGATGCAGGACGTTGTCTTTCTCGCTTGCTGCATCCCCATTTTATGGACTGTGAGCGTGCTCGCGCTGAGGAAGCAGGAGAAGTAGCAATGCATACTCTCCTCAATATTTTCTGGCTCGGCTTGAAAGAGCTCCGCAGTCTGGCGAGCGATATTGTGATGGTTATTTTTGTCGTCTACGCATTCACCGGCGCGATCTACTCTCAGGCGACCGGCACGTCGAGCGAAATCCATAACGCCTCGATCGCTTTCGTCGACGAGGACGGCTCGGCCCTCGCCAAGGAGCTCATCAACGCCTTCTATCCGCCGCGCTTCCAGAGGCCTGAAACAATCCCTGTCTCCGAGGTCGAAACCGCGATGGACCAGGGCAGGTTCATGTTCGTGGTCGTGATTCCCCCGAGGTTCGAGCTCGATCAGCGCGCGGGCCGTCATCCCGACATCCAGCTCAACATCGACGCGACCGCCATGACACAAGCGGCGATCGGCAGCACCTACATCAAGAACATCATCAACGACCGCGTTTCGAGCTTCTTCCGGCGTTCGGACGCATCGGCCGAGCCGCCAGTCAATCTGATCGTTCGTCGCTTGTTCAATCCCAACGGCGAATCCTCCTGGTTCACGAGCGTCGTCGCCATCATCAATCAGGTGACGCTCCTGACCGTCATTCTGACGGGCGCCGCCGTGATCCGCGAGCGTGAGCACGGAACGCTCGAGCACCTGCTCGTCATGCCGCTCAACGCCTTCGAGATCGCCATGGCGAAGATTTGGGCCAACAGCCTCGTGATTCTCGTCTGCACGGCGCTTTCGCTGCGGATCGTCGTCATGAAAATACTGGAGGCGCCCTTTGCGGGCTCTGTCACGCTATGGTTTTCGGGCGTTCTGCTTTATCTCTTTTTCGCGACCGCCCTTGGCCTGTTCCTGGGGACGATCTCTCGCTCCATGGCGCAATTCGCCTTGCTGATCATCATTGTGGTGCTCGTGCTGCAGCTGCTCTCCGGCGGCAACACGCCGGTCGAGAGCCAACCGGAATGGCTGCAATACATAACCTTCTTTCTACCCTCTCGCCATTTCGTGAGCTTCTCGCAAGTCATCATCTATCGGGGCGGCGGATTTCGAGACGTCTGGCTGCAGTTCGCGATGGTCGCCGCAATCGGCTTCGGCTTTTTCGCCTACAGCCTGTCGATGTTCAGGAAGTCGATCGCCGTGACGAGATAAACGCGTGGGCGGTGACCGGCGCCGCGAAACTCACGCGCGCCACAGCTGTATTTCGAGGTTTTTTTGCCGCCCGCCTCGCGTTAACATAAGTTTCACTTTAACAAAGAGCCGCGGGCCTAGCCGATTCGTGGGCGCGTCGCCCATACGTCTTGTCGCAGGAGTTGGCGCGTCCTTGAGGGGCGCAATCAAATGGCGGAGCGGATCATGGACGGTCGAAGTGCAAAGCGCTCCCCTTGCCGCGTTCTTTCCGTCCTCCTCCGCAATCCATCCCTCTTGATGGCCGCGGCGCTCGGCGGCTGCGCCGTAGGGCCCGACTTCATTCCGCCTCCGGCCGAAGTCCAGGAGAACTGGATCGAAAGCGGCGACAAGCGCGTTGCGACCACGAGCGAGGTCAGGAGGCATTGGTGGCGCGCGTTCAACGATCCGACGCTGGATCGCCTCGTCGAATGCGCCTATGAGCAGAACCTGCCGGTGCAGGTGGCGGGCTTGAGGATACTCGAGGCGCGCGCGCAGCTCGGCGTGGCGATCGGCAATCTCTATCCGCAGACGCAACAAGGCGCGGGTTCCGCGCAGCAGAACCTCCTCAGCTCGCAAGTCGCCAACCAGCAGCTTCTTCAGCATTCCTATGCGCTCTTCAATCTAGGCTTCGACGCGGGCTGGGAGGTGGATTTGTGGGGCCGCCTGCGCCGCAACGTGGAGGCGGCCGACGCCAGTCTGCTCGGGACGGTCGCCGATTATGACGACGCGCTCGTTTCGCTCACGGGCGAAGTCGCCCGCGCCTATGCCTTGATGCGCACCTATGAGGAGCTTGTCGCGATCGCGCGCGAGAACGCCAGGGTGCAAAAAGACGGCCTCGACATTGCCGAATCGCGGTTCCGCAACGGCGCGACCTCCGAGCTCGACGTGGCGCAAGCGCGAACGATTTATGAGAGCACGCTGGCTGATATTCCGCAGTACCAGGCCAGCCTGCAACAAGCGAAAAACGCGCTGAGCGCCCTGCTCGGTCGCCCGCCGGGCGCCGTCGAGCCTTTGCTCGGCGGACCGAAGCGGATCCCTGTCGCGTCCAGCCGGGTGGCGGTCGGCATCCCGGCGGAGCTGTTGCGCCGCCGCCCGGATATTCGTTCCGCGGAGCTCAGGGCCGCGGCCGAAAGCGCGCGCATCGGCGTCGCCGAGGCCGATCTCTATCCGAAGCTCGTCCTCGTGGGCGACGTGGGCGTGCAGAGCAGCAATCTGAGCAAGCTCTTCGCGCCGCACAGCCTGGCCTTCGCCATCGGCCCGGGCTTCCAATGGAACATCCTCAACTACGGGCAGATCACGAACAATGTGCGAGCGCAGGACGCGCGTTTCGAGGAGGCGGTCGTCAATTATCAGGACACGGTGCTCAAAGCCGCGCGCGAGGTCGAGGACGCGCTGATCGCCTTTCTGAAGGCCCAGGAGAGCGTCGCCTCCAGCCGAAAGTCGGTCGCCTCGGCCGAGGAAGCGGTGCGGCTTTCGTTCACCAGATATCGCGAGGGCGCAGAGGACTTTCAGCGCGTGGTCGATTCGGAGCGGACGTTGCTGCAACAGAAAAACAAGCTGGCGCAAGAACGGTCGGACATCGCTGTCAATCTGATTGCGCTATACAAGGCCTTGGGCGGCGGCTGGGAGATACGCGACGGCAAGCCCATCGTATCCGCAGCCTTGCAGGCGGAGATGGCGAGGCGCACCAACTGGGGCCATCTGCTGCCCGCGCCTCCGCCGCCGCCGACCCCTGCTCTGCCGCTGCCGGCGCCTGTCGGCGCCCCGCCGGACTGGTGAGTCTCCCAAAGGGATTGAACAATTCCCGACCGAGCGAAGCGCTAGAGCAAATTCCGATCAAATCGGAAGCCGTCATTGCGACCGCGCGCTAGAAAGTCTTCACCAACAACAATAGCGCCTCGTGCCGCTCGTACTCCGTCAGGTTCATCCGACCCGAGCCGAAATCGGCGATCTGCGGCGCCCAAGCGACCTTCACGCTCATGCTCTCGCTGAGCTTGATGAACAAGCTCGGCCCGGCGAACAGCCCATGCGCCGGATAGAGCGCCGCCTGATATTTAAGATCGCGCCGAACCTCGCCGCCCAGGAACACGCCGTCGAAAATTTGATATGACGCCGCAGCGGAGAACTCGATGTCGTGATCGGTCCGCCAGCCGCCGGGAACCTGCTCGAAGCTCGGCGCGTAGGTCGCGTTCGCGGCGGCGAAGAGCTTGCCGGGAATAAGCTCCCGGTCGAGGAGCAGCGTCAGCGGCAGGGCGCCGTTTTGAGAGCTCGCCCCGCTCGCGGAGTCGACACGCCGCCAGTAGGGCGCGAATGAAAGAGTCACGCCGGCCACGGCCGCCTCGCCGCGAGGGATCGCCGCAAAGCGAAACTCGCTCGACAGCCCGCTGAAATCGAGCCGCGAGACGTCCGCAATGTCGGAAAAGCCGTGGATGTCGTGATAGTCCGTCAGCACGCCGACCGACGCGCGGAAGGCGTCCGTGAGGCCATAGCGCGCGGCCAATTCATTGCTCACGGCGGCGAATCCGCCGCCCGGGCGGCTGAAGCCGCCGACCGTGGTGTTCTCGAGCTCAAGATCGCCCTTTTGGCCGACGTCCGTCCCTTCGGTGAAGCCGAAAATATGCTCTTCTTCGATCGGTGGAGGGCCCTTCGGCTCCTCGGCCGAAACCGGCCTCGGCGCGACGAGCGTCAGCGCCGAGAGGACCACGAGACTGCGAAAGCGCTTCATAAGGTCTCCCGGATGCCGCACAAATTGTCTGGCTTGCTGTCGCGCCAGGGTCAAGAGGCCCGCAGCGCCTGAGGCGCGAGCCTCGCCACAGCGACGCCACAAAACTTCGCCACCGCTGGCCCCAACGCCGCGCGTCGAAACGCGCGCCTGGGAAGAACGCCGCGTTAGGGAGCTTTCCGCAGGCGCGGGCGACAACGCCCTGGTTTATGAGAGCTTCGCGCCGCGCGATCGGCGGTTGAGGCAGGCGAATCCGCGGCGACGGCGGCGCAACGGAAGGACATCCAGTGGCCGATTGGAATTCTGAACTTTACATGAAATTCGAGCGCGAGCGGACGCGGGCCGCGCGCGATCTTCTGGCGCAGGTCTCGCATCTTTACCCGCGAAGCGTGTTCGATCTCGGCTGCGGCCCCGGCAACAGCACGCAGCTTCTGCTCTCCGCCTTTCCAAGCGCGAAGATCGTCGGCGTCGATCTTTCGCCGAACATGCTCAAGGTTGCGCGCGAGCGCGCGCCTGGCGCTCTCTTCGTCGAAGAGGACGTCGAGGACTGGCGGCCCGAGGAAACGGTCGATCTCATCTTCGCCAATGCGACGCTGCATTTCGCCGAGGATCATTATGCGCTGATCGAGCGGCTGGCGTCGTTCCTTTCGCCCGGCGGCGCGCTCGCCGTACAGATGCCGAACAACATGCGCGAAGCCTCGCATGCGGCGATGCGCATGCTCTCCGCGGACGAGCCCTGGGCCGACCGCCTGCTCCCGATCGCCAAGACGCGCGCGATCGTCGGGCCGCCGGAAGAATATTATCGCCTGCTCGGCTCCAGATGCTCCAAGCTCGATCTGTGGCAGACGATCTACATCCATCCGCTCGATTCGGTGGACCGCATCGTCGACTGGTTCGAAGGCTCGGAGCTGCGCCCGTTCTTGAAGCCTTTGAGCGCGCCCGAGCGCGAGGTCTTCCTCGCGCGCTATCGGGCCGAGCTCGCCCTTGCCTATGCGCCGCTGCCCAACGGCAAGGTTCTGCTGCGCTATCCCCGCCTCTTCTTCGTCGCGCAGAAATAGGCGGCGGCGCTACGGCGCGACGACGGGCCTCAACGCCGCAAGCCAAACCGCATTGGCCGCGCTCGAGAAGTGCAGGCCGTCGTCAGTCATCTGCGGCAGGCGCACGCCGCCGGGCGCGATTTTCGGATTGAGGTCGAGCGCTAGCACGCCCGCGCCGAGGCAAAGCTTCGCAAGCTCGGCGTTCGCGGACGCGATGCGCAGGTTGAGCCCCGCGTCCGCCGTGAAGGGCGGCAAGGTGAACACCGCCGCCGGCTCTTTCGGCAGCCGGCGCAGCAGGGCGGCGAAATCCTCGGCGAGCCGCGCCGGCGTCGCCCCGTCGGCGATGAGGTCGTTGAGTCCGCCGTCCATCACGATCCAGCGCGCGTGAACGTCCTGCGCCTGCTGCAGCTGTCCGGCGACCTCCTTGAGCGTGGCGCCGCCGCGCGCGAGCGAGAGCACGCCGAACGGGCGCCGGCACAATGGCGCGAAGCGGCAGCAGGCGGCGAGGCTGTCGCCGGCGACGACGATCTTCGGCGCGAACAGGCGAACCCGGCGCGCCAGCGCCAGATGCAGCGCGCGGCGGACCTCGCCGCATCCGAGCGCGAGCGCCCCGACGGCGGCGAGAAAGATCGCGCCAAGCGCGAGGGGGAAGAAGAACGGGCTCAAGCCCTGCCGCCGCGGCGCGCCAGCGCGAAGACGAGCTGAAGGCGTCGGGCGAACTCGCCCCTGCGGGCGAGATAGGGGGCGAGCGCCGCGCCCACGGCGGCGCGCCACTGGCGCAAGCGGACGCGCACGGGCTCGACCAGCTCATGCGCCCAAGCGCGCGCCCGCAGCACGAGGCGATAGAAGCGCTCGAACCAGGCCAGCTGGAGCAGCTTCTCGCGGCACAGGTCGAACAAAAAGGCCGTCACGCCGAGCCCGAGCGTCTTGGCGGCGAGAATGAGCGCCAGGCCCCAGCCGAAATGTCCCGAGGCGATCAGCGCGACCGCTGCGACCTTGAATGGGAGGATGACCAGGACCGGGACCCCGAAGACGACGAGCGTCGCTGAAGGCGACAGGTCCTTGACGAAGGCGGCGATCCAGGCCTCGATGCGCTCGACCCCGAGCGCCCGGGCCAGCAAGCGCAGCCATTCCTTGACATGATCCCAAAGCCAGCTCTCGATGAGAAACAATGTCGCCAGCGCAAACCAGAAGGCGCGCTCGGCCCGCCGAAATATCGCATCCATCGCTTTAAGCTCCTCGCCCCGCTCTTTGCGTGCGTCGCGGAACCGACTATATAAGAACCGTTCCCTGCGTTCGAGAGCGGCAAAACCACGGAATTTATACAAGATTTCCGCAAGGCCCCGTCGTTTTTGACGGGGCGCGGCTTGCATGATTTTGAATCTGCGGTAAATAGCGAGCGCGTAACAAGGAATCGAAATGGAAAGCTTTCACTCCGACGGCGTCGAAATCTCGTACACGGTTTTCGAACCCCTCGACCAGGACCGGCGCGAGCCGATCATTCTGACGCATGGCTTCGCCTCCACCCATGCGGTTAACTGGCTCTTCACGCAGTGGGTGAAGACCCTGACGGAGGACGGGCGCCGCGTCGTGCTGTTCGACCTCCGGGGTCACGGCAAATCGCAAAAGCTTTATGAGCCAGAGGCTTACAGCTTCGCGGCCATGGCTGGCGATCTCGGGGCGCTCATGACCCATGTGGGGGTCGAGCGGGCTGACGTGATGGGCTATTCGCTCGGCGCGCGGGTCGCGACCTACTTCGCCCTTCAGCACCCCGAGCGCGTGCGCTCGCTGATCCTCGGCGGCGTGGGCGTCAGCCTGCTGCAGCCCTCGGCGACGGCGCCCGGCATGGCCGAGGCGATGGAGGCGGAGCGCATCGAGGACATTGACGACCCGAGCCTGAAGATATTCCGTGGCTTCGCCGAGTCGACGCGCAGCGATCTCCGGGCGCTCGCGGCCTGCGCGCGCGGGGCGCGCGGCGGTTTCGAGGCGCCGGATCTCGCGCGCGTTTCAGCCCCGACGCTGATCTGCGCCGGCACGCGCGACGATGTGGCGGGCGATCCGCATCCGCTGGGGCAATTGTTCCCTAACGCGCATATCGTCGACGTTCCCGGCCGCGACCACAATCGCGCCGTCGGCGACCGCATCTTCAAGCAGGCGGCTCTGGACTTCCTCGCTGAGCGTCCTTGATCCGGCCGCTGTCCGCGGTCGCCCGGGCGGGCCAATGGGCTAAATGAGCTGACGGCATGGTCGCGGGGCGGGCTGCGGCGCGACCGGGGAACGCGAGGGTTTCCGCCATGCGCCAAAATTGGGCCGCGCCGATCGCCGCACGAGTCGCGGAGCCGCAAGGCGGCGACGCCTTTCTCGCGCGTTTGCGCGGCGAAGCCGAGGAGGCGCTCGGGCGCGAACGCGACCTCGGTGGCTTTCTCTATGACGCGGTTCTCTCGCAAGCGACCCTCGAGGACGTGATCGGTCGCCGCATCGCCACGCGCCTTCAGGGCGCGGAGGCGTCCTACGGCGTCATTCTCCAGGCCTTCGGGGAAGGCTTCGCCTGCGATCCGTCCTTCGGCGCGGCTCTGCGCGCGGATCTTGCGGCGGTGCTCGATCGCGATCCGGCCTGCCGGCGCTATCTCGAGCCCGTTCTCTATTTCAAGGGCTTTCACGCGATCCAGACCTATCGGCTGGCGCACGCGCTCTGGCGGCGGGGACGCAGCGATTTCGCGCTGCTGTTGCAGTCGCGCTCGGCGCAAGTTTTCCAGACCGACATCCATCCCGGCGCGCGCATCGGCAAGGGCTTCTTCCTCGATCATGCGACGGGCGTCGTCATCGGCGCGACCGCGATCGTCGAGGACGACGTCTCGATGCTGCACGGCGTGACGCTGGGCGGCAGCGGCAAAAGCTCCGGCGAGCGCCATCCCAAGGTGCGCCACGGCGTGCTCATCGGGGCAGGCGCGCAGATCCTCGGCAACATCGAGGTCGGCGCCTGCGCGCTGGTCGCCGCGGGATCGGTCGTCCTGGAGGACGTGCCGCCGCACAAGACGGTCGCCGGCGTGCCCGCCCGCATCGTCGGCGAGACCGGCGCGCTGGAGCCCTCGCGCGCCATGGATCAGGTTCACGACGTGATCGACGCTGGTCTTTAGCCGGCCGGGCCGTATCGCCGTCTAGATTTGGGCTTGCGCATCCGGAATCTGAGAATCTTGCTAAAGTTAGCCGCAAGTTGTGGGGTCGGCGTTAAACAATTTTAGCCACTATGCGCAAGGGAGCTTTTTACCCTCCCCTGCCCGCCTGCGGTCATCGACCGGCGCGACGCAGTCCCCTGTGTAAAAAGAACGTAAGGCCTGTGTCCGCGTCGGAAAGATGAGTGAAATCACCGCAGAGATGATCGAGCGGGGCCGGGGCGCCGACCCTAGGGGCTCGGCCGGGCGTCGAAAGCGCAGCGCGAAGGTCCAGAGCGCGCGGGAGCGCCTGACGACCTCCGACACCGGACATCGCGTGTGCGACCTCGCCCTTTTGCGCGCCTACGCCAAGGCCCGGGTGGATTCCGGCATAACCGGATCTGCCCTCGTCGTCGTCTCGGGCACGCTCTCATATTATTTGATCAAGTCGGATCTGCTGATCGCCTGGTCGGTCTTGACCTACTCCAGCCTAGTGCTGTGCTGGGGCCTCGCCAAGCATATGTCGCGCTACGAGGACGCCGCGATCACGGTCCGCAAATGGAGCGCGCGGTTCATCTTGGTCGAGCTGCTCCACGGACTCGCCTGGGCCGGCCTCGTGCTGCTGCTGCCTCGGGGCGCCGAGCCGAACGCCAAGGCGTTCATGATCGTGATGCCGCTGCTGGCCACCGGCTTCAACACGATAATCGTCTCGACAATTCCGAATGCAGTCTTCGCGACGGTGCTTCCTCTCACGGTCGCGACGATCTGCGGCGTCGAGGTGCACGAATGGGCGGATCCTTCGACGGCTTTTTTCGCCGCAGTGCTCGCCGTGCAGATGTTCTTCTTCCTGCTCGCCAAGCAGTTTTACCAGGTGTCGTTCGAGAGCGTGCTCTACCGCGCCGAGAAGAGCGAGCTCATCGCCGAGCTTGAGCAGGCCAAGGCGAATTCCGACGAAGCGCGCCGGCGCTCCGAAGAGTCCAATCTCGCCAAGTCGCGGTTTCTGGCGACCATGAGCCATGAGCTGCGCACGCCGCTAAACGCCATCCTCGGCTTTTCCGAAGTGCTCAAGAACGAGTTCTTCGGAGCCCACGCCGTCCCGGCCTACAAGGATTACGCAGCCGACATCCATTCCAGCGGCCAGCATCTCCTGATGCTGATCAACGAAATCCTCGACCTCTCGCGCATCGAGGCCGGCCGTTACGATCTCAAGGAGGAAGCCGTCTCGCTCGAGGCTGTCGCGCAGGAGTGCAGGCATCTCTTGGCGATCCGAGCGCAAAAGCGTGGTATCCAGGTCACCGAGTCCATCGAGCCAGACCTGCCGCGCGTGTGGGCGGATGAGCGCGCCATGCGCCAGGTCGTGCTCAACCTGCTGACGAACGCCATCAAATTCACACCACAGGGCGGGCAGGCTCAGATCAAGGTCGGCTGGACCAGCGCTGGCGGCCAATACATCATGGTCAAGGACACGGGGCCCGGCATTCCCGAGAGCGAGATCGCCGTGGTGATGTCGTCCTTCGGGCGCGGCTCGCTCGCGCATAAGAACGCCGAGGAGGGCACGGGCCTCGGCCTCCCGATCGTCAAGGGGCTGATGGAGCTGCACGGCGGCGAATTCCTGCTGAAGTCGCGCGTGCGGGTCGGAACCGACGCCATCGTCGTGCTGCCGCCGCAGCGCGTCATGAACGCCTTGCCGAAACTCGCGCCGGGAGATAAGTCGGAAAGGTCGCCGCTTCAACGCAAGATGCTGAAGGATGCGGCGGCGTAAGGTCCGATCGTGCGATCCCCGTCATGACGCTGCAGCCGACGAACGCCGCTCTCGTTCTCTTTTCGGGCGGCCAGGATTCGACCGCTTGCCTCGCCCATGCGCTGTCGCGTTGTGCGCGCGTCGAGACGATCGGCTTCGACTACGGCCAGCGTCACATCGTCGAGCTCGCGCAGCGCGGCCGCATCAGATCCGCCCTCCAGGCGCTGTCTCCTCTGTGGCGCGAGCGCCTCGGCGAAGATCACCTGATCGCCGTCCCGGCGCTGGGGCAGATCTCGCAGACGGCGCTGACGCGCGACGCTGAGATCGCCTTTGACGCGAGCGGCCTGCCGAACACTTTCGTTCCGGGACGCAACATACTGTTCTTGACCTTCGCCGCCGCCCTCGCCTATCGCCGCGGCATAGGCGTGCTGGTCGGCGGCATGTGCGAGACGGATTATTCGGGCTACCCCGACTGTCGGCGCGCGACGATCGACGCGACGCAAACGGCGCTGTCGCTTGGGCTCGATCGCGAGATCGCGATCGAGACCCCGCTCATGCGGCTCGACAAGGCGGCGACTTGGCGCCTCACCGAGGACCTCGGCGGCGAGGCGTTGAACCGGCTCATTGTCGAGGAGACGCACAGCTGCTATCTCGGCTCGCGCGACAAGCGGTTCGATTGGGGCTACGGCTGCGGCGAATGCCCGGCGTGCAGATTGCGCGCCGCGGGATATGAGAAGTATCTTCTTGAGAAGCGCGGGCTGTAAACCGCCAGCGGCGCCGCTGCCGGGAAACGAGAAACGCATGGCCGACGAAAATAAAAAACCGGCGCAGCTGCGCGAAGTGGTCGGCGTTTTCGCCGACGCCGAAACGCTTGAGGCCGCGATCGGAGAGCTGCTCGCTTCGGGTCTCGAGCCCGCGAGGATCAGCCTGCTCGCCGGCGAGACGGCGATCGTGGAGACGCTCGGCCACAGATATGAGAAGATCGAAGAGCTCGAGGACGACCTTGCGGCTCCGCGCATCAAATACCAATCGACGGAGACGCTCGCCGCCACGAAGACCGCGCTGCTGGGCAGCCTCGTCTCGATCGGCGCCGTGGCCGCCGCCGGCGCGATCTTCGCCTCGGGCGGCGCCCTGCTGCCGACGCTCGGCAGCGGCGTGATCGGCGCCGAGGTCGGCGGCTTTTTGAGCGGCGTCTTGGGCGACCTGATCGACGGGCGCCGCGCGGATTACCTTAAGGAGCAGCTCAGCCACGGCGGCCTGCTGCTGTTCGTGCGCGCCGCGGACGACGCCGAGGAGGCCGCCGCCAAGGAAGTCCTCATGAAGCATTCGGGACGCGACGTGCACGCCCACGCCTTGCCTGCATAAGCGCCGCGAGGCGAGCACGGGACTGTGTCGTGGCTATGCCCCCGGTCACAGGACGCAGCAGCCCTGCGCATATCGCGCGGATCGCCATCAGCCCGACGAGAGCTCGTCACTTGAGCTTTTGCGAAAGCCTCTCCATGAGGTCGCGCAGGCTCTTAAGATTACGCTCTTCGCAAATCTGCGCGTCGAGCTCGGCCTGCACGGATTGGGACAGCCACCAGCTCATCGACACCTCGCTCATGATCGGCTGGGGCCTCGCCGCCGCGAGCGCCTGGCACTCCTTCGACGCGCCGCCGAAGCGCGGGTTCTTGTACATCTCGAAGGTGAAATAGCTGGCGCAGCGCTTGGGGTCATTCCTCTCGCAGGACTCCTTATTCATCTCCTCGAGCCGGCGCTGCACAAGGTCGGCGGCCTCGAGCGCATGGCCGTCGCGCGTCGCGTATAGCGCGTCAAAAGGCGTAGCGACGACGGCGAAGAACGCCTGCAAATAATCCGGCCAGGCTCCGAGCAGCCGCGGCGCGCTCGCCGCGCGCGGCGGAAACTGCGGCTTTCGGCCCGTCGCGTCGTTGAGCTCGCGGCGCAGCTTCTGAGCCCGTTCGGGATCGGAGTCCGGACGAGCGTCCTTGTCGGTCTTCGGCTCGTTCTGCACCCAGAGCACGATCGGCGTCACGCCCTCGTCGCGAAGCGCGCGCGCGACGTCGAGCGCGGTCGTCAGTCCTGCGTTCTCGAAGTAGCCGCCGTCGACGACTCGATCGCCGTCCTCCCCGTCGTCGCCCTTCGCGCGGATCGTGCCCGCGGGCGAGACGACGGGGAAGCGCGCCGAGAGCATCGCCGTCGTCGAGAGCCGCACGTCGTCGCCATTGCGTGTATCGGGGAGATCGGCTGTTTCCTTGTGGGCGTCATTGCAGCCTTGGCATTCGACAGCGGCGGGCGGACAGGGCTTCGAGAGCATTTCGAAAAGATCGAACGCTGCAGGATAAAGCGGCGCGCGCCCCCGTGATGCTTTGCTGCACGATGAAACGATCTCCATCGAGCCCGCGTCCGGCCGCGTCGAGACGAGATCGGAGGCGATGATGCGCGTTCCCTTGTCCACTGACGTCCCGTTGAGCAACAGCAGCGGCAGCCAGGCGCCCTCGTGCCTGTCGAGCTCCAGCGCCAGATAGCCGAAGGGCCGGCGCAGTCCCGTCGCGGCGTCCGAGCTCTCCGCGGCGGCCGTCGCGAAGGACCTCGCCTTTTCGCCAGCGATCACGCGATCGAAATAGCCTTCCCAGGCGCGCTCGACGAGCGCTGCGCGATCGTCCTTGAGCAGGCTGGCGCCGGTGAGGAGATATTCCGGCGGCGAAAGATTATCGCGGAAGCCGAGGCCGATGAAGGCCGGCGTCAGGTAGTCGCCCGAGACCAGCGTCTGCAGACAGGCGCGCCAGCTCCGCGCGACGAGGCTTTGTGCGTTGGGTTCATTCGCGCGAAACCAGTAGGCCGGCGCGGTCTTGCAGGGCGGCGCGTCGCCGCCGCGCTCGAGCGCCTCCCACAGCGCCGTACGGATCGTCGCAGCGCCGAAGGCGCCGCCGGAAACGCCCGAAATTGCGAACACGTGGCGCCCCGGCGACAGGGGCGGCCGGTCATGATCGGCCAGCTCCTTCTCGCGCTCGAGCAAGTCGCCGAGCGCCGTCGCCGCCGCAAACGCCGCGCGGCTCGCCCCGCCCTCGGCCGCGACGATCAGCGCCGGCGGACATCCCATCCGGTCGTCGCAACGATTGGCCGCTCGCCATCTCCTGACCGCGTCGGCGATCTCGATCTGCCGCTGCGAAAGCTTCTGCGGGTCGTTCGGCAATGTGCGCAGATCGTTGAAATGCGTGTTGAGCGCGGTGACGGCGAAGGCCGCGACGATCGACAGCAGCAAAAGCGGCGCGCCATAGCGGTCGCCGAGCCAGGCGAGTGCGCTCGCCGCAAAGACGAGGCTGCCGAACAGGAACGGCACGATGAGAGCGCGCGGCGCGAGGATCGCCTGATAGAACGGCGCAAAATACGAGAAGAAGAACACGGACGTGACGAGCAGAACAGAGACGATCGCCGCAGCGGTCGCGAGCCATGCGCCATTCCCGAACACGCGCGCCACGAGATCCTTGCGCATGACCACGAACGCAATGAACGCGAACGCGAAGACCGCGTCGAGAAGGCTGAGCGCGACGAGCTGCGTCACGGCCTGCGCCGAGGGCGTCAGGGCGGCCTGCGTGTCGGCGACGACCTGGTAGGACTTAAAGAGGCCGAAGCAGATTGCCAGAAACGGCGTGAGGCCGAGGACGCGCGGAATCCATTTGATGCATCCGGCGATCTCGCCGGGCTCGGGGTCGGTCCCGCGCAGGCGCTCGATCTCGGCCGCGACGCGCGACTTGCAGCCGGGCTCCTCGTCGACCGCATAGCGCAGGCGGGCGGGGATCATCCAGTCGTCGGTCCGCTCCAGGAGCGAGCGCGCCGCGTAATGCACGGGGAAGGCCCAGATCAGAAACACATAGACGAAAAACAAAAGCCATATCCCCCAGGCGGAAAGGCTGTAGGGCAAGGGGCCGTCGGTGATGTCGTCGAAGAGATCGCGCGCCTGCGGCACGAAAGCGAAGAGCAAGAAGCCGGCGAGCGCGCTGATGACGCTGACGCGGCAAGCGACGAGGATACGCCCGCACCATTGCAGACGCGTGAGCAGGGAAAGGGGTTTCGCGGCCATAAGACCTCCAAAGGGAACGTATTTCGATAGATGCTCGTGCTGGGATCAAGGTAACCACAGCCGGATTTACGATGCAAGCCGGATTTCTGTTACGATTATTTCGTATTCTAGCCAAAGTCGGCATCTTGCGCAGGCTGCACGATTAGGCTCCTCCGCTTCATCGCGCTGATGGCGCCGATGGTTCCGGCGTCGACTCTTCTTCTCCACCCTAAAGGCGCACGCCTGACAGCCGCGCGAAGCTTCATCTATCGAAAGCGACCTCTATGGCCATAATTTAGACAAGGGCGGGATTTGCTTTGCTGGAAGCGAAATTGGCGGAGCGCGAGCGGTTTACCCCTCCTTCGGCGGCTCCAGCCGCATCTCGCGGTAGCGCTCGGGGTCCTCGGCCCAGTTCTCGCGCACCTTCACGAACAGAAACAGATGCACTTTTTGCTCGGCCGCCTCGGCGATCTCTGCGCGCGCGGCCTGGCCGATCGCCTTGATCGTGCGACCGCCCTCGCCGATGACGATCTTCTTCTGGCTCTCGCGCGCGACATAGATCGTCTGCTCGATGCGCGCCGAGCCGTCGCGCTGGTTGGTCCAACCCTCCGTCTCGACGCTCGACTGATAGGGAAGCTCGTCGTGCAGGCGCTCGAAGAGCTTCTCGCGCGTGATCTCGGCGGCGAGAAAGCGCAGCGGCGCATCGGACAGCTGGTCTTCGGGATAAAGCCAGGGCGAGAGAGGCATGCGCGCCGCCAGACGCTCGCGCAGCTTCTGCACGCCGTCGCCAGTGAGCGCCGAGATCATGAAAGTCTCCTCGAACGTCGCCGCTTCGTTGAGCTTGGCGGCGAGCGCCAGAAGCTTCTCGCGCGCGACGAGATCAATCTTGTTCAGCGCCAAGAATTTCGGGGCGCCAGCCTGCTTCAGCCGCTCCAGGATCGACAGAACCTCGTCGTCCGCGCCGCGCCGCGCGTCGACGAGGAGCGTCACGACGTCGGCGTCGGCGGCGCCTTGCAGGGCGCTCGCGACCATGGCGCGATCGAGCTTGCGCCTGGGCGCAAAGATGCCGGGCGTGTCGACGAGGACGATCTGCGCCGCGCCTTGGATAGAGATGCCACGCAGCTGCGCGCGCGTCGTCTGCGCCTTGCGCGAGACGATCGACACCTTGGCGCCGACGAGCTGATTGACGAGCGTCGACTTGCCCGCGTTCGGCGCGCCGACGAGCGCCACGAAGCCGCAGCGTTGCGTGTCTTCGCTCATAGGCCTTCTTCGTCGATGCGCTCGCGCAGCAAAAATGCGGTGGCGGCGGCTTGCTCGGCGGCGCGCTTCGACGCGCCGGCGCCGAGCGCGGCGGCAAAGCCCTCGACGTCGACGCGGATCTCGAAGAAGGGCGCGTGATCGGGACCGCTGCGCGAGGCGAGCCGATAGGTCGGCGCCGCCAGCTTGCGGCCTTGCGCCCATTCCTGCAGCAGGGTTTTGGCGTCGCTGAGCGCGCGCTGCGAAGCGTTCATGCGCGTCTGGAACGCGCGGCGCACCACCGCGTCGGCGAGCATCGGCCCGGCGTCGAGAAACACCGCGCCGATGATCGCCTCGCACACGTCGCCGAGAATGGCCTTCTTGTCGCGGCCGCCGCTCTGCGCCTCGCCCTCTCCGAGCCGGATATAGGGCCCGACGCCCCACTCGCGCGCGACCTCCGCGCAGGTCTCCTTGCGCACCAGCGCCGCGAGGCGGCGGGAGAGCATGCCTTCGCTGTCTTCGGGGAAAGCCTCGACGAGCATATGCGCGACGACGAGCCCGAGCACGCGGTCGCCCAGGAACTCCAGCCGCTCGTAAGAATCGACGCGCGAGGCCGCGACGCTCGCATGGGTGAGCGCCCGCCGCAGGAGCGATTTATCGGCGAAAGCATGGCCGATCTTCGCCTCGAGCGCTTCACAGTCCTCGCAAGCCGCCGGCTTCATGAGCGGCGTCAATGCGCTGATTGCAGAAAGCGCCCAAGGCGCAGCGTCCACGGCCATTTCCAGAATGCGAGCGGCGAGTCGTCGCCCTTCACGGAGAAAAACACCCGCTCCGCGCGCCCGACGAGGTTGACCGCGGGCACGTAGCCGACGCCTCCCTCCGCGCGCGAGATGCGCGAGTCTTGGGAATTGTCGCGGTTGTCGCCCATCATGAAATAATGGTCCGGCGGCACGACGAAGAGCTCGGTATTGTCGTTGATGCCGTGGTCGCCCTCGATCTCGACGATCGTGTGCTCGACGCCGCCCGGCAGCGTCTCCTTGTAGGTCGGCGCCTCGATCTCGCGTCCGTAGCGATCTGGGACCCGCTCCCGGTCGATCGGCTCGCGCGGAACCACCGTGCCGTTGATGTAAAGGCGGCCGTCGACCATCTGGATGCGGTCGCCCGGCAGACCGATGACGCGCTTGATGTAATCGGTCTCGTTGTCGCTCGGCAGCTTGAACACCGCCACGTCGCCCCGCTTCGGCTCGGCGCCGAGGATGCGGCCCTTGAACAGGTTCGGGCCAAACGGGATGGAATAGTTCGAATAGCCATAGGCGTATTTCGAGACGAAGACATAGTCGCCGATCTGCAGCGTCGGGATCATCGAGCCAGACGGGATGTTGAACGGTTGGAAGAGCAGCGTGCGAATGACCAGCGCAATGGCCAGCGCTTCCACGATCACCTTGACGGTTTCAAGGGTCCATTCGAGGAGGCCGCCTTCTTCGGTCGGCTGGACGACCGGGGCCTCCTTGCGCGGCACTTCGTTCCTCAAGCCATTCTCCTATCCGTTGCGCCCTGCGCTCATGTCTGACCCGGCGCTTTCGGCCCACGCCCGCTCTAACACGGCGTCGCCTCGATGAGAACCATGGCTTGCGCATAGGGGTCCTCGTCCGTCAAGGTCAGATGCACGCGGGCCCGCATCCCCGGCGGGGTTATCTTCGTCAGGCGCGCAGCCGCGCCGCCGGAGAGCGTCAGGGCTGGGCGACCGGCCTCGTCATTGCCGACGCTCATGTCGAGCCAGCCGACCCCCTGCGCGACGCCCAGCCCCAGCGCCTTGGCGCAGGCCTCCTTCGCGGCGAAGCGCTTGGCGTAGCAAGCGGCCCGGCCCGCCCTGCCCTCGCAGCGCGCGCGCTCCTCCGCCGTGAAGAGCTTCGCCGCGAAGCGGTCGCCGTAACGCTCGAGCCCCTGCGCGATGCGGCGGATGTCGCAGAGGTCCGCGCCGAAGCCGAGGATCACGCCAAAGCTCCGGCGCGGCCGTCGTCCATCGCCTTGCGCATGGCGGCGATCGCATTTTCGAGGCCGACGAACACCGCCTCGCCAATCAGAAAATGGCCGATGTTGAGCTCGACCACCTGCGGCAGGCCCGAGACGCGGCGGGCGGTGCCGTAATCGAGGCCGTGCCCGGCGTGGACCTCGCGCCCGCGCGCAGCGGCGAAGGCCGCCGCATGGGCGAGCCGCTCGAACTCGCGTTCGGCCAGGGCGGCGTCGCCGATCTCGAGCGCATGGCACCAGGCGCCGGTGTGGAGTTCAACGACCGGCGCCCTGATCGAGGCCGAGGCGTCGATCGCCTCCTCGCTCGGCTCGATGAAGAGCGACACGCGGACGCCGGCCCGGCTGAGCTCGTCGACGTAGGGGACGAGCCAGTCATGCGCGCCCACCACGTCGAGCCCGCCTTCGGTTGTGCGCTCCGTGCGCTTTTCCGGGACGAGGCAGACGGCATGGGGCTTTATGGCCAGCGCGATGTCGAGCATCTGCTCGGTGGCGGCCATCTCGAAATTGAGCGGCTTGGAGATCCCAGCCTTGAGCCGCGCCATGTCGTCGTCATGGATGTGGCGGCGGTCCTCG
>Ga0187781_10000952_pt1 | contig 21579 bp, 18 predicted proteins | sample 0715_SJ02_MP02_2_FD_132447 | JGI IMG/M metagenome (GOLD analysis project Ga0187781, IMG submission 132447) | Tropical peat soil microbial communities from peatlands in Department of Meta, Colombia - 0715_SJ02_MP02_20_MG | ecosystem: Environmental > Terrestrial > Soil > Wetlands > Peat | place... | reverse complement strand
TTTGGCTTTTCCATGAAGTTCCTCAGTTTTCGATTGGTAGAACTGCACAGGGCACAGCAGCTGACTGCGGATACTGTATCCCAAAGTATTGATTTTGGGGGAAGAACTGAGGATATGCAAACGAAAACCGATTTTTCGCGGGAGAGCGGTGCGCCATTATGGGCTTATTTCGCGCTTGCGCCGGTGGCAGAGCCGGACATATCCAGCTGGATGTTCACCACGGGCTTTACTTTCAGCAGCCAGTTGCTCGGGTCTTTGATCCCCCATTGAATATACGGGACGTCGAACTTGGCGGTTCCTTGCCAGTGGCTGCCTGAGATTTCGGCGTGCACCAAAGCTACCATCTGGTGTTCGCTGCCGTGGAGCAGCATGACACCATGCAGCTTCACGTCGGATGCGCCAGTTAACGCGACCTGCCCTTCGACCTGGCTCGGGCGGAAAATCGCATCAGGATACTTTTGAGTTTCCAGAATTTCCTTGTGCATGCGTTCGTCGCGGGAACTGTTTCCCGATTCTCCGCTGGTGGCGAAGACAGAGATTTCCCCACCGGCCTTGCCGCTGACGGGGTCGAAGTGCATCACTGAGCCCTTTTTCAGATTGAAGGTTCCACGGACGGTATGCAGAGTGCTGTCCACGGTGTAGTGAACTTTGCTCTGCGAAGTGTCGAGTTCGAGTGTGACTTCCTGAAGTGCGGGCACAGTGGATTGAAGCTTTGGGGGCGCAGTGGTCGCCGACAAAAGGAGTGCGATGCCCAGAATTCCGGACGCTGCCACCGCTACGGATTTCCCGCCCGATATCTGCATTCGCTGACTCCCTTCGCTCACCCGGCAAGGAATTGCCATCCCAACTGGGCACCCGTGGCAATCGCGCTTCCTGGTGTGGCTTTGCCGACATGGACAGCAAGAAGGCGCGCAAACAGCTCCGGACTATTTTGTAGCAACCGGAGGGTTCGTGCGCGAATGGCGTCGAACTTGCCCAATTGCAGCAACAGCCTGCCCATCTGGAGCGGGCGCCGGGCCAGTTGCCGGTGCGCGCGATCATACTGGCGTAAATCGCCCGCTTGCATGGCTTCGGCCAAGGCATGTGCCTGCTGGAACGCGAGCCGCAGACCTTCTCCGGTAATGGCGTCAACACCGCCAGAGGCGTCACCGACGAGGGTCACGTTATCACGCCATACGCGAGCGAGGGATTGCGTGACGGAGACTGCGCCACGTTCACGGCTGGCGAGTTCCGCGCCGGCAAGATGCTCGCGAAGTTTCGGCAGCACGCTTAAGGTGCGATCAAAGTCCGCATCCGCTGCATTTTCGCCCATGGTCACGGCGCAGACCTCTTCGGAGGAAATGGGCGTCACATACGCCTGAACGCGCGGACCCCAGTAAATCTCCATGAAGTCTGACCAAGGACGAACGCGATAGTGCCGACGGCAGGCCAGCCGACGGCCAGTGACCACCGGGGAGTCCAAATCGGCCCAGCGCCGCACCTGCGAGCGGCTGCCATCGGCGCCAACGATCCAACGCGCGCGAACTGCGCCGACGTTCAGCCGAACAGTGTTGGCGTCTATTCCCGAAACGGGTGTTTTCCAAAGCAGTTTGACGGCACATTGTTCCCCCCTGCGGATCAATAATTCATGGAGAAGGGTGCGTCGAATGCCAATTCCCTGCCCTTCGGGAAAGTCCGCGGAGACTTGCGATTCGCCGTTCAGAAAAGACGCTCCGCGAAATCGATAGCCGTGCTCCGGCTTCAGTTCCACACCCAGTGATTCGAGAGACGCACGAGTAGGGGGGATCATGCCTTCGCCACAGGCTTTGTCGATCGGAGGTTCAGAACCGTCCGCCAACGTGACGGAAAAACCTTTCTGGCGGGCGGCAATGGCTGCGGCCAGGCCGGCCGGCCCTCCGCCAATCACAAAAACGTCGGTGTATTCTCGGTGAACTCGACTGACAGTGGTTTGAAGAAGAGATGTTGCATACTTTGCCGTCATACGGGTCAATGGATGCGTAGCTTCCTGGGCTGGATGCTTTCGTGACAAAAGCATTACAAATGTTGGACTTGCGTGGAGGCTGAGAGCCCCACCTCCTAAGGAGCAGCGTGCTTCCGCAAGCTGTAGAGCCCTGGAAACCCAAGCCGGCTTGCGACAGGTCCATAATTGCACCTTATTTTCTACTGCACTTCTATTAATTTGACTGATTCTGCGGATTGCTTCATGCTAGTGGCTTCGGTGGGGTATAGTGTTTCTAACTCCACGTGAACTGCGGGTGAGGCTCCGTTCGATTCGCACTTTTTCTTTAAGTTTGGCGACTTGAGTGGATGTGTATTTTTGAGGGGCCAGCATCTCGACGGGGTGATGGCCCCCTTTCTGTATCCGCAGTACGATGAGTTCCGGGAGGAATCTCTCCGTGACTGACAGTTCGTTGAAGCCTCGCAGTTCCGCCCTGACGGACGGACCACACCGCGCCGGCGCCCGAGCCATGCTTCGCGCCGTCGGACTAAAAGACGACGATTTTCGTAAGCCTTTGATCGGAATCGCCAATACGTGGATCGAGATTGGACCTTGCAATTACCATCTGCGCGAGCTTGCGGAGCACGTTCGCGACGGGATCCGTGCCGCGGGCGGGACTTCGCTGGAGTTCAACACGGTTTCCATTTCGGACGGCATCACGATGGGGACGGAAGGAATGCGCGCGTCACTCATCAGCCGCGAAGTGATCACCGATTCCATCGAGCTTGTTGCGCGCGGAAATCTGCTAGACGGGTTGATCGTTCTTGTCGGTTGCGACAAGACCATTCCGGGCGGTGTGATGGCCCTCGCCCGTTTGAACATCCCTGGACTGGTTCTCTACGGCGGGTCGATCGCGCCGGGCCAGTTTGAAGGCCATGCGGTGACGATTCAGGACGTGTACGAAGCGATCGGCGCGCACGCGCGCGGCAAGATCACCGATGCGCAACTCAAGGAACTGGAGTGCTCCGCTTGCCCGGGGGTTGGAGCGTGCGGAGGTCAATACACCGCGAACACCATGGCGATGGTCTGCGAATTCCTAGGCATTGCGCCAATGGGACTCTCCAGCATTCCGGCGACAAACGAGGGCAAGGCCAAGGCGGGAGAGATTGCCGGAAAGCTCACACTCGAACTATTAAAACGAAACCTGACTCCGTCCAAGGTCATCACACGGTCAGCAATCGAAAATGCCATAGCCGCTGTGGCCGCCTCAGGCGGTTCGACGAACGCCGTGCTGCACTTGCTGGCGATTGCGCGAGAGGCGGGCGTACCGCTTTCGATTGACGATTTTGATCGTATCAGTTCGGCAACGCCAATTTTGGCGGATCTCAAACCAGGAGGACGCTTTGTCGCAACCGACCTATATGCAGCCGGCGGTACTTCGCTCCTCGCAAAGCGCATGCTTGAAGCCGGCCTTCTCCGTGGCGATTGCATCACCGTCACAGGCCGCACCCTCGCCGAAGAAGCAGCGAGGGCCAAAGAAACCGGCGGCCAAGAAGTAATCCACAGCAAGAGCAGCCCGCTCAAGCCGACCGGCGGTCTTGTCATTCTGAAGGGGAATCTTGCTCCCGAAGGATGCGTGATCAAGGTTGCCGGGCACAATATATTGAATTTCCGCGGTCCCGCGCGCGTCTTTGACGGAGAAGAAGCCGCCTTTGCCGCTATTGAAAAGAACCAGATCAAGGCTGGCGATGTGGTAGTTATCCGCTACGAAGGGCCACGCGGCGGACCGGGCATGCGGGAGATGCTCCAGGTAACGGCGGCGCTGGTGGGTGCGGGGCTCGGCGATTCTGTGGCACTGCTGACCGATGGGCGATTCTCCGGGGCTACGCATGGATTGATGGCGGGGCACGTGGCGCCCGAAGCGGCGGTGGGCGGACCGATTGCCACGATTCGCGATGGCGACACAGTTGCGTTCGATTTGCCAAAGCGCACATTGAGTGTGGAAGTCACGGATGCCGAGATGCAGAAGAGGCTCGCTGCATGGAAAGCTCCTAAGCCGCATTACACGCAAGGGGTCATGGCCAAGTACGCGTTACTGGTGTCCTCTTCTTCGCTTGGCGCGATTACGTCTGTGCCAGCCAGTTTTTCTGCTGGCGCTGAGCCGGTTTGGACGGGGAGAACGCTATGAAGCTGACTGGCGCACAGATCTTGTGCGAAACGCTGGAGCGCCTGGGTGTGCGCGACATTTTCGGCTATCCGGGTGGAGCGATTCTTCCGGTCTATGACGCGATTGGAAAGTCGAAACTGCACCACATCCTGGTGCGTCACGAGCAGGGCGCGACGCACATGGCCGATGGGTATGCACGGGCCAGCGGCGGCGTGGGCGTGGCGATGGCGACATCCGGTCCGGGCGCAACGAACATGGTGACAGGAATTGCCACGGCGATGCTCGATTCTTCGCCGGTGGTTTGCATCACCGGGCAGGTGAGCAGCAAGTTCCTCGGCTCCGATGCGTTTCAGGAAGTGGACATTACCGGCGTGACCATGCCGATCACAAAGCACAACGTGGTCGTCTCCAAGGCGGAGGATATTGCCCGCACCGTTCGCGAGGCCTTTATCGTGGCGAAGTCCGGACGGCCGGGACCGGTGCTGGTGGACATTACCAAGGATGCGCAGCAGGCCACCACAGAATTCAATTGGGATGAGGCCACGCCGAAGCTTCCTCCGAAGAAGATCCGGAACCATCACGACCAGGAAGAGTTCGACCGGGCCGTGGAGTTGCTCAATTCGGCGAAGAGGCCGGTTATCCTGGCTGGGCGCGGCATCATCCTTTCCGGAGCGATGCGTACGTTTGAACAGTTTGTGCGGACGAGCAACATTCCGGTGGCGATGACCCTGCTCGGCATCGGCTGCTTCCCTGCTACCGATTCGATGAACCTCGGGATGATGGGCATGCACGGGGAGGCGTGGGTCAATACCGCAATCCAGGAGGCGGACCTGCTGATCGCCGTCGGGATGCGATTTGACGATCGCGTTACGGGTGACCTGCGGACTTACGCGAAGAATGCGCGGAAGATCCATATCGAGGTGGATCGGGCGGAAATCAACAAGAACGTGAAGGTGGATGCGGCGATTATTGGGGACGCGGGCGAAACACTCGCCAATCTGCTGCCGCACATCCATGAGCGCGACCATAGCGCCTGGCTGGCTCATATTAAGGATCTCAAGGGCGATTCGGCGGTGCGGGATATCCAGTCCTTGCCGGACAGTGGACATCTTTATGCGGCCCACGTGATCAACGATCTCTGGAAGGTCACAAAGGGCAGAGCCATCGTTGCTACGGATGTGGGGCAGCACCAGATGTGGGAGGCGCAGTATTACCACCACAACGAGCCTCGCACGCTGATTACCTCCGGCGGCTTGGGCACCATGGGCTTTGCCCTGCCCGCGGCGATTGGCGCGAAGTTCGCGCGGCCCGATTCCGAAGTGTGGGTGGTCGTGGGCGACGGCGGATTCCAGATGACGATGTGCGAACTCGCCACCATCGTCCAGGAAAAAATCAAAATCAACATAGCCATCATCAATAATGGATATCTCGGGATGGTGCGTCAGTGGCAGGAGTTCTTCTACGACAAGCGCTATGTGGCTACGCCGCTTGTCGCGCCGAATTTCGTCGCGCTTGCGAATGCCTTCGGGATTCGCGGCGAGCGAGTGACCGCGCGAAAAGAAGTGGTGCCGATGATCGAATCGGCGCGCGGCACCGATCAGGCGGTACTGATCGACTTCCGCGTGGAACAGGAAGACTCGGTTTACCCGATGGTGCCGGCAGGCGCGGGGCTGCATGAGATGATACGGAGGCCGAACAATCCTTTGGTGGAAACCGCTTCCGAGCCATAATTAGAAGAGTTTTGAGTTATCGGTTATTAGTTTTCGGTTTTTGGTTTGCATTTGGGATTTTTTCCCAGTTGTCAGTTTGTGAATTGGCAGGAATTGAGGAACGTATGCAAACGATCGTGGCGTATGTTGAAAACAAACCGGGCGTCCTGAACCGCGTGGCCTCGCTCACGCGGCGGCTAGCGATCAACATCGACTCCCTCACCGTTGGTCCGACGGAGAACGAAGAGGTGGCACGCATGACCATCTGCGCGCACACGGACGAAAACGGCGCACGGCGGTTAGAAGCCAGCCTGGAGAAGCTCGTCGACGTGCTGGTGGCTGAAAACATTTCCGACCGGTCCATGCTCGAACGCGACCTTGCTTTGATCAAGGTCGCAGCGGATCAGCAGAACCGGCCACACCTGATGGAGCTGATCAAGGTTTTTCGCGGGCGCGTGGTGGACGTTGCGCCGGAATCGCTGATCGTGGAAGTTTCCGGGACGGTAGACAAGATTGATGGATTGCTCGAAGTGCTTCGACCATTCGGCGTTCTGGAAATGGCGCGGACAGGGCGGATTGCGATGACGCGGGGGAACGATCTTTTGCGGCCCCCCACAGCTACGGATTCGAAAGATAAAGACAAGGATTCGGCACCAGCGTCAAGCTAGTGCAGAGTGCCAGTTTTGGGCCCAGCGGCCAACGAAAGGAACTTAGGTTAGAAATGGCAAATCTCTATTACGACAAAGATGCTGATCTCGCCCTGGTGCAGGCGAAGAAGGTAGCCATCATTGGCTACGGATCGCAGGGCCATGCGCACGCGCTGAATCTGCGCGATTCGGGTGTCTCTGTAGTGGTTGGGCTGCCGGAAGGGAGCGCGTCGCGCGCGAAAGCGGAAAAGGACGGGCTCACGGTCAAGACACCAGCAGAAGCTGCCGCAGGGGCCGACGTGATCATGATTCTGGCGCCGGATACGCGCCAGCCGAAGCTGTACAAGGAAGCGATCGAGCCGCACCTGACGCCCGGGAAGACGCTGATGTTCGCGCATGGATTCAACATTCGCTTTGGGGCGATTCAGCCACCAAAGAATGTCGACGTCAGCATGATCGCGCCGAAGGCTCCGGGGCATCGCGTGCGGGAAGTGTTCACCGAAGGCGGAGGAACTCCGGCGCTGCTGGCCGTGCACCAAGACGCGTCCGGCAAAGCCAAGGCGTTCGCGCTTTCCTATGCGAAGGGACTCGGAACGACGCGAGCCGGCGTTCTGGAAACGACATTCACCGAAGAGACCGAGACAGACCTGTTCGGTGAGCAGGCGGTGCTGTGCGGCGGCGTGAGTGAGCTCATCAAAGCTGGGTTCGAGACGCTGGTGAACGCGGGGTATCAGCCAGAGGTGGCGTATTTCGAGTGCCTGCACGAGCTGAAGCTGATCGTCGACCTGATTTATCGCGGCGGTTTGAGCTACATGAGGTATTCAGTGAGCGACACTGCCGAACACGGCGATTATCACGCAGGACCGCGGATTGTTACCACGCAAACACGCGAGGCGATGAAAAAGCTGCTTGCAGAAATCAAAGATGGCAGCTTTGCAAAAGCCTGGATCGAGGAAAACGAGAAAGGCTGCCCGAACTTTCTGGCCAAGCGGAAGGCCGAGCAGCAACACTCCATCGAGCAACTGGGGCCGAAACTCCGGGCCATGATGCCGTTCCTCAATCCCATCGTCGCGCCGGGACTGGCGGAAACCGCCGCGTCCGGCAAGAAGTAAGCGGCGCGGGATTGATCCCTCAAGACAGAAAAAGCAGGTTCCCCGGGTCAATTCCACAGGTAAATTATCGGCTTATGCCAAAGTCCCGGGCGCCAGAATCCAAGCCAATTCACCTCGCCGAGCGCATCGAGCAGCTCAGCACAAAGCGGCAAGAGATCATCCGACCGATCCTTGAGCACCCTCGAGATTACGTACTGTTGAGCGTGCGCGCGCTTGCGAAACGGCTGCATACGGATCCCGCGACGATTGTGCGCATCGTACACGGACTGGGGTTCGAGACTTACAGGCACTTCCAGCACCACCTGCACGAGTTATCGCTGGCCTTTGCCACTTCCTTGGATACCATGCAACAAACCGCCGCCTCGGGCACCCATGGCTGCCCGGTACGCGATTCGGTGTTCCGGGACTTGAAGAATCTTCAGGCACTCAAAAACTCGGTGGACACGGCCCGATTTGCTCCGCTGGCGAAACGCGTCTATGGCGCGCGGCGAGTGGTGATTCTCGGCGGCGATCTTGCGGCGGTTCTTGCGGAGTACTTTGGGCACCATCTGAATCTTCTCGGGCTGCCCGTGTTTGTGGCTACTTCCGCGGGAAGTATGACGCATAGCTCCCGCAGCCTGACGGAAAAGGACTTGGTGTTTGCGATCAGCTTTCGGCGCGGTCTGCGCCAAACGGTGGAAGCGGCGCAACAGGCGCGAAAGAATGGAGCCTACTGCGTGGGGATTGCGGACACCTATCTGTCTCCGCTTGCGCGTATATGCCAAGAGGTTTTTCTTGCGTCGATTGACTCAATCTCTTTCGGCGCATCGTACACCGCGCCGATTGCCTTGCTGAACGCCATGCTCACGGCAATTGGAGAGTTCCGGCGCCCCCGGACAATGGAGATTGTGCGTGAACTGGATGAAGAGCAGCGGAAGGGGTCGAGGTGGTACACGGCGGGGGATTAGAGAACAGAAATTGGAAGCGTTAAAGTAGCAACTCCGACGAGGATTACGTTGAGATCTTTCATGAAACTCGTGAATAGGCGCGTATTTTGTGCACTGATTGGCTTTCTTGCGCTTGGCTTTACAGTTCCGAGTGTATTTGCTCAAGCACAGAAGGCGACGGCTACTGAAGAGTCGTTGCTGCCTGGACCGAAACCTCCAGATGCCCCCAAGGAGTGGAAGCAGCTTGTGGGGATCTACGAGTACAAAAGCCTAAAGGAACCGGATGTAACGATGATCCTTTTTGAAAAGAACCATAAGCTTTTCCTCGAAAGGAAAGGCTTCCCGCAGTCGGACGAGGAAATTCGAGAAGAGCGGGGATCGGTCTGGATTGATGACGGAGACGGCAGAATCTACGGCTATGGTGAACAGCACGGCGAGAGCGGGGATGTAACGTCGTTTTCGTACCTCGTCGAGCGCTTCGTTCGGATTGATGCAGGGGCGGATCCCGCGCACTTCTACCACATCACTCCTTCGAAGCCGGTTGCGCAGTTGCGGACTGCCGCGCTGGAGACGAAGCCGCCCGCAGAAGCTGGGCCGTTTCGCAAACCTGATCTCGTCGAACTGGCTCCGCTTGATCCCGCGATTCATCTGGACATTCGCTATGCGCAGTCTAACAATTTTCTTTCGACGCCACTGTATACGCAGGCAAGAGCGTTTCTGCAGCGGCCCGCGGCGGAAGCACTGCTTCGCGCCCTGAAGAAGCTGCAGCCTCTGGGATACGGTCTGCTGATTCATGACGCGTACCGACCGTGGTATGTCACCCAAATTTTCTGGGAAGCCACGCCGCCCGACAAAAGGATGTTCGTGGCCGATCCGAAGAAAGGCTCGCGGCACAACCGCGGTTGCGCCGTGGACCTGACGCTTTATGACCTAGCAACGGGGAAGCCGATCGAAATGCCGGGACTCTATGACGAAATGTCGCAGCGTTCATTCCCGAATTTTCCTGGAGGCACTTCCCTGCAGCGGTGGCACCGCGACCTGCTTCGACGGGCGATGGAATCGGAAGGTTTCACGGTGGACGAGAACGAGTGGTGGCACTACGACTACAAGGACTGGAAGAGCTACCCCATCCTAAACGTGCCGTTTGAAGATCTGCATGCGGGCGCGACAAGCCAGTAGAACTTGTTTGATGTTGCACCGGCTTCCTCAGCGCCGGGACCACCGCTCCCCTAGTTCCCTTTTCAATGCGGTACCACGCTCGGTTGTGGCTGACCGCTGCTTCGTGGTTCCGTGGAAGAACTGAAAGGTTGATCAGTGCGCAGTCCTTTGGAGTGGCGGGGTCCGAGGAAAAAGGTGTCGCACTCCGGGCAGTAGTGCGGACGCAGATTAAAGAGCCAACACATGACCTTGATCGAGATTCCCGTTCGTCTGATTCGGTAGGCTTCTGATCCATTGCACACTGGACACGTTGGCCCTTTGGTAATCGGTTGGAGCTTCATGGAGACACTCCTTCTGAGGTACTCGAAATCGAGTTCCCAAAGTAACTGAGTACGTGGCCGGGCTGGGGCGGGAGCGATATTTTGACGCAAAAAAAGCGGTTGGGGTAGGAAAAAGATTGGTACTAGCAATGCCAGTTTGCGGTCCCTGGGGTGGGCGAGTTGATTGCGGTGACCAGCCGCCCCTGGCTCAAGCCAGGGGTTTCCAAGAAAAAGGTCAGCTCAGACTGGTCTTGCCAAGGTCCGCCACGCGGCGTTCGTAGACCATCTCGCACAAGCCGCGCTTGTTGTAGAAACGGAAGACGATCCTGTGACCCGCTTCGATCTTTGCGCGAGATTTTCGAACCGAGCCGTTCAGCTCCACCCAGCTGCCACTGACAAGGTATTCGCCCTCGCGGCCCTGCAGCTCGAATTTTCCATCGCTCGTCAGGCTGAGGGGGGCGGCTTTGCAGGGGACGATTTTGCCCGCAACATGAGCCTCGGCGCAGACATACTCCCCTGCGACTTCGGTGGTCTGCGCCGGGGCTCTACTCGCCCAAAGAATGAGGAACAGTCCGGATACCATTAGGCGAGCCGCCATTCCCAGACTGGTGGAGCGCTGCAAGGTAACCTCCTGGCCCCTGGCTCGGATATATGCGAGCTGTGAGCGAGTTCCTGAACGACCAAATAGGAGCAACTGACCTGCCAGCAACAAGGACAAGCAAGCGATTGGGAACAAGTGGGTTAGCCAGGAGGCCCACGTGGGAATCTGTCGAAATGTGAACAACGCTTTCTCCGGGCGTCAACGGGATGGAAAGGTTTTGCGTACCCGCCTAGAGGTACCACGAGAAGGGGTACTGTCGCCCATATGGCTATTTTATATTTGCGTCAACCGGCAGTTCGGCGATGGCGGCGCCATCTTTGCGCGGATCGGAAGCGCCATAATTCACACCTGCGGCAAAGTCCCGGAGGACGACCTGGCCACCGCCCATGACGGAGGAGAACGTCCCCATCACTTGAATTTTGTGGCCCTTTGCGGTGAGTTCTTCCCGCACCTTGCCGGAAAAGCGATTTTCCATCTGCACGTCGCAGCCTTCAAAGGTCCTTTTGGTGAACCGCGGCGCCTCCAAGGCGGCCTGGATATTCATTTTGTAGTCGACCAGATTGGCGATGAACTGGGCGTGGGCCTGGGACTGATTCCACCCGCCCATGATGCCGAAGGCGACGCGAATGTCTCCGTTCTGGGCAAACCCGGGAATGATAGTGTGCAGGGGACGTTTCCGGCCAGCCAGGGCATTCGGAGACGAGGGATCGAGATTGAAGAGACCGCCGCGATTCTGAAGGGCAAATCCGGTACCGGAGGCGACGATGCCGGAGCCAAACTCCGCATAGTTGCTTTGGATGAGGGAGACCATGTTGCCATCGCGATCAACTACGGTGAGATAGGTTGTGTCCCCAGCTCCGGGGAGAGTACCCGTGGCCACTTCACAGTTGGCATGGTCGGGATCAATGAGTTTGGCGCGATCAGCAGCGCGGTCCTTCGACAGGAGGGTCTTCACAGGGAACGTCTGGCCGCGGGGGTCGCCGATGTATTTCACAAGGTCGGCATAGGCGAGCTTCTTGGCCTCGATCATGGCGTGGAGCGCGTTGGTTGAGCCGAATCCGTACTCTTTTTGGCCGAGGGGGAAGGTCTCCATCATGTTGAGCATGAGCAGAGCGGCGAGTCCCTGGCCATTGGGAGGCAATTCGTAGACGGTCCAATCGCGGTAGGTGGTGGAGATGGGTTCGACCCATTCGGCGGAAAATTCAGAGAGATCCTGAGCGGTCATGACGCCACCGTGACGCTTGATGGTCTCGAGAATGCGCTTCGAGATTTCTCCTTTGTAATAGGCGTCTCGCCCATCATCGGCGATCTGCTCGAGAGACCAGGCAAGATCCGGGTTATGGAAGATGCCTCCGACCTTGGGGGGGTGATCGCCGGGCAGGTACAGCTTCGAGGCCTCATCGTCGCCGCGGAGATAGTCGACGGCAGAGACCCAGTACATCGCGACCCATTCGGTTACAGGAAAGCCATTCTTTGCAGTTTGGATGGCGGGTGCGAGATCGTCCGAGAGCTTCTTGCGGCCAAACTTGTCCGTCAGCTTTTGCCAGCCCTCCACAGTGCCCGGGACGGTGATCGCATTGACGCCAGATTGCGGCATTTCTCGAAGGCCCTGTTTGTGGAGCAAGTCGATGGTCAGCGCCTTAGGCGCCCAGCCACTGGCGTTCAGACCGTAGAGCTTGTTTGCTTTTGCGTCGTAAACAATCGCGAAGAGGTCGCCGCCGATGCCGTTCATCATGGGGGAAACAACGCCCATCATCGCGTTCGTGGCGATCGCAGCGTCGACGGCGTTCCCGCCCGACTCGAGGATGCGCACTCCGGCTTGCGCAGCAAGCGGAGATTCGGCAGCGACGATGCCGTTTTGCGAGATCACCATGGATCGCATCTGGGAGCGGTCCTGGGCCTTTGCCATGGGCGCTCCTAATAACATGACCGCGAGAAAAAGTACCGCATTTGTCGTACGACTGAATGATCCCACCGGGTGATTCCCCTTTCGGAAGACTGGAAGCTTTTTCTGGCGTCGCGCATGCGGAGAGTTCGCACTTTATCGCGGGCCAAAAAGGTTCGCAAGTCGACGGTTTGCGGAAACGTTTGTGGCACAACGACTCCCGTTCACCGTGGAAGGGGTTGTGCGTGTAAGACCCACACACCGAACCTGGGGCACCCATTAGTCAAGAGGACGTCGTGGGAGTTGGTTCTGTCCGGCAACTTTCGATAGAATGCTCCCGTGCCCGACCAAAAACCCACGCAAGCCAAGAATCCAGCAATAGATCTGTTACGAGCGCGATTGGAGTCAATACTCGTTGCGCGTAATTCCGATCCATTCGGCATACTGGGCCCGCATCCCCTTGAGTCGTCGGAGGGGCGCCGTTGGGCGGTGCGTTTTTTCCAACCGCGGGCAGCGGAAGCACAGATTATTTTATTGCGGCGGGCAGAGGGCTCCTCGATGCCGGAGCCAGCTTCCGAGCCTCTGCCGATGCGCAAGTTGCGCAACGAAGGATTCTTTGAAGCCATATTACCGGGAGTGAACGAATTCGCACCGGCCCCTTCGAGCTACCGCATTCGTTTCAGGACGGAATACGGCGAGACGGTCGAGTCCTACGACACGTACGCTTTTCCTTTTCTCCTTACGGAATTCGACCTGTATCTGATGGGGGAGGGGCGGCATTACGACGCGTACGAAAAACTCGGGGCACATCTGAAGACGATCGACGGCGTGCCGGGAGTTCATTTCGCGGTGTGGGCACCGAATGCGCGGCGCGTGAGCGTGGTGGGGGATTTCAACCGCTGGGACGGACGCGTCAATCCCATGCGGTTCCGTGGGTCTTCCGGAATATGGGAGCTTTTCCTTCCAGAAATGGGGGAAGGCACAATTTACAAATATGAGATCGTGGGACGCAATGATGCAGTCCTTCCACTCAAGGCGGATCCGTATGCATTCGCTTCCGAACTCCGGCCCCAAAACGGATCCGTTGTGGCCCGAATCGACAGACATTCCTGGGGCGACTCCACCTGGATGGAGGAACGCGCGCACAGGAACTGGCTGGAGTCGCCGATCAGTATTTACGAAGTGCATCTCGGGTCCTGGCGGCGGATTCCCGAAGAACGCAACCGGTGGCTGAGCTACCGTGAGCTTGGGGATCAGCTCATTCCGTACGTGAAGGATCTGGGCTACACGCATATCGAGTTGCTGCCGGTGATGGAGCATCCTTACGACGGATCGTGGGGCTATCAAACGCTTGGGTACTTTGCCGCGACAAGCCGCTTCGGCACGCCTACCGATTTCATGGAGTTTGTGGACCGCTGTCATCAGGCGGGGATAGGCGTGTTGCTGGATTGGACTCCAGCGCATTTTCCGCGTGATGCGCATGGATTGGCCTATTTTGACGGGACACACCTGTATGAACATGAAGATCCACGGCTGGGTTCGCATCCGGACTGGGGAACTCTGGTTTACAACTACGGACGGAATGAGGTTCAGAACTACCTGATTTCGAACGCGCTTTTCTGGCTGGACAAGTACCATATCGACGGTCTGCGCGTAGACGCGGTCGCTTCCATGTTGTACTTGGACTACTCGCGCAAGTCGGGTCAGTGGATTGCGAACAAATATGGAGGGCGCGAGAACCTGGACGCCATCGATTTTCTGAAAAGGTTGAATGAGGTGGCGCACCTGCGATTTCCGGGGATTCTGACCGTGGCGGAAGAGTCCACGGCCTGGCCGAGCGTGTCTCGCCCAACATATCTTGGCGGGCTTGGATTCAGCCTGAAGTGGAACATGGGGTGGATGAACGATACGCTCCATTACTTTTCGAAGGACCCTGTTTATCGGCGCTATGAGCACAACCGGCTGACCTTTTCGTTTCTCTACGCATTCAGCGAGAATTTCGTTTTGCCGTTCTCGCACGACGAGGTTGTCCACGGCAAGAACTCGCTGCTGCACAAAATGCCGGGAGATATGTGGCAGCAATTCGCGAACCTGCGGTTACTGTTTGCCTATCAATTTGCGCACCCGGGGAAAAAGCTGGCGTTCATGGGGCAGGAGTTCGCACAACGGCGGGAGTGGAGCGAAGCGCAGAGCCTGGATTGGCATCTTCTCGAATATGAGTCTCACCGCGGCGTGCAGTGCCTGGTTCGGGACCTGAACAGACTTCTGGCATCGGAGCCGGCTTTGCATCAAGTGGATTTCGATTGGCAGGGATTCGAATGGCTGGATGCGAATGATTCAGACAACAGCGTTTTTTCTTTTATGCGGCGAGGAAAGAACCCGGACGAAATGGTGCTCATTGTGCTCAACGCCACGCCCGTGGTTCGGTATGGATACCGCATCGGCGTGCCGCGCGCGGGACATTTTGACGAGATATTGAACACGGATGCGCTGATCTATGGCGGGTCGAATGTGGGGAATCTCGGAGGGATGAATACGAGCGAGCACGCCTGGATGGGGAGAAGCTATTCCTTGTCGTTGACATTGCCACCGCTAGGGGCGGTTTTCCTGAAATGGAAGGCGGCGTAAAGAGTTTTTAGTTTTTGGTTCTCAGTTTCTGAGAAGAGAAAGGATTCTGAGAGCGACGGGTTATTTTCTGCGAAAACCCCAAGATCCCACAAGCAAAGGCGGCGTGTGGGCACCCGCGGAAAGCAGAAAACCCAAAATGGTCCAGGCTGAACAGCTTGCGGAAAAAGCCAGAAGAGAGGTCTTCAGGGGCTGAAGCCCGACTCATTCAAAACGACTTGCGTGGGGGCTGAAAGCCCTCACCTCCTAAGGAGCTGCGTTTTTGGCCAAGCGGTGAAGCCTATGCTACCGGTTTGAAGGCTGCGGGTTGCGAGCAACCAGGGGCTTTGCGCTAGACTCTATATGTTAGGGAGCCTCACGACTCTTCGTGGAGGAGTACAACTGTGCCTTCACCAAAAAAGACTACCGTTCCATCGATTCGAACTGGAATTGCGTTGCTGGTTGCGGGATTTTTCGTATCCGTTTGCAGTGCCCAGGACCCTGGACCGCTGCCGACGGCCCCCGCTTCTCACACTCAGCCCCGGCAGGCACCCCAACAGCAGCAACAGCAACAACCGCAGAATCAGACCTATCACACCTCGCCCCAACCCATGGGGATTCGCTCGCCGGGCGACAATCCCATCACAAAAGAGCCACCTTCGATCCCTGTGGACGAAATCATCAAGCGGTTTGCCGAGCGCGAGGCTGAATTCAAGGTGGAGCGCGACAACTACACGTACACGCAGACGTTCTCCATACAGACTCTGGACGAGGACGGGCGTCCTGATGGCGAACACTCGGAAACCAGCGACATTATTTTTACCCCCGACGGAAAGCGCTTCGAAAAAGTGACCTACGCGCCCCAGGACACGCTGCAACGGATCTTGCTGACCCAGCAGGACCTGGACGACGTACGGAACGTTCAGCCCTTTGTGCTCACGACGACGGAATTGCCCAAGTACAACATCAATTACGTGGGCCGGCAGCAAGTGGACGAGCTTGCCACTTACGTTTTCGACGTGGGGCCAAAGGTCATCGAGAAGAACCAGCGCTATTTTCAGGGTCGCGTTTGGGTGGACGACAAAGACCTGCAAATCGTGATGACCGACGGCAAGGCAGTCCCGGACATCATCAAGAAGGGGAACGAGAACGTGTTCCCCCGGTTTCGCACCTACCGGCAGAACATTGAAAAGGGCTACTGGTTTCCTGTGTTTACGCGAGCCGATGATTACTTGCACTTCAGCACAGGGGACGTGCACATTCGAATGACAATTCGCTATTCGAACTACAAGCGGTACAGCAGCACGGTCAAGATCGGAACCGTTCGCGAAGTGAAGTAGCTGGCTGCTTGCAGCTTACCGTGTGCGTTCGCTGAGTTTGGGGTATCCTAGGAGTACTATTTAGCTGTGGTTCAGGCAGGGAGGACCCTCCATCCCACAGTCCGCGGTCCCGCCCGCGCGCAAGAGGGTTGCAGTCCTATAAGCAATGCCAGTTGTGTTTTTCGCAATTGTCGGGGAGATATAAGCAACGCACAGAGGCTAGTTCGTGCACACTGGTCAGGAATGACTTAGAGCTAGAGGTATAAGTGGTGATGGGTGACCGATTTGTCCCACAGGCCACGGCATGCCAAGCCCGGAGCAGCCGGACTACGTCCTTGCGATTCCGTTGGAACGCAGCCTTTCTGCTTGCCTTTCTGATACTTCCGCTTGCCGACCGGGTTTCCGCCAATTGCGAGTATGTGCCGGCGGGCAAGTCTTTCTGGATTCGGCTGCTTGATCCCGTAGCATCGTACAGTTCCAAACCCGGGACTTCCGTAAGAGCGGTGCTCATCCAATCGCCCGAATGTGGTTCTACGCCTGTTTTTCCGGCGGGGCTAGAAGTGGATGGGGAGGTGGTGTCGGTCCACAAGGTAGGCTTGGGTTTCCGGCGCGATACGGCCTCGTTGGAGATTCAATTCAACCGGCTGGTGACGGCTACGGGGGAGAGCCTGCCCATCGCCGCTGAGGTGGTGGAGATTGATGACGCGCGGGAGATCGCCAAGAAAGGGGTCATCCACGGGATCCGGTCCACGAATACGCCACAGGGCAGGATTACGAGTGGCCTGATCCATTTGCCGACGTACAATCCGTACGGGGATTTGACCCTGATCGTCTATCGTTCGGTGAGTGTCCTGCCAGAGCCAGAGATTTATCTTCCGCCAGGAACCGACCTTCGCCTGCAACTGGAAGTTCCCCTTTACGTGGCGGATCAGCCTGAGCTTCCCCCTGTCTCTTTCCAACTGGACGAGTTTGAGCGCTGGGATATCGAACAAGTGCTTCAAGGAGTGCCGGAGCGAACGACAACGACGTACGGAAAAGAGGCGGACCTGGTCAATATTCTCTTTCTGGGCTCGCGGCAGCAGATGCAGGATGCTTTCAGCGCGGCGGGATGGCTACCGGGCGACCCGAACTCAACGCGGGCCTTTTTCAAGCAGTTTGAGGCCTTCCTGACGTTTACCAACTATCCGACGATGCCGGTTTCCCACCAACTGCTAAACGGGAAGCCACAGGATTTCACCTGGCAAAAGAGCTTTGACAGCTACGGGAAACGCGAGCACGTGCGCCTTTGGAGCCAACCGCAGCCGGTGATGAACCAGGAGGCGTGGTTAGCCGCATATACGCGAGAAACCAGCGCCGCACTGTCTCTTCGCTACCACAAGTTCATTCACCACATCGATCGAAATCTGGATGACGGCGTAAATATGCTCGTGCGGGATCTCACGCTTTCAGGATGCGTCGATTCCGTGTATCTGTTGCCAAGGCCGGATGTTCGTCCATTGATGGTCAATTCAAGCGGGGACGAGATGCGCACGGATGGGATGCTGACGATCGTCCAGCTAAAGGATTGTCCCCGGCCGTCGATCGAGTACACCCGCTCCAACCCACTGATCCCCATAAGGCCCAGGTCGCGCATTGTCCGTTATTTCCGGAATGAGGTACTGCTGTATAAGAGCGACGTTGTGCGCGGCAATATCCTATATAGCGCGTTTGACCTGTCTCGGATGGGGATTCATTCCCTGCGGCATCGTCATGATGGGTCGTCCGAGGATAGTGACGATGGGTTGCCCCTCTTCCCTGCCTCACCGCAAAGCCTTTTCCCTCAATTGGAGTTCGGCGAAGTGCCACTTGGGCGGTAGGCTCCCCCCGGACAATTGCTAGCCCAAAAACAAAATCCTCAGGGGCTGAAGCCCTCTGTTTGCAGGCCCTAATGTCGGAGCTGAAGTTCCGATCCCCTGCACCAAGCACTTTTTCCGCAACCGGGTAAGACCTCCGCTGCAAGAGTCACCTTCGAGCCGCTAAAAGCCTAAACCCACCTCAAAAACGGTTAAGGGACCTTCAGCCAGGGCTGGAACTTTTCCTGCCCCCTCTCCGTACTTATGACCAAAGGAGCTTTCCATGAACCATATTTCAAGGAGTTTCCTCGGCTTCGCCAGCTGCCTGGTACTTGGCGCGTGCACCTTCCTGCCCCTCAGAGGGGCGGCGCAAACCTCCACCAAGACCGACCAATGGATTCATGTGCGGGTGGAGAGCAAGGACAACAGCGGCGAGACAGTAAGAGTAAACGTGCCCGTGGAAATGGCGGAGAAGGTCCTGCCCGCCATCAATCATGAGAATCTTCGCGGGGGCAAGGTGCACATCGACAATGCCCACTTGAACGACGTCGATCTTCGTACGCTGCTGGAGGCGGTGCGATCTTCCAAGGACGGCGAATACGTGACAGTCCAGAGCAACGAGGACAACGTGCGCGTGGCGAAGAGCGCTGGCTACCTGTACATCCACGTCACGGAAAAGAAGGTCTGCGACAAGACAGCGAAACGAACAGAGGGCAAGGAGAGTTCCGCCAAGAACGCGGCTGCAAAGGAATCGAAAGTCGAAGTCAAGATTCCTATGAAAGTGGTGGATGCACTCTTTTCCGCTGGGAAAGATGAACTTGATGTGCTTGCCGCGCTGCGAGCGCTCTCCGCGAGCGGAGACACAGAGTTGGTAAACGTCAAGGACGACGAAGATACGGTTCGCGTGTGGATCGACTCGAAAAACGTTTCGGATTAGGCCCATTTCGCGCATTCAGGAATTTTGCGAAGGAGACAGGCTAATGATTTTTCTCGCCAAAGCCGCTTTGGGATTGGGCGCCACTTTGGCGCTTGCCGGGGTCTATGTTTTTCATGAAGGGCTGATCCAGGTGAGCGTGGATGAGAATCGCGCTTCAGGGTCGCACGTGCACATATGGGTGCCCGCGACGGTTGTTCCTATGGGGTTGCACTTCGTGTCTGACCACAAATTAGAGGAAGCGGCTGCGAAGGCTGGCCCGTACCTTCCCGTGCTGCGAGAAGTTTCCAAGGAATTGGCAAAATACCCAGAGGCGGATCTCGTGGAAGTACGGGATGCGACCCAATATGTGCACATTGCCGTGCACCGTGGAAGGGTTTATATCGACGCCGTGTCTGACAGCGATAATATTCACGTGAGTTTTCCGATGGAAACGATCTCTGATGTTGCGGACCGGTTGGAAGAGGTCGCGCCGGGCGTATAAATAGCTTGCGGAAAAATCCGGCCTTGTGCCAGTTAGAGCGAAGGATATTCACTTCTGCAACAGGGCCCACCGGTGAGGGCCAACACCTGCGTTCATAAAGCGGCGATTAGTCATCGGAAATCAGAAAAAGAAGAAGTAGAAGAGTTTAATAGTGCAAGAGTACAAGCGAGAATCTGGGCCTGCCTCGGAAGCCGAGGCTGAGCTATCTGGCAGACTCAGGAGAAAAGCACGGGTCTGAAGGCCCGCCTCCCTTAGAAAGGCAGGGGGCGTGGTAGGATTAGCCGCTAATGGCGGGCGTGGCGATACGACAGTATGAGGCGCGTGACTTCGGCGCCATGCACAAGCTCGATCAGACGTGCTTTCCACCGGGAATCGCCTACAGCAAGTGGTCACTCCAATATTTTCTGAATTTGCCTGCGGCAGACTGCCTAGTGGCAGAAGAAGGCAAGCAGATCGTGGGATTCATCCTGGCAGAAAAGAACCCGCCGCTAGCGCACATCATTACTCTGGATGTAGCGCCGCAAAAAAGGCGCGCAAGGTTGGGAACGGTGTTGCTCACAGAAATGGAGAAACATTTCCGGTATCACGAGGTGCGCTCGGTGCTGCTGGAAACAGCAGTCGACAATGAAACTGGGATTGCGTTCTGGGAGCATCATGGATATCGTACAGAGGCAGTATTGAAACGGTATTATCTTGGCCGGGTTGACGCGTACGAGATGCGGAAACGGCTGGCGACCTAAAGGAAACTCACCACACAGGACATAGAGAGCGCAAGAAAAGGAATTGTGAGCGCAAATTCCGTCAGTCAATAGCTTAACACCCGTGAGGAACGGACTTCTGGCGAGGAACGCGGAATCGCAGAGGGCTTCCTGCAAGAATCGGGGCAAACCACAACATCCTTGTGAAGCGGCGTGCCAGACGATCGAACACAGGCTGAAGCCTGTGCTACCAGGAGAGTAGCGTGAGCGATTACTTGTTGAGTGTAATTTTGGGGATCGTGGAGGGGCTAACCGAGTTCATCCCGGTGAGTTCGACTGCGCATTTGCGGCTGGCCGAGGCACTGCTGCACTTTCAGTTTACGCAACTTAGCTTGGAGAGTGGGTACTGGAAGATGTACTCGATCGTGATCCAATTGGGAGCGATTTTGACGCTGCCGATTTATTTCCGGCACCGAATCGCGAAATTTGTGTCAACGTTTCCCAAGGGCGAACGGGGCGAGCGCACGATCTGGACGCATCCGCTCAGTCTGGTGATGATTGCGTTTGTCGTGACAGCCGTTCCCTCGTATTTGCTGACGAAGGTGATCGGAAAAAATCTGGAGAACCCGTATGTGATCGGCGGAGCGCTGCTGATCGGGGGGATTGTGATGTGGTTTATCGACGCGCGGAATGCAAAGTCGGAGGCTGCGGGTGAGGGCGCAGCGGGGAGCCTGATTCACACATGGCACATGGAAGAGATGAGCTTCGGCCAAGCGGTGTGGATCGGGGCGTGCCAGATTTTGTCGGCAGTGTTTCCGGGGACGTCGCGGTCGATGTCGACGATCGCCGCCGGGCAGGTTGCGGGGATGTCGCGGGCATCGGCGCTCGAGTTTTCCTTCTTTTTGTCGATGCCAACGATGGCGATGGCGACGCTCTACACGTTGTATAAGTCGATTCACGGGACTAAGACGGAGAACCCGATTGGAGTTTCCAGTATTGATGCGCATGGATGGATCGTGCTGGCCATTGGGTTTGTGGTGTCGTTTATCGTGGCCTATGGAAGCGTAGCGTGGTTCATGGCTTGGGTGAGGAAGAGAGGCTTTGGGCCGTTCGCGATTTATCGGATTATTGTGGGAATTGCGGTGTTGTTTTTTGCCGCGAAACTGGCCGGTTGAGGAGAGGCAGTTTTAGGTTTTAGGTTTTAGGTTTTAGGTTTTAGGTTTTAGGTTTTAGGTTTTAGGTTT
>Ga0187781_10000951_pt1 | contig 21592 bp, 15 predicted proteins | sample 0715_SJ02_MP02_2_FD_132447 | JGI IMG/M metagenome (GOLD analysis project Ga0187781, IMG submission 132447) | Tropical peat soil microbial communities from peatlands in Department of Meta, Colombia - 0715_SJ02_MP02_20_MG | ecosystem: Environmental > Terrestrial > Soil > Wetlands > Peat | place... | reverse complement strand
GGCGCAGGTGGCACAGAACTAGTACTTGGTTGCGTTAATAAGCGTACCAATAAACATCTCGGGGTCGGCGGGGCTGAAGCCCCGCCCTTCCCAGAGATGTTTATTGGTACGCTTATTAACGCAACCAAGTACTAGTTCTGTGCCACCTGCGCCACGGTCTGCTCGGCCTGCTGCGACTGCGCCTGGACCTGCTCCGTTGCCGAGGCGTCCGGTGCGGGCGCGGGAACTTCTCCGCCCGTCGTGGCGGTATCAGGAGGCTTGGGCAGCCCGCCCTGGCCACCCTTGTCAGCCAGCGTCTTCAGCCCCGAATCAAGCTGAGCCTGGAACTGGTTGTGCATCTCCTGCAGGTCCTGGACGCCGACCGCCACGGTCTGCCCGGTGGGGCAATCGGCCTTCTTGGTGCTCTGAATGCTCGCCGTGACGTTGTTGTTGGCGTCCGGCGTGTCCGAAAGCCGCATCACCACATCACCCGCCGTCAGGCTGCATTCCTGGCCGCTAGCTGGCACCGATACGTCGAGGTTCGACGCGACCACGAATACACGCTCGGCCGGATTCAGCGCGTCCGGCACCTGATCGGCCGTGGGCGCCGGCGCGGCGCCACCCTGAGGAGCGGCAGCCGCAGCCTTCTCCGCCGCCAGTTGCCGCTGCACCTCGTCCGCGATCGCTTGTTTGACTTCCGGAGTCAGCGGCGTTTGGGCGCTCGCCTCGGCGGCGCCTTGAGCGTTGGCGTCAGCCTGAGCAGCAGCCGCGTTGGCCGCAGCCGCGTTCGCTTCCGCCTGGGCCTGATACGCAGCCTGCAGGTTCTGCGCAATCAGATAGTCGGTCAGCCAGAGGGAGGCGGTGGCGTAAACCGGATAGGGCGTAAAGAAGCCGCCGTAGAACCCCCACCACGGCGCGCCCGCCCAACCCCAGGCCACCGGGCTATAGTAAACCGGCGCCACCCAAGGGTTATAGGCCCAACCGTAAAAGCCCGGATGGTAGTAGTACGCCGGAGCGTAGCCATAATAACGATAGCCGTGGTAGTCCCAACCGCGGTAGACCCGCACGTAGCTGCGCCCGCCGTACACATAGGTTCGCTGGTAGTAGGTGTGGCCGCCGCGCACCAGGTAGGTCCGCTGCACATAGCCGCCGCGTCCCGTGGTTACGATGGTGCGACCGTTACGCTCCGCCACAACGGTTCGGCCTCCATGAATGCCCTGATGGATAGCCATACCGTTGGAATGGATGTCGGCGACTCTGCCGTTGGGACGACGGCTCACCTGCGCCGTTCCTCCACCCCGGAGGTTAACGTTGGACGTGGTCCGCGCCGGCATCGTCGCATGACCGCCTGGCCCTCCGGCCGGTCGGCCACCCGTTGCCGCCATGGGTCTATTGCCCATCCCGCCCGTCGCCGGCCGGTTGGCCGTTCCCGTCATCGGCCGGTTGGCCGTGCCCGTCATCGGCCGGTTGGCCGTGCCCGTCGCCGGCCGGTTGGCCGTGCCCGTCGCCGGCCGGTTGGCCGTTCCCGTCATCGGCCGGTTGGCCGTGCCCGTCATCGGCCGGTTGGCCGTGCCCGTCATCGGCCGATTAGCCGTTCCCGTCGCCGGCCGATTAGCCATCCCCGTGGCTGGCTTGTTGGCCGTTCCAGTTGGTTTCTTAGCCGGTTCAGACTTAGGCGCCGGCGCACTTTTCGCCTGCGGGGCCGCTTTGGGCGGCGGACTATTCTTCTTCTGATCACCCCAAACGAGCGCAGAAGATATCATCAGCACCAAAAGCACAGTGAACCTCTTCAGGATTATTCGATCTGGCATGTTCAATCTCCTCGTCAATCTACGTCCGTATGAGTTTCCAGGGTCCACACTACCGAAATAGAAGCTGTCGGCTATCCTATAACAATCTGCCGATGGTTGCAGACTTTTATTGCTGTGACGCCGCCCCTCCGCCCGGGCCTGAAACCCTTTCATAGACCGCCGAGGCGGTGGGCCACATGTCGAGAGTCTGGCTGCGCTCAAAATGCACTCCCCCGTCGGTACCCGGCGTCTCGGCCCTCACGGCGCCATTTCCACCTTTCAGAGCGTAGTGAGTTCCTTGCACGACAAGCTCAGTGACGGCGAGCAACGTCTGACCGCCCCGCACTGTCCCCGACCCAATGATCTCCGCGCCTCGGTCGAGAGGAACCGGTCCAGGCTGAGGAACAGGAAGTAGTAAAATGCCATGGAATTGGAAAGTTCCGTCCGGCTTGCTGCGGATCGTACTCAGCACCAGGAACAAGCGAGCCGCAGGGTCGAGCCAAAGCTTCTGCCGCTGATTAACGGCCTCTGCGGAAGCGACGTTGGCAGGAGGAGATGGCGCGATAGGAGTTTGTGCCGTATTAGCAGTGGCATCAACCTGTTGGGGAGCCTGCGGCTGGCTCGGGACTGAAGCCGCCGCGTGCGACACACTTCGGGCTGGCGCGTGGCTGGGCGGTGGGGGCTGTGCGGCTTGGGCGGGTTGGTTGCTGTCCGCGGGAGCGGAAGCTGCAGCACCCGAAGAGGCGTTCTCCTCGGCCTGCGGAGCAGCAGCCGCCTGGGGTGTAGAATTCGGCGCTTGGGCGCTGGTCTGAACTGATGCAACTTCCTGCGAACGCCGGGCCTTGGCTTTGGAGAGGCGCAGCCACTGCGCGGCCCCCACGGCAAGTAACACCGCCGCCACTAGCGCACCTATGGCTATATACAGGCCTCGGTTGCTCTTGCCCGTTGGCGGAGGCGGAATCTCGGTTGGTTGAACGACCGACGTGGGCGCAGGTGTTAGCCCCGCGGGTGAGACTGCCGTTTCGGGCGCGGATGGCGTCCCTACCGCAGGTTCCGGGGGCGCGCCCAATACCGCAGTGGCCGAAGGCGCCGCGCCCGCGGCACTGGGGCTCCCAGGCAGGCTTGGAACGATTGCCGGGACGGTCGCCACCGGCGCACTGGCGACGCCGATGCGCACGCTCTGTAAGGCGAAGCGGAAGGCCTCCGCGGATTGGAACCGTTTCTCCGGGTCCTTCTCGAGCGCCGTCATGATAATGTCATTCAAGGTTTTGGGCAATTCAGGTTGAATGTCGATGGGGGGCGAGGGCGATTTCTGCAACTGAGCCACCATCAGCTCGTAATCACTTTGGCCTGCGAAGGGGCGAGAGCCGGTGACCATCTCGTAGAGGGAAACGCCGAAGGAATAGAGATCGGAGCGATGATCGAGCGCCTGGCCTTGCACCTGCTCGGGCGGCATATAATAAAGCGAGCCCATGGTGGTGCCGGTCATCGTGAGCTTGCGATCTGCCTTGGATTTCGCAATCCCGAAATCCATCAGCTTAACGACGTTTTGCGGCGTCAGCATCATGTTGGCCGGCTTGATGTCGCGATGAATCACACCCTGCGAGTGCGCATAGCCGAGAGCGGAAAGCACCTGGGAGGCGTAGTCGATAGCCTCGGGGACCGGGAGGGCGCCGCCTTTCAGTTTCTCCTCGAAGGTGACGCCTGGCACCAACTCCATGACCATCAGGAGCTGATTTTCCAAGCGCAGAGCCGTGTGGAGTCCGGCAATATTGGGATGATTCAGGCTGGCCAGCACCTTGATTTCCCGAATAAAACGGTCGGCCAGTTCGGGTGCGTGCGCGAGGTCGGGCAGCAGGATTTTCATCGCGTCGACGCGGTCGGAGATCAGGTTCTTGACTTTATACACCCGGCCCATGCCGCCGGCGCCCAATATACCGATGATCTCGTAGTCGCCCAGCTTGTCACCAAGCTTAAAACCCATGGCTCGCCTCCGGGCCCGATCTCATGGCTGGAAGCGTGTGCGCCGGTTCCCACCAATTTCGACCATGTCGAGGCGCATTCGAACTCATGAGCTCCGGCTCTCCGCGTTCCTGTCGAGATACACGAGAATTACGGCTTACGACTCCTGGTTTCCCCAACTCAATGGCCCGATGCTACCACATTCAGGAGTCGGGAACAAGGTGGGATACGATGTAAATACCGTGCAGCGCGGACGGTGGGAACGGAGTTAGCCGATCAGCACGGTTGGGCACCCGAGAACGATACTGCCCCCGTGCATCGTCATGTCGCCCAGGCGCGCGGCGGGAAGCGAACCCACTAAGACGGTGAATGACCCCAGCGCGATCATGTCCGGCGGGCCAACGCAAACCGCCTTGTCAGTGACGCGGGCTTGAAACAAGCTCCCGGTGAGTACGGTAGGGCAACAAGGCGGAATGATCGGGCCCCCCACGTGCGGCACAATTCCCGTCACCATGGGGCAGACGTGCATGTCTGTTACTCGGGCTGCCGGCTGTCCCATCGCTTACCTCCTGATCACTTCATTCTTGCCATCAACGCCGCGCCTTTTTGTAGAAAGGTGCGATGCTTTTCGGCTGCTTTTTCCGGTTGGTTCTTGACGGCGGCAACCATCACGGCCACCGCCACAAGCTGCGCGGTCAGGTGGTCGGGAGGAGGGACGGGCTCCACATTCTCCGCCACCACACTCCCGCCGCTGAAAAATGCCGCCAGCGCGAGCAAAGCCGAGGGGCTCTCTGTCCCCTCTTGATCGGCCGCTGCCTTTGCTTCGCGCCGGTTCGTCTCGTCGGGGTTGGACACCCACCTCTCCGCCGCCACCTGCGTTTCCGAGATCTTCGACGCATCCTCCGTCCCGAAACTATGGCGAATGCACAGGCACCCCCATCCCACCGCCTCCCGCTTGGGAAGCGCGTAAGCAAGGAACCGGATGGCGTCCAGGAAAAGCTGTTTGCCGATCAGCGACTCCAGAAACTGCCGCGAAGTGTATTCGTCTTTCAGCAATGCCTTGGCGCCCTGTTCCAACTGGGCTCGCTCACAGAGGTCTCTCAGGTTAGAGACGGATTTTGCTCCCGGTTGCGGATCTGCCATGGTTACCTATTCCTCCCTGCTCGGCTCAAGAGCCCGCTCCGAAAATCTCCGCCACCTCCCCACCCTATCACCCCATAGGCGTTAAACTAAGCAATTTGTTCCCCCGAAGCCGCGGCAGCGGCGACGTCCTTTAGCCCACGGCGCAAGCCGTGGGAATGGAACGCAGCCCTGGGAACGGCCTAGCCCCGGTAGGGGCGACATCAGGATTCCTACGGGCAGTGTGATGTCGCCCCTAGTGGGGCTCAACAGATTCTGGTAGGCGACCGTTCTCCCACGGCTGCGCCGTGGGCTAAAGGACGGCGCCCGCTTTGCGGGCTTCTAACAGCCAAGAGCTTTTGTTTAACGCCTAAGCCCGATCACCTCTTCCCCTTTTGCCTCTCCCCACGGGAGAGGGAAGAGGGGGAGAAGAGCTGGGGTGAAGGGCGCGCTGGGCGAATACACTAATTAATCATCGTCATACCACCCTTCAAAATCAGCACGCCGTCCCCTTTCACCTGGGTGATGCCCTGACCCTCGATGGTGACCATTAAGCCTTTAATGGTGACACCTGTCTGGTCAACGACGATGCTGTTTTGTCCCACCTTAAGCGTGATGGACTGCATCGCCTCGGTGGTGCTGGCGCCCATGTCAAGCTTGGTGGATTGGTTGCCCATACTGATCTTCAAGGACTCGTTGCCCATGCTGATGGTGACGTCGCGATTGCCCTGCTGGATGGTGATCTTCTCGTTTCCCTGTTGGACGACCTCGGTGCGATTGTTGGTGATGGTAATGGTCTGGTTATTCATCACCTTGAGGTCGTCATTGTTTTCTACGCGCACGGCCATATCTTTTTGGGCGCGCATGTAGAAAACCTCCGAGCCGATCGTATCGTCGAAGGTCAAGACATTGGAGTCGTGTTCTCCGCCTCCCGGGGTGCTTTTGGAGCGGAATCCGCTGATGTTTTGCTTGTCGGGCAGCGGGCAGGGCGGCATACTTAGAGCGTTGTATACCCCCCCCACGATAATAGGATGGTCGGGATCGCCCTCCTCGAAATCGACCCAAACTTCCTGGCCAACGCGGGGAAGGAATATCGATCCCCAGTTTTTCCCGGCCCAAACTTGCGAGACGCGGCACCAAGCGGTGCCCGTGCCGTACCGGTACATATCCCAGGGAAACATGACTTGAATGCGGCCGAACTCATCGGTGCTGATCTCACTGCCCTCCGGGCCGATGACGATTGCCGAGGCAAGGCTGTGGATGTGGGGCCGCACGGTCACGCGCGGCGGGCGGAATGGAACTGACGACGGAATGCAGGTGAAGGAATTCGCGTAAGACTCGCCTGCGGCGCGACCCGTCGACATGAAGGCGTCGGTCGAGGCGGTGTGGTTCACTTCGGTCAGCACATACTCGGTATTCTGATCGCCGCGGGGGTGGCCCTCGAGAGTGAACTTGTAGCCGCTCACAAACATGCGGCACTGGCTCGAACCTCGGACGATGAGGTGTCCGGCTTCAATCTCCTGCATGCGGACTTTGGACCAGGTCTGTCCGGCGTCCTTGGTCAAATGCTCTCCCGGGTAATCGTAGATCTCATACTTGGTATTCCCGCCCACCTCATACATGGTAGGCTCGATGGCCGTGAGATTGGTGCCGCGGGTTTTGAAATTGTAGTCCTGCTGGGAGTACTTTCCGGCCCGCAGTTCCTGCTCGAATTGCCAGTCGGTAATGATATCCCTCTGCGGTCCGCCGGACACGCTTCCGAAGACAATGTTGCTTTGGCCGGGACAGGAAGTGTGGGCGGTGGGAGAGTCCGCCAGCACCAGCGTGTGCTTCCCTTCCTCGTGCTTGAAAAAGTAGAAAATGCCGCTTTCTTCCATCAACCGGGACACGAAATTGAAACTCGATTCCCGGTATTGCACAGAATAATCAATCGGCTCATAGCTAGCTTGCAAGGAGTTCGAGAAGTCGTTGAAGCCCAGGTCACTGAAGACCTGGGTGATGATGTCCGGGACAGCCTTGTTGACAAACCCATGGCAATCCGCGTCGCGGGTCAAAAGCCAGAGCCAGGGCACCATTTCGGCTCGGTACGCCGTGAACTGCTCCTCCGTGGCAAGCTGCGCGAAGCGGCTGATAATGCCGTTCAGGTAGCGATAAGATCCATCCGGTTGCTTCAAAGAGACGGTCACGTTCTTGCCGACGATATCTGAAAATGAAATCGAGGGGTTCTCGGAAAGGAGGTCGAGCTGGAACTGGAAGAGGCGCGAGATCGCCTCGGAGCCCACCAACCCTCGCAGCAGTAAAACATCCTTGCCGAGAGGCGTGTCGATCTTTATTAGCCCACCATCTTGGGTGAATTTGCCCATAAGTTGCGTCTCTCAATAGTCAAGAGTACTCTCGACTCTCGACTCCTGACTCTCGACTCTACTGATACACAAACGCCCCATCCGGTCCCACACTCACATGTAAGACGCTGATCTTTTCGCCTTCCGACATGCGTCCCAGCAATTGCCGGGATATGTCAGGGAGCAGGGTATTGGTCAGGATGTTGTCCACATTGCGCGCGCCGCTCTCCACCTCAGTGCAGCGGCCGGCTACCGTATCGACCAGAGCCCGGTCGTAGGTGAGCTGGATCTTATGGTTATCCTGCATGCGCCGTTGGATCCTTCCCAGCTTCAGAACCACGATCTGTTTCATCGCTTCGTCGCGAATCGGGTAGTAGGGGATGATCACCATGCGCCCCAGAAATGCCGGCTTGAATACCTTGTTCAGTTCCGGCTTCAGCGCTTTCACCAGCGGCTCGGCGCCCGGCATGGTCTCAGGGTCGGCGCAAAGCTTCATCATTTTGTCGGTGAGGGCGTTGGTGGTGAGTATGATTATGGTGTTCTTGAAGTCGATTTCGCGGCCCTCGCCGTCTTCCATCATGCCTTTATCGAAAACCTGATAGAAGAGCTCGAGTACATCAGGGTGCGCCTTCTCGACTTCATCCAGCAGCACCACGGAGTAGGGCCGGCGGCGCACAGCTTCCGTCAACACACCCCCTTCACCATAGCCGACGTATCCTGGGGGCGAGCCTTTCAAAGTCGAAACCGTATGCGGCTCTTGGAACTCGGACATGTTGATGGTGATCAGGTTATGTTCGCCGCCGTACAGCAGGTCGGCCAGGGCCAGGGCGGTTTCCGTCTTGCCCACGCCGCTCGGGCCGATGAGCATAAACACCCCGATCGGCCGATTGGGATCGTCTAAGCTGGCCCGCGAGGTTTGAATCCGCTGGCCGATGATATCCAGGGCATGGGTCTGGCCAATCACGCGTTTTTCGAGGTGATTGCTGAGAGTCAAAACCGTGGAAATCTCATCTTTGAGCATCTTGCCAACTGGAATACCCGTCCACGCGGAGATCACCTCGCCCACTATTTGAGCGTCGACCGCCACCCTCATCATCGGCGTTTCGCCTTGCAAGGCTGTCAGTTCCGCATCCAGCTTCGCTAGTTCCGCTCGCAGAGCCTCCGGATCGGAAGCCGGCGCAGGCGCGGCTGCGGGAGCCGCTGCGACAGCGGCGGCGGCCGCAGGTTGCGTGGCAGTGGCCGCGGCAGAACCGGAGTCGGGGTTAGACGGCGCTGCGGCTGCGCCCGCAGTGGCGCTCTCCGCCGCGGGTTTGGCCGCCGCGGCGCCGTGGCCGTTGCCGGAAGCCAGAGCCTCCAATTGGCCGCGTAGTTCCCTGATCTTCGAGACCAGCTCATGCTCTTTCGTCCACCGCTCCCGAAGTGTTTTTAGCGTGGCCTCGACCTCCGTCTTTCGCTGTGCAATCTGTTCCAGGCGCTCCTTGTGGTCCGCGCCCAGCGCGCTTTCGCGCTCCAGGATTCGCTGCTGCACTTCCAGATCGTCCAATTGGCGGGTGGCATCTTCAATGGCCGGAGGCGTGGCGCTCTGACCAAGCGCCAGGCGCGCGCAGGAGGTATCCAACACGCTCACCGCCTTGTCGGGAAGCTGCCGTCCCGCCAGGTAGCGATGTGAAAACCTGACGGCCGCCGTCAAGCCTTCATCCAGAATGCGTACCTTGTGGTGTTTTTCCAGCGCCGGGACGATGCCACGCAGCATGACCGCGCATTGCGTCTCGATCGGCTCTTCCACCTTCACCACCTGAAAGCGCCGCGCCAGCGCCGCATCCTTCTCGAAATACTTCTTATACTCGGACCAGGTGGTGGCGGCGATGGTCCGCAGTTCGCCGCGCGCCAGGGCCGGTTTCAGCAGGTTGGCCGCATCGTTCTGGCCGGCTTGGCCTCCCGCCCCGATCATCGTGTGGGCCTCGTCGATAAACAGGATAATCGGAATGGGCGAAGCCTTGACCTCTTCGATCAAGCCCTTCAGGCGGTTTTCGAACTCGCCTTTGATGCCCGCTCCGGCTTGCAGCAGGGCCAGATCGAGGGAGCGTACCGTGACATTCCGCAGCGGAGGCGGCACGTCGCCTTTAGCCACGCGCAGGGCGAAGCCTTCCACAACGGCCGTTTTCCCCACCCCAGCCTCGCCGGTGAGAATCGGATTGTTCTGCCGCCGCCGCATCAGGATGTCGATGATCTGGCGGATTTCAAAATCCCTTCCCAGCACCGGATCGATTTTCCCGGCCTTGGCATTTTCCGTGAGGTTGACCGTGAACTGGTCGAGATTCACGGTCTTGCCGGCGCCCGCGGGTTGCGGCCCGGCGGCCGGCGCTCCCGGGGCCGCCACCGCGGCCGCCATCTCTTCTTCCGAGCCTTCCACGATGGCGAGAAAGTCCTTGCGCAGAACGTCGCCATCAATCTTCTGAAACTCTTTGCTGACGTCGCGGATCAGCCGACGCAGTTCGTCGTCGCTGAACAGGGCAAGGATAGTGAACCCCGTGCGGACTTGTCCGACGTTGTAGTCAATCGACCCGATGGTCCACGCCTCGGTCATCATTTTCACCACCGAGGGGCTGATGGCAGGGGTGCGGGCATTGCCGGTTTTGAGCTTATCGAGGCTGCGATTAAGTTCGCCGGTCAGCCGTGACTTGTCTACGCCGAAATGGCCGGCAATCTGCGCGAAGTCGCCGTCGGTCTGGTCCAGAAGCTTGAGCAGATAGTGCTCGACCTCGACGTCGTAGTGCCGCCGCGCGACGCATAAGCCGGCAGCCGACTCCAGCGCGTTCCGCGTGGAATCATTAAGCTTCCCGATCAACGATTTGAGATTTATTGACATACTCGTTTCCCTCCCTGTTATGGCGGCGAGTCACCGCCGCGGATTGCGGGCCAACGCCTCACGGCGCCCAAGTGCGCGCTAGCTCGACTGGCCGCGAAGAAAAGATCACCACAGAGGACACAGAGAGCACAGAGAAAACACATGAGAGTTTCTCTGTGACCTCCGTGACCTCTGTGGTAGATCGGTTTCTGGTACCTAACACTACTCCCAAAGTTGTAGTATCGTGTCCCCGGCGTCTTGAGTCATTTCCTTAGTTCGGCCCCAAGTGGTCCAACCCAATTGAGGTTCAACTCCCCACTCAGCTCCAAGCCGGCAGCGCGGGACTTCGTCGCGCTTCAGGATAAGCTGAGCCTCGAAATCGACCTCATCGTTCGAAAAAAAGCGAGTCAGCACTCGCAGCGGTTCAAAAGCCGAGCCGCTGGGCAGGAATTCCACATACTGATCCAGTGACAAGGGCCCAATTTTTATGCGTACGCGGGCAGACTGGTCCCAGACTTCGTTGCCGACCACTGCGCCAACTCCGAGTTGGTCGGAGTAATTCTCTCGGCCCGCCATACTGCACTGATCGCTCGTCTCAAGCTTGTACCAACCGCCGGCGAATTGTTCTACCTCGACCGGCACGTCGAAGTAGTCGCTCAGAATCTGTTCCAGCGCGCTGGCCGAGCGAGGGTGCTGCGCCAACAGGCCGGCGTAATAGAGCAACGCGTCATCCGGCACCGCCTGGCGATCCTGGAGACCTGCGGTGCCGAGGCCGATTAAAGCCAGCAGATGGTACGAAAACCGGTCGCGTTCGCCCCGTTCATACGCGATCCAAAAACGATACTTCTCCCATGCCTGAAAGAAAAGAGAAATGATGCGGTGGTTGAAGAGATCGAAAAAGTCGACCGCGGAAGAATCGCCGGCCCGCGCCCTCTCCGTCAAGAAGACGGTGTAAGGGATCGGCAGTACGCCTTCCGGTCCAGTCAACCCCATGAAGTTGACTTTCATCTCCACGGGGCCCTTCTCCGGCCAAACCAGAGCTTGAATCTCGCTGGCCGGAAAGACGAGCGTCGAGTTGGCCTGAAAGCGCGCGACTTCCTCCGCGGGGGGAGCAAACTTGCCCACCTCGACCTTGGCCGGCAGAAAGCGCTCGAGCAGGCGGACGGCTTGGAAAAACTCGAAGAGGCAGGGCTCTTTGCGGAGTCGCTCTTCGACCACCGACTTGGTTACATCAGGATCGCCTGGCCGGCTCGCGGTGGCCATTCTTTCAGCACCTCCCTCCGCTGGCGTGTCTTGACGACAAGCTGGCTGAAGCTGTTGAGCGAAGCGTACAAGGCCAGAAAACGCTCGATCACGGCGGTAAACAGAAAGACCCCTCCGCCCACGAACTCGTCCTCGTCGAACTGCATTTCGACGCGCGTGCCGCGGGCAAACATAATGCCGTTTTCGGAAATGATGCGCGCGAAGTGCCGGCGGCTCTCGAGGCTCAGAATTCCCGCTACTTGTTTTTCGAGGTCGACCGAATCCGAGAAGTTGTAGAGGCGAAGGAGTTCCTGGAACGCCTCCTTACCCTCCTCCACAATCGAAAGGTAGTTGAGGGCCAAATGGGAAATCAGGCGCCAGAGCGCGCCCCGGCCCAAAGGCGGACGAAGCGTGGCGGTGGGCTTCCGCAGCGCTACCGCGCCCTTCACCGATCCGACTCCTTCGATCTCGAAGTCGCCGCTCTCATTCCCAAAGGGCAAGCGCGTCAGGATGTCGCGATTGCTACAGGTGCAGCGGACCGTGATGGTTTCAGCATCAGGCAAGGAAGTGCGCGAGGAGAGGTTCACCAAATGGAGATAGACCTCCGAGCCTTCATCACCTTTCCGCCGCGAAGGGCGGCGCGTGGTGTGCCAGAAGGTTCGGGTCTTATCCCTCAGAGCCTTGTGGCGGTAGGCATAGAAAGGCTCATAGTAAGTAATCTCGTGGGTTGTGGGATTCGAACTCAGGACCTCGTCAACCGAAAAGACCTCGGTGGCGCTCTTGCGCCGCACGTCCGGGACGATAGGATACTCGGAGCGGCTTTGCGTCAGCAGGATGGGTTCAGCCGTTTGAGGAAACAGATTAATCGCCGGCGAACACCCCAGCCGAAACGTCTTGGTGTTGACCGAAATCTCCAAGCGCTGTTGCCGGTGGCCGGCTTCAAAAGCCGAAATGAGGAAGATCAGCTCGGCGCGCCCGCCCTGGCAGGTTCGCGCCAGCGCCTCCAAGCCCTGGAGTTCAAAAAAGAAAAACTTCTCGGGCAGCGAAAAGTACTCCTGAAGCAGCCGGTAGCCCACAAAAGATCTGCGGGGGTAGGGCAGCATCGATTCCTCTTCCGTAAACCCCATGGGGCGCAAAGGATTGGCGGGCAAGGTGACGGCAGGCGTGCGAGTGTTCGCAGGGTCGCGCAGCACGATCTGGCCGCAATTGTTGGAGAGTAATTCGTAAAGGGTATGAACGATCTCTCCTTCACCGTGCAGGAAAAAGTGGAGCGAGGGAATCTGCAGTTTGTCGAAACCAATCTCGGAAAGGCAGCGTAGTTCCACGCGCAGCGCCGCCACGGCCTCCGGGGCGCGCAAGGGTGGATTCAGCTTATCGGGGGTCATCCACTTGGCTTCGCTCAGTTCGACGGGCCACAGCGTGACGTCGTAGCTGGTGCGAAACTTGCAGGGCACCCCGTCCACGGGCCGCGAATAAAGCACGGAGCCGCGGGGAATCTTCAGGCTGGAAGTGAGCTTGCCCTGCGCCGGATCGAGGCGAAACTCCGCCACGGTCATAGCGGGGATCGGCCTGAGAAAATGAGGATAGATAACACTCAGCAGGCCCTCGGTGATCTGGGGAAACTCATCGTCGATTTTAAGGTGAACGCGCGCCGCCAGGAAAGCAAAGCCTTCCAACAGCCTTTCGATGTGCGGGTCGTCGCAGCGGGTGGCGTCTAATTGCAGGCGCGCGGCGATCTTGGGATGCTTCTCGGCAAACTCCGCTCCCATCTGCCTGAGAAAGCTAAGTTCACTCTCGTAATACTCCAGCAGATCATCGCGCATGCTACGAACCCTTCACCTGGTATTGTCCGCTCATTGGTTCCAGCACGGTATCAAAAAGCACCTGTTCCGGAGCAGGATCCATGCGCAACAACCCTTCGATGGCAAAGTGAATGACGCGCCGCTCGTCGGTGCCGGGTTCCAACCTTACCTTGACGTTCATCAGCCTGGGTTCAAAAACCTCGATGGCACGCTTGATGGATTCGAGCAGAAAAGTCTGGTCCTTTGGCGAGCGCAGGTACAAGCTCGAGACGTCCGGCAGCCCGTAATTATAAAGGGAACGCCCCACCTCCTTGAGAGACGCCGGCGCATCTTCGATCATCCGCCGGCTGTTGAGCAGCCATTCGAGGTCACGCCGCAACGCGGCTTTGAGCTCACGCACAGATTGAGCTCGAGAAAGGGCGGCTTCCAATTTGCGCTCCGGCTCCAGATCCACGAGTCGATCCATCACCGACAGCGTGACCGGGCCTTCCTTTGCAGTTGTCGGCATCAGGTTGCGAGACAGGAAATGGCCTGGACAGGATCCAGACGAACCACTTTCTGAAAAAGCCTGTACTTTTCGGATTCGTCTCCCTGCACCCTTTGGCTGTTCTTCACAATAAAGACCAGCGCCTTGGCTACCATTCCCCGATCTTCCCACTCCTCCACGTGATTGTTGTCCATCACCGCCAGCAAATCGTCGAGAATCGGCTGAGCAATCTGGCTCTGTCCGGCCGCGATGCAAATCTCGACCAGTTGCAGTTTGCGGAAAAACTGGCCTCGACCGGAGAGTTGCCTTTCCACCTCACGCCGCATCAGGTCGAGAGCCTTTTCGTTCTGCCCGGCGCCGAGGGCCTGGCGAGCCAGGTCGTAGCTGTCAACAAACTTGCGGTGCCACCCCGGGGCGGAATGATCCTCCAACACCGGAGTTTCCGAGGGAGCGCTCTCGGGCACCGGCGCATCCTGCTGTGCCACCAACTCTTTCAGCCAAGCCTGAGTCTCGCTGTTCGCTGCGGGAGTGTCGTCGAGCAGGTTGGTCTCGAGGAGTTGGGGCAGATCGCGCAGCAGTGATTTCAACTCCGACCGGATAGCGATAGCGATCCCCGCGTAGTTCTCTCCCAATCCGACCAGGGCATCGACGGCGAAGCGCTGCAAATCCAGCCAGCCGCGGCTGCAGGGAAGCGACATGGCGTTCTCAGCCGCCTCCAATAACTCCTCCCACTTTCCTTCGATCGCCAGTCTTTTGATGTGCTGGCGAAGCACCGTCGGCGGCCCTTCGAGCAAAGTCATGTCGGACGCCTGGAATGCCGCCCGCAGCTCGCCCCATCGCAATCCTCTCATCATCAGGTAAGGGGCCGGGCTATAAGGTTCAAGCTTGCGCAGGGTCGCGGCAGCACGCGACACGCCGGCGACCGCGTCGCGGCGCTGGGCAGGCTCCTTGTCCGCCAGAGGAATCACAATTCCGCCCGGCCCGGCAGCGGCGCGCCCCGCCGCGCCCGCTCCTTCGCCCCCCGCACCCTCTCCCGCGGCCTCCCCCGAGCCGGGCTCGGCCGGCGCCTCAACCGCATCCGGCTCGGTCTCCCGCTTTTTCTGAAGCAGCAAGTGGACGGTGTGCCGGACAGTTTCCAGCCCCTTTTTGAGTTCCGTGAAGCTCGGCGCCACGTCGCCAAACTTCTCCTGACAGAGCGTGTCCAGCGCTTTGAGCGTCGCCGTCGAACCGTCGAGTGCCGCTTCCGCCGTGACGTAGAAGGCCTTGGGCGTCTCCGCGAAAGATTTATCGAAAGCCTCGGGCGCCACTTTTCCCTGCGCCAGAGCCGCCGCCCGCGCTTCTTTCTTCTCGTTGGTGTCCGCCTGTTCTTCGTACACCACCTTGCGGGACTCCGTGTAGTCCAGCCAACCGTGGCCGGCCTTGTCGACGGGAGCCGCTTGGAGGGGGAAAACCAGATTGGAGCCCACCCACTGAAGCGGCGCCGCCCGCAACTCCGCGTCGCCATCTTCGAGTTGAGGGTATACGCCGTCCCAGAAGGTACCGAGAAGGCCGCGGATCAGCTCCAGACTCTGTGCGAGGCCGCTAAAGCCTTCCGTCCGCAACATCGCTTCCGTGAGCCAGGCGGCGAGCTGAAGGTCTTTGCTCTTGCTGGCGATCGCTTCCACAGATAGCTTTACGACTTGAGGATAGTCCGCCTTCTTGATCTCAGTCTTCCATTCGCCTTGTTCCGATTCTTCTTCTTGCCGGCGGGCTTCCTTAATCTGGTCGTAGAGAGGCGTGTAGCGTAGGTCTTCTCCGCAGGGATGGTCTCCTGGAATCGGAGTGAGCAGGTTATCTGGAAAAGGCATTGTGACCAGTAGGGGCGGCCTTTATCGCCGCCCTTGGGCAAACACCGGGATTGCGCTACGACTGCGCTGCCGACTCTTCGAGCGCCGAACCGATTTCCAGTTTCCGGATTTCGAGAAGCGGGAACTCCTCGCCGTCTACCAGCAACAGCTTCTGGCCGACCGGCACTTCGGCGCCCGACTCATCTTCTTCCCAAACCGTCATCCGGCCGAGGCGGACGGCCTCATCCGAATGTTGCCAGGCAAATGGGGACAATACGGGAATCAGCACCTCGCCCAGCTCGGTGCCCTTTAAAGCAGGGCCTGCCCGAACTACGGCAGGAGTCCAGAGCAGGTCACGCAGCTTGCTGGGCGGCTGGATTTGTACGGACGCCAAATGTTCGAAATTGATCCACAGATAGTTCCCGCCGGCATAGACTTCCAAGCGAGGTCCGATGCGCGGATCGCCGTCCACGATCGTCTGGAAGGGCTTCCCGTTCAGCACGCCGGAGACGGCTTCCACGCCAGGGGTCGTTCCGCCTGCCGGCTTCGGGTATTCCTTCCGCTGAAAGAGATCCTGGCGCGTTCTTTCAGCGTGCAGGGCGCTGCGGTAAACCAGCGCCCCCATCTCGCTGTTGGGACCTGCTTCCGCCAGCAGATCCAGTTGTTTCTCTGCCCGGTCGTATTCTCCGGCAAAGCAGAGGAGTTCAAAGAGGAAAGTTCTGCGTCGCGTGTCCGAAGGATGATTCCGTACCTCCGCCCCCAACGCCTCTACCGCCTCTTTAAGCCTTCCAGCCTGAAAGAGTTGATTTGCGTTTTCCATTTTAGTAGAGCTGACGCCGCCTCGCGGCGCCAGCATTATGCCACGCTCCCCTGACGGTACTGACCTCCGCCACGCGTGGTCAGCACGGCGTCGTCAGCTATCCGCCTACTTCGTCTGTTCCCTCTTCAGGAGACTGTACTCGACCTCACCTCCGGAAACCAGCTTGCCATCCGCTTGTTGGACCTTGTAGTCGTAATCGATGGAAGCATAGGTAACCGAGACGGATTCCGTACCCACGTCTTCACCCGACGAGCCTCCCACCTGAAAGCTCGAAACATAGACTTCCTTTAACTTGATGGTGAGGAAGTCTTCAGGCGTCTTCCCGCCGGTCTGCTTACTGCAATAAAGTGTCGCGTCGTCCGCGTGGTTACCGGTCACGCACAGTTCGAGGAGCTTGGGGCTCGACTTGTCCACTCTTTTGGTGAAGCTCAGATCCGACATCGAGACTTTTCCCGCGCTCATGCCTTCACCCACGATGGTGGTGGGGTTGCTGGCTCCCCAACTCCACGACAGGAGTTCAATTTGCTCCTTGTGCTTCGAGGCTTGGCTCTCGCCCTTGATGTTCTTTATGTCCAGGTGGTATTCAATCGCCATATTAATCTCCTCATAGGATTTGAAGTTTTGAATTTGACGGGGCGGACGCGAAATCCGCCCCCAAGCCTCTACTTATTAGCGGGCTGCGGTAGTGATGCCACCAACCGCAGCGAAACCGTAAGCTCGTCAAGCTGGAAGTGCGGGCGAAGGAACGCCACAGCGCGGTAAGCCCCGGGCTTGCCCTTCACTTCCTCCACATCGACGCGCGCTTCCCGCAGCGGATACTTCGCCTTCGTCGACTGGGTTGCCGAGTCGTCCGTGGTCACATAGTTCGATATCCAGCGATTCAGGAACTTCGAGATTTCGTCGCGGGAAGTGAAGCTGCCGATCTTATCCCGCATCATGGCCTTCAAGTAGTGAGCAAACCGGCAAGTAGCCATGATATAAGGCAACTGAGAGGAGAGCCGTGCGTTGGCATTGGCCGCGTCGGTGTCGTACAACTTGGGCTTATTCGCCGACTGCACGCTGAAGAACGCAGCCTTATCTGTCCCCTTGCAATGCACCAGCGGAATGAGGCCCTGGTCTGCCAATTCCTTCTCGCGGCGGTCGGTAATGGCAATTTCCGTGGGGCACTTCAGCGCCACGTCCCCTTCATCGGTTCGGAAAGTGTGCGCGGGCAACCCTTCCACCAGGCCGCCGCCTTCCACTCCCCGGATGGCTGCGCACCAGCCGTACAGCGCGAAGGCATTGGTCATCCGCGCTCCCATCGCATAAGCAGCGTTCCCCCAGAGGTACTTGCTATGGTCGGTGCCATCCACGCCCTCTTCGTAATTGAAGGCATCCACGGGCGCTGTGTCTCTTCCGTACGGAAGCCGCATCAACACGTGCGGCACGCAGAGTCCCACATATCGGGAATCGTCGCTCTGACGGAAACTCTTCCATTTGGCGAACTCGGTGGTGTCGAAGATCTTGGCGATATCCCGCGGCTGATCCAATTGCGTGAAGCTTTCCATGTTCATCAGTTGTGATGAGGCGGCGGTCAGGAAGGGCGCGTGGGCAGCCGCGGCAACGTTGGAGACCTTCTCGAGCAACTCCAAGTCCTCGGGGTGCTTGCTGAACTCGTAGTCGCCGATCATCGCGGCAAATGGGTCTCCGCCGAACACCCCAAACTCCTCTTCGTAGATCTTCTTGAACAGGGCGCTCTGGTCGAATTCCGGAGCCCGTTGAAGATCGCGCAGAAGCTCTTTCTTCGACACATTCATTACGCGGACTTTGAGCATCACGCCGGTTTCGCTCTGGTTGATGAGATACTTCAGGCCACGCCAACTGCCTTCCAGTTTTTGAAAGCTGGGATGGTGCAAGATCTCATTGAGTTGGATGGAAACCAAATGATCGATCTGCGCCACACGGGCGTTGATCATCGCTTCGGTGTCTTTGGAAACCGTGACTTGGCCCTCGAGCACCTGGTTGATGAATTCCTTGACCAGGCTCTTCCCACGCTCGCGGGTGGCCGTATCCGTTCCCACTCGGCCTTCCTCGACGATCTGGTCGAGCAATCCCTTTTCCGCCACTTGTTCGGTCGCCGCTGCCGGCGTCTTGGCCAGCTCTTGATTAGCCATTGGGACCCTCCTTCCCTTCCGCATCCTTCTTTTCGCCCAGTTCCGACCGCAGTTTGTTCAACTTTTCGGTGTTGCTGACGGCGTCGAGCAAAACTTGATCGAGCTTGTCGTTGGTCTGTAACGCGCCTTTCAGGTCGTTGAGGCGGGTGCGGAGTTCCAGAAGCTCGCGCAGAGGTTTGACCTGCTTAGCCACGTTTTCGGGCGCGAAGTCATCCATACTCTTGAAATCTAAACTGACCTTCAACTGTCCCGCATCGGGATCCTCGCTGAGTTTATTTTCGACCGAGAATGCCAGATGGGGCTTCATGCTCTCGAGCACACCGTCGAAGTTGTCCGGATTGATTTCAACGAACCTCCGGTCTTTCAGGCGTGGCAGAGCCTCTACCGGCTGACCCGAAAAATCACCCAGAACCCCCATTACGAACGGGAGTTCTTTTATTTCAATGGCGCCACCGGTTTCCACGTCGTACGTAACATGGACACGCGGCGGACGTACCCTCTCCAGCTTCTTCTGGACGCTTTGTGGCATGCGGCACCCCTTTATTCAAAATACGGATTATTGTTGGTAAATCCTGAATCCCGATATATCTAACAAATCGAACCCCGCTTGTCAATGCAAAAGTAGAAACAAAGTGGCAAGGCCTCGCACGCTCTCACCGGTGCCCTCTACCCGGCAATTCGAACCCTTCCACTTCGAGGAAGCCACCCGCGATGAGTACCATCAACAACCGTGCGAATTCCACCAGCGGCGTCTCCGGCTGGACAAATTTGTGGGCCTTGCAGAACTCCAGGAGTTGCCGCAGGCTCGACTTGCCGTCGCATTGAGCGAGCAGAAAACCCACCCAGGGCTGCACTCGGCAATCCGCGGCAAACGGATATTCCGTGTGCAAGGAGAATTCCGCCGGCGACAAATCTCCGTCTTTTATCCGGTGCACGGTGTGCAATTCGAGGGTCGGAACGGCGACGGGGTGTGCTTCCGCAAGACGGTCGACGAACTCCGGCCTCTCCGCAGCGGTTTGCCACCTTAAAAGCCACTCGATCTCCTCACGTCGCGATTTCGGGCTGGCAGACCTGCGAGCGGTGAAGACGGGGCGGGGCTCTGCGCTTCTCTGTATAATCAGCCAGCCGTAGACCATGCTTTGGATGCGGAGTGCTGCGAGGGCTTCGCGCATTCGTTTCGCTACCCCGCCGCCCCCTTTGGATTTTACGGCATAGCCCATGGCGGCGTCCGCGGGGCTTTGCTCTTGCCTGGCAATGACCAGAACATCAAATTCCGACTGCGCCGCGCCGAGCCAAGTCCTTGCACGCTGCTCGAAGGGCGCGCCCTCGCGGTCCGAACCTTGCGCCAGACAGTAAAAGCAGCCGCCGGGGCGCAGGTGTTGAGGAAGGCCCATCACGATGGCTCGCGTGACCTGTTCGCCGTCCGCGCCGCCATCATAATAAATCTGGGCGCGGTCGAGCGCCGGCATATAGGGGGGATGCGCGGCGATGCGGTCAAAGGTCAGGTCGCCCAAGCCCTCATAAAGGTTGCCCTGCAAGATTGTCACCTGCTCGAGCCCGTTCAGCAAGCGATTGAATTCCGCGGCTTTTGTGGACCGCTCGGTGATATCAACCGCCCACGCTGCCCGGCTGCCACGCCTGGCGGCCTCAAGCGCCGCCACGCCGGTCCCGGAGCAGAGTTCAAGGAAACTCTCGCAAGGCTCGTGGGGCAAGGTAGTAATGAACTGCGAGGTGTTGGGCGTGAGAGCGGGAAAAACAAAGTCCGCCGGCAGTTCGCCGACAGGGCCGTCTGGCCTCGTCCAACGATCGGAAACGATAAAGAGTTTCCCCACCGGATAGAGCGCTACAGTCGCGCACATCTCCGCGCCCTCCGCCACTTCTGCCGCGCCCCCGCCCGGGAGGGAAGCAAGGGCTGGCTGGCTGGCCGCCGGCTGATAGCTAGTCAACAATCCCAAATCTTCCATCGCCTCCAGCACCTTGGCAGGGAACACCGACTTCAAGACTTGGACACCCAGCGCCTCCCCAAATAGAAACAGCCGGATCAACACGCCCAGCGTGTCCGATTCGCCCGTAAGAATTCCCCGCGAGCGGTCGCCCGCCAGGAATTCATTGAGACCTGCCATTCCCACGCGACGGCAAATCGACGGCTCGGTAACCTCTGAATTGCGCAGAAAATCACGCAAGCAGGCAAAATCAGGCGATGGCTCGAGCCGTAATCGCAACGGCATGCCGTCTGCCGGCTCTTTCCGCACCTTCAATCGGCCTCCTGCTTGGAAAATGCTTGCGCCGAAGGCGCCTTGGAGTGCGGCGGCTCGACGCCGCCTCTCGGTTGCCTGTACGTATACGGCAGGCTGTGGCGATCCGAAGGCGGCGTCAAGCCGCCGCACTCCAAGGCGCTTCGCGCATTTTCATGGTTTCCGGCTGCTGGGCTCCCTATGCGCGACTGCTCTGTGAACCTCCAGCCCTCTCCCCCTTGGGGGAGAGGGTGTCCCGCGCCGGCGCTTTCATCAGCCGGCGCGGGACGGGTGAGGGGGTCCCGCCTTACGTCGCCAAAGTTCAGCCCATCAACACCGCCACCCGCGCCAAGTGCCTCAACAAGTCCTCGATCTCGGCCGCGATCCTCTTCTCCACGATCTGCATATCCGCGACTGGCTTGTCGCCGTCCTGTAAGGTCAAGACTCCGGATTTGAAAAGCTCGAGAAGGTCCCTCTTGAGAGCCCCGTGATCGCGCGTGCCATCCATGAGCATCACCAATCCCCGATGCAACGGGTCGCCTAAACGCAGGATCCGGTAGTGCAACGTGGTGACCAGGTCCCCTTCGCGGGCCTCCAGCCGAGCCAGCGGGCTCGCCACCGGCCTTTCGCTTACCTCGGTCGCGAAGGGTGGAATATAAACGTGAAGGTCGACTAATCCCGCCGAGTACATCCGCCACACGAAGTCCGCAATCTCGCGCGCCACGTCCTGGTCCGGCTTGGGAACGAAGCACAACCGCTGGCGCGCCCTGGACTCGACTTCGCCCCGCAGTTTCTCAAAAGAAACGCGCTGGGGCTGCGATTCGATCAGGTACCAGAGCATCGTGCGCGCCAAGGGATTGGCGGAAGTCAGTTCTGTTCCATTGCTGCTGCGAAAAGTCTCTTCCGCTCCCGGCGCCAGATTCGGAGCAGGCGAGTTGGGCCGGACGCGCGACGAAATGTAAAAGGACTCGACCTTGACGGCTTTTCC